>Ga0164243_10001590_pt1 | contig 38412 bp, 67 predicted proteins | sample OricompcompostOP_FD_108781 | JGI IMG/M metagenome (GOLD analysis project Ga0164243, IMG submission 108781) | Organic Plus compost microbial communities from Emeryville, California, USA - Original compost - Organic plus compost (OP) | ecosystem: Engineered > Solid waste > Mixed feedstock >... | reverse complement strand
TCCGCCTGAAAAGTGGAAGGTCGGCGGTTCGACCCCGCCCCTGCCCACAAGCACCGATTCGGCCCCCGGCCTGCGGAGACGCGGACCGGGGGCCGGTCTGCATTTCGGCCCAGAATACGCCGAATGTAGCCATCTACGTAGCCATGCTGTTTCGGAACCGCTTTCAGCCGACCTCCTTGAGCCGGCGCCGCAAGTAGTGCAGCTCGGCCGGATGGAGGTTCGTGAGTCGCACGCGAATGGTGTGCAGCGAGACGCGCAGTTCCCGCGCGAGGGTGACGTGGTGCTCGCCGTGCGCCGCGACCACTTCGCCGAGATCGTGAACGTCGATCAGCAGTCGCGCGGCATCCCGGTCCGCCCACTGCTCCTGGCGCAGGTTCGCCCGCGAGCAGTCCGTGAGCATGTCGCAACGCTCGACGTGGCGCAGCTCGTGACACAGAACGCTCCGCGCCTGGTGCCGATGCATCCGTGGATCAAGTGCGATCTGTCGGCGCCAGTGCCGGTACTCCCCCAGGTGACCGACCAGCGGCTCCCAAACAAGGTCGATGTGCGGCAGGTCCGAGAGCTCCCGCCACGGGCTGTACGTGTTGCTCATTGCTCCTCGAGGTCTCCCGGGTCGAGTTCGGCCTCTGTGCTGGCCGCTGCGCGCAGGCTGTCATCCGCCTCCGACGCATCAGCCAACGCCTTCGCTCGATCGAGCAACTCGGCCACCGGTACGCCGAGGGCATGCCCGAGGGCCCCGAGGTCGCGGATCGAGAAGATCACCGACCCGGAAAGGCGGTTGTTGAGGTAGGTGTGCGTCATGCCGGCGGCTTCCGCCAGCGCTCGCACGCTCCGGAACTTGGCGTTCCATCGTGCTTGTTCCACTACGGCCGGCATCGCTGCATTCAGGCGCTCGCCGTGCTCACGTGCTGTGTTCATGTGGTCGATCATCGTGCAACTTGGAACGTTTGTAAACAATCTGGCACGGATGCTTGACATTGGAATGCATCCGTTCCAAGATTCTGGCATGACTTCGTTCCAGACCGACGCCAACGGCGCCGCGAGGGAGGCTGGAGAAGCCCGGGCCGCACGTGTTGCAGCCGAGGTTCGAGCCGAGATGGCTCGACAGGGCAAGTCCAAGGGCGAGCTCGCCCAGGCCCTCGGCGTCACTCTCAACACGGCGAAGAGCCGCTATTCCGGTTCGCAGCCGTACAACGTGGTCGAGCTCGTTCAAGTCGCCCTGTGGCTTGGCGTCGGCATCGACTACCTCGCAGAGGCAGCCGCATGACCGCACCGCCGGGCAATGCCCGGCACTCCTCGGAGCCTCGCGTTGAGCAGATCAGCGCGGAGAGGGAACCCGACCTCTCCACCAAGACGAAGCAGATGCGCTACCTCGTCGCAGAACTCGGCGTCAGTCGCCCCCAGGCGCACGCCTTGATCCGAGCATTCGAGCGCGATCAGGAGCGCCCGCTCGTCACGTCCGGCGAGACCTACCGGGCGTCATTCATCGACTGGCTGATGCGACAGGCGCCGAGCCCGCGCAAGCCAACGATCCGCAAGTGGCGGATCGGCGAGACCGGATGGAGGACCGCATCGTGAAGCGCATCATCAAGGACGGCGTCGACCTGTGCTCGTCGGCAGGCTTCGACCTGAATCACGACGATCGCAAGCTGCGCAAGGACCGCTGGCTGTTCACCCACGCCAACGAGCCCGAGACTGTCGTCAAGTTCGACACCCACATGAGCGAGCTGGCTGCCCGCACGCAGATCGCCGTCGCCAAGCGTGTCCTTGGCCTCGCGACGAACGAGGCGAGGGAGCCGCGCAAGGCGAAGGCGAACCAGCGCGAGAAGGCCGAGCGCGCCGCCGAGCGGAAGCGCCGCGAGAGTGCTCAGTTGCTGGCCGAGGCCCGTCGCGCCGAGCGAGTCGCCGCACAGGAGTCTGCGCGGATCGCCAGCCGCCGCCGTGAACTCGACCGCCTGATGCGTGGTGGCGAAGCGCCGACGAACGCGGCCGTCCGTGCCGACGCGATGCTGACCATCGCCCAAGTGGCCGACCAGACCGGACTCACCGACAGGGCCGTACAGCGCGCCATCCAGTCCGGGCGGCTGGAGGCTTACCAGTGCGGCAAGGAAGTCAAGGTCAAGGGCTCCGACGTGCGCGACTGGCTGGTGCCGTCATGACCGCCGCGTACCTCACCCTCGACGAGGCCGCCGAGTACCTCCGCGTCTCAGTTCCCACCGTCAAGCGCGCCATCTACGCGGGCAACCTCCGCGCGAAGAAGTCCGGCGCTGGTGGCGGTGGCAAGTACCTCATTCGCGTCACCGAACTCGACGCCTGGTTCGACGGGCTGGTGGACGCATGACCGCCGTCGACCTCACCTCCCCCACCCGGCGGGCCGCATCATGAACGGCCCCCAGCAGCGGGCGCTTCTCACATCCACTCAGGCGGCCGAGTACCTGGGAGTGCAGCCGCAGACGTTGGCGCAGTGGCGCTGGCGGAAGACGGGGCCGGCCTTTGTGAAGGTCGGCCGACTGGTGCGGTACGAGGCCGAGTCGCTGGAGGCTTGGCTGGCCGAGGGCGGTGTAGCCTCGTGATGCACGTCAAGACGAACGACGGGGCCAGTCGCTCCACGACTGACCCCGCCCTTGATTCCCCTGCCGGGATTACGTCACGACTTCTCGATGACAGTCGTGTTCGGGTTCGCCTTGGCGTGCTTCTTCGTCACATAGCGACCCGTCTTGGCGCTGCGGGCCTTCCCCGACCCACTCTTCTTTGCGGCCATAACGGTTACCTCCTTTCATCTCGAACACTCTATCGACGTATCCCTACATCTACGGGTGTCGACACGCCGGACGCACAACATGTTGTGGTCAGCGAGCGGTCCGGGGGTGCGAAGTGACCGACCTCCGCGCAACCCTCACCCTCGCTGCCGTCCTGGCCGCGGTCCTGATCGCCTTCCTGTTGACCCGCCCCGAGCCGGTCACCCAGCAGCCGGCGCCGGAGTGGGACGAGATCACCCCGTGCCTCTATGACTGCCCGGTCTCTAGGGGCGCGTGATGAGCACCGACTACGGCGAGTGCAAGAACCTCGCCCACGCCCCTCGCCAACGTGGCGCCACCTGGGTCTGCCCTGACTGCGACAAGGCCAGGGCTGCCGAAGCCGAGGCGCGTGCCCTGGTCGAGGCGAGGGCAGCGGCCCACGTCGCGGCGGAGGGCAAGGTCACCGAGGCCGAATGGCGCACGTTCCTCGCAGCGATCAAGCAGGTGGCCGCCGAGAACGGTGGCGAGGTCGACGCCAACAAGGTCCGCCCCCTGGTGCGTGGCCGGATCGAACCCAAGCACATCGGCACTGCGTTCGCGGTCGCCAAGAAGGCCGAGCTGATCGAGCGGATCGGCATCAACGAATCCACGGACGTCGCTGGCAAGAACGCCGGACGTCCGCAGCCTCTCTACAGATTGCGAGTAGCAGCATGAGCCACTGCCGGGAGCGCGTCGTGATGTGCGACTGCGGCCAGGTCGACCTCCCCATCGGCGCCCTGTCCGTCTGGTGCGACCACGTGGAGCATTCGGAGACCGCGTGCATCGGAGACCAGCGATGACGTGGGGCGAGCAGGACGAGTACAGGGCTGGCTCCAAGGCTGCCGCGTGGCTGTTCATGTGCTTCTTCGTCGTGGTCCTGGTGGGGCTGCTGGCGCTGGGCGCATGGATGGGTTTCGCCAGCCCGTAGACCTCCGCCGCCGCGCTGATGGGTCGTGCGCAGCGGCGGAACGGGGCCCTCGTGCGGGGGAAGCCGAGGGCCCCAACCAGACGAAACGAAAGTGCCCCGCTCTCGGTGCGACGAGGCGGGGCGGAGAAGAACTCTCAATCGAAAGGGTACATCGTGACCGACTACGAACAGCCGATCAGCTTGTTGGAGAGCAGGCGAGAAGCACTGGTCAATGGCATCGACTGCATCGATGAGCAGGCCGAGCGCATCAAGGAGATGACCGACAACCTGCAGGCCGCGCACGAGCGTCTGGCAGCGTCAAAGGTCGAGTTGCAGCAGATCGAAGCGGCGCTGGGACTGCTCAAGGCGGGCGCCCGATGACCGCCCGCGAGTGGAAGCCAGGCGACGTGGCGATGGCCCGGCACGAGCGGTCGTTTGCGGACGACTTCCTTGTGGTGCGCACCGGCCTCAGCAGCGAAAGCTACTGGTCCGCTCCCAGGGACTGGCCGGACGGCATCTCCTCGAAGGACTGCATCTACCGCCCTCTCGTGGTCATCGATCCCGAAGATCGCGAGCAGGTCGAGCGGCTGGCGGCCATCTTCTGCGCCGCGCCTTCGTCCGGCTGGGTCAGTCAGATGCAGGAAGCTCTCCGCGAATACGCCGCCCCGACGACCATGTGCCCGTCGGTGCTGATCTTCGCCGGCGAGGAGTACCCCTGTCTCGTCCCTGCACCCCACGACGGGATCACCCACGCGCACGAGCACGGCATTGAGTGGGAGACAGCATGATCGCCGCCGCCATCGCCATGCTCATCGGCCTCGGTGTCGCCGTCGCCCAGTACGCGTACTGGTCGGGCCGGGTCGAGCAAGCCACCAAGAGCCGCGACGACTGGGCCGATCTCGCGCTCGGCATGGACGAGGAGCTGCAGAAGGAACGTGCCGCCCACCTCGCCGAGATCCGCAACGTGAAGGCCGACCTGGAGTGGTCGCGCATCATCCACGCCACCCACATCGCGCCCGAGATGAAGCCGGTCATCCTCCGCGAGCACCGCGCGAAGGTGCTGCCGATCCGGGGAGGTGCGCGATGAAGTGCGCCTGGGTCTTCTGCGACTCCGCTGTCGACGGTCGCGGCTGGTGGTGCGCTGAGCACGCTGCTCGCCTCGAGTCCGACCACGACCTCGACGTCGAGGAGGCGCAACAGGATGCCTGACCACTACTGCACCGGCGACGTCGAGACCTGCTCTCGCTGCAACCGCCGCCGTGATGAGCGCGAGTGGCACCGCGACGACACCGACGACCGGATGGCCGACGACTACGCCGACCGCGAATGGCATCGGGGGTGGGAGTGATGACCGACCCCCATCTCTGCCGCTGGTGCCGCGAGGAGCCCATCACCCAAGGCGGACTCTGCGCCTGGTGCGAGAAGTGGGCGTGGTGGCGATGAGCGATCTGACCATCTACCGCGAGCTCATCCAGCGCTCCGACGAGTGGTACGACGCCCGCTGCGGCATCGTCACCGCGTCGGCCGTCGGCAAGCTCATCACGCCGAAGACGATCAAGCCGGCCAGCAACGACGAATCACGCGGACTAGTGGCCCTCCTGGCCTCCGAACGCGTCACCAGACACGTCGAGGGGACCTTCACCAGCAGCGACATGTGGCGCGGCATCGAGTCCGAGCCCTACGCCCGCGACCTGTACGCCGAGCACTGCGCGAACGCACCCGTCGACGAGTGCGGCTTCATGGTCCGCGACTTCGACGGATTCAAGATCGGCTACTCCCCCGACGGACTCGTAGGCGACGACGGGCTGATCGAGATCAAGGCGCCCCGGCAGAAGAACCACCTCGCCACCGTCGTCGCCGACATGGTGCCGCTCTACCACGCGGCGCAACTACAGGCGGGGCTGCTCGTCACTGGCCGCCAGTGGATCGACTTCGTCTCCTACTGCGGCGGAATGCCCCTGTGGGTGCGACGCGTGAAGCCCGACCCCCGCTGGCAAGAGGCGATCCTCGCGGCCGTCGAGAAGGCCGAGCAGGACATCACCACCACCGTCGCCACCTACAAGCAGGCAGTCCACGGGCTGCCGGCGACTAAGCGCATCGACTTCAACGCCGTAGAACTGAGGGGCATCGCATGAGGGTCACGATCGAGAAGAAGACCGACCAGCTGAATTTTGAGGACTTCCTGCACGGCATCACCCGCGTTGTCACCATCGCGGGGGTCAAGAAGGGCACCAAGGAGCAGCAGTACGACATCGTGATCGAGGGCGACCAACGCGTCTGGCGGCCGGCGGTCACGGTCCTCAAGCTCTTGGTCGCAGCATGGGGCGACGACGCGAGCGAGTGGGTCGGTCGCCGTGCCGAGCTGTACGGCGACCCCGAGGTGAAATTCGGGCCCGAGCGCGTCGGCGGCATCCGAGTCTCCCGTCTCTCGCACATCGACAAGCCTGTCCACGCGAGCCTCACCGAGACGCGCGGCAAGCGGAAGGTGCACACCGTTGACCCCCTGCCCGACGCCACGCCCACCCCCACTCCCCTGACCGACGCACAGATCGCCTGCGCCACCGACATCGACCAGCTCGGCGCCTGGTGGAAGCAGCACCCCGACCAGCGTGCGGCGATCGAGCAGCGGGTCGCGGAGATCAAGGCCGAGCCAGCGGACGGTGCGCAGTGAGCCTGAGCGCCATCCCCTGCCCCGACTGCGGCCGCCGCTACACCCCCACCAAGACCGGCACCATCCGCCGCCACAAGTGCGACAAGCCGTCCAACGCGATCCTGATCCCGCTGCCCTGGACGCGGCCACCGATCAGCCTCAACGACCGCGGGCACTGGGCAACCAAGGCGCGCGCAGTCGGCAGCACCCGCACCGAAGCACGCTGGGCCATCCGAGCCGCCAAGGTCCGCCCCATCGTCGCCGCCAACATCACCCTGCACTGGCGCGTACCTGACAACCGCCGCCGAGACGCCGACAACCTTGCCGGCACCAAGAAGGCAGTGACCGACGCGCTCGTCGACGAGGGCGTGCTGCCCGACGACTCCTGGGTGCACGTACCCGCGTCCACCGAGCGCATCCACCCACCCGTGAAGGGACTGCCCGCCGCGATGTGGATCGAGCTGTCCGACGTCTACGAGTACGGGGGAGGTGCGGCGTGACCCCCTACTACTCCGACGACCTTGTGACCCTGTATCACGGTGATTGCCGCGAGATCACCGCGTGGCTTGAGGCCGACGTGCTGATCTGCGACGTGCCTTATGGCATCGCCTACAAGAGCGGGTCTCGGCGACAGACGCTCGCCGACAGCATCGAGGGTGACGAGGACACAGCCGTCCGTGACGACATCCTCGCCGCATGGGGAGACCGCCCAGCCCTGATTTTCGGGACGTGGCGCATCCCCCGCCCGGCTGCCACGCACACGCGCCTCGTCTGGGACACCAAAGGCGCGCTGGGCATGGGGAATCTGTCGGTGCCATGGAAGCCGTCGGATCAGGAGATCTACGTCTTGGGCTACGGCTTCGTGGGCCACCGCGGCTCGAACATCCTGAGCCACGCTCCAGTGCAGTCGCTTGGCTACAACGGCCGTCAACACCCGCACGAGAAGCCGATTGGCCTCATGCAAGACCTGGTCGACAAGTGCCCCGACCAGTGGGTCATTGCTGACCCAACGGCAGGCAGCGGACCGACTCTCGCTGCCGCTAAGCAGTTGGGGCACCGGGCAATCGGCGTCGAACTTGACGAGCGCTACTGCGAGATCGCGGCCAAGCGCCTCGCGCAGGACACCCTGTTTGGAGCGGTCTCATGACCCCCGACTCCCTCGCCGCCTGGAACGCCCGCCAGATCGCAGCCCGAGCCGCCTACGACGCCGATCAGCGCGTCGCCGAGGGCTGGTGCGCGTCGTGCGGGATCCGGCGCGTCAACAACGTCGGGCGCCGGCAATGCAAGGACTGCAATCGGGAAGGGAGGCGAGGGCATTGAGCCCGGACGACCCAAGACACGGGACCTACGCAGGCGCCTCCGAACACCGTAAGACAGGGCATCCCATCTGCCAGCCATGCCAACGAGCCGAGCGCATCGCGCACATCCAAGCGCTCGCCGACCGACTCGCGGGCAATCCTCGCACCGTCCCCGCTCGCGGCACCGTGCGGCGGATTCAGGCACTGCAGGCGCTCGGCTGGACCATCGCCGACATCGCTCGCCAATCAGGGCTGTACGAGAAGACGCTGCGCAATCCGATCTACCGAGGGACCAGCGTCTATCGCGCCACGGCCGAAGCGGTCGCCGAGACCTACGAGCGACTGAGCATGACACTGCCGGACGGTGGCTATCACGAGCGCTGCCGGCGCATGGCCGCCAAGCGTGGGTACGCACCCCCACTCGCCTGGGACGACATCGACAACGACGACGCCCCCAAGGGCATCGCGCGGCGATCCCACGGCCGCCCCGAGGTCATCACCGCCCGCGTCGAGGACTTCGACTTCCTCATCCGCAACGGCGAGACCGAAGAGCAGGCCGCCGAACGACTCGGTGTGCGACTGAGCAGCTTCAAGGACCAGCGCAGGCGGCTGGAGAGAGGACAGGTGGCCTGATGGGCTGGATTCGCGTGTCGGACGACTTCTACGACCACCCCAAGTTCACGGACGTCACCCCACTGTCGATCGCGATGTGGATCGTCGGAATGGGGTACTGCAACCGCAACCTCACCGACGGAATCATCCCCACGTCCGCGGCTCAGCGACTCTGCGATTTCGACGGACTCTCCTACACCGTGGCCACCATCGGTGACCTCGCGGGAGTGATGGAAGACGACTGCACGCCGCTGGCCATCAATGACCTGATCGAGGTCGGCCTGTGGCACGAGAACGGCCACGACTGCGCGGACTGCCCGCAGCCTGGTCGCCGGCGCTATTACGTGCACGACTACCTCCGCTATCAGCCTTCCGCGGCCGAGATCAAGGAGCGCGCAGAGAGGCGTTCAGAAGCTGGAAAGAAGGGCGCTGCGACCCGATGGGGGGGTGCCGAGAATGGCTAATCGCATGGCAAGTGCCATAGCAAATCGCATGGCAAATGGAATGCGATCAGGAAGTGAAGTTAGAGAGCGCGCCGCCAGAATGTGGGACGACGATCTCAGGATGTGGGCCATGGCTAGCCGCCCACGCTCAGCCATGGCGAATCGCATAGCAAATCGCATGGCAAATCTATGGCAAACGGTATGGCAAACGGATGCCCCCAACCCCAACCCCAACCCCAACCCCCAAATCCCTCGGCTTGCGGTTTGTTCTTCTTCTCAATCAGGTAAATCCGAATCCGAAAGTTCTGTAACGCGCGGGCTCTCGGGATCGGACGATGCGCGATGAACGAACACGAGGCTCAGCGGATCGCTGACGCGATCTCGCACGCCCGACCCGACTGGCCGGCGCGACAGGTACTCACCCTCATCGAGAGCAAGCTGATCGACCGCCCACGCCGCGACGTGTTCGTGGCGCTCGCATGGGTCGCCTCGGAGGCTGCGAGCACCACGCCGTACCGAGTCCTCGAGGCTGGGCCCTGGTGGCGGGCGGTCGCGGTCGACGCCACAAACACCGGCGGCGCGCCCCGCAACCTGTTCGACCCGACCACCGCGTGCGACACCTGCTCACAGCCCGAGCACCGCCACGGCTCGACCAGCGGCCACGAGTTCGTATCCGTCCTCGACGCCAACCGACGCCGCGACCAGACACCCAAGCCGCCACTGCCCCGCCCGACCCAAGGAGACCCCGATGACGAACTCTGAAGCCCGCAAGCGCCTCGCCGAGCAGACCCCCACCGACACCGCCTGCTCGCTCGATGCCCACGTCCTCGCCGTCACAGTGCGGGAGTTGGCCGACGAGCTGGCCCGCGTCACCAGCGAGCGGGACGAGGCGAGACAGGCCGCCAGGCAATTGGAATCGGCCCCAGGAATTGCGCAGGGGGTCGGGCTGGGGTCCAGTGCCACCGACTCACTGAAAGGCCCTCAGATCGCGAATCTCGCCGCCCGTGCCGAGGCTGCCGAGGAGGCCGAGCGAGCCAAGGAGCGGATCGCGCAGGTGCCGCCACACGCCCGTCCGGTAGTAACCGCAACCAGCCCCGCCCCGTCCGTCACTGAATCGTCAGTGACCTACAGTGACGCGCTCACTGACCCCGCCCCGTCCGAGCGGGTGGAGTTGACCGACGTCGAGAAGTCCACCGTCCGCGCCACCCACCACGTCGGGTCCGCTCGCGAGCAGGTCGAGAACGTGGAGTCGATCATCGCGGCACGTCTGGCACGGGTCGAAGCCGAGCGGGACCGACTGTCCGCCCTGATCCGCGACCAACTCGGGCATTGCATCTGCACGCCTTACCCGATGGGCGACGGCCCACAAGAGGACTGCGGCCACCACGGGCGCGAGTACGGATGGTGGGTCGAGGGATTCTGTACCGTGCAGCAGCGCAACATCGACCTGGATTCCGAGCGGGACTGCCTGGCCGAGCAGGTCGCGGCGGTGGAAGCGCTGGCTGAGAAGTGGCGCTACAAGGGTGAGCTCGGGTGGGGACCGTGGCAGGTCGGCGAAGGGCCGGACGGCGAGGGGTGCGTGCTGGACTCCGCGTCTTCAGAACTCCGCGCCGCCCTGTCCGACCCCGGCACCGCGCTGGCACGGGTCCGCGCAGAGACGTGGGACGAGGGGTACTCGACTGCGCTAGGAGACTTCGATATCGCGGCTCGCGCCGAGTCGCGGAGTGTCAACCCCTACCGGGCGGGGGTGGAGAAGTGAGCCCGCGTTACCACTACACCTGCGACCACGGTCGCCGCCTGATTACTGGAACCATCGTGCCTGCCGACAGCCTGGGCCGATATCCCAACGACGGGCCATGGATCTACGCATGGTTCACAGACCTCTCGCGACCAAACCGCGCCGCGCTCGGACTTACCAGTCACACGCTCACCTGCGACCGCACCGCCTACCGCTACCGAGTCACCGACGGCCGCGACCTGATCCACTGGACGCACGTCCGACGCGACCATGCCTGGGCTGAGGAACTGGAATCCGCTCCCGGTGCGCGGCTGATGCACTGGTGGGTAGCGCGGCATCCGGTTCCGGTGGTCTACGACGCAGAGGGGGTGGAGAAGTGAGCCCGATCGAGGTCACCACCAAGTATGCCACCAGCGTCGACACCCTCGCCGAGGCATGGCGATTCGTCATGACCTACGTCGACCAAGTCGGCCCGAAACCACACATCAGGATCACGCCACTGTCGATCTACTCGATGGCCGACATTGGCAACGACGACGCCGAACCAGAGTGCTGCTTCGAGGTCCTCGTCTCCGGCATGGTCGAGGAGGACTCATGATCGCCCGCGTCCTCACCTGGGCCCGCACCATCCTCGACCGCATCGACAGCGCGCTCGACGTGTGGGGAGACGACGATGAGTGAGTTGACCGATCTCCGCGACCACGCACGATCCCGCGCACTCTGGCCCGACGGACGCACCGCCGTCAGGGTCGCCTGCAAGACGGTGACCACATTCGGCCGCGAGAAGCCTGCCGACCACGCCAACTGTGGCGGCGACTGCGCCTGTAGGTGCCACCGACCAACGGAGCACGAGCGGCGAATGTGGCAGCAGATCGCCGACGAGATCGACGCCTACCTGGGGCGGGTCGACGAGGGGGAGGCGCTGTGGTGACCTGCGACTGCGTGACCGAGACCCTGACCGACGGCGACCGAAGCCGTGTGGTCGTGAGCGAGCCGTGCGAGACGTGTCGAGAGGGAGAGCTGTGAGCGTCGTGACCGAGATCCGCTGTCGATGGAACGGCACCGAGAGCCCGCGCGTGGTCCTCGGCCGCCACGTCGACGAGTGCGAGGGTGACTGCGGTGGATGCCTACCCTGCCCGCTCGACCACTGCTTGGGCTGTTACCGGACGCACAACGAGCACGTCTGCCCCGACTGCTTGGCCGACGTCCGCGAGACCCTGACTGAGATCGGGCGACTGTGCGACGGGCTGCCAGCCGAGGCCGAGCGCAAGGGCGTCGACTCCGAGGCCTTCAACCTCATGGCGCCGGCGGCTGATCCCGAGGCGCTGGGCCACATGCAGGCGAGTGTCAACGTCGGTCGCATCCCCGCCGACTGGCTGGAGTCTGCCGACCACGAGCTGCACCCGCTGATCGTCGTGGGTGGCTGGATGGAGGCGTACCTCGAAGCGTTCAGCCATGACGAGCCCGCGCGCATCACCGTCTCGGGCGCGCTGTCGTACCTGACGCGCAACCTCGACCACATCGGCACCGAGGACGACATCCCGTTCCGCGACTTCCGCCGGGACCTCGCTGACTGCCGCACCCACCTGGAGCGCGTGTTGCACGACGGCGAGCAGATCGAGACCGGGGCACCATGCATGACGTGCGAGCGACCGCTCCTGCGCGTGTTCGGTGGTGGCGAGCTGCCATGGAGCCACCGCGACGGCAGCCGACCACTGGCGGGCGAGGACTGCTGGGCGTGCGCGCGGTGTCGGGAGTGGCGCGGGGAGGACGACTACCGGCTGAACGTGCGGCAGGTGTACGTGGAGGAGGCGGAGAAGCTGCCGCTGACTGACCTCGCTCTCCGTCTTGACGTTGACATGAAGGATCTCCGCAGGCTCTGCGCACCCGTCCGAGTGTCGGTGGGTGGCGAGATCATTGAGCAACCCCCGCGCCTGAAGCCCGCGGGGAAGTTCTCGGGTCGCAAGGTCTACCGGGTGTCCGAGGTGAAGGAGCTGTTGCGGAGTGCATAGGTGCGTGCTGTGCGGCGAGGAGATCGACGAGGAGCGAGGAAGTCGATGCGCCGACCTGGGCGTCTGCGCTGACTGCGCGTGGAACATCGCCGAGAGGTACGCCGACCGCATCGAAGCGCAGGCACGGGGTCGCAACTACCAGGAGTTGCAGGAGTGGCGCGCAAGAAGGGCTACCGCTCTGAATGAGCGGATGACGCGGACAACTCCCTACCCGTGGGCGCAAGAACTGACACAGAGCGAGAGCGTCGTCTACTACGTGGAACTCGGAAATCACATCAAGATCGGATACTCGGCACACTTCCGGCAGCGCCTCCAGGCCCTGCGCGCCACCGTCGATCAGGTGTTGGCCCTAGAGCCGGGCGGTCGGGACGAGGAGCAGTTCAGGCACCAGCAGTTCGACCACCTGAGGATCAATCGCCGCTGGGAGAACTTCAACCATGGCCCCGACCTGGATGATCACATCGCAAGTCTTCGGGAGCGCAATGGGCTGCCCGCGTGGCTGACCGTGAAGCGCCGGGGGAAGAACAGCCCGGTATACATCCGTCGCGCCGCGCAGTGAGTGTTATACACTCAAAATCACCAACGAACCGTCGTGCCCAAGTTCGGGTCGGCGGTTTCGTCGTTCCCGGAGTCGGGAGGTCGCCATGCGCTGGTTGCTCGGCCTGCTGGCTCGGCTCGCGCGGTGGGTCGATGACGGGCGAGTGTCGTGGTGATCCTGCGGGTGACCGACGACTCCACGGCCGACGACCTGCGTGAGGCCATCACCCACCTGAGGGCCAAGCAACGGGCCGCAGTCATTCCGAGCACCGCCGCCGAGTATGGGGCTGCGGTGGATGAGTTGCTGGACATGCTGACATCCCGCATCGAGGAGGCACCATGCTGAACGAGGCTGCGATCCTCGACCAGAAGATCGCCGTGGGGCTGATCGAGAACCCCTGCCGCGACGTGTTGATCGACCTGGCGTCCAAGGTGCCAGCCGGTCAGGCGATCGTTGAGCTTGGCTCCTTCAAGGGCCGCTCGACGGGTCACCTCGCGCTCGGCTCGTCCCGTGGCGCCGGCGTTCAGGTTCATGCCTTCGACCCGTGGGAGGCCGGGGAGATCCCGGCCGGTTACGAGCAGCACGCGCCCAGCATCGTCGAGTATGTCCGCTCCGAGACTCGCGCCGCCTTCGATGCCCACATGGAGCTGACCGGCGCCGGTGAGTACGTCACCGCCCACCAGGCCACCGCGACCGAGGGCGCTGAGCAGTACGACGGCCTGCCGGTCGGCTTGCTGTTCCACGACGCGCTCCACCGCAAGGAGGATGTGCGCGACGATCTGAAGGCGTGGCTGCCACACATGGCCGACGACGCCGTCATCGTGCTGCACGACGTCGGCGACCCGCGCTTCGAGGTCGAGGAAGGCGCACGGCTCGCACTGGCCCGCAACAAGACCCTGCGTGAGCGCTGGGACTTCGAGGGTCGTGAGGTCCGCCTGTGGGCCAAGAACCCCGCCAAGCGGGGATTCTGCATCGTCCGTTCCAGGTAGCCATGACCACCGACCTCGTCTACGTCGTCGGGGGTCAGCCCGACTCGCCCGGCCGCGACGAGATGCGGTACTCGCTCCGCTCCTTCGAGCAGAACCTCCGCATGGAGTGGCGAGACGTCTGGGCCGTGGGCGTTCCGCCTGACTGGTTCGCCGGTGCACGGCTCCCGCTCGAGCCGCACCCCAACAAGTTCGAGAACCAGCGCCACAGCCTGACCGCCTACGTCAACCTGCCGGGCGCTGCCGACCGTCTCGTCGTGCTCAACGACGACATGTTCGCCATCGAGCCGCACGACGAGATCGTGGTCTGCCGCAATCGTCACCCCGCCTCACGTTGGGCAGCGGCCGAACAGAAGGAGCGGGCACTCGGCGCGTGGCATCGGGCCGTGATCGCCACCGCCACCTGGGTCGCCGAGACCACCGGCATCGATCCCTGGATCTACGAGTGCCACACGCCGCTCGTCTTCGACACCAAGCGGCTGCGGGATGCGCTGGCTGCGTACCCCACTGGTCAGCCGTTTGCCGTGGGTGAGCTGTACCCCGTCGCCGGCGCAGGTCCCGAGGGTGAGGCTCGAGGCAACGCCAAGGTGAAGACCGAGACCTTGGGGGCGAAGTTGAACCTCCCCCTCCCCTACTTGTCAGGCTCCCCCGGCTCATGGAACGGCCCCCTAGGTGAGTACGTCCGGGGGGAGTTCAAGACCCCGGGGCGGTACGAGAAGACCTCCACCTCCTCGCCTGAGACCATCGCACAGGTTGCGTGATGGCTGCCCGGGTCAACGCCAACGGCCACCGTCGTCGACAGGTGGTCGCCCGGGTCAAGGCTGAAGAGACCCACTGCGCCCTGTGCGATGGCTACGTGGATCAGACGCTGCATCACCTCGACCCGATGGCTGCCGTGGTCGACGAGGATGTACCGCGTTCGCGTGGTGGATCGCAGTACCAACGCTCCAACTGTCACCTCATGCACCGTCGATGCAACCGATGGAAGTCGACGATGACGCTCGCCGAGGCTCGAGCACGACTCGCAGGCGAGACCATGGCCACACCGAAGCCGGTCGAGGCTTCATCCATCTGGTGACGGGGCACCACCCCCTCCCCCGCCCGGGTCGCGGCAGCCTCCGGGCATACGGCCTTTTCACACGCAGAGCTCGTCAGGTTGGGGGCCGCCATGTCCGACGCCTTCAACCGCCTCGAGGAACTGCGGTCCCTGTACGAGATCGCACTCGCCTCGATCACCGCTTCGGACCCCGAGAAGTGTGCCCCCTTGATCGCGCGCGCGGAGTCCATTGCGAAGCAGATCGAGGAGCTGACTCCGACCGCGAAGGCTGGTGACCCGATTGACGAGATCGCAGCCCGTCGCGCTGCTCGGGGAGGCGCCACCTCGCGTCTTGGTCAAGCCGCAGGGGGCAAGGGCTAACTCCTGGCAGGACGTCGCCGACATCTCGGCGTCGTTCGGCATCGCGCTCGATGCTTGGCAAGAACTGATCCTCGAGGCTGCCATGGGTGAACGGTCCGATCGCACCTGGGCCGCCAAGCGGGTCGGGATCACGGTCCCTCGCCAGAACGGTAAGAGCCAACTCCTCGTTGCCCGTGCTCTCGCCGGCGCGTTGCTGTTCGGCGAGAAGAAGATCGTCGTCAGTGCGCACCAGCAGGACACTGCACGGGAGTCATTCGCGAAGCTGATGGAGATCGTCGAGGACGACGCCAACGGCGCGTTGCGGTCACGAGTCAAGAGCGTGATGAACGCGCTGAACCGTGAGTCGGTGAAGTTCTCCAACGGCGCGCTGATCCAGTTCAAGGCTCGCTCGGGCGCGGCCGGCAAGGGCTTCTCCTCCGACTGCCTGCTGCTCGACGAGGCGCAGATCCTCGGCTCTCGTGCGTGGACGTCGATCAACTCGACGATGTCGGCGATGAAGAACCCGCAGGTCTGGCTCCTCGGCACGCCGCCGCAGGATGAGGACGACTGCTACACCTTCGAGATGGTCCGCCGTGCGGCACTCGATGGGAAGTCGTCGGCCGCCGCTTGGGTGGAATGGTCTGCCGAGCTGACATCGCCGGAGTACCTCGCCGCGAAGTCCGATCTCGCCTCTCGCACCTGGTCGTCGGCCGTGGAGTATCTGTGCTGGGCCGCCAACCCGGCGTGGAACACCAGGATCAACCACGAAGTGGTGCAAGGCGAGTTTGAGACCTACTCGCCCGACCGTTTCGCGCAGGACCGGCTCGGCATCTGGCGAGACGACGCCCAGCTGGTTGACCGCGTGATCATGCCCGACGAGTGGAGCGCCACCGCCGTCCCTGCCCCGCCCACTGATGGCATCAAGTCGCTCGGGATCAAGTTCTCTCCCGACGGGTCTCGCGTCGCCGTCTCCGGGGCGCTCAAGCACAAGGGCGGCATCCATGTCGAGCTCGTCGGAGCGCACACCGGCAGCATGTCCGCCGGCACCGCCTCGCTGGCCGAGTGGGTCGCAGAACGGGCCGCCAACTACGCCGCGATTGTGGTCGACGGCAAGTCTCACGCGGGAGCCTTCGTCAACAAGCTGATCGACCTGGGCGTGTCGAAGCGGGCGATCGTGACCCCGACGTGGCCCGAGGTCGCCACAGCCAACGCAATGCTCCTCGAGGCGGTCATCGGCAGGACTGCGACCCATCTGTCCGACCCGGAGAAACCCGAGGGCCAGAAGGTGCTCGACGACTCGGTCGCAGTGACCACGAAGAAGCTTCGCGGCACTGAGGGCGCATGGAACTGGCATTGCCCATCTGATCCTGGCGGCGAGGTACCGATCGCCTCCGCAGCACTCGCCCACTGGGGCGCCAAGACCAGCAAGCGCAAGCCAGGCCGAAAGATGACCGTAGGGGGGATGACGTGACGCTGACCCCCCTCGGGCAAGTGCATCCGATCCGAGCCTTCGCGCCGCCGCAGGTCCTCGGCCTCAATGAGCAGACCCAAGATCTCCTGAACGAGCTCGTCGTCCAGTGGGCGTGGAAGCTTCCCCGGAACCTCGAGCGGATGATCTACCTCGACGCGAAGAACACCCTTGACGACCTGGGCGTCTCGCTCCCACCATCGCTCGTTGACCGGCTCGACGTCGTGGTCGGGTGGCCCGAGAAGGCCGTCTATGAGGTCGCGAACCGCATTGTCTTTGAGCGCATCCTGAGCCCTGACGACAGCCGTGACCCGTTCGACCTGAAGCGAGTCTTGTACGACAACCGCTTTGCGATCGAGTTCCCGCAGGCCGTCGCGTCCTCCCTGGCCCAGTCGTGCGCCTTCGTCTCGACGACTCCGGGCGATGTCGCGGAGGGCGAGGCCCCGGCTCTGATCATGTTCCACTCTGCGCTCTGGTCGACGGGCATCTGGGACCGCCGGCGTCGTGCGCTCCGGGGCGGGATGCTGATCTCCGAGGTCGACAAGATGGGCCTGCCGGTCGAGATCACTGTCATGACTCCGGCTGAGCACGTGGTGTGCGCGAAGGGATCGCAAGGCTGGTATGTCTCGGCCGTCATCCCGCACGCACTCGGCCGCACGCCGATGGAGATCCTGCCGTTCAGGCCGACCACCGATCGTCCCTTCGGGCGGTCCCGGATCGACCGCACCGTCATGTCGCTGACGAATCGGGCCGTCCGAGCCGGCGCCCGGCTCGAGGTCCACTCCGAGCTGTTCACCTCCATGAAGCTCCTCCTCCTGGGGGCCGACGAGGAAGCCTTCAAGGACGCCAGCGGCAAGATGGTGCCGCTGTGGTCGTTCTTCCTCGGCCGGATGAACATGCTCTCGAAGGACGAGGACGGCGACACTCCCGAGCTGGAAATCATCCGATCAGAGTCGCCAGAGCCGCACATCGCGATCGGTCGTGACCTCGCATCGAAGTTCTCCGGTCACACCGGCGTCCCGATGTCGTCGCTGGGCATCTCGACCGACAACCCCGAGTCGCAGGGCGCCAAGCAGGAGGCCCGCCAGGACATCATCGTGGACGTCGAGAAGCAGCACGTCATCTACAGCGACGCGCTGCTCCGAACGTTCGAGAACGCGATCATGATCCGCGACAACATGACTACACCGCCCGAGGGCATCCTCGACCTGTCGTTCAAGTGGCGCCGTGGTGACCGCCCGTCACTGGTGTCGATCGCCGACGCTGGGACGAAGCAGGTCTCGGCCATCCCATCCCTCGCCGACACGACGGTCGGCATGGAGCTTGTCGGCATGGAGCCCGATCAGATCGACCGAGCAGAGAGCGAGCTTCGTCGTCGTCGCGGCTCGGACTCCCTGAACTCCATCCTCGACCGCGCCACTGGCGCCACTTCTCCTGAGGAACTGGGGGGGGCGTCCGTGACTGAGGACGCCGCGGCGATCAAGGCCAAGGCAGACGCACTCGGTGTCCTGATCCGCGCCGGCGTCGACCCCGAGGAGGCGGCACGACGGGTCGGCCTGAGCGGCCTGGAGTTCACCGGCGCCACGCCGGTCGCCCTGCGCCTTCCTGAGTCGCAGGCGCGGTCGCTCGAGGAGCGGTAGCCAATGCCGACGCCGGCAGACCTGCGGCGCGACATCGCCCGCCTGACTGGGCTGGCGCAGCGAGACGTCGCCACGATCTTTCGTCGCCTGGAGACGGCGGCCGAAGCCCGCGAGGCGCTCAACGACGTCCTCCCCACCCTGACCCGTCAGTACGGCGAAGCGGCCTCCCTGGTGGCCGCGGAGTGGTACGACGACCTCCGTGACGAGCAGGCTGTCCAAGGGCGCTTCAGGGCCATCCCTGCGGACCTGCCAAGCCAGGACACTGAGTCGCTGACCGGATGGGCTAGCACGACCGCCACCGACCTCGCGTCGATGGAGGCGCTGATCATTGGCGGCCTCTCTCGCCGGATCTCCGACTGGTCACGCGAGACGATCATGGGCTCATCATTTGCCGATCCTCGTGGCGAAGGCTGGCAGAGAGTCGCCCGAGCCGATGGGTGCCAGTTCTGCGTGATGCTCGCCGGACGCGGCTTCGTCTACACCGAGTCCACCGTGAAGTTCGCCAGCCACGACTCCTGCCACTGTGGCGCGACCCCCAAGTGGGCAGGCAAGGCGACCCTCGTCGACGTCGAGGAGTACCGCGCCAGCCAGCGTCGCCGATCCGACGAGACCCGCGAGGCCGACAATGCCCGCGCTCGCAAGTGGATCGCCGATCACCTCTGACTTCCCGCCGCACGGCGGAAGAACCACCCACCATCCATGACCAGCCGCACGGCGTCGTGGCGATCCCGCACGGGAGGAATCCGATGAGCACCACTCCAACTGAGCCGACCGGTCCGGCGACCATCCCTGGCCAGCCCAACCCCTCGCCGCCCGCACCGTCTCCGCCCGCCACGCCTGCGGCACCTGCACAGGAGCCCGACTGGAAGGCGAAGTACGAGGAGACGATCGCCGAGTCCCGCAAGTGGGAGACGCGCTCCAAGGAGAACGCCGAGGCTGCCAAGCGCCTCGCCGAGATCGAGGAGTCGGCCAAGACCGAGGCACAGAAGCAGGCCGACGCGCTCGCCGCAGCGCAGGCCAAGGTCAAGGAGTACGAGACCCGCGAGCAGATCGCCACGTGGAAGGCCGAGGTCGCCGAAGTGACCGGGGTCCCCGCGGTGGCACTGGCTGGGTCCACCAAGGAGGAGATCGAGGCGCACGCCGCGACCCTCAAGCCGCTCATCGGACAGCAGTCCGACGGGATGCCCACGCCGGCCGTCGTGCCGACCATCGGCAAGACCCCGGCCGCCGCGCCCAACATCTCCATCGACGAGCAGATCTCGGCAGCGGAGGGCGCGGGCAACAAGGGCCTCGTCGCCCAACTAAAGGCGATGAAGCTCGCGGGCGCGACTGCAACCACCACCACCTGAACCTTCATCCTGAAAGGGGCCGATCATGGCCGGAATCACCGGGCAGGGAACCACCTTCAACCTGCCGAACTACGTGGGCGAGCTGTTCGCAGCCTCGCCCGAGGACACCCCGCTCCTGTCCGCCATTGGCGGCCTCACCGGTGGCGAGTCCGTCGGCGCCACCGTTTTCGAGTGGCAGGGCTACGACCTCCGCGACGCCGAGGACGACCGGCAGCGCCTGGAGGGCGCCGACGCCCCCTCTGGCGAGGAGCGCGTCCGCTACAACGCCAGCAACGTCGTGGAGATCCACCAGGAAGCAGTGGAGATCTCCTACACCAAGCAGGGCGCGAACCGTCAGCGTGGTGTCGAGAACACCGCGGTCACCGTCGGCTCGACGGTTATCCCAGCCGACGAGCTCGCCTGGCAGCTCGAGCAGCAATTCAAGCAGGTCGCCCGGGACGTCGAGAAGACGTTCATCACCGGCACCTACGCCCGGCCGGCGACCAACGCCAACCCGCGGAAGACCCGCGGCCTGCTCGAGGCGATCACCTCCAACGTGGAGACCGCCGGCGCCCTCACAGAAGACGTCGTGCTCGACCTCTTCCAGGAGGTCTGGGAGAACGGCGGAATCCAGGAGGGCGAGACCCGCACGGTCGTTGTGAACGGCACACTGAAGCGCCAGCTCACGAAGATCTTCATCAAGGACAAGGGCTACCAGGAGTCGACCCGCAACGTCGGCGGCGTCAACCTCCAGACGTTCGAGACCGACTTCGGCCGGGCGAACATCATGCTCAACCGGTACATGCCCGCCGACCAACTGGTCGTGGCGTCGCTGGAGGAGCTGGCCCCCGCGTTCCTGGAGATCCCGGGCAAGGGTCACTTCTTCGCCGAGCCGCTCGCCAAGACCGGCTCTGCGGACAAGGTCCAGATCTACGGCGAGATCGGGCTCAAGTACGGCAACGAGCTGAAGCACGGGAAGCTCACCGTCTCCGGTGACGACTCGTCCAGCTCGTCCAGCTCCTGATCGACCGACCAACCAGAGAGGGGTGCGTCATGGCTGCTCCGTTCGCCACCCACGCGGATCTTGAAGCCCGCTGGCGCCCCCTCTCTCCGGCCGAGCAGACGCGCGCCGACACCCTGCTGGAGGACGCGTCGACGCTGATCCTCGACCTCCAGCCCGACATCGAGGACTGGGCATCGGAGACCACCCTCAAGGCCATCGTCTGCGCGATGGTCAAGCGGGTCATGCAGGGCCCCGCCGACTTCGACGGAGTCACGCAGACCCAGCAGTCTGCCGGCCCGTTCTCACAGGGCGTCTCGTTCGCGAACCCGTCGGGCGATCTCTACCTGACCAAGTTCGAGAAGAAGCGGCTGCGAATCGGCGTCCAGCGTGCCTTCATGGTGGACCTGATCGACAACTACGACGACGACTCGTCGTCGGTCGGGTAGCACTCCCGCCAGAGCTGGTCGTACTCCGGCAGGTCATACCCGATCTCGGTGCCCTCAGGAACAACGTGCACACCCTCACCCTCGAAGCCGTACATCCGGTCGTCGCGCATGAAGACCTTGCCGCCGGCGCAGTCGTCGTAGATCGCGACGGGATTCAGGGTGCTCCCGTCCACGCAGCCCTCGTAGCCCTTCGGGATCGTCGCGCCCTCCGTCCAGATGTCGGAGCACTTGGGCGTCGACCCACCGCTCGATCCGTCGCCATCGTCGTCGTTGCCGCAAGCGGCGAAGGCAAGCAGAAGCACAGGGATCACAGCAAGTGAGCGCATCCACCCACCATCGCATTGCCTGAAGGGTGGTGTCAGCCGAATGCCCACCTTCCCGACTCCCTGGTCGATCACCCTTCACCAGCGCTCCATGGGCACCAAGAACTCCCACGGCAACCCCAAGGAGACCTGGGCCGACCCCGGCACTCCCGAGGACGCCTACGGTTGGGCGCCACCCTCGCCCGATGCCCAGCCCTTCGAGCCCAACCGAACCCCCGTCGTCCGCGACCTCGACGTCTACATGCCCGCCTCGGCCGCCAAGCCGAAGGACCGGATGACGGTCGACGGCACGCTCTACTCCGTCGTCGGCCACCCCGAGGACTTCAACCACGGACCGTTCGGCTTCACGCCGGGCGTCCGGGTATCGCTGCTGAGGATCGAGGAGGCCGGCTGATGGTCAAGATCGACTGGAACATCTCGGCCTTCGAGGAGATCCGCCGCCTGCCCAAGGTGGCCGACGAACTCCAGGACCGCGCCGAGGCGATCGCCCTTCACTGTGGCGCCGGGATCGAAGCTGTCCGCGGCAACGGCAAGACCCGTGCCCGCTCGGCCGTGGTCACCACGACCCCGCGAGGCATGGTCCGCAACGCGAAGCGGAACACCATCCTGGCCAACCTGAACGCTGGGCGCGGATGACCACCATGGTTCCGGTCGACGCCGAGGCGCTGGTTGTCGAGTACCTGGCCGCGAAGATGCCGACCCGCGAGGTCTCGACCCGCGTTCGGGATCGCGACGGCGCCATCACCGTCGAGCAGATCGGCAGTTCTCGCCGGTCGCCGGTCCACGATCATCCGATGCTCACGATCCAGACCTGGCACTCCGACGAGGTCGAGGCCTCCGAGATGTGCCGCCTGGCCTTCGCTCACCTGTGGGCGATCCACGACGACACCACGTTCGGTGACCGCGTCCGTGAGGTCATCGCCGTCGGTGGTCCGCAGTCGTTCCCCGATCCCGAGGCCGCCTGTCCGCGCTGGCAGGCCACGGTCGAGCTCAACCTTCGCCCCGTCGCTCTCTGACGGGCCATCTACTCCCCACGTCGGCGACGAGGGGTGCACCACCCACCCATGAGGCTCCGCAACTTCATGGAGGATTGTCATGGCACAGGACAGCAACCTGATCGTCGCCGGCACCGGTAAGCCTGGCGGCTACATCTTCAGGGCACCGGCAGGCACGACCCTGCCGACCGACGAGACCACGGCTCTCGACCCCGCGTTCATCAACCAGGGCTACGCGTCGAGCGACGGCCTCTCCCGCGCGATCACCAAGGCATACGAGGTCATCCGCGACTGGAACGGCGACGAGGTCAAGCGCCTGAAGACCGAGACCTCGGTGACGCTGACGTTCACGCTCATCCAGGCCGCCGACCCCAACGTCCTCAAGGCGAAGTTCGGTGACGGCGCCGTCACCGTGGCCGGCACCAAGATCACCGTCGCCTACAAGGGCGAGGACGCTCCGGCAGGGCCGTGGGACTTCGAGCTCAAGGACGGCGACAGCGTGCGCCGCATCGTCGCGCCCAACGCCAAGGACGTGACCGAGGACTTCACGCAGGAGATGACCGCGGGCGCAGTGGTCGGCATCCCGATCACCCTGACGCTCTACAAGGATGCGAGCGGCGTCTTCTTCTACGACTACGCCGACTCCGGCGTCGAGTCGTCCAGCTCCTCGAGCTGATCAATCCCCCGGCCGCCGGTATCTCACGCGGAGCCTCACCGGCGGCCGGGCTCTTCATCCATGGCTCCGCAGTAGAGAGGTTCCGCACCCATGTCCGAGATCCCCGAAGGCGCAAAGGTCCCCGAGGACCGCAAGGCCAAGGCCGACCCGACCGCACCGTCCGTCATCGACTTCACCGTCACCGGCACCGCCCTCGACGAGGCAGGCGACCCGCTCGAGGTGCCCGTCTCCCTCGATCCCTCGGCCCTCGATGACTTCGAGGTCGCGGACAAGATCGGTCGTATCACCGAGGCGAGCGCCGGCGAAGGCGAGCCCTCGGACATCCTCCTCGCCGGGCAACTGCTCCGGAAGCTCGTCGGTGGCGTCACGTTCCGCGCGCTGATGGACGCTCACCGCGACCCTGAGACTGGCCGAGTGCCGATGGAGAAGGGCGCCGAGATCCTGATGCACGTGCTGGAGTCGCTCCCAAACTCCTGAACCTCGCGACGCTGCTCCGGCAGCATCGCGGGGCTCTTCTCGCGGACTTCACCCGCTACTACCAGGCCACCCCGTTCGCGCTCTGGCGCAACGGCATGCACCTGCTGGACGTCGCGTCCCTGCTGGCTGAACTGCCACCGGGGTCGGCGACGGCCCGCGCGTTCGATCCCTCGTGGGAGTGGGGATCGCTCAACACGCAGGTTGCAGTCGCCTTGGCCAACGAGGTCAAGCTCCTGCGCAGGGACGTCATTGCTCTCACGGGCGGCAAATTGCGCGTCGACCTGATCCGACCGCCCAGTGAGACCGTCCAGGACGGCGATGTCGAGCGGTCCCAGATCGGCGCGAACGACGGCTTCGACACATTCGCCGAGGCCGACGCCTGGTACCTCGCCCACTTCCCGAACGCACGCATCTGACCGCAAGGAGGCGAGATGGCCACGGAGCTCGGTGTCGCCTACCTGTCAATCATCCCCGAGACCAGCAAGATCGCCCCCGGCGTGAAGAAGGCGCTCGGCGACTCGAGCACCGGGCGCGCGGCTGACGGTGCTGGCCGGTCGATCGGCACGCGCCTCTCGTCGTCGATGAAGAAGACGATGGGCGTCGCGGCCAAGGCCACTGGCGCTGTCGTCGCGGGCACATTGGGTCTGTCACTGGCTAAGGGCTTCTCCCGCCTCAAGGGCATCGAGCAGGCCGAGGCAAAGCTGACCGGCCTGGGACACTCGGCCAAGGTCGTCGACAAGATCATGGGCAATGCCCTCGCCTCGGTGAAGGGCACGGCGTTCGGGCTCGATGAGGCCGCTACCTCGGCGGCCGGCGCCGTGGCCGCTGGCGTGAAGCCCGGCCGCGACCTCCAGCGCACCCTCAAGTTGGTCGCGGACGCGGCCACGATCGCCGGCGTCGACATGGGCGAGATGGGCGCGATCTTCAACAAGGTCGCCGCGTCCAACAAGATCCAGGGCGATGTGATCGCCCAGCTCAACGACGCGGGCATCCCGATCATCCAGCTCCTCGGCAAGGAGCTCGGCAAGACCGCGGAGGAGACGGTCAAGCTCGCCAGTGCGGGCAAGATCAACTTCGACACCTTCCGCAACGCCATGCAGCAGGGCCTCGGCGGCGCGGCGCAGGAGTCGGGCAAGACCGTCACCGGCGCGTTCGCCAACATGCAGGCCGCCCTCGGTCGCCTCGGTGCCTCGGTGCTCAGTGGCATCTTCTCCAAGCTGCCGACGATGTTCGGCAATGTCACGGCACAGCTCGACAAGCTCGGCCCTGTCGCCGTCAAAGTCGGCGAGACGCTGGGACGCGGGCTTTCGGCAGGGATCAAGGCCGCCCAGCGACTCGTGAAGGCGATCCAGCCCGTGGTGCAGACCATCGGCTCCAAGCTCTCCCCCGTCATCGCGAAGGTCAACGAGTTCTTCAAGAAGAACCCCGAGGTCATCAAGGGCGCCGCGACCGCGCTCGGCATCCTCGCCGGCGCCCTGACGGCCGTGGCCCTCGCGATGGCCGCCGTCTCCCTTGCCGCCTCGCCGATCACACTGGTGATCCTCGGTATCGCTGCCCTCGGCGGTGCGATCGCCTACGCCTACAAGAACTCCGAGACCTTCCGCACGGTCGTGCAGACGCTCGGCGAGCAGCTCCAGAAGTTCGGAACCTGGGTCGTCTCCACGCTCGTTCCTGCGGTCGTCTCGCTCGCCCAAGCCGTCGCGCAGAAGCTCCAGCCGGTTTGGAAGGCGCTCGGGACCTACTTCACCGGCACGATCCTGCCCATCCTCCAGAAGATCGGCGCCAAGCTCCGCGAGTGGTGGCCGACCATCCAGACCGTGATCCAGATCGTGGCCAAGATGATCGCCTGGTGGGTGAAGTTCCAAGCCACCATCGCCGGCAAGGTCATCCCGATCATGATCAAGGTCTCCGGCTTCCTGCTCCGCACCCTGGTCCCGGCGGTCCTGGCCGTCATCAGCGTCTTCGTCAGCCTGGTCCGCGGCGCCATCAACATGGGCTCCGCGGTGGGTCGAGCGTTCAGCACCCTCACCCTCGGGGCCAGGGTCGCCTACAACGGCGTAAAGCGCTGGCTCGGCAACGCCCTCGACTTCATCCGAGGCATGCCGGGCAAGATCAAGAGCCTGTTCTCCGGCATCTGGGACGGCCTCGCGAATGGCCTCAAGACTGCCATCAACGCCGTCCTCCACTTGCCGATCAAGATCCCCGAGGTCGACACTCATATCCCCGGGGTCGGCAAGGTCGGCGGGCAGACCCTGATCCCAGCACTTGCCAAGGGCACGAACTTCTTCCAGGGCGGCATGGCGCTGGTTGGCGAGAAAGGCCCCGAGCTCGTCGAGCTCCCCCGTGGCGCGAAGGTGACCACGGCAGCCAAGACCCGCGCCCGACTGAACAACTCCAAGGCCACCGGCGCGGCCCTGATCCGCAACATCATCAAGGGCATGCGCGGCGCCGAGGGCAACCTGGCCAAGGCACTGGCGCGGGTCACCAAGCAGATCAGCAAGGCGCTGGCGAACAAGCAGATCACCAAGAACGTCGCCAAGCACTACCGCAACCTCGTGGCCACGATCACCAAGCAGCTCAACAAGCTCAACAAGCTGGTGGCCGCCCGTCGCGAGATGGCCAAGAGCATCACCGACAGTCTCAAGGGTGAGTTCGACCTCTCGTCCCTGGTGGGCACCAACGAGTTCGGCCTCTCCGTCGGGCCGGGTGCGGCGGTCGACGCCGCCAAGGCGCTCGCCGCCCGGATGAAGGCGTTCGCGGTCAAGCTGGCCGCGCTGGTCAAGGCAGGCATGCCGCCGGCACTGATCAACGAGATCGCCGGCTACGGGAGCGAGGAAGGCTCTCGGGTGGCCGACGTCTTCCTCCAGGCCAGCAAGGCACAGATGAAGTCCCTGCGCTCCTCGTTCTCAACGTTCAACACCTACGCCTCGGCCGCCGGCTTCATCACCGCCGACGCCACCTACGGCGCCCGCATCGACAAGCAGGAAGCCAAGCTCGAGAAGGCGATCGAGCGGGGCCTGGCGAAGTCGAAGTGGACCCTCAGCGTCGGGAAGAACGCCGCAGGGCGGATCGTCGCCGAGGGTCAACGCAACAACGCCAGGCGGAAGTGAGCGCGGGGCTACCAGTTGCTCCGCTTGAGCATCCGGCCGCAGCCGTTGCACTTCAGGCGCTTCGGTGCCATCAGGCCAGCCATCGCCTTGCCCTTGACGCTGCGCTTCTCTGAGAACGACGTCGCCCCGCACTTCGGGCAGCGGACCGTTCCGTCTTGATCGACCTTGGTGCTCTTCATGCCTCGGAACTCTAAGCCGAACCCCCGACTCTTGGAGGCGAAGTGACAGATCCGAACCCGACTTCTTCGCCGTTCTGGCTCTCGGTCAACGGCTCGTGGCTGCGGGTCGAGGGCATTGTGCCGACGGTCGATGCGGCTCCGTCGCGGCCTCGGTCGTCGATCACCTCGCTTGATGGTCACCGCTTCGAGCAGCGTGGTTCGCAGGTGCGCCGCTCGTGGTCGTGGTCGATCCCGTGGGCTGCGATCGACACCCTCGGTCTGGTGACCGCGGCCGTGGAGTCGCAGGCCGATGTGTGGCTGTGGTCGGAGGCGACGATCAACATGCTCACCTCGTCGACCTGCTTCGGCGCTGGGCCGGTGCTCGACTGTGGCGGCGTTCCGCTACCTGCTGTCACCGAGGGCGTGGTCCTCCAGGGCAGTGTGCGCGGCGGGAAGTCGACCACACTGTCGTGGTGGTCGTCCGGGTCAGGCGCGGATGCCGTGACACTGGCGGGTCCGGGCGTGGCGGCACTGCGGGCAACGACCGCCGGCCAGAACACCTACGCATTCACCCCGAACGCTGACGGTGTCCTGAGCTTCGGCGCCATGAACGGTGCCCCTGACACCTCCGGCTTCATGCTGACCGAGGGCACGCCGCCCGAGATCTGGTCTCCGGGCGAGTCGATGCCGTGCAAGGTCGTGGTCGACGACCCGGAAGAGACCTTGACCATGCGCTACCAGGGCACGTGGCTGCGTGACTTCACTGTCGCGTTGCGTGAGGTCGGCTGATGGCCTGGGAGCAGACGCCGGACGTCTACGCGCTGCCCGAGGTCCGACTGGTGGCGCCAGGGGTGAAGTGGCTGTTCAATGCCGCCGTCTCTGCGTTCTCGCTCGAGCGGGAGCTGGTGGCCTCGACGATCCCCGGCAACATCCGCTCCGGCAACGGCCTCTCGGTGGGGTCGGCTGGCGTGACGGTGATCCCTGCCCAGCGCGCAACGCCGTGGTCGAAGGACCCGGCGCATCTGGTGACCTCGGGCGCAGCGAGCCGGATCGTCGCGGTCGACTCGGCTGGCGACGAGCTTCCGCTGGGGTCCTGGGTCGTCGATGACACCGCGGGCGCCCTGAGCGGCATCGGCGTGGATGTCAACCTCCTCGAGGCGCAGTACGCGGGCAAGCAGCAGCCGCAGGCGCTGCCGGCGTATGCGGCCGATCCCTTCAATCCCGACTCGCCCGTCGACCCCGTGTGGGCGATCGCTCGACTCGCGGAAACGGCAGGCTTCACCGCAGTTCCTCCTCCTGTTGAATCGGCCCTCCTGGCGTTCCCCATGGACGGCTCGTTCATGGCCACGACTGGCTATCCGATCTACGAGGTGGGCGGCCTCACGCCTGGATGGACAACGCTCCCCGACGGCACGGTCGGTGGCGAGTCGGACACGATGGCTCAGGCCGTGTCAACCGCGGGCACCGGTGGCACACCGATCAAGGACCGGCTCGCCACGGGACAGTACGTCTACTTCACCCAGAACGTCGCCGGAACGTTCCACTTCGCCGACTTCGTAGGCGGCTGGCAGATCAAGATCGTCAACGACTTCGACACCGGCACGCACACGCTCGGCATCTGCAACAACGTCTCGAGCACGTTCGCCACCGTCCCGTTCACGCCAGCCCTCGACCCCAACTGGCCCCTCCGCGTGCAGGTGCGCGTGTCTCGTACCTGGAACGAGACCACGGGCCAGTGGACCGCCATTCGCGCAAACGCCCGCTCTTCGGCCACCGCGGCCTGGTCGGCACAGGCCTCCCCGAGTTCACAGTCCTTCACGCCATCGACCACGGGCATCGAGCTCATCTATCCCTATGCCGGCACACTGACTCCGAGCGGCCCCAACCCCTCGCTGCCTCCCGGCCAGTTCTCCGGCATCCAGGTCACCACGGAAGATGACCCCGCACTGTGGCTGGCTCCCAAGGCGCTCCTCAAGCCGCTCGGCGGCGACATGGGGCTGCCGTGGGTGCCCGCCGGGATGAACGCATGGACGGCGATCCAAGACATCTGCTCAGCGTGGGCCGCCGCTGCGATCCTCGGCGCCGACGGCATCCTCCGCATCCTGACCCGCGACGACCTCGCGGGGGCCAATGACGACGGCGAAGACACCGACATCGGCCACGAGTGGACCGACCTGCCGTGGACGCTCGACCCTGCCGACCAGGTCGACCGCGTGCAGGTCTCCTTCAACGCCCCGACCGTACTCAAGGCCGACGCTGGCTCGACCACACTGGCGCCCGAGGCGTGGCGTGCCGATGACGTGGTTCGCGTGCCCGCTGGTGAGCGGATCGAGATCGAGGCGCAACTCGAAAACCGTGCCGCCGTGGGGATCTTCCAGCGCTTCTATATCCCGATCGGATCGCCCGATCCCTACTGGTCGCAGCGGAACACGATCATCGCGTTCAACAACCCCAATGGCACCGGCTCCCCGCTCGGTGGCGACTCGTTCCAAGCGCAGGCGTGGCAGACCTCGGCCACCACAGCACGGATCGTGGTCATCAACCCGAAGGCCAACGACATCTACCTCGTCGACGGCAATGGTGAGCCCTCGCTGATCCTGCGCGCCCGGTCGGTCGCCACCTACGACACCCCGCAGATCGTCGAGCGCGGCACGTCGGCCGAGGAGGCTCAGCGCCCGCTTGAGGTCGACCTCGCACAGTGGGTGCAACGGCGCCAGGACGCCGCTGACATCGCCGACTACCTCTACGCGCGCCTCTCAGGGACCGGGCTGTGGAAAGCCTCCGAGGTCAGGTGTCGGCTCGACTGGTCCCACGACATCGGCAAGGTGCTGCGACTCAAGTACTCCCGCAGCGGCCTGGAAGCCAAGGCGTTGATCACCAAGGTCTCCTATGACGGCTCCGAGGGCGAGATCGGCCAGATGCTCGACCTCGTGCTCCTGCCGTTCACGTGGGGCGACTGGGACCGCATCAACGAGACCCGCACGTGGGACGACTGGGACGCCGTGTGGGCAGGCAAGACCTGGGACGACTTCGACGCCAACCCTCTTGAGCTAGGAGCCTGACATGGGCACGACGGACAACAACATCTTCTTCCCTGACCCGGCGTCGACTCCCTCTCGGTCTCAACTCCAGCAGATGGCCGAATCGGTCGACGCTGCCATCGCGCCACAGCCCTACTCCGCTGCCGAGGTCGGCGTCTCGGCCGGAACCAACTGGTCGATCGCCAACTTCACCGCCATCCGCATCGGCGTCCTGCGCGTCATCCAGATGCAGCTCAGCTATTCCGGCTCGACCATCACCGCCAACTCGGCGGGCGACATCCCCAACCAGAATGTGCTTACCGGCATCCCGTCGGACTGGATGCCGTCCTTCTCCACGTCGTTCGCCTACGACGCCGGTGCCACGGGCGGCTTCGGCACCATCGGATCCGTCTTCTCGCTGCGCACCGCAATGCCGAACTCCACCATCACCTCAGGCACGACGGTCATCATCGGCGTGGCCTACGTGGCGCTGGGCTGACCATGGTCGACGACTCGGGTCCCCGCAACGATGTCCTCGCCGAGCGGATCGACAACCTCGCCGCCCGCATCACGTCGATGGACACCCGCATGGACGGGCTGGCCACCGAGAAGACGCTGATCGCGCTCATCGAGGGCCGCGACCGTGCGATCGACGCGCGCCTAAAGGCGCAGCAGGACATCATCGCCGACCTGACTGCCGACCTTGCGGCCGAGCGGGCCGAGCGCATCGCCGCCGTCGCCGAGGAAGCCCAGGCGAGGAAGCAGGCCGACACCGAAGAGGCCGCAGCACGCAGGCAGGCCGACAGCGAGGGCGAGGACCGGATCAAGTCGTCTCGGATCATCTCCTACTCCGCCGTCGGGACCGCGCTGGCGATCCTCACCGCGGTCGTGATGCTGATCAACAACATCGGTGGAGCGCCGTCATGAAGGCATTCCTCAAGGGCGTCGTCGCGGTCGTCGTGATCCTGGTGGTCGCATGGGTGATCGCCACGATGCTCGACCTGCTCGCCACCCGCAAGGACTCGATCGAGGACCGCAAGAACCTCAACGAGGAAGTGGCCGCGCTCACCGACCAGTCGGCTGCCAACAAGGCCGCCCTCAAGGAAGCGAACAAGCGGCTGCGACAGGCGGGCGAGAAGCCCGTTGACCCGCCACCCGACACCGATACCGACGACGACCCCACCACGGTCCTGATCGAAGGCACCCCCGGCCCACGCGGACCCATCGGCCCACGCGGACCGAAAGGCGACGACGGCGACGACGGCAGCAACGGAACGTCGGGCGCCGACGGCACGAACGGCGCCAATGGCGAGCAAGGCCCGGTCGGACCTCAGGGACCCGCCGGTCCTGCCGGACCCGCTGGCAAGGACGGCGCCAACGGCAAGGACGGTGCTCCCGGCGCCGACGGGCAGCCCGGACCCGCTGGCCTCTCCCTGACAGACCTTACCTGCGACGCGTCCTACCGGTGGATCGCGACCTTCTCCGACGGCTCGACCAGAGACGTCGGCTCCTGTATCCGATCCAATGGAGGCGGCCGTGGCTAACTCTCAGAACGGCTGGACCGTCCACACGGGCAGCAGCGGCCTCGTACCGCTGCGCTGGGTGACGGGCCGCGTCGCACCTGGTGACGTGCACGCCGTCTTCGACTACCTCTGCCGCCGCTTCAACGCCGAGGTCGAGCCGATCATCGTCAGCAGCTCGTGGGGCTGGGCGTACCGAGCGATCCGCGGCCAGTCGTCCGGCTACTCCAACCACGCGTCCGGCACCGCGATCGACCTCAACGCACCGAGCCACCCCCTCGGGAAGCGCGGCACGTTCTCCGCCAAGCAGGTCGCCGCGATCCACGCGATCCTCCGCGACCTGGGCGGCGCGGTCCGCTGGGGAGGCGACTACTCCGGCCGCCCCGACGAGATGCACTTCGAGATCAACACCACCCCGGCGAACCTCCGCAAGGTCGCGGCCGGACTCAACAAGGAGCGTGACCCCATGGCCGACTACGCCAAGCAGCTCGACGAGATCCAGTCCACCGTCAACCTGATCAGCCGGCAGCTCACGACGGTGAACGGGCGCCTCAAGGCCACCCGGCAGCAGCTCACCAACCTGCGGGCGCGGCTGATGAAGGAAGGCTTCGACAAGGTCGCCGCCGACCTCGACGCTGTTCTGGCCGAGCTCGACAAGGACTGACGGATGACCACGGCACGCATCCGCGTCGGCACGGTCAACGTGCCGATCAAAGTCGGGCGCAAGGGCTGGCGCACCAGCGTCGACCGGATGTTGGCCCGCTGCGACGTGCTGACCATCAACGAGTCGCTCAGCCAGCGCCAGCGCATCGTCTATCGCAACGCTGCGCGGCGACACGGCTTCAAGCAGTCCGGGCTCTGGGCCACCCCCAACCCGGTGCTGATCCGCAAGTCGGTGCTCGAGCGCACCGCCGCCAAGCGCCACCGCCTGCACGGCCGACTGACGGGCTGGTGGCTGTTCCCCGGCTACCGTGCCGCCCGCTCGGCAACGACGGTGGCGGCCAAGCACCGCAAGAGCGGCATCCCGCTCGCGTTCACCGGCTTCCACCAGGTGCCCCCGGGTCGCAAGGTCGAGCCCCGCTCGCGCGTGATCGCCCGCGACAAGTCGCTGGCCGTCTTGAACAGGATCGCCGCCAACCAGCGCCGCCTCCACCGCGTGCATTTCCCGGCCGGCGACACCAACCAGGGCAAGGGGCAGCCCGCCATCAACGGCATCCACTGGCAGACGGCCAGCGTCGACAAGGTCGGCTACATCGACGCACCGGGCTACAGCGTCGAGGTCGTCGACGTCGAGAAGGTCCCGGTCATCTCCGACCACAAGCACGGCATCGTCGCCACCTACAGAATCGAGGAGACCCGATGAACGCCCACCTGCTCGCCGCTGCCAAGGCCTATGCCGCGCTGCTCGGTGCCATCTTGACCGCCCTCGTCGGCACACTGACCCCCGACGACCCCGGCTACCGGGTGCTGACGATCGTGCTCGCCATCGTGACCGCGCTCGCCGTCTACCGGGTGCCCAACAGCGCCGGGGACGAGTAGTGCCATGCCCGGCTGGGCGTGCCTTCTCGGGACCCTGGCCTACAACTACTCCCGCTATCGACGCGGGAAGCCCACCATCTGCGCAGTGACGAGGCGGACCCTTCCCCGGCCCGCCTCGACCGCTGCGCTCTCTCTCGGGTTCGCCTACCTGCTCGGCCACGTCTGGCGTGGCTACCCCAAGGAGACCTGATGGCCTACCTCACCGGCACCCTGACCGGAGCCTTCGAGTACCCGGACAAGACGCCGCGACAGGGCACCGCCTACGTCTCCCCGTCGGTGCCGGTCATCCGCGACGACGCCGGCGATGTGGTCGTGCTCGGGCAGATGCGGGTCGAGCTCGACGACCAGGGCGCCTTCTCCCTGACGCTGGCCGCATCCGACGACGAGTCCCTCGACCCGTCCGGCTTCACCTACGAGGTGACCGTCGTCCTGGCAGGCAACTCCCGCATCACCCGCCACAACATCTTCGTGCCCGCCGGCGGCACGGTCGACGTCACCGACGACTGGTCCCTCGACCCCGCCGCCCCGAGCTACGAGCAGTGGGTCAACGACGCCGAGGAGGCCGCCGCTGCTGCTGGCGAGTCGGCAGAGGCGGCCGAGATCGCCCGCGACGCAGCGCAGGCCGCCCAAGCGGGCACGGAGGCCGCGCTGCCCGGCGCGGTCGAGGACTACCTCACCGAGCACCCGCCAGCCGCCGGTCCCGAGGGACCGCAAGGCGAGCAGGGTACTCAGGGCGACCCTGGTGACCAAGGCCCCAAGGGTGATCCCGGAGATCCGGGCGCCGACGGCGCACCCGGCGCACCCGGCGCGCCCGGCGCGCCCGGCGCCGACGGTGCGCAAGGTCCCAAGGGCGACGCCGGCGACACTGGCCCCAAGGGCGACAAGGGCGACAAGGGGGATCAGGGCGACCCCGGCACCTTCGACGGCGGCCCCATCGACCAGACCTATGCCGCGCCGCCGACTGGGCCGCTGTGGCAAACCACCGTCACCGACGGCGGACTCGGCACCAGCGCCCCCGACATCGCCAACCACGTCATCAACGGCAAGCAGCAGTCCTGGCTCAACGAGTGGGGAGCCCTGCGCGGCCGAGGCGGCTACAACTGGGGCGACGCTCTCGTGCGCGGCGTCGTGGACGCCACCAACCCCCTCAGCAGCAACCCCGGCGGCTACCTCGAGCTCAACGACCGCCGCACCGGCGCGGCGTACCCGATCCTTCACGCCCGCCGCTGGACTGATGGCCGCCTGATCCGCAACGGCGTCCCCATGGCCGACGTGTACGTCACCGACGACGCGACCACCGACCCGAACATCGCCGACCTCCCCGACGGCACCGTCGTCATCGAACGAGACGCCTGATGGCGACACTCCTCACCTGGGACGACGGCACTCTGCCCGACCTCGACGGGCCGGGCGTCACCTACGACGACCAGGACGGCTACCCGGACCCCGGCTGCCTCTCCCTCGCCCAGCAGGCGGGCGAGCACTGCGCCGCCCAATGGACCTTCACGCCAACCCCGACCGCGGCGCTGCGGTTCTACCTCCGCACCCCCGCGACCTGGCCCTCGTCGGCGCCCGGTATCGCGATGCTCGTCGGGCTCGACTCGCTGCTGCAAGTCACCCTCGGCGGATCAGGCCAGCCCGGACAGCTGCGCCTCTCACGCGGCACCGGTGCCACCGTCGTGCAGTCCAGCAGCGGCACTTTCGCCACGAGCACCTGGTACCGGATCGAAGCCCAGCTCGACGTCACCAACTCGCGCGGGAGGGTCGCCGGCTTCCTGCCCGACGCCACGACGGCACTGTGGGACTCCGGCTGGCAGACCCACGCCGACTTCGCAGCCAGCGACGTGCAGAAGATCCTCGTCGGCCGCCCCTCGTCCTCACCCACGCTCGCGCAGGTCTACGCCGACACGATCCTCGCCACCGACGACGTGTCCGCCTGGATCGGCCCGGCCAGCACACCCGACCCCGGCGGAGCAACGTTCCACGTGCTCGACGCCGGCGTCCTCGTTCCCGCCCACATCGCCGGCGTCATCGCCGACGGCCAACTCGTGCCCGCGCACGCCACCTGACCCGCTACCGCAGGCCGACCGCCCGCCTCTCCCCACTCGCCCGGGGGGAGGCGGGCTTTCGGCTATTTGGGGGGCGGAATGCATAACTATGGTCGCCAGGGCCCCGTGGGATCAGTACGGCGTCTCCGGCGGCACCTCCCGCCGCGCCCGCTCCGCCGCCTCTCGACGCGCCGCGCGATCACCGGCCTCGCACGCCTCCTCGTAGCGCCACCGAGCCATGACGCCGTCCCGGTAGCCGTGCCGATACGGGCCGTCAGTCAGGTCAGCCTCGCACTCCATCGTGAGCTGCCAGCCACGATGCCCCAGGTCGTACCAGCCAGCGTCCCAGCCATCGCGGTACTCACTGGTGGCCTTGGTCCGGGGCGGGTACGGCGTCGGTGGGTAACGACGACCGGGGTAGTCACGGCGACGGGACATGCGGTCAGGATAGAACACATGTTCGACTCGCGTATCCTGGCCGGGTGCTCATCCACGCAGCCTCCCGACCGCACAACGACACCCACGCCGACGCCCACCACTGGACCGTCGAGACCGACGACTACGACGCCGGCATGACCGAGATCCACATGGCCGTCCCCGAGGGCTGGGACCTTCTCTACGTGCGGGTCGAGCGGTGAACGGTCAGGGTGCCTCTGACGGGATCGGCGGCCGGGCGATGTGCATCATCCGGGCGTACCGATCAACCTCGCGCCACTGGTCCAAGGCGAGGTCGTAAGCCTTCCGGGCATCGTTGGACTTGAGCGCCTCGCAGTCGTAGCGCGTGCGACGAGACAGATCCTCGAGGCTGCGGTACGCCTTGCGAGGAGCGAACGGGAACAACTTCCCGACCAGCTGGTTCCGGCCACGCTGGCCCGGCTTCACGCCGGAATGCTTCCGCGGGTTGCGCTCGTCCTTGGGCAGATCCGGGTCGTCCGCAAGCACCGAGTCGACCAGATGCAGCGCCGAGTAGTACAGCGCCACGAGCGCCCAGTCCTCGAACTCCGTCTCGCGGCGCAGATGCTCCGCGACGTCCTTGTGATACTCGGCACGCGCGACGTGCCAGACCCTGATCCCCACCGCTCAGACGGCGGCGTAGTTCGGATCGGTGACCGCCTCCAGCGGCACCACGTCGAACTCCACGGAGAACTCGTCTGCGTGGCTGTCCTCGAACTCCAGTAGCGCGTCGATCACCTTGTCGCGGTTGTCCCACGTGTACGCCGCGATGCACGCGCCGATGCGGACGATCGCGCCCTCAGGCTCGTAGCGCACGCTCAGGTGCGTCTTGCCGAGGTCAGCCTCAAGCGGCTCGAACCGGCCAGCCAGTTCGAACTCAAGGTTCTCTAGCAACGCCATCTCGGCCTCCTCGTGCATTCCCCGGACAGTATCCCACCATCACCGCTCGCGTGGTCGAATCCGACGATAGGCGAGCCCTCCGACACAAACCCCCACCCCCGCCCGCACCCGACGCCGGCAACCTTTGGCGCCCGCTGAACGTCAAACAAGGCGAGGGAGGAACTGTGACACCGATCTACGTCATCGCCGCCACACTATGGGCACTCATCTTCGCCACCGCCTGGAAAGCAATCAGACGCCGCCGCCAGCGACCCTGAGCGCCCGCACCCGACGCCGAGCATCCCGCAGACGACGCAGCCGCTTGACCGTCAGGGGGTCGTGGGCTAGGGCATCGGGACGGTCGATCAACGCGCCGAGCAGCTGGTAGTACCGCACCGCGCTCAAGCCGAACCGCTCGCGGATCGCCGACTCCTTCGCGCCGGCGAACTTCCAGCGGGACTGCTCGAAGGCGAGGATCGAGATCTCGAGGTCGGTCATGGGGAGAGGGTGGCAGGAGGGTCCGAGGGATCAGGTCAGCCCGAATCGTTCCGCAACTCGCTCGATCGCGGTCCGCTTGGCGTCGATGTTGGCGCTCATGTAGCCGCGGCTGGTGACGATGCTGGCGTGGCCGAGCACGCTGGTGACGACGTTGTCCGTCGCGCCCGTCTCGTCGAGCTGGGTCGCGGCGACGTTCCGGCACTCGTGGACGTGGTAGTAGCGCCCGCCGGGGTGCCCGACCGGCACGGAGCCGAGCTTGACGCGGTGCTCGTCCTCCGCGTTCGCCTCCACGGCCGCGGCCCCCTGGATCGCCCACCACTCCTCGCGGTCGATCTTGTCGTTGCAGGGGCGCCCCTTGAACGTCGGGAACACGAGCCCCCACGGATTCTCGGGGCGCTCGGCCAGCCACCGCCGCATGGCCTCCTCAACGGGCGGGATCATCGGCAGGATGCGATGCCCCTTCTTCGACTTCGGCCGCACGAGGTGCCACGAGTCGACGAGATGCACCGCGGCGTAGTCGCGAGGCGTTCTGAATCCGAGCGCCTTGTCGGTGCGGTCGACGTACCGGAGCGCCTGGAGCTGCCACGCAAGGTGGATCTGGCCTCGCTCGAAGTCGACACATGGGTCCCCGGTCAGCGGGTCATGCTCGACGAGGCCAAGCATCTCGGCCTGGCGCGCCCCGTACAGCAGTGCGAGCAGCCAGCGGAGGCCGTGCGGCAGTTCGCTGGCGACCGCGAGGCAGGCGAACGTCTCGGCAAGGCTGAGGTCGGTCCGGTCACTCTCGGGTACGTCAGGTGCACTCATCTTCTCGATGGCACGGGCGACGATGTGGCCGTCCTCGACCGCGTCGCTGAGCATGTTGCGGGCCGTGCGGAAGACTCCGGCGGCCGTGCCTGCCGATCGGCCGGCGGCGCGAACAGTCGTCTCCAGCGAGCGGATGTCTCCCGGTGTCAGTTGGTCGAGCCGTCGGTGGCCGATCGTCGGGATGATCCACTTGCGCACATTGGTCTTCGTCGCGCCGAACGCCTTGGGTCGGAGCTCGTTCGCCTTCCGGTCGAGCCACGTGTCGGCGTACACCTTCACCGTCGTCTTCGCGTTGGCAGTTGGCACGCCACCGTCGGCGATCGCGACCTTGCGCTTCCTCAGCTTCTTCGACGCCTCGGCTCGGGTCTTCCCAGAGACGATGACCCGCTTGCGTGTCCCCCTGTCGGTCCAGCCCGCTTCGATGGTCCCGATCCAGAGGCCGTCTGACGCCCGCTGGTAGATGCTGCCCTCGCGGTAGCCGCGCCTGGTGGTAGCCATTGACCGTTCAACGCCTCCTATAGCCATCTCTGTAGCCGGGTGGTGATCCAGGCTGACCCTACGCTGACCTGCGGTGATACGCCATCGTGCCTCAAATCGACCCCTTTCCAGGGTACTTCTTCCGCCTGAAAAGTGGAAGGTCGGCGGTTCGACCCCGCCCCTGCCCACAAGC
>Ga0164243_10001589_pt1 | contig 38417 bp, 31 predicted proteins | sample OricompcompostOP_FD_108781 | JGI IMG/M metagenome (GOLD analysis project Ga0164243, IMG submission 108781) | Organic Plus compost microbial communities from Emeryville, California, USA - Original compost - Organic plus compost (OP) | ecosystem: Engineered > Solid waste > Mixed feedstock >... | reverse complement strand
GGCTGCTTCTCGAACAGATACACCTGTGCCAGATCCATCTGCGCGGGGATATTGCCGGGCTGCAGTTCAAGCGCCTTGAGCAGCGCCGCCTGCGCCGTGTCGTAATGACCGGTTTGCAGGGCGGTGTGGCCGTAGACGACGTAATTGGCGGCCTGGGGCGGCTGCACGGCGGCCAGTTTCTGCGCCGCGGCCAGGGCCTGATCCGGTTTGTGGGAGTAGAAGTAGGCGTTGATCAGCAGCTGTTGCAGGCCGGTGTCGGTGGCGGGGCTGTTCTGCAGCAGCGCGATGACTTTCTGGGTCTGGCCGCTGATCAGGTAATAGCGGCCCAGCGCCGCCTTGATCGCCTTGTTGTCCGGGGCTTCCTTTTGCGCCTCGAGAATCAGCGCCTCGCCGGCCGCATCGTCGCCCTGTTGCAGCAGGGCGATGCCCACCAGCACTTTCAGCTGCGGATTCTTCAGGTTTTCACGCTCGTGCGGCCCGAGCAGTTCCAGCAGCTTGCCGGGCTGGCGCATGCGCAGTTGGGCGGAGGCGAGCGCGATCATGGCGCTGTCCGAGGCGACCTCCGGGTCGACGTTGGCGCCGAGGTAGGCGTCGGCGCCGGCCAGATCGCCGCGCCCGTATTTGATCATGCCGAGCAGGGTGCCGACCTGATCGTTGTGGGACTGATCGTAAACTTCCTTCAGCAGGCTTTCGGCTTCCGCGAGTTTTCCTTCCTGGAACAGTTCGACGCCCTGCCGGAATTTTTCCTGCAGCAACGCGCCGGCCGGGTTGGCATCGGACAGGGCCTTCGAATAGACCAGGGCTTCCGTGCTGCGCCCGCGCTTGGTCAGCACCGTGGTGAGCCGTTGCAGCACCGCGACTTTCTCCGGCGCGATGACGTCGGTGTTCGGCAGATTCATCAGGGCGCGGCTGAGCTGGTCCTCGGCGCGTTCCAGGTTGTCCTCGTTTTCAGCCTGGATGGCGCTGAGCAGCAACGCGCTCACCGAGTTGGGGTTTTCCTCCAGCAGCTTGTCCAGCAGCGCGTGGCCGCTGGCGGCGTCGTTTTGCGCAAACGCCGACCTGGCGAGTTCCAGCCTGGCCCTGGCGCCGACTTTGGCCGAACCGACGAGGCCCTCCAGGATCGGCTGCGCCTGCTGATAGTGGCCGAGGCCGAGTTCGGCCCGGGCCAGCTTCAGGCGCGCTTCCTCATCCTGGGCGAGGTGCAGCCGGTCGCTGGCGCCGCTCAGGTAGTCGCGCGCGGTCTGGAACTTGTTCTGCAGCAGATACGCCTCGGTCAGCGCCAGCGCCAGGTTCCTGTCGCCTTTCGCCGCAAGCGGCTCCAGCAGCTTCGAGGCCTGCTTGGCCTGGCCGATTTCGTTGAGCAGTTCCGCCAGCTTGACCTTCTGCGCCGGGTCGTCGGGAGCCAGGCGGATCGCGTTGTTGGCTTCGATGATGGCGGCGCGGAACTGCCCCTGTTGCCGGTAGGTGTCGGCGCGGCCGCTGTGCTCCGCGGCTTCGGCCTGAGCGGCGGATTGTTTCGAGGATGGGCTGCAACCGCTGGCCAGCGTCGCGCAAGCGACGAACACGGCGAGGGCGAGGCGTGAGGAAACCGCGTCACGAATCAATTGTTGATCTCCCTGTGGATCGAGCCCTGGGTTGCGGCCGGCATGGCCGGGGTTTCATTCCCCGGGCACGTTGATGTCGTACTTCTTGATCAGGTCGTACAGCGTGGGCCGGGTAATGCCGAGCAGCTTGGCCGCGGCGGAATAATTGCCTTCCGTCATCGACAGCGCCTGCTTGATCGCGGTGCGCTCGGCCTCCTGCCGCACCGAGCGCAGGTTGATGGACAGCATGCCCGGATTGGACAGGGCGAGGTCGAGCGAGGAGATGTATTTGTCCTCGCACATGATGACCGCGCGTTTGATTTTGTTTTCCATTTCCCGGATGTTGCCGGGCCAGTGGTAGGCTTCGATGGCCTCGGTCGCCTCCGGCGAAAAACCGCTGATCTTGCTGTCCTGCCCGTCGGTGAATTTTTCCAGGAAATGCCGCGCCAGCAGAATTTTATCGCCCTGGCGTTCGCGCAGCGGCGGAATCAGGATGACCATTTCGCAGATGCGATAGTAGAGGTCCTCGCGGAAGGTGCCTTCGGCGACCATGGCCTCCAGGTTCTTGTTGGTGGCGCAGACCACGCGCACATCCACCGGAATTTCCTCGCGCCCGCCGACCCGCTCGATCACCCGCTCCTGCAGGAAGCGCAGCAGCTTGGCCTGCAGCGGCAGCGGCATGTCGCCGATCTCGTCGAGGAACAAGGTGCCCTCGTGGGCGGTTTCCACCTTGCCGAGGGTGCGTTTGTTGGCGCCGGTGAAGGCGCCTTTTTCGTAGCCGAACAGCTCGCTTTCCATCAGGTTTTCCGGCACCGCGGCGCAGTTGATGGCGACAAAGCGTTTGTCGCTGCGCGGGCTCAGGTTGTGCACGGCGCGGGCCAGCACTTCCTTGCCGGTGCCGCTCTCGCCGAGCAGCGTGCAGGTGACGTTGGTGGGCGCGACTTTTTCCACTGTGCGGCACACCTTCAGCATGAGCGGGTCGGAGGCGATGACGCCGGACAACGGCGCCGCCCGCTGATCCTGCAGGCGGCGGTTTTCCTGCTCCAGGTCGTAGATGTTGTAGGCGCGCTCGACGATCAGGTTCAGGGTGTCGGCATTGATCGGCTTCTGGTAGAAATCGTAGGCGCCGAGCGCCACCGCCCGCACCGCGTTTTCGTAATCGTGGTTGCCGGTGATGACGATGATCTTGGTGGATGGCGCCAGTCGCATGATTTCCTGAACGGTTTTGAAACCTTCCTCCACGCCCTCGTCGTCCGGCGGCAGACCCAGGTCCTGCAGCACCACGGCCGGTTCGAACTGGCGCACCGCGGCGATGGCGGACGGGCGATCCTCCGCGAGTACGACGTTGTACTGGTCGAAATGCCAGCGCAGCTGGCTGCTCAGCCCGGTGTCATCCTCGACGATCAGCAGCGTTTGCTCGGGCTTGTGTTTACTCATTGCTCGCAGACTGGCTTAGTGTGAAAGGGGCAGGATGATGGTAAACGTGGTGCCTTCGCCGACGGCGCTTTGCACCGCGACGCCACCGCCGAGGGAGGCAATGAATTCGCGCGTCTGGTAAGCGCCGATGCCCATGCCCTTGCCGGATTTGGTGGTGACGAAGGGGCGGAACAACTGATTTTTGATGAAGTCCTGGTCCATGCCGACTCCGTTGTCCTCGACGGCAATGATGGCATCATTGCCGTCCTTGCGTAAAGTCACGTCAACGAATCCATTTTTATCCGTGGCTTCCTGGGCATTTTTGATAATGTGCGTGAGCGTCATGATCAGCCGATCCTGATCGGCGTTGACGCGCAGGTCGGTATTTTCCAGGCGCAGCGACGGCACCGGCCGGTGCTGTTTGCATTTCTTGATCGCTTCCATCAGCACGCGGTGCAGTTCCAGGCTGCGCAATTCGCTGGGTTCGTTCTGTTGCAGTTTGCGCAGCAGATTGCTCATGCGCGCCACCGAGTTGTCGATGGTGTGGATGGCGTCTTCGAAAAACGCCGGGTTGTCCCGGTGCCGTGCCGCGTTTTCCACCACCAGCGCCTGCTGCGCGATCAGATTTTTCAAATCGTGCATGATGAAGGCGGTGAGTTTGTTGAACGCCTCGAACTGGCGCGATTCCGCCAGCTGTTCGGCGGCTTCGTGGCGCGCGAGGTAGGAGGCCACCTGGCGGCCCACGGTTTTGATCAGGTCGAGGTCCTCCCAGGTCAGGGAGGCATCCAGCGGCGGTTCGGTCAGCACCATGAAACCGAGCAGATCGGTTTCGGTCATCAGCGGCAGCACCAGCCATAGTTTCTCGATGCTGTAAATCCAATCCGGCAGCAGTTCGTTGAAGGCGCTGAGCCGGTGTTTTTCCGGTGAGTGGGGTGAAAAAACCCATTCGTGTTCCTTCAACGCCTTGCAGAATTCCGTGCTGACCGGCTCGTCCACGCTCGATTGCGGCAGCAGCAGATTGTGCGCGCAGGTCGGTGTGTAGCTGTGCCCGGCCCGCAGCCACAACGCGCCGCCCGGACTTTTGAAAATGGCCGCGACCGCCTTGATCGCCCGCTCGTGGAAGTTTTCCTGTTGGGAGGGCTGCGACAGATAGTTGATCAGTTTCAGCCATTCGACGCGGTAATCGTATTTGTGGTGGAAAAAGTGTTTGTTGATCCAGACGTTCAGGCGCGAACGCGCGGTGCGCGAGGCGAACACCACGGCGATGGCGAGCAGCGCCAGGAACAGCACCAGAATCTGCACCACCGTGCCCCAGCTGCCGCCGTATAGCTGCACGTAATAACCGCCCAAGGCCATCAGCGCCAGGAAACAACCGGCGCCGGTCAGGCTGGTGGTATAGAACACCACCGGCCGCGATACCGACAGGCGCGCCTGCTGCGCGGTCTGGTTGGCGATGGCGAGCGATCCGAGCGCCATGAACAGGGCGGCGATGGCGTTGATGCCGCCGCGCGCCTGCCACAGGTCGGGGTCGATGCGGTTGAAGATCAGGCTGTGGGAAAAGAGGTAAATGTCGTAAACGAAAATGCCGCCGATCGCGATGCTGAGCAGTTTGATCAGCCGGTACTGGTGCGTGTTGCGAAACAACTGCTCCACCGAGACCAGTCCGACGATCGCCAGCAACAGACCGGCCCAGACCATGGTGGTGCTGTTCGACAGCACCGGCGCATCGGTGGTGGTGAGTGTGCAGGCGGCGCCGAAGGCCAGCAGCCACATGCCCTGCATGGCGTGACGAAAACGCGGCGGCAGCGCCTGCCCGGCGACGAAGGTGAGGCATTTGAGCAGGGCGTTGATCCAAGTGCCATCGCGCACCACTTCGAGCAGCAACAGCGTGGGCTGGTTGAGCGGCCGCCAGCCGTAATGGGAGGCCAGCCCCAGCTGCCAGATCGCCGAGGCCAGCGCGGCGAAGATCAGCGCGCTGTGGGCGGCGCGGATGCGCCACAGGCGGATGAACACCAGGGTCAGCACGAGGAAAATGCAGCCGCCAGCAAGGTTGCTGAAAAAAGTGATCTGATCCTGCATGGTGCGCTTGGCGGTCTGTTTGTGGAATTGTTATGGGCGGTCGCCCGTCGGCAACAGCATTATAGACGCGAGTCGGCGATTTGGCGCCGCCCCGCGGAGGGGATCAGGAGCCGGTTTTGCCCACCTGGCGCAGGTTGCCGACGATATTTTCCATGGCCCGGTCGAACAGCATGCCGGTGTCGAGCGGTGTCGCGCGTCGCTGCTGCATGTCGTAGGCGAAATCCTTGCGCGGTTTCTCCATGACCTTGAAACCGAAGCGATTGACGAATACGAAAATGTCGGAGACTTCGATCTTGGCGGCGAGTTTGCAACGCAGAATCTTGCCGCGGCGGCTGTCCTCGTAGGACAACCAGGTGCCGACCGGCATGGCGTCGGCTTTTTTGATGTATTCGTAGGTCAGCGCCTTGTAGCGGGCCTGTTGACGCTCCAGCGCGGTCATTTCCTGCCAGCTCTTGCTGCCGCTGCCGGGGGTGTGGCCGAGGGACATCGCCTGTTCGGCGCTGATCGACTGGAAGTCGAGCGGCACCTGGGCCTGCAATTGATCGAGCACTTCGCCGATGGCGCGGATGGCGCCCTGCGAGGCTTCCGCGGTGCTGGCGATGCGGGTCAGGCCGTGGGCGATGCGTTGCAGCAGGTCCGGCTTGATTTTGCCCAGGCGTTGCAGGCTGCGCGCGTCGGTGTGGCCGTGGCAGGCCCAGATCAGATCGTCCACCAACTGCACGGCCTCCAGCCACTCGGGGCTGTCCTCGCCGTGTTTGAGGTGGATGAGCACCAGCAGCTGTTGCCATTGGTCGACCAGGAACGCGTTGATCGGCGCCGGCAGCTGCTGTTTTTCGAGTTTGCCGAACATCAGTTGCTGCACCACGCTTTTCGCCTGCTGGGTCTTGGCCTGGCCTTCGATGGCCTGGCTGGTGCGGCGCTCCACCAGCGCGGTGCGATGCTGCTCCTGTTGCACGAATTGCTGCAGCTCGAGCAGCTTCTGGGCGAATATCTGCTCGTTTTCCCCGTGCTGTTCGTTGATGGCCTGGATGATTTCGAAAATCTTGTTGTAGAGCTTGTCCTTTTTCAGCTGTTCGGACTCGTCCCAGCCGATGCTGGCGTCGGCGATGCTGTTGATCAGCTTGCGGGCCGGGTGCGCACTCTGGTTGAAGAACGATTTGTCCTTCAGCGCGACCTTCAGGATCGGAATCTGCAGGCGGCTGATCAGCGCCTGGATGGGAACCGGCAGGTTGCGATCATCCAGAATGAAGTCGAAGAACATCGCCACCAGGTTGATGACGTCTTCGTCGGGTTGCTGGAGGGCGCGGGCCGCGGCGGGGTCGCCCTGCTCGAGCAGGGTTTGCACGACCAGGCGCAGATCGAGGCTTTGCTGGGATTCGCTCAATGGGGGAGTTTCCGGCGCCGGGGGGCGCATCGACAACAGGGTCAGCAGTTCGGTGCTGAGCATGATCGGGCCGGGATTGCTGCTGAAAACGCCGTAATTCGGCAGCCGCGTCATGTTCAGGCGGCGCATGCCGGCCAGCAGGTTGCTCAATTCGGAGAAGTCGAACTGGAGCTGCGGCGGCGGCTCCTGCCGGGGCGGCTCGCCCGCCGCGGAACGTTCGTTCGGGACGCGCCCGTCCGGGGCGTCGCCCTCCACCGGCTTGAGCAGGCTGCGGCTGATTTTCGGCAGGATGCCGGCGTTGATGAGCAGATCGTTGGCGGCCGAGTAGATCTTGATCAGCTTGCCGGCCACCAGCCGGTCAAACTGCTTGAAGATGATGATTTTCGCCTTGATGTTGATATCGAACAGTTCGCAGGCCCGGGCGAAGCTGCGGCAGATCTGTTCCGGGTCCAGCGGGTTGTTGTCCTGATCGATGGTGACGCGCGGCATCAGGTAGTCGAGCCGGGTGGTGAGGTGGTACAGGACCTCCTGGCAATTGCTGCGCGTCTTGCTGATCATGCCGGTGATGGCGACTTCCTGTTCCAGCGTGTCGTTCTGCACCAGGGTCAGGGTTTCCGCGGCGATGTTTTCCTGGGCGCCGCGCGCGGGCGTCGGCAGCTGTTCCAGCCTGAGAAAGTTCTGCTCGAAGTTCTGCTTGAAGGCGTTGATCACGCCGCTTTTTTTGAAGCGCAGTTCGCGCATCGATTCGAAGTAGAGGTTTTGCTCGGCGTTGCTGACGGCGCGGCTGGAAAGATCGAAAAACAGATCGTCGCAATTACTGAACAGGTCTTCGATGTTGTTCAGCAGGGCGGAGAGGGTGGTGTCCTTGAGCTGGCGTACCATGGGGGGCAGGCCCGACCAGGAGCTGGCCGAGCCTTCAACCATTTTCAAATAATCTTTTTCCTTCGACATGCCCCAGACTCCTGCCGACCTGCCCGTATGGTCGACTTTGCGCGGTACTCGCGTTCACCGCCCCGGCGCGGTGGGACTGGTCGCCGGCAAGGGGGTGGTTGTGTCCGCTTTTTCGATTCGCCGCCCCTGGCGAGGCTTTCGCGAAATCATAGTGGAATCCCTTCCCAAAAGATAGGGTATTGATATGTCAGGATTTTTTACAGTGTGACAGACTTGGCGATCACTTCAAGGTCAGCGTCACGGCATTCGACAAAGCGCTTTCGTGACCGTTCTGATCGATGGCGGTAAGCGCCAGCGTGTAGGTGCCCGGAGCATCCAGGGCCATCTGGGCGGTGGTGGTGTTGCCACCTGCGATCGACTGGGTTTTGTCCTGTCCCGAATCGGATTCCTTCACCACATAAACCTTGTAGCCCGACAAGTCGCTCAGCGACAGCGCGCTGCCGTCGGAACGGGCGCTTGGCGGAGTCCAGCTCAGGTTCACCGTTTGTTGGCGGGTGGTTGGTGAAGGGTTGCTGGGGTTGGTGCTGGGGTTGGTGACTGCCGAACCACCGCCGGTGCTCGGGGTGCTTTTGGAGCCGCCACCTCCGCCACCGCCGCCGCCACATGCGGCCAGTGTTGCCGCGATGCAGAGAACTGCCAGTAATCGACCTGTTTTGCGCCTTGGGGCGCCGTTCAAAGTTAAGCCATACATCGGCTCGCCTCCCGGGGAATACCCGATAACCTGTTGACCAGGTCATTGTTAGAGATAACCGGGGGAGGTACAAGAATAAAAGGGCGGCGCCGTTTACTTGTTGGCGATAGTGTGATCTACATCCCCGTCCAGGGTGTGCCTGCGTACCAGATATTAGCGGTCTCGTTGTACGGCAAGCTGGCATAAATCCATCAAGGCGCCATGGTAAGCCGAAGATGCAAGATTTGCCAAGTCTTTTTCGGCAAATTTTGCGTATTTTTTTGCCTGGTCGAGGGTGTAGTCGAGCGCGCCGCAGCGTTTCACCGCGGCCACGACGGCGTCGATGCGGCTCGGGTCGCGTTCGGTGATGGCGGCGGTGATCAGGTCTTTTTCGGGCGCGCTGCCCAGCTCCAGGGTGGCGATCAGGGGCAGGGTCGGTTTGCCTTCGCTGAGGTCGTCGCCGATGTTTTTGCCCATTTTTTCCGGGTCGCCGAGATAGTCCAGGACATCGTCGGCCAATTGGAACGCGATGCCCAGGTGCAGGCCGTAGCGGTACAGGCTGTCGGCGGTGTCGGCATCGGTGCGGCTGAGCAGCGCGGCGCCGCGGGTGGCGGCGGCGAACAGCACCGCGGTTTTGTTTTCGATGACCGTGAAATAGGCGGCTTCGGTGGTGGCGGCGTCGCCGGCCTTGGTCAGCTGCAACACTTCGCCCTCGGCGATGGTATTGGTGGTGTCGGCCAGCAACTGCATGAGCGACAGGTCGCCCAGGCCCACCAGCAGCTGGAATGCGCGGGAGTACAGGAAATCGCCGACCAGCACGCTGGGCGCATTGCCCCATTTGGCGTTGGCGGTGGCGCGGCCCCGGCGCAGGTTGGACAGGTCGACGACATCGTCGTGCAACAGCGTGGCGGTGTGAATGAACTCGATGATCGCCGCCAGCGTGATGTGTTCGCGGCGAATTTCACCGAGCCCGCCGGCCGCCAGCAACACCAGCAGCGGGCGCAGGCGTTTGCCGCCGGCGTCGACGATGTAATGCCCGATGTTCTCTACCAGAGGTACATTGGAATGAAGTTGTTCGATGATCAGCTGGTTGACACGGGCGAACTCGCCGCTCACCATCGCCTTGATTTGCTGCATGGATGGGGGCTACCTGTGGGGACCGGCGCATCGTAGGGGCGCGGTCCGGTACTGTCAAGAATGATGGGTAGAGCACGGTCCGCCCCCACTGGCTTGTATCCCGCCTGTGATTTGCGTAAAATCGCCGCCCTTTACCAACCAAAGCGAGCGCGCCCCGCGCGAGCGCTGCCTGTGCTTGTACCGGCCCGGCCGGATTTCAGAACAATCTGCAAGCAGGCCCCCAAGGAGCAATACAGATGAGTTATGCGATTATCGAAGCCGGCGGCAAGCAGCACCGCGTGCAGCCGGGCGAAGTGCTGAAGGTGGAAAAGATCGAAGCCGCCACCGGCGCCGCGATTGATTTCGACAAGGTGCTGCTGGTCAGCGACGGCGAAACCGTGAAAATCGGCGCGCCCTACGTGGCCGGCGGCAAGGTGACCGCCGAGGTGGTCAGCCAGGGCCGCCACAAGAAGGTGAAAATCATCAAGTTCCGTCGCCGCAAGCACCACATGAAGCAGATGGGACATCGCCAGTGGTTCACCGAAATCAAAATCACCGGTATCAGCGCCTGATTCAACGAGGAGACAGCAGCAATGGCACACAAGAAAGCGGGCGGTAGCACGCGCAACGGGCGCGATTCCCAGAGCAAGCGCCTCGGTGTGAAACGTTTCGGTGGTCAGAAAGTCGTGGCCGGCAACATCATCATCCGCCAGCGCGGCACCAAGGTGCACGCCGGCGTCAACGTCGGTGTGGGCAAGGACCACACGCTGTTCGCCACCATCGACGGCGTCGTGCTGTTCGAGACCAAGGGGCGGGACAAGCGCAAGATCGTGAGTGTCGTCGCAGCGGCCTGACCGTCTCGAAGACTCGCGAAAAGCCCCATCTGGTGATGGGGCTTTTTTGTTTATGGCTGATCTGCGGCGTACGGTTGAACGCTCAAGGGCCTGATATATCGGGTGGCGCCATTGATTCAACCAGACAGGTACTGCGGCGATGAAATTTGTAGATGAGGCGGCTATTCGGGTTCAGGCCGGGCGCGGCGGCAACGGCTGCCTGAGCTTCCGGCGCGAGCGGGCGGCGCCCTTCGGCGGCCCCGACGGCGGCGACGGCGGCGACGGCGGCAGCGTGTTCCTCGAAGCCAGTCAGGCGGTCAACACCATGGTCGATTATCGCTATGTGCGCCAGTATCAGGCGCAGAACGGCGAGGGCGGCCGCGGCGCCAATTGCACCGGCCCCAGCGGCGACGATCTGGTATTGAAGGTGCCGGTCGGCACCACCGTGATCGACGAGGACACCGGCGAAATTCTCGGCGACCTGGCGGAGGACGGGCAGCGGCTGCGGGTGGCCCAGGGCGGCTGGCACGGCCTGGGCAATACCCGCTTCAAATCCTCGACCAACCGCGCACCGCGCCAGACCACCAAGGGCACCGAGGGCGAGCAGCGCAATCTGCGCCTGGAGCTGAAGGTGCTGGCCGATGTCGGGCTGCTGGGGTTGCCCAATGCCGGCAAGTCGACGCTGATCCGCGCGGTGTCCGCGGCCCGGCCGAAGGTGGCGGATTATCCGTTCACCACGCTGGTGCCGAACCTGGGCGTGGTGCGCGTGCAGGCCCATCGCAGCTTTGTGATGGCGGATATTCCCGGGCTGATCCCCGGCGCCTCCGAAGGGGCGGGGCTCGGCATCCGCTTCCTCAAGCACCTGACCCGCACCCGCCTGCTGCTGCACCTGGTCGACGTGCTGCCGCCCGATGAGGGCGACCCGGTGGCGGCGGTGCAGGACATCGCGGCGGAACTGGAACGGTTCAGCCCGACCCTGGCCGGCCGCCAGCGTTGGCTGGTGCTGAACAAGGTGGACCTGCTGCCGCCGGACGAGCGCGAGGCGCGCTGCAAGGACATCGTCGAACGCCTGCAGTGGACCGGCCCCGTGTACCGGGTTGCGGCGATCAGCGGCCAGGGCACCGATGTGCTGTGCGGCGATATCATGACGCACCTCGAAACCTGCTGGGAGGCGGAGCGCTCCGACCCCGAGCTGGCGGCGCATGAGCTGCGGTTGCAGCAGGCGATGCAGGCCGAGGCGCGCGAGCGCATCCAGGCGCTGGCGCAGGCGCGGCGCGAAGCGCGCAAGGCGCAGCGGGAGGCGGCCGGCGATGACGACGATGATGACCACGATGTCGAGGTGGAATACGCCCCTTACTGAGGGTGGGCCTCGCTCGGGACGAATAATCAGGCTTTTGTTGAATAGGGTGTGAGATGACACTGAGGCAGGAGTTGCGCGGCGCCCGGCGTTGGGTCATAAAAATCGGCAGCGCATTGCTCACCAACGACGGGCGCGGCCTGAACACCGCCGGCATCGAGCGCTGGGTCGAGCAGATGGTGGAGCTGCGCCGGCGCGGCATCGAACTGGTGCTGGTGTCGTCGGGCGCCATCGCCGAAGGCATGACCCGGCTCGGCTGGAAGACCCGACCCAGCGCCGTGCACGAATTGCAGGCGGCGGCGGCGGTGGGGCAGATGGGGCTGGTGCGGGCGTATGAGTCGCAGTTCCAGCGCTACGGCCTGCACACCGCCCAGATTCTGCTGGGGCACGACGACATCGCCGCCCGCGATCGCTACCTCAACGCCCGGGGCACGCTGAAAACCCTGGTGGAGCTGGGGGTCATCCCGGTCATCAACGAAAACGACACCGTGGTCACCGACGAAATCCGGTTCGGCGACAACGACACCCTGGGGGCGCTGGTCGCCTCGCTCATCGACGCCGATCTGCTGGTCATCCTCACCGACCAGGAGGGCCTGTTCGAGCGCGATCCGCGCCAGGACCCGGCGGCGCCGCTGGTGTCGCGCGGACTGGCCGGCGATCCCAGGCTCGAAGCCATGGCCGGCGGCAGCGGCGCGCTGGGTCGCGGCGGCATGCTCACCAAGGTGCGGGCGGCGCGGCTGGCGGCCCACGCCGGCGCCGATACCGTGATCGCCAGCGGCCGCCAGGATCACGTGCTGGTGCGGCTGGCGGACGGCGAAGCGCTGGGCACGCTGCTGGTTGCCGATCAGCAGCCGCTGGCGGCGCGCAAGCAGTGGCTGGCGGGCATGATGCAGGTGACCGGCCGGCTGGTGATCGACGACGGCGCGGTGCGGGTGCTGCGCGAGTCGGGGCGCAGCCTGCTGCCGGTGGGCGTGGTGGCGGTGACCGGCCGCTTCCGGCGCGGCGATCTGGTGTCCTGCGTCGACGGCCAGGGTCGCGAGGTGGCGCGCGGGCTGGTCAATTACGCGCTGGACGATGCGGCCAGGATCATCGGGCACAGCAGCGATCGCGTCGCGGCGCTGCTCGGCTACCAGGGCGAAGAAGAGCTGATCCACCGCGATAATCTGCTGGTGCTCTAGGGCGGATTTCCCCGCGTTTCACCCCATCGCGGGCCGGCGGCTCCATGGTTTTCGGGTTGCGCCCGCGTCGGGCGCGCCCACAAGGATTGACGACGTGGCGTTCACTCTCAAGGAAATCCTCGGGTCGTGGCTGATGCCGCTGCCCCTGGCGCTGACCCTGCTGGTGGTCGGCTGTGTCGGATTGTGGTGGCGTTATCCGCGCAGCGGCCGCTGGCTGGTCACCATCGGCGCGCTGGTGCTGGGCCTGTCCAGCCTTGAAATCGCCCAGACCTCGCTGCTGTATCCCCTGGAAACCCGTTATCCCAAATGGCAGCCCGAGGCCGGGCAGCATTTCGCCTATGTCGTGGTGATGGGCGCGGCCCATGCCGATCTGCCGCGCCTGCCGCTCAGCAACCGCCTCAACGAGGCGGCGGTCTACCGGCTGGTCGAGGCCATTTCCGTGTACCGCAGCCAGCCGGGCGCCAAGCTGATCCTGTCCGGCGGCGGCACGCAGCCGGAAACCAAGGCGGAGATCATGTGGCGCGTCGCCCGGCAGTTGGGCGTGCCGGAGCAGGACATGATCCTGCAGATCGGCTCCCACGATACCGAGGAGGAGGTGGGCCTGCTCAAGCCGATCATCGGCGCGGCGCCGTTTGCGGTGGTGACGTCGGCTGTGCACATGCCGCGTACGATGGAGCTGTTCGAACACGCCGGCCTGCATCCGCTGCCGGTGCCGACCCATTTCCTGGAGCGCGATGAACCCTATTATCTGGGCTGGCCCCGCTCGGAAAATCTGGTGGGGTCCGAATTCGCCATGCACGAATATCTCGGCCAGCTGTGGTTGCGGCTGAAGGCGTTGTTCGGTCGTTGAGATCGGTGTGCGGGCGCGAAAACGGCGCCCACAAAAAAAGCCGGCAGGACCGGCTTTTTCGACTGCGGCGGGAAATCAGGCGGCGCGTTGCGCCAGCGCCTTGATCTGCGCGTTCAGGCGGCTCTTGTGACGGGCGGCCTTGTTCTTGTGAATGATGCCCTTGTCGGCAATGCGATCGATGACGGGGACGGCAACGGCGAAGGCGGCTTTGGCGGCTTCCGCATCGCCGGTCTGGATGGCTGCGGCAACCTTCTTGATGTAGGTGCGCACCATGGAGCGCAAGCTGGCATTGTGCAAACGGGCTTTTTCGGCCTGACGCGCACGTTTCCTTGCTTGTTGTGTATTCGCCACCGTATGACTCCTCGACTTCGAGACTAAAAAATGAGGGCGCGATTATTCCCATTTGGCTGAACATTGTCAACACGCGGGCCCGCGTCCTGCGATGAATTTTTCGCCGCTGTCGGCGCGCTCAGGCGAAGCGTTGCCAGAGCGACGGAATCCACACGATCAGGAACAGCACGAGGCTGACGAACACCGCCGCCGAACCGATGTCCTTGGCCTGGCCGGACAACGGGTGCATCTCCGAACCGAAGCGGTCGATGGCGGCCTCGATGGCGGAATTGAACAGCTCGGCCAGCAACACCAGGCCGCAGCTGATCACCAGCAGCAGCTGATGCGTCAAGCCCTGCCCGACCCAGAAGGACAGCGGCACGCAGGTGCAGGCCAGAGTCGCCTCGATGCGGAACGCCTCTTCGTGTTTCCAGGCGGCGCGCAGGCCCTGCATGGAATAGCGGGTGGCGGCGAGCAGTCGGGGCAGGCCGGTTTTGCCCGGTTTGGTCATCATGGGGCTGAGTCCGTCGTGAAAACCCGCGCATGGTAACGGTTGCGTCGGGTCTGTCAAATGCGCGGAAATGCAGCCGCCCGCCGGGGCGCACCGACGCCTGCGCGCCGCCTTGTGGTAAGGTGTCCAGCCCATCTGAACCGTGAAGGGTCCCGGCATGTTGCAGGCAGAGCATTTCGATATCGAACGCACCGGCTCCGGCAGTTATCGCCTGTCCTGGCCGCGGCAATCCGCGCCGGGCCTCAGCGTTCATCCCAGCGCATCGCCGGAGCGCGCGATCGAGCTGCCGGCGCGCATCGACATCGACGCGACCGGCGCCACCATTGCCGAGCTGCCGGCGGCGCCGCGCCACTTTTTCCACGTGCGCGACGCCGGCGGCGGCGTGGTCGCGGTGCTGACGGACCGGCATGTGCCGCTGCAGGGCGCGCGCAACTTCCGCGATTTCGGCGGTTACGCCACGGCCGACGGCCGGCGTGTGCGCTGGGGCATGTTGTACCGCTCCGGGCAGTTGTGCGCGCTCACCGAAGCCGATCAGCGCCAGATCGCGGCGTTGAACATCCGCCTGATCTGCGATTTCCGCCGCGACAGCGAGCGCGACGCCGACCCCAACCGGCTGGCGCCGGAGCACCGGCCGCGGCTGGAAAATCTGCCGATCGCGCCGGGCAACACCGCCAATGTGATGATGCATTTCGCCGGCGGCGAGGGCGAGGTCACCGAACAGGGCGTGATGCAGACCATGCTGGAGATCAACCGCGATTTCGCCCTGGCGCAGCGGCCGGCCTATCGGCGCATGTTCGACGCGCTGCTGGAGGAGGACGGCCCGCTGCTGGTGCATTGCGCGGTGGGCAAGGACCGCACCGGTTTTGCGGCGGCGCTGATCCTGGCGGCGCTGGGCGTGCCGGAGGACACCATCGTGCGCGATTACCTGCTCACCGCCCGCTACCTGCCGGCGGAGCAGGAAGTGGTGCGCTTCAGCAGGAAATACGGCGTATCGCTGCCGACCGAGCTGATGCTGCCGCTGCTGGAGGCGCGGGAGAGTTATCTGCGCGCGGCGCTGGCGGCGATCGACGAGCATTACGGCGGCGTCGAGGCCTACCTGCGCGAATACCTGGAGCTGGATGAGCCGATGCTGGCGGCGTTGCGCGCGCGCCTGCTGATCGGCGCCTGACGGGTTCGTTCAGCCGCGACCGCGGCGCTGGCCCTGGCGGCGCCCGCGCTCGGCCGGCTGCACGGTCTGCGTGCCGGCGCCGGCGACGGGCGTTTTGATGTCGGCGGCCGCCGGCGGCCAGGGTGCAAAGGGCGGCGTCGAGTATTGTCCCAGCAGTGTCGAGAAAGGCGCGCGCGGCGCCGACCTGTCGTTGTCGCCGGCCGGCGCGGGGCCGTCGTGTCCGCGGGGGTTCGGGATCGGGCTCAGCGTGACGGTGGCATCGGGTTTCATGGAGGCTGCCGGTTCGAAGGTATCAGAGGGCCGGCGTTCAGTGCCGGGCGATCCAGATCAGCACGCAGCCGGCGATCGCGAGCAGGATCGGGTCCCGGGCCCGGCGCCAGTGCCAGAAGCCGTAAAGGTAGGAAATCGGCGGCAGCAGCAGCGTGAACAGACCCCAGGCGAAATCCTCCCTGGCGCTGTAGATCAGCAGCAACAGCCAGCTCAGAATGAGCGCAATGATCCCGACCGTCATGAGAAGCGCGTGTACGGATTCCATCGTCCAGCCTCCGGTGCAATTATTATTGGGTGGCTTGTGCCGCCCGATCATAACAGCAAGGCGCTCGCGGAGGTAGGCGGCTATTGGCTTGCCGCCGGCAGTTGTCTACAGTTGCCCACATTTTTCCCGTATTGCGGTTCCGCGCGTCATCCGGTCGCGATGACGGTGGCCAAATGCCCGGCGGATTGCGGTCTTGCAACGGATACGGAGGTAGTACATTGCGGCTTTTTCCCTGCGCGGCCAGCGCCCGTCCTTCCCGCCCCGCCCGATGCCGGGCCCGCTGATGGCGACAGCGCCCATCCGCGCCGGCGCGCTGGCGGCCGGCGCGCTCCTGCTGACGGGCGCCGGCCCGGCGCTGGCGGACACGCCGTCGGCGGCGGCGCCGGCGGCGTGGCTGCTGGCGCTGGCGGTGCTGCTCGTGGCCGGGGCGCTGCTGCTGTTGCGCTGGCAGCGCACCATCCAGGAACACCGGGCGGCGCTGCGCCGGGAGCGTGAGCGCGGCGACGACCTGTTGCGCGCCGTCATCGACGCGGCCAATCAGGTGTCGATCATCGCCACCGATCTCAACGGCACCATCAACGTCTTCAATCGCGGCGCCGAGCGCCTGCTCGGCTACAGCGCGGCCGAGATCGAGGGCCGGCACACGCCCGAGCTGTTCCACGATCAACGCGAGGTGGAGGAGCGAGTCGCCGCGCTGAGCGCCCGCCTGGGCCGGCCGGTGGATGTGTTCGAGATGCTGCTGGACAGCAATCTGCGCGGCGGCGACGCCGGTGTGCTCTGGACCTACGTGCGCAAGGACGGCAGCCGCTTTCCGGTCAATCTCATCGTCAGCCCCATGCATGACAAGCAGGGCCGGCTGTTCGGCTATCTCGGCATCGCCATCGACGTCAGCCGCCATCAGGCCGCGGAGGAGGCGCTGCGCGCCAGCGAGGAAAAACTGCGCACGCTGTTCGAGCGCTCGCCGCTCGGCATCGTGCTCAGCGATCAGGACAACCGCATCCTGGAAGTCAACCCGGCCTTTCAGCGCATGAGCGGCTACACGGTGTCGGCGCTGAATGATCTCAGCGTGTCGAGGCTGACGCCGGTGAAATACCGGCCGCTGGAAGAGCATCATTACAGCCGGCTGTTGCAGTCCGGGCGTTCCGGCGCGTACGAGGAGGAGCTGATCCGCAGCGATGGGTCGATGGTGCCGATCTCGGTCAACCGCGTGCTGGTGAAGGAACGCGTCGACGACCACTTTCATATCTGGTCGATGGTCGAGGATATCAGCGGCCGCTGGCGGGCGGAGCTGCGCGCCGCCACCGCCCGCGCCCAGCTCGAGGCGTTCATCGAATACGCGCCGGCGGCGGTGGCGATGTTCGACGCGGAGCTGCGTTACATCAATTGCAGCCAGCGCTGGCTGATGGATTTCGGCCTGCAGGGACGGCCGGTGATCGGCCACCCTTATTATGAAAACCTGCCGGAGGTGCCCGAACGCTGGCGCGAGGTGCACCAGCGCTGTCTGCGCGGCCATGTCGAGCGCTGCGAGGAGGACATGTTCATCCGCCCCGACGGCCGCGTCCAGTGGCTGCACTGGGAGGTGCGGCCGTGGCGCGACGCGCGCGGACGCATCGGCGGCGTGATCATGTTCGTCGAGGACGTCAGCGCGCGCAAACGCGCGGCACAAACGCTGAAAGCCCGCGATCAGCTGCTGAAAAAACTTTCCGACAGCGTGCCGGGCCTGCTGTTCCAATACCGCCTGACGGCCAGCGGCGAGCGCATGTTCAGCTACGCCAGCGAGGCGATCCGCGACATCTTCGAGGTGACGCCGGACGATGTGAAGGCCGACGCCACGGTGGTGTTCAACCGCATCCACCCGCAGGATTACGAGCGCGTCGGCGAATCGATCCGCCAGTCGGCGCGCGACATGAGCCCGTGGAGCATCGACTATCGGGTGCTGCTGCCCGAGCGCGGCCTGCGCTGGCTGCACGGCGAATCCAAGCCCGAGCGCGAAGCCGACGGCTCCGTGCTGTGGCACGGTTATCTGACCGATATCACCGAGCGCAAATACGCCGAGGAGCGCCTGCACACGCTGAGCAACCGGCTGGCGCTGGCCACCCAGGCCGGCGGTATCGGCGTGTGGGAATGGGATCTGGTCACCGACGAGCTGGTGTGGGACGCGCAGATGTACGAGCTGTACCAGATTTCCCCGGAGCCGCCGCTGCGCAATTCCGTGCTGCCGACCCGGGTCATCCACCCCGACGACGTGGAGCGGGTGGCGATGGAGTTCAACGAGGCGGTCACCGGCACCCGGCCCTACGGCGTCGAGTACCGCATCATCTGGCCGGACGGGCAGGAGCGCACCATCAAATCCTCGGGCCTGGTCACCCGCGATGAGCGCGGCGTCTCCACCCGCATCACCGGCGTCAGCTGGGACCTCACCGAAAGCCGCAAGATCGAACGCCTGAAAAGCGAATTCGTCGCCACCGTATCGCACGAGCTGCGCACGCCGCTGACCTCGATCCGCGGCACGCTCGGGCTGATCGCCGGCGGCGTGGTCGGCAAGCTGCCGGACAAGGCGGAGGAGCTGATCCGCATCGCCTACAAGAACAGCGAACGGTTATCGCTGCTGATCAACGATATTCTCGACATGGAAAAAATCGAGTCGGGGCGGATGAAGTTCGATCTGGTGCGCCAGCCGCTGCTGCCGTTGATCGAACAGGCGGTCGAGGCCAACAGCGGTTATGCCCACACCTACGGCGTACAGCTGGAGCTGACGCAGGCGCTGCCGGGCGTGGAAGTGGCGGCCGATGCGCTGCGCCTGTTGCAGGTGCTGGCCAACCTGCTGTCGAATGCGGCCAAGTTCTCGCCACCCGGCGCGCGCGTCGATGTGGTGATGCTGGTGCCGCGCCAGGGCTGGGTGCGGATCGAAGTGCACGATCGCGGCCCCGGCATCGCGCCGGAATTCCAGCACCGTATTTTTCAGAAGTTTTCGCAGGCGGACGCCTCCGATTCGCGCGCCAAGGGTGGCACCGGCCTGGGCCTGTCGATCAGCAAGGCGCTGATCGAGGGCATGGGCGGCCAGATCGGTTTCGAAACACAGCCGGGCGTCGGCACCGTGTTTTTTTTCGAGTTGCCGGCGCTAATCTGAACATTCCCCCCCAGCGTGGTCCATTGAATGACGCGTTCGAACGCGGGATAAGGAGATGACATGGGCAAGGCACTGCAACGCATTCTCTACGTCGAGGATGAGCCGGATATCCAGCGCGTGGTGAAGCTGGCGCTGGAAGCGCTCGGCGGTTTCAACGTGGAATTGTGCAGCTCGGGCGCGGAGGCGATCGCGCGCGCGCCACAGCTGGCGCCGGACCTGATTCTGCTGGACGTGATGATGCCGGGCATGGATGGGCCGACCGCGCTGCACGAACTGCGACAGATCCCGGCGCTGGCGGCGACGCCGGTCATTTTCATGACGGCCAAGGTCCAGCCCGATGAGATCGAACATTTCAAGGGCATGGGCGCGCTGGCGGTGATCGCCAAACCCTTCGACCCGATGTCGCTGGTGGAGATGGTGCGCAACGCCTGGGCCGGCGTCGAAGCGCAGTCGACGCCGGCCCAGGCCGGTTTCGCCGAGCGCATGGAGGCGCTGGGCGCGCAGTTTCGCGCCGAACTGCCGGGCCGGCTGGCCGCTTTCGAAGCGCAGTGGGCACAGCTCGGGCGGTTGTGGGCGCAGGGCGCGCTGACGCCGCAGGCGGTGCCGGACGATGTGGCCGCGCTGGCGGAACTGCACCGCATCGCGCACAACCTGGCGGGTTCGGGCTCCACCTTCGGTTTCGAAAACCTGACCGAACGGGCACGGGCGGTGGACAATCTGCTGAAAACCCTGGCGCGTCGACAGACATCCTTCAACGCGGCCTTCTGGACCGAACTGGAACGCGCCTGCGCGGGGCTGACACAGGCGCTGCGCGCGGCGTTGTCGGAAGCCGCCGCTGCGCCGACCGCCGACAGCGACGGCGCAGCGGCGCAGGCGCCGATGGCCTCGCCCCGGGTCGTGGTCGTGGGCGCGGAATCGGCGCAGGCGCTGCAAACACACCTCGACAGTTTCGGCTACCAGGCCACTTTGCTGACCGACGCGGGCGTGCTGCTGCCGTCGATCCGGCACGAACGGCCGGCCGCGGTGATTTTCGATCGCCGCGGACTGGCCGGCGCCGCCGTCTTCGAGCAGGCCGAAACGCTGCGCGCGGACGGCATTCCCGTGCTGTTGATCGACGGCGAGGACGATTTCGCCACGCGCCTGTGCGCGGCCCGCGCCGGTGTCGCGGGTTTTTACCGCGCGCCGGTCGACATGCTCGCGCTGCTGGCGCGCCTGGATGAGCTGACCGACCACCAGCCGGATGAACCGTATCGGATCCTGCTGGTCGACCACGATCGCGCGCAGGCCGACGCCCACGCGCAGCAACTCGACCAAGCCGGCATCGTCAGTCATTGCGTGGACACCGCCGACGCGGTGCTGCCGTGCCTGGAGGAGTTCGCGCCGGATGTCATCGTCGCCGATATGTACCTGCCGGATGTCAACGGCGTGGAACTGGCGATGGTGGTACGCCAGCAGGAGCGCTACGACCATATTCCGATCGTATTCCTGTCCGCCGCGCGCGACGCCGGCCAGCAGTTGTCGGCGCTGGGCATGGGCGCCGACGATTTTCTGATAAAGCCGGTGGCGCCCGAGTATTTCGTGTCGGCGCTGAGCGCGCGGGCGCAGCGGGCGCGGGTGCTGCGCTCGGCGATGACCCACGACGGTCTCACCGGTCTGCTCAATCACAAGAACATCAAGGCGCTGCTCGAAAAGGAATTCGCGCGCAGCCAGCGCGCCGGCGCCGCGCTCGCGATCGGGCTGATCGACATCGATTCATTCAAGGACATCAACGATCGCCACGGTCACGCCTGCGGCGACCAGGTGTTGCGCGCGCTGGCGCGCCTGCTGCAACAACGGCTGCGCGCCAGTGATTATGTCGGCCGTTGCGGCGGCGAGGAATTCCTGTTGATCCTGCCCGATACCGACGGCGAACACGCGCGCACGCTGCTGGAGGAATTGCGGGAGGCGTTCGGCGCTCTGCAACATCGCTCCGAACATGGCGCATTTTGCGCAACCTTCAGTGCCGGGGTGGCGGCGGCGAAGGACAGCGGCAACGCCTCGGCCCTGTTCAACGCCGCCGATAAAGCGCTTTATGCGGCCAAGGAGGCGGGCCGCAACCGGGTGGAGTCGGCCGCCCAGCAACGATAAGGGCACGCGAACTGACGCGGTGTGGTATTGCCGAATGCGCCGCGCTGGTGTGCGTCTTCGCTTTAATAAAATGGAAATGGTTTTGTTTTAAAGAAGAGGATGATGTCCGGCGTGTGCCCGATGCGCCGTCGAAAAAACCCCGCGCGGAATACGGCTTCATATCGCGTCGGCAAGTCGATGCTCGGTAGTTGATTATCAAGACATAATGAAAACTACACGGAAAATAAATAACCGGTGAGTTTTTTGCGACTGTTGCACGGTGAGGAGAATGTTGTCGGAAAAAAATCTCATTTTTTGCATCATTGAAACTGTTCAACCACTTTAATCACGTCACGATACCCGTTAATCTTTGCGCCTTCCGATTGCACCGGCTGCGCGCGACCGCCCTTCATTGCGCGTATCTTGCAGTTCAAGGGCCTCTCACATGTGGATAGTCCGGGTCGCTCTCCAGCGGCCGTATACGTTCATCGTTCTTGCTTTATTGCTGCTCATCCTCGGTCCGCTGACCACGCTGCGCACGCCCACAGATATCTTCCCCGGCATCGACATCCCCGTCATCAGCGTCATCTGGAACTACACCGGACTGCCCGCCGAGGATATGTCCAATCGGATCGTTACCGGATACGAGCGCGCCCTGACCACCACCGTCAACGATGTCGAACACATCGAATCGCAATCGCTGGCGGGCACGGCGGTCGTGAAAATTTTCTTTCAACCCGGCACCAAAATCGATCTTGCGCTCAGCCAGGTCACCGCGATTTCGCAAACCGTCCTCAGGTCCTATCCACCCGGCACCACGCCGCCGCTGATCTTGAATTACAGCGCCTCCACCGTGCCGGTGCTGCAACTGGCGCTGTCCAGTTCCAAGCTGACCGAAGCGCAATTGTTCGACCTCGGCAACAACTTCATCCGCACGCAGCTGGCGACGGTGCAGGGCGCCGCGCTGCCGTTTCCCTATGGCGGCAAGCAGCGACAGATACTGGTCGATCTCGATCCACAGGCGCTGCGCGCCCACGGCCTGTCGGCGCAGGACGTCACCGATGCGATCGGCGCGCAGAACCTGATCCTGCCGTCGGGCACGCAGAAAATCGGCGCGTATGAATACAGCATATTGCTCAACGGCAGCCCGCAGGCGGTGGCGGAGCTGAACGATCTGCCGATCAAGGTGGTCAACGGCGCCACGGTTTATATTCGCGATGTGGCGCATGTGCGCGACGGTTTCATCCCGCAGACCAACATCGTGCGCGTCGACGGCGAACGCGCGGCGTTGATGACCATTCAGAAAACCGGCAATGCCTCCACCCTCACCATCATCGATCGGGTCAAGGCGCTGTTGCCGCAGATCATGGATTCGGTGCCGCCCGAATTGAAATTGCGGGCGCTGGCCGATCAATCGGTGTTCGTGCGCGCCGCCATCGCCGGCGTGGTGCACGAGGGCGTGATCGCGGCGGCGCTGACCGGCCTGATGATCCTGCTGTTCCTCGGCAGCTGGCGCAGCACCCTGATCATCACCATTTCCATTCCGTTGTCGGTGCTGGCTTCGATCATCACCCTGTCGGCGATCGGCGAAACCATCAACATCATGACTCTGGGCGGCCTGGCGCTGGCGGTGGGCGTGCTGGTCGACGACGCCACCGTGGCCATCGAAAACATCAACTATCACCTCGAGCAGGGCAAGGAAGTCGAGCGGGCGATCCTCGACGGCGCGCAACAGATCGCGGTGCCGGCGCTGGTGTCGACGCTGTGTATCTGCATCGTGTTCGTGCCGATGTTTTTCCTCGAGGGCGTGGCCCGTTATCTGTTCGTGCCGATGGCCGAAGCCGTGGTGTTCGCCATGCTGGCCTCGTACATTCTGTCGCGGACACTGATTCCGACGCTGGCCAAATACCTGCTGCACAAACACGAGCCGCACGATGAGAACGCGAAGCGCAATGCATTGCAGCGTTTCCAGCTCGGCTTCGAGCGCCGCTTCGAGGCGCTGCGCGCCAGTTACCGGCAATGGCTGGAGCTGGCGTTGGCGCACAGCCGCGTATTCATCGTGGCCTTTCTCGGCGTGGTATTGCTGTCGCTGCTGCTGGCGCCCTGGCTGGGCGAGGATTTCTTCCCGTCGGTCGACGCGGGGCAGATGAAGCTGCACGTACGCGCACACACCGGCACCCGCATTGAAGAAACGGCCCGCCTCTGCGATGAAATCGAACAGGCGATCCGGCGGATCGTACCGGCCCGAGAGCTTGGCTCGGTCATGCAGAACATCGGCTTGCCGAACAGCAGCATCAACCTGTCCTACAGCAACTCGGCACCGATCGGCTCGGCCGACGCCGATATCCTGATCACCCTCAACGAGGGCCACAAGCCGACCGCGGATTACGTGCGCACCCTGCGCGATGTGCTGCCGCAACAATTTCCCGGCATCAGCTTTTCGTTCCTGCCCGCCGATATCGTCAGCCAGATTCTCAATTTCGGATTGCCCGCGCCGATCGACATCCAGGTGGTCGGCAGCGATTTCAGCGCCAACCGCGAAGTGACGCGCCAGCTGATGGACAAACTGAGACATGTGCCGGGCCTTGTCGACCTTCATGTCCAGCAGGCCTTCGACCAGCCCGAGCTGCGCGTCAATGTCGATCGCACCCGCGCCGGCGAGCTGGGTCTGACCCAGAACGATGTCGCCACCGATATGCTGATTTCGCTGAGCGGCAGTTTCCAGACGGCGCCCTCGTTCTGGGTGAATCCCAAAAACGGCGTCAGCTATCAGGTCACCACGCAGACGCCGCAATACCGCGCCGACACCCTCGATGACCTGTACAATCTGCCGATCGGCGGCGGCACCGGCAGCACCGTCAAACCGCAGATCCTCGGCGCGCTGGCGCAGTTCAGCCGCGACAACGGCATGGCTGTGGTATCGCACTACAATGTGCAGCCGGTCATCGATATTTTCGGCTCGGTGCAGGATCGCGACCTCGGCGCGGTGGCCAAGGACGTGAACAAAATCCTCGATGAGGCGCGCAAGAACCTGCCGCGCGGCACACGCCTGATCGCGCGCGGCCAGATGACCACCATGGAGTCCTCGTTCAGCGGCCTGTATATCGGGCTCGCGTTCGCGATCGTGCTGGTGTACCTGTTGATCGTGGTCAATTTCCAGTCGTGGCTCGATCCGTTCATCATCATCACGGCGCTGCCGGCGGCGATCGCCGGCATCGTCTGGATGCTGTTCCTCACCTTCACACGGCTGAGCGTGCCGGCGCTGACCGGCGCCATCATGTGCATGGGGGTGGCGACGGCCAACAGCATCCTGGTGGTCAGCTTCGCCCGCGAGCGTTTCGCCGCCACCGGCGATGCGATGCTGGCCGCGGTCGAGGCCGGTTTCACCCGTTTCCGTCCGGTGTTGATGACCGCGCTGGCGATGATCATCGGCATGGTGCCGATGTCGCTGGGGCTGGGCGAGGGCGGCGAGCAGAACGCGCCGCTGGGGCGCGCGGTGATCGGCGGCTTGCTGAGCGCCACGGTCGCCACGCTGATTTTCGTGCCGGTGGTGTTCAGTGTCGTCTACCGCCGCCGCACCACTAAGCCCATCCGTTAGCAGGCCCGGAATCGTACCTGAGATAAGGTTTCGCCATGAATGAATACCGCGCAACGAGCGCGTTGACGTTGCAGAGAAAACATCGCCGGCTGTTGCTGATCGCGGCGGCGGTGGCGTTGATGCTGGTCTGCCTCGGCATTTTCAGCCGGCTCCAGGCCCAGGTCGCGCTGCGCCAGCACACCGAGCGCAACGCGATCACCTCCGTGACCACGGCCAAACCGATGGCGGGCCCGATCGGCCAGGAACTGGTGCTGCCGGGCAATGTGCAGGCTTACACCGAGGCGCCGATCTACGCGCGCACCAGCGGCTATCTCAAGCGCTGGCTGGTCGATATCGGCGCGCGCGTGAAGAAGGGGCAGCTGCTGGCGGAGATCGACACACCGGAAGTGGACCAGGAACTGCGCCAGGCGCAGGCCGACCTCGCCACCGCCGAGGCCAACTACGCGCTGGCGAAAAGCTCGGCCGAACGCTGGCAGACCCTGCTGGCCACCGACTCGGTATCGCGTCAGGAAGTGGATGAGCGCAACGGCGACGCCGCGGCGAAGAAGGCGCTGATGGCCTCGGCCCACGCCAATGTCAAACGCCTGAGCGATCTGCAGGCGTTTCAGCGCGTGATCGCGCCCTTCGACGGCGTCATCACCGCGCGCTTCACCGATATCGGCGCGCTGATCGGCAGCAACGATCCCAATCCGCTGTTTCGCATCGCCGCCACCCGCACGCTGCGCGTCTACGTGCAGACGCCGCAGAGCTACGCCGCCTTCACCAAGCCGGGGCTCGAGGCGCAGCTGCGTTTTGCCGAATATCCCGGCCGTGAATTCAACGGCAAGGTGGTGCGCACCGCCGACGCCATCGACCCGACGTCGCGCACGCTGTTGACCGAAATCGCGGTCGACAACGGCAAGGGCGAACTGTTCGCCGGCTCCTACGCCGACGTGCATCTCAAGCTGCCGCTGCACAATGCCCTGCGGGTGCCGGTCAATACCCTGGTGTTCCGCGCCGACGGCTTGCAGCTGGCCACCGTGGTCGACAACAGGATCGTGATGAAAGCGGTGAAGCTCGGCCGCGATTTTGGCACCGAGGTCGAAGTGGTCAGCGGCCTGGGGCCGAATGACAATGTGGTGTTGAACCCGCCCGATTCCATCGCCCAGGGGCAGCAGGTGCACGCCGTGGAGAGCGCGCCGGAAAGCACCGGCGACGTGCCGCAGGCTTCCGCCGCCAAGGTGCCGGGCAAATGAATCCGCGCCGACGCGCTCTGTGGCTTGTGCTGGCCGCGACGGCGGCGCTCTCGGCCTGTTCGCTGGCGCCGGATTATCACGTGCCGGAAACGCCGGTGCCGGAGCGCTACAGGGAAACCGACGAGTACGGCGCCTGGCGCAGCGCCGAACCGGCGGACCAGCGCGTGCGCGGCGTCTGGTGGCAGGTGTTCGGCGATGCCGGGCTGGACGAGCTGCAACAGCGCGCGGCCGGGGCCAACCAGGACCTGCGCGCGGCGCTGGCGCGGTTCGAGCAGGCGCGCGCGCAGGCGGCCTATGCCCGGGCCGGCTTTTTTCCCGAAATCGATCTGAACGCCTCCAGCACCCGCCAGCGCTATTCCAGGAATCGGCCGCAGAACACCAGCTCCACCAATGTCGGCGTGTTCACCGACAATCTGCTGACCGCCGATCTCTCCTATGAACTCGACCTGTGGGGGCGGGTGCGCAATGCCGCCAGCGCCGCCGATGCCCAGGCGCGGGCCAGCGCCGCCGATTTGCAGGCGGCCCAGTTGAGCCTGCAGGCGGAGCTGGCCACCGATTATTTCCTGCTGCGCAGCTATGACGCGGACAAGCAGCTGCTCGACGACGCCGTGGTGGCCTACGAGAAGGCGCTGGAGCTGACCAGCCATCGCTTCCGCGCCGGCGCGGCGGCGGAAGTGGATGTCACGCAGGCCCGCAGCCAACTGGAAACGGCCCGGGCGCAGGCGCTGGATACACGGCTCAAGCGCGCGCAGATGGAGCACGCCATCGCCGTGCTGGTGGGCGCGCCCACCGAAACGTTCTCCGTGCCGGTAAAAAGCCTGGACGTGCCGGCGCCGGTGATTCCCGCCGGCTTGCCGTCGACCCTGTTGCAGCGCCGCCCGGACATCGCCGGCGCCGAGCGCCGGGTGGCGGCCGCCAACGCCGAGATCGGCGTGGCGCGTGCCGCCTGGTTCCCGGTGTTCACGCTGGGTGCGGAGTTCGGCTACGAGGGCGGCAACGGCGGCAGCTGGCTGACGGCGCCGTCCCGCCTGTGGTCGCTGGGCCCGGGGCTGACGCTGCCGCTGTTCGATGCCGGCGCCCGCAGCGCGCGCAGCGACGAGGCCCGCGCCCGCTACGATGAGGCGGCGGCCAATTATCGCCAGAGCGTGCTCAACGCCTACCGCGAAGTGGAGGACAATCTGGCGGGGCAGCAATTGCTCGAGCAGGAGCGGCAACGTCAGGCGGCGGCGGTGGAGGCGGCCAGGCGCACCCTGTTCCACGCCAATCAGCGCTACACCAACGGCGCGGTTTCCTATCTGGAAGTGGTGGTCGCGCAGAATTCGGCGCTGGAGGCGGAGCGCGCGCTGGTGGATGTGACGGTGCGTCGGCTCAACGCCAGCGTATTGCTGATCAAGGCCCTCGGCGGCGAGTGGGGCGCGGACGAGACGCAGCAGGCGCGCGGCGCGCAGTGATTGCGCCGGGCCGTGCCCGAATATCGAGAAATGTTCGCGATGTCCGGGTTTGAGGCGGCCGTCGCCACGGTTTCAGGCGCCGCCTGCCGGTAAATACTCAGTACCACGGCGACAGGGAGGGCGGCGCATGCCCGCACATGTCGATGCCCATGCGAACACCGGCGCTCGGCGAGCGCCGCGCCGCTGGCGCGCAGTGCTGGCGTGTTGCGTGTGCGTGGCGCTGATCGGCTGCTCCGGGTTCTACAACTACCGTCTCGCCGGCTGGTGGCTGCGCTGGCAGATCGGCGATTACGTGCATTTTTCCCAGGACCAGGAAGCACTGCTGCGCGAACGCCTGCGCGAGCAGCTGCGCTGGCATCAGCGCACGCAGCTGCCGCGCTACCGGGCCTGGCTGGAGCAGACGCAGGCCCTGATCGAAGCGCCGCCCAATATCGTCAGGGCGCGCGAGCAGCTGGATCAGCTGCGCGGTTTCTGGACCGATATCATGGTCCAGCTGGAGCCGGACCTCGATCGCTTCCTGGCTGCGTTGTCCGACCGCCAGGTGCGCGGTTTACTGCACCACCTGCGCGAGGAACACAGCGACCTCGCCGATGAGTACGCGCACCTTTCCCTCGAAAAACTGCGGCGCGAACGCGCGCGCGACATGCGCAAGGACATGGAGCGCGTTTTCGGCGCGCTCGAACCGGAACAGCGCGAGCGCATCCGGCTCTGGGCCGAACAGATGCCGGACAACCGCGCCGCCTGGCTGGCCAGCCGCGAACGCTGGATCGACGCGTTCGAGCAGGCGCTGGCGCGGCGCGCGGATTCGGCTTATTTCAGCGCGCGCATCCACACATTGTTCGTCGAGCCGGAGCAGAACTGGGATAACGAATACCGGCTGCGCCTCGAACGCAACACCGAACTCACCCTGCAGCTGCTGGCGGATATCCAGCACTCGCTGACCGCCCGGCAACGCGCCCAGGCCGGCAAGAACGCCCGCAAATGGTTCGGCATGATCGATGAGCTGACCCGCGAGGTCTATTGAGCTCCGGCACAATTTTGCACGGAAATCGCAACCGGGACGGGTGGGCTTGGCCGCGGCGCGCAATCCAGGCAGTATTCCGGGCAGGCCCCGCGCGGACGCATTGCGCAACGCGGCCATGCGCCGCTCGCGGTGCGTCGCCCGATCGCTGTTGCGCGGACTGATCCACCGGCAGGAGGAACGTGTTTGATGAACGATCGCAACGATAATGTTCTGGCGCCGCTGCAACGACTCGAAGCGCACGGAGCCGCGCTGGGCGAGAGCATGATCATCCGCCGCGCATTGCCGCACCGGCAGCGGCGGATGATCGGCGCCTGGTGTTTCCTGGACCACTTCGGGCCGGTCCTGGTTGCCAACAACGACGGCCTGCGGGTCGGCCCGCATCCGCATATCGGTCTGCAGACCTTCACCTGGCCGCTGGAGGGAGAAATCCTGCACCGCGACAGCCTGGGTTATGTGCAGCCGATCCGGCCCGGTCAGGTCAATCTGATGACCGCCGGCCGCGGCATTTCCCATTCCGAGGAGTCGCCGCAACCGCATCAGCCGCGCCTGCACGGTTTGCAATTGTGGATCGCCCTGCCCGAAAGCCAGCGTTTTTGCGAACCGACGTTCGAACATTATCCGGAGCTGCCGGTGATCGAACACGCGCATGATCGACTGACGCTGCTGGTGGGCGAATACCTGGGGCAGCGCGCTCCGACCCGCGTGTTTTCGCCGCTGCTGGCGCTGGATGTGCACGCCCGCGCCGAGGCGGAAATCGAACTGCCGCTGGCGCGTTCGTTCGAACACGGCCTGCTGGTGGCCCAGGGCAGCACGCGCATCGACGGCGAGCGGGAAGCGCTCGAGCCGGGCCAGCTGGCCTACATCGCGCCCGGACGCGACCGGCTGGTATTGCGGCCGCAGGCCGATACGCGGCTGTTGCTGATCGGTGGTGAACCCTTCAAGGAGGAGATAGTGATGTGGTGGAATTTCGTTGCCCGCAGCCGCGGCGAAATCGACCAGGCCACCTTCGACTGGAACGCCGAGCGCGCCTTCGGCAGCGTGTCGGGTTACCCCGGCCCGCGCCTGCAGGCGCCACTGCCGCCATGGAAAATATCGGAGCCGTTCTGAGCAGCCGTTGCGGATTTGCCGCAGGTGGTAACGGTAACGGATGGAAGGGCGTAAACTCGCTCTTTCGGTCGGTCTGTGTGCGATCGGAAAACGATTCGCGCGGATGACAGATGAAAAGAGAGAGGAGTGAGTTATGGCTCTGTTCGGCGACACCCACCACAAAACCGTGATGCCCAGCGCCGCCGAAGCGCTGCCCGGGCGCAGTGTGGAAATGCCGGTGTCCTCGCGCCATCTGGTGCTGGGCACCGCCATCAAACCGCCGTTTCCGGCCAACATGCAGCGCGCGCTGTTCGGGCTCGGCTGTTTCTGGGGCGCGGAGCGCCGCTTCTGGCAGCAGGCCGGCGTGTTCACCACGGCGGTGGGTTACTCGGGCGGCTACACGCCCAACCCGACCTACGAAGAAGTGTGCAGCGGCCGCACCGGCCACAACGAGGTGGTGCTGGTGGTGTTCGACCCGGAGCGGATCAGTTACGAGCAATTGCTGAAGGTGTTCTGGGAAAGCCACGACCCGACGCAGGGCATGCGCCAGGGCAACGATGTGGGCACGCAATATCGTTCCGGCATTTACGTGTTCGACGAACAGCAGCGGCAGCAGGCGCAGCGCAGCAAGCAGGTATTCGGCGAGGCGCTGCAAGCGGCCGGCCACGCGCCCATCACCACGGAAATCATCGACGCGCAGCCGTTTTACTACGCCGAGGAATACCACCAGCAGTATCTGGCGAAGAATCCGCTGGGCTATTGCGGGCTCGGCGGCACCGGCGTGTGTTTCGCGCCGGACCAGGAGTGATCGCGCGTTTCGTCCCCGACGCCTCAGCGCGATAACGATAAATCGAGCGCCTGCGGGCGCTTTTTTTCGTCAGCCGTTTTTCGGAACCTTGCGGGCGCGGCGCCGCCGGATCAATGAAACAGCCACTGCGTCAGCACGTACCACAGCGGTAATGTCAGCAGCGAGCCACACAGGGTGAAGCCCACCGCCGCGGTGCACAGGCGCGGCACGAGGTTGGCCGCCATCGCCATCAGACCCGCGGTCACCATGGTGGGCATGGCCGCTTCCAACACCGAAACCCGGGCCGCGAGACCGGTGTGGCCGCTGATCAGACACAACAGCAGTGCCAGCAGCGGCGCCGCCAGCAGGCGAATGCCGAGCACCGCCACCAGCGGCTGCTGCAAATGGCCCGGCACGCGCCAGCTGATCTGGAGACCGACGATGAACATCGCCAGCGGCGCCAGCAGCATCGACAGCCACGACAGCACCTGCGTCAGCCACGCGGGATAGGTCGCGCCGTTCAGGGCCAGGGCGACGAGCAGTGCGAGGAAGGGCGGAAAACTGAACACGCGGCGCGCCACCAACGCCGCCGACAGCGGTTTTTCGCGTTCGCCGAAATGGGCGATGATCAGCGGCGCGGTGATCGCCAGCATGGTGAAATTGCCGAGCTGGTCGAAAATGATGGCGTAGGGCATGCCGGCATCGCCGAACAACGCGCGCACCAGCGGAAAGCCCAGATACGAGGTGTTGCCGTACAACACCAGCATCACCACCGCGCCGGTTTTGTCGCGCAGCCAGCCGAACCGTTTCGCCAGCCAGAACACCAGCGCCGTCAGCGGCAGGGCCGACAGCCACGGGATCAGCATTGGCAGCAGCACGCTGCGGTTCAGCGGCAATTGCGGCAGTTTCAGCAAAATCACCGCCGGCAGCGTGACGCTGATGATGAAATGGTTGATGTAGAGCGGCGCTTTTTCCGGCAGGGAAAACAGGCGTCTGCTCAACGCGCCGAGGGCGAGAAAAACCGCGATGACGATGAAGTTCTGCATCTGGGGGCAATGACCCGAAGCGCTGCGGCTCTACACCGGGGGCGCGCTTGCTGGCCTTTGGAAAGCTGGGGGCCGCCATCATAAGGTTTTTTGCCGGGGGCGGCTACCGACGAAAGCGGTTGCAACTCAGCCGAATAAGCTGGTTCCGGACGAATGGTGTGGCTCAGGTAAAAAGCCGCGCCACCAGGCTGGTCAGCGCATTTTCCACGCGCAGGATGCGCTCGCCCATCTGCACCGGCTGCAATCCCGCCTGTTGCAGTTTTTCCACTTCATAAGCGGTGAAGCCGCCCTCCGGTCCGATCGCCAGGGTGCAATCCCGGTTCAACGCCACCGGGCAGGGCGCGGCCACGCCGGGGTGCGCCACCAGCGCCGCGCCGTTGCCGACCATCGCGGGCAGTTCGTCCTCGACGAAGGGTTTGAACAGGCGCGCGCAACGCACCGCGGGCAGAATCGTATCGCGCGCTTGTTGCAGGCCGTCGAGCAGATAACCGCGCATCGTGGCATCGGCCAGCGCCGGGCTCTGCCAGTAGCTTTTTTCGACCTTGTACGTGTTGAGCAGAATCAGCTCGCGCACGCCCAGCTCGGCGACGCTGCGAAAAATACGCCGCAGCATTTTCGGACGCGGCAGCGCCAGGATCAGCGTGAGCGGCAACTTGGGCGGCGGCGCCTGGGTCAGCGATACTTCGAGTTCGATGCTGTCGGTTTCGCGCTTTCGCACTTCGCCCACACCCATCAAGCCGCCGATATCGCCGACCCGCAATTGCTCGCCGGGCGCGGCGTCGAGGATTTCCCGAATATGCTCGCAGCGCCGGCCGCCGAGCCGCACGCGCTGTGCGGCAATGTAATCGCCGGGTTCGAGCAGGATGAGGTTCATGACAACGTGAGCGGGGCGGCCCACAGATCGTATTCGTCGGCGTCGATCACTTCCACCGCCAGCGTATCGCCGGGCTGCAGGTCATCGAAACCGTCGAGGAATTCGCGGTCGATGAATACGCGGCCGTCGATTTCCGGCGCATCCGCCCAGGACCGCGCCACCGCGCCTTCCTCGACCACTTCGTCCACCAGCACTTCGATCTGCGTGCCGATTTTCCGCTGGAGGCGGGCCGCGCTGATTTCCTGCTGCACGGCCATGAAACGCTGCCAGCGCTCCTTTTTCACTGCATCCGGCACCGGGTCGGGCAGGGCGTTGGCGGCGGCGCCTTCGACCGGGGAATATTCGAAGCAGCCGACGCGATCGAGCTGCGCCTCGCGCAGCCAGTCGAGCAGCATGGCGAAATCCTGTTCGGTTTCACCGGGAAAACCGACGATGAAAGTCGAGCGCAGCGTCAGGTCGGGGCAGATCGAACGCCACGCCTTGATGCGCTCCAGGGTTTTTTCCTGGTGCGCGGGGCGTTTCATCAGCTGCAGCACACGCGGGCTGGCGTGCTGGAACGGGATATCGAGGTAGGGCAGGATCTTGCCCTCGGCCATCAGCGGAATCACGTTGTCGACGTGCGGATACGGATACACGTAATGCAGCCGCACCCACACGCCCATCTCGCCGAGGGCCTCGCACAGCTCCTGCATCCGCGTCTTGATCGGCTGGCCGTTCCAGAAACCGGTGCGGTATTTGAGATCGACGCCGTAGGCGCTGGTATCCTGGGAAATCACCAGCAGCTCGCGCACACCGGCTTTCACCAGCCGTTGCGCCTCTTCCATGACATCGCCGATCGGCCGGCTGACCAGATCGCCGCGCATCGACGGAATGATGCAGAAACTGCAACGGTGGTTGCAGCCTTCGGAAATCTTCAGGTAGGCGTAATGGCGCGGCGTGAGTTTGATGCCCTGCGGCGGCACCAGATCGACATAGGGATTGTGGGCCTGGCTGTGCGGCACATATTCGTGCACCGCGCCGACCACTTCCTCGTAGGCGTGCGGGCCGGTGACGCTCAGCACCTGCGGATGCGCGGCGCGGATCGTGTCCGCCTCGACGCCCATGCAGCCGGTGACGATGACCCGGCCGTTCTCCTTGAGCGCCTCGCCGATGGCATCCAGGGATTCCTGCTTGGCGCTGTCGATGAAACCGCAGGTATTGACCACCACCACATCGGCATCCTGGTAGGTCGGCACGATGTCGTAACCGTCCAGGCGCAGCTGGGTGAGGATGCGTTCGGAGTCGACCAAAGCCTTTGGACAACCCAGGCTGACAAATCCCACTTTCGGCGTGGCGCCGTTTTCTGATCGCTGTGAACTGTCGCTGTTCTTCAAGAAAAAAACCTAATCGCTGGAGGGGAATCACACGGCCGCGACGGCCGATCCGCAGGGGGCGCAGTGTACAGCAACTCGGGGCGAATGGCAGTGGCTTTCGTGCAAAAAACGATCAGGTTGTGGCGTCGCCCGGAGGTCGCGGCGGCCAGCGCGTGGGTGCGGTCCACTGGAAGATCGACTTGGGGCATGACAGGGAGGACGGCAAACGCTGGACGGCACACGCCGTAGGTCGGCGCAGCCATTCCGGCTAAAACCAGAGCCACCGCAGCCAGCTTGACTTGGTATCCGGGGGATCGGCGAGTGTGCTGGGCAAGGCAAGAAATTGATATTTGCCGCTGTCGATAAATAATATGGCCGCGTGTGCGATGGGCTTTCAGCCGGTTTTGGAATCAATGGATTTTATGGTGATATTGTGGATTTGCTGAGGAGAGTCGAGGCCATATGAAAAATACTGCGCTCATGATTATCGATATGCAGAAGGACTTTGTCTTGCGCAATGGCTCGGCACCGGTGCCGACCGCAGAGGAAATCATTCCGAACGTCATCAGGGTCCTGGATCATTTTCGGGCTGAGTCATCGCCTGTTTTCCACATAGTGCGAGAATATCGGGCAGATGGGTCCGATGTGGAAATTACCAGGATGGATGGCTTTTTATCCAAGGGGAAATATGCGGTTCCCGGTACCTGGGGCTGCGAAATTATCGATGAGCTGGTACCGCTGGAGGGCGAGTACAGAATCGTGAAAAACAGATTCAGCGGTTTCATGGGGACTGAACTGGATTTGATATTGCGTCGCAAGAAAATTGAAAAACTGGTTGTTTGCGGAATTCAATATCCCAACTGTATTCGAGCTACCGTTTACGATGCCGTAGCCCTTGGTTATGAGGTCTGTGTCGTGACTGACGCCACCGGAGCGGCGACCCCGGAAATAGCCTACGCAAATATTCTTGATATGAAGAATATCGGAGTAAATTGCCAGCCTTTTGATCAGCTGTCAGCCGCTGAAGTAATTTAAGTCAAAGTCGATGGCGTGCGAGGCCGGCTCTACAATACCGGACGACTGCGTCAGCGTTTTGGGTGCGAAGACACCCGCTGAGGCATCTGCATCTGCATCTGCGGCTTGAGGCGAGCAGAAACTGCTGGGGCATTATATGAATGAAAAAAACCGATGGGTCACCCCATCGGTTTTTGGTTTTCGCGCTGACCTTTCAGGCGCGCTGTTTGCGGCGCCGGGCAAGACCCGCCAGGCCCACCAGCCCCGAACCCATCATCCAGGCCGCGGCCGGCACGGGCACGGCGGGAGCCAGGTCATAGTCCAGGCTGTGCACGTAAAACGACGACCAGGCCTTGACCGTGCTGTTGCCTACGGTTTTCGAACCCTTGATCGCGGTGATGGTGAACTTGCTCAGCAGCAGGCCGTCGACGCCGAAGGTGTCGAGCAGTTGCGACAGGCCGTCGCCGATACCGCTGTCCTGGAACAGGATCTCGCCGGCGACGTTGGTGCCGGTGTTGTCATACCAGGTGAACTTGGCCAGATCACCGATGCCGAGCACATTGTTTTCCCACTGCCGGAAGGTCACCGAATTGAGTTGCACGGCCTCGCTGAAGGTGAAGGTCAGCGCTTCGGTGCTGACGAAACCCGAGCCGGTGAAGATATCGGCGCAGCCGTTGTCCCGGCAGCCGATGCCGCCGTTGGTGCTGTTGCTGCCGACGCCGATCGCGTTTTCGGTGCTGTTGTAGTAGAGGCCGGCGCCGGTTCCGGTGGAAGCCACGGTGACGGTGATGCCGCCCGCGCTGTAGACGCCGCTGCCGTTATTGAAGTTGATGGTGGTGGCCGAGGCGAGATGGGCCGAGCCCAGCAGCAGCGGCCCCATGGCGAGGGCCAGGATGCTTGTTTTTTTCATTGTTATCTCCTTCGAGAGCGACCTTTGTTCAAGGCTTCATAATGAAGACCAGGGAGGGCTGCTTACCGCGAAGCCGGAGGCTCCAGGCGCCCACAATTCGGCAAACGGGAGGCAGAAGCCCTGAGCGTCGCAGGCCGTGGACCGACCATCCGCCGCAAGCCGCGCGACGCCGCTGTGGTGGCTCGTCCCGCTATGGATACGCAGGGTTCTTATCCTTATTTGCCTGCTGTCCCCAGCGGACAACGGTTTTGATTCTGCCAGCATGTTAAAAGTCCGGCAAGGAAAATTATACTAAAGTTTACGTTTATCTCTTTGTTTACAAATATGCCCGTCGGGCTTGCCCGGCCGCGCTTCGACAGAAGTTTTTTCATCCGGTAAAAAGATGCGTTGCGCTGGTCTATGCTATCGGCCGGCCGCCGCTGGGGCGGGCGGATATCAACTGGGGGAGTTTTGAATGCGGTGTATGCGGGTGTGCTCGGCAGGGGCGAAGTGGATGATAACCATCGCGGTCGCGGCGGCGCTGGTGTCCGGCTGCGAAACCATCGACCCGGTGCAGGACGGCGGCTACCGGGTGACGGAGGCGATGCGCAATCACCAGGTCGTGCCGCAGCTGAGCCCGATTTACGGCAAGGAGCTGACCGTCGACCGCGCCTACCGCATCCAGCATCTGGCGCTGGAGCAGGTTTTCCAGGGGCGCGCGCCCGCCGGTTTCAAGGGCGGCCTGACCAATGCCGCGGCCCAGCAGCAATACGGCGCGGAGGGGCCGCTGGCCGGCGTGCTGCCGCCGGACGCGCTGCTCAAGGCGGATGAGGAGGGGTATCGCGTCCGCCTCAAGGACTATCGCCAGCCGATGGTCGAAGTGGAGGTCGGGTTCCGCGTCGCGCATCGCATCACCCAGACGCTGCCGGACGTGAAAACCCTGAAAGCGTACATCGGCGAGGTGCTGCCGGCGGTAGAGCTGCCGGACATGCAGCTGGCCGGGCCCGGCGTGCGGGCGGTCGATATCATCGTCGCCAACGCCTACGCCAGCCATGTGATCGCCGGGCTCGGCCGGGCGCCGGGGCTGACCGATCCGGACGCGGTCGCGGTGACGCTGTATCGCGACGGCGAAGTGCTGAACCGGGGGGCGGGCCGCGATGTGTCCGGGGATCAATGGCAGGCTCTGCTGTGGCTGGTCAACCGCACCATCGACAGCGGCTGGACCATCGAGCCCGGCCAGCTCCTGATCACCGGCGCCATGGGCAAACCGGCGCCGATGACGGCCGGCCTGTACGTGGCCGACTTCGGCCGCTTCGGCCGCATCGAATGGAGTGCGGAGTAACGGTATCCGCGCGTCATCGCCGCTAGATGGGCAGACGGATCTGCTCGCTGTAATTGCGCACGTTGAGCCCCTGTTGCCGCAGCAGTTTCAATAATTTCTTGCTGTCGTCCTTGTTGAGGAAATTGCCGAGCGGTATCTGCTCCTCGCGGCTGCACAGGAAAATCTTCAGCGGGTCCCAGGGATGGCGCTGCACCTCCACGGACAACGAAACCGCATCGCGGGCGAAACGCCAGGTGAAACGCGGATAATAACAACCCTTCTCCAGCGTGAGCCCGTTTTCGTGGAAACGCAGCACATGGCGCTGCTGGAGTTTCCAGCACGCGAAGTAAAGCGCGCTGGCCAGCGCGCCGATTTCCAGGCCGGCGAAAGGCAGGATCGGCCACAGGCCGATGGCGGCGAAGGTGCAGGCGATCGCGCCGATCCACAGGCTCAACGCGGTGATGATGAGTTTGTTCGTGCGCCAGCTGGCCGACTGGTTCGGCCGCACGATCAGCAGGGATTCGGTAGCGGTGTGTTCGAGTGTGACCACGACGTATCGCTCGTCTGCGCCCAGGCGACGGCGCCAGTGTAGACCCATCGCCGCGCGGGTGTCAGGTCCTCTTCCACGATACCGGCCGAAGCCATCGCGCGATGGCGTAACATGCCCTTCCCGACAGAGGAGAAATGCGTGTGAGTGAACTGATTTCCGTGCAGGCGCTGGCGCAGTGCCATGAAAACGAGGATGTTCTGGTGATGGATTGCCGGTTCGCGCTGGCCGACCCGGCGGCGGGGGAGAGCCACTACCGGGCATCGCACATTCCCGGCAGTTTCTACCTGCATCTGGACCGCGACCTCAGCGGCGAAAAGGGACCGCACGGCGGCCGTCATCCGCTGCCGACGCCGGAGGCGTTCACCGCCACCCTGTCGGCGCTGGGCGTCAACAGCGAACCGCCGACGCTGGTGGTGGCCTACGACGACAGCGGTTTCGCCTTCGCGGCGCGGTTGTGGTGGCTGCTGCGTTATTTCGGTCACGATCGGGTGAAAGTGCTCGACGGCGGTTTTCATGCCTGGCGCGAAGCCGGCCTGCCGGAGAGCGCGGCGCCGCCGAAACTGGCGGGGCCCGGCAATTTCGTGGCGCGTCCGCGCCCGGAGCGGGTGGTGGACGCGCGCCAGGTCGAGGCCGCGCGCGGCCAGCCCGGCGTGGCGCTGATCGATTCGCGCGAGGCGCCGCGTTTCCTGGGGCTGGAGGAGCCGATCGACCCGGTGGCGGGCCATATCCAGGGCGCGCTCAATTATCCCTGGCGCGAAGCCAGCCGGGCCGATGGCACCCTGCGCTCGCCCGATGAGCAGCGCGGGCGTTGGGGCGAGGCGGCGCGGGAGCAGGACATCATCGTTTACTGCGGTTCCGGCGTGACGGCCTGCGTCAATCTGCTGTCGCTGGCGGAAATCGGCCGCGACGACGCGAAGCTGTACGCGGGCAGCTGGAGCGATTGGTGCAGTTATCCGGAATTGTTGTGATCAGCGAAATTGCGCGTTTTTCCCG
>Ga0164243_10001588_pt1 | contig 38433 bp, 26 predicted proteins | sample OricompcompostOP_FD_108781 | JGI IMG/M metagenome (GOLD analysis project Ga0164243, IMG submission 108781) | Organic Plus compost microbial communities from Emeryville, California, USA - Original compost - Organic plus compost (OP) | ecosystem: Engineered > Solid waste > Mixed feedstock >... | reverse complement strand
TCGGTGAGCAAATTGGAGCCGTATAAAAATGATTCAATATCACCCCTTCTTTCGCAAAGCTGTCGATGTGAGGTGTTTTAATATCTCCGCCATGATACCCTACGTCTCCCCACCCGAGGTCGTCGGCTAATATGATCACAATATTTGGCCGGTCTATAGCTTGCGCCTCGCCCTGGGATGGCATGACTAAAATTACGCAGCAAATTGCAGTTATCCTTGCCAATACGTTCTTACCGATTAAAATATATATGGCGCGACAGCCCCTTTGTGAGGTGTGTCTAACTCTTCCGGCCCGGTTTCCCGATCGCCCTGTACCTCCCTGGTAACAGCCATCTGTGCGCGGAAACGGCTAAGCTCCGCTGCATACGCAGGGTCAGCCGCAAGGTTTACCCGTTCCCAGGGATCAGCTTCGACATCATACAGTTCTTCCGCAGGGCGATGGTGATACCGCCAAAGTACAGCCGCCGCATGCACATCAAAAAACGACTTTTCACGCCATGAGGGCCAATATTCCCGGCCGCCGTCGTGATCCGTCGCCCGATCCATATGGGTCGTATACATGATCTCCGGCGCCAGATTTAAAATATACTTGAACTTTGCCGTTCGCAGCATACGCATCGGTGATCGATTCATTAAACGATCTCCCGTATGTGATGCGAATACCGTATCACGATGACTTGCACGGGGGTTCATCAACACCTCCAGAAAACTCTTTCCATCTACGTCAGAGGGCGCGTCACCATTCGCGACTGCGACCATAGTTGGCAAAATATCCACGTGAGAAACCAGTGCATTCGTCTGAGACCCCGGTTTAACCGTCCCCGGCCATCGTACTATCAACGGCACTTGTATACCGTAATCATACAAACACCATTTTCCGAAGGCCCATTGCGGACCTTGGTCTGCGGTAAACATCAAAATAGAGTTTCGCCTCACATCATGTTTCTCCAGCAAGCCCATCAATTTCCCCAAGTTGGAATCCATTTTTGTAACGTCTGTATAATACCTCGCCCGGGCTTTACGTGCATCTTCGGTATCAATATGTATAGGGGGGATATCCACCTTTTTTGGATCATATATTGGATGGTCCGGCCAAATGACATGCGGGCTGTGATCAGCCACAATTAACACAAAGGGCTTATCCGGATCCTGCTTGGCAAGCCAGTCATCTACTGGGTCTACTAGCAAATCATACCGTAATCCGGGGTTTTTTTCGAAGCCCGGTTCGGGGATGTTGGTACCTCCAATATACTCAAACGGGAAAACATCTCTAGGCCCCACATGCAGCTTCCCTGCAATTGCTACACGGTATCCTAATGCTGACAGCCGTTGGACTATAGACAAAATACCTGCTTTTACTCCGGAATGGTTGCCGTGTGCCCCATGCCGCATGGGATACATAGCCGTAAAAAGTGAGCTGCGGGATGGACCGCACGTGGGCGATGCAGCAAATGCGCGCTTAAACAACATAGACTCTTTAGCGAGCCTGTCCAGGTTCGGTGTCTTTACCGTACGATTACCGTACGGCCCGATGTCACTTACGCCAAGATCATCGGCCATAAAAAGAACCATATTGGGCAAGGATGCGTTCGGTTGTCCGTTTACATGGTTTAGGCAGACTAACGCCGCACCGATTAAAATAACAAGTTTCTTCATTTGACTATTCGACTGGTGGGTTGGCGCGTCCAGCGGTTAACTCGGGCAGGTACATTCGCCAAGTCATCAATTTTGCTCGCAATTCGTTGACAATATCGGGGTGAGCATCGGCAACATTGGTTGTCTCGAACGCGTCTGCCTCCATGTCATATAATTCCGGGTTATTCTTATGATAGTCCATGAGCAGCTTCCATTTCCCCGACCGGACGGCCAAATTGGGACTACGGTCTTTTCCTTTTGGAAAGTTGAAAGCATAGTCATTTCTACCATACTCCCAAAACATATCCTTGGAACGGTGCGAAGGCGTACCCAACCATACCGATGTACGATCCTCCCCATCCCCTTTGTAGTTGTCCGGTAATGCCGCCGAAGCAATATTCACCAAGGTAGGAAAAAGATCGGTAGAATTCAATACGGACACACTATCGGTTACTCCAGCGGGGACATGACCGGGCCAACGGACGATAAAGGGCATCCGAATTCCTCCCTCATAAAGCGAAAGCTTCGTTCCACGCAGCCCTCCGTTACGGCTCCCCCTGAAGCTGGGCAATGCGCCGTTGTCACTTGTAAAGATGACCAATGTATTTTCGGCGATTCCTAATTCTTTCAATCCATCAAAAAGCCTTCCCATCTGTTTATCAAACTCCGCCAGCACCAACTTAAATGCTGCTTCCTCCTTGGGGTTCATAGGAAATTTGCCCGATTGACGTCGGTTTTCTTCAGGCACCCATGGATCATGCATATCATCCGGCCATAAATTTACGAAACAGGGCTTATCCTTATGCCGCCGTAAAAAATCGAGTGTTTTATCCACAAAATAAGCCGTACGCTCCCAGCGTTTGATGCTATCCTCGTCTGACCATATCCAGTCCGTCGCGGTAAGTGCTGGGTCCGGTTCTGGACTTTCATAGGTACTGGCGTGTTCATCAAAACCATATTTGGCAAATTTCGGAGCATTTCTAATGTCGCGACCCCCCCCCATATGCCATTTGCCGAAATGGCCGGTTACGTATCCAGCACCCTTCAACACTTTAGCAATAGATGGCGCATGCACATTCAGGTAGTTGGCCTGTTCAGCCAGTTCATTGCTGCGTCGATTGTTTAGAAAGGTCGTAAAATTCCATTGTGCCGGAAACATTCCGGTAAGGATACTGGTACGCGACGGGCTGCAAATAGGAGACGCACTATAATATCTGGTAAACCGCGTTCCCTCATCAGCGAATTGGTCCAATCGGGGGGTAGGAACAAAATTACCGCCGAACGCACCGATATCACTATATCCCATGTCATCTGTCAGGATAACAATGATGTTCGGTTGCGCTTGGCACCAAGCAGTAAGGACGTTCGTCAATAAAGCAATGAAAATGATGGAATCTCGCATGGAGTAAATAATTGTTTAGTAGCAAAAATAACTTTGAAAGTAGTGAGGTCATGCCGAGATTTTATCAGTTTATAGTCAAATTATGCCATGCCCTTTGACCTATCCTAAAAAAACACCCGTTATTGCATACGAGGGCAACAACGGGCGTCATCAAAACCAACACGTTCTATCGCAGTTTTACAACCTGTGAGTATATAGCCTGATCCTTCCCTGCCGGACGCAACCCAACACGTGCATATAAAGACCTCCCTGATTTAAAATCCGTATTATTCGATAGATCGATCACGTCTGTTATCGTACTCCCTGCACTTACATCACTAATATCCAGGCGTTCAGTATAGGACACATCATCAACAAACATCGTCTTACCTACAAGTACCATGACGTAATCAATGTCACGGCCTCCGGCTACTTCGTTAATCTGAAAGGATGCATCGACATTGTTGCCATTTAACGAAAGTTGCACATTTGATAACGTATAGAACGGAGTAACTTCAATATCAACATGTGCAGCACCACGTAGGTTTACAATAGTTGTGTCACGATCGTTTACCCAAGGACCGTTGTTATCTCTTGTAACCAGTTTGTACTCGCCGTCGAACACTTTCGCTTCAAATGTACCGTCTTGCGACACGTACACAGGAATCGGATTTCTAAGTTCGTACCCGTCTTGATACAACTGAAGCTGAACCGCTTCGCCCGTACCGCGTACGCCAACCGGCTCACCATTATAGACTACCCTGCCATATATTATGGACTCAGGTGCATCATAGTTATCCAGCCCGCAACTGCTCACCGCCAACAGGGCAGCGACCAGTAACATATTTATATTTTTTTTCATGTCTTTCAAAATAAATTTATTGAAACGGATTCAATACAATTTTCGGGTTCGCATTCTGCCATGCAAAATCGATAAAGTTGTAATAATTTCTTAACTCGAATAACCGGGGATGCAACGAATTACTAAAGGGAAGTCTTTCGAAAACGTACTTGCCGTCATTTGATGTTCCTGGAGCAACAACGAGATACGGAAACAACGCCCATTGCTGTGCTGTTGAGCTGTTAATCACACCGTTCCACACAATATGAGCTTTGCGGAAACGTTTTAAATCCCAATACCGATGATTTTCAAACGCGAACTCCACACGGCGCTCCTGAATAATATCATCTAAAGTAACCGCACTTAATGGCTGAATGCCAGCCCGTTCACGCACTCGGTTAATATAATCCACAGCTGTGGATTGGTCACCAAGTTCCATGGCCGCTTCGGCTGCAATCAATACAGCCTCGGCAAACCGGAATCGCGGGTACCACATATCACTGTTACGCCCTCGTGTGGATGCCCCGGGGGTCTCATCTAGAAACTTTCTAAAGAAAAAGCCGGTTTTATTAATATATTGTTCATTGGATCGATTCGGTCCGTTAATTGAGGTGATTAAGCGTCCAGCACCATCCCGTTCTCCCGGTTGACTGGTAATGGTTTGCCAGGCACCGTTGTTCCACACTTTCTGGCCCGCTTGTAACGGTACTTGAGACCCTTTAAACAACGAATTGGGCAGGATCACTGTACCCCCCAAACGCGCGTCCTTACCGGCAAAAGCATCAAGTGGATCGTCGTAAAAAATATAATTATCTTGATCATCCCGAGTTTTGATATCTCCATTTCGACTATCCGAATATTCAAAGTCTTCCACCAAGTTCAAAATTGGCCCCGCATAAGCACGATCAATATCTTCCGCATGCGAACCGGGGATATTCGCAGTTGTAAAATTTACTTGCTGTCCTTGCCCCGGATAGCCATGGTCTTTTGCCCATATCACCTCCCTATTGTTATCCTTAACACTTGTAGCCTCATAAAAGTTACGTTCCAAGTCGTCCGGTTTAGTAAGCTGCAGTTCATAAGGGCTATTTTCTATAACCTCCTCCGCAGCAGACAATGCCGTTTCATAATATCCGTTCGCCATACTCGCAGGGATTCCCACCTCACCCCCCGGCGTTTGAATCGGACTCGACATTTTATTATTATAATTAGCTATAGACGCCGCATAAATAGCAGCTCGTGCCTTTAACATAAGTGCAGCCCATTTATTAGCCCTAGCTGAGTTGGTGTTCCGGTCCGTGGATAACATGGTAGAAATGGCTTCACATTCGGAGATAACGTAATCATACAGTTCGGCCTCTGTGGACCTTGCATATTGCAAGGCGGTAACGTCCATACCGCCAGAATATTCAAACACCTCATCTCCCACGATAGGCATGCCTCCCAGTCCCTTACACATATTGAAATAAGTCCACGCTCGTAAAAACCGAACTTCTCCTTCATATTGGAGCTTTTCTGTTTCACCCAACACTGTTGTGTTCCGCAATCCCTGCAAAAACTGATTGAAATTTCTAATCAGTCCATAATCATGGACCCGCCATTGCGTATCACTGAAACGTTGGATATTGTCTGGTCCTCCATCCGACTTGCCTGCTTCATCCAGTATTGTAAATGTATAAGAGTCTCCGATATGTTGTCCCCAAGTAACCCTCCCATAAAAATTTGCTAATACAGATCGGATCATAACCGGATCGCTGAACACCTGTTCTTCTGTAAGTATCTGATCCGGCTCTCTATCCAAGAAATCAGAGCAGCTTGTGGCACATAGTAAACCGCTCGCCACAAGCAACGTCTTGAATATAGATATGCTTGACTTTTTCATAATATTTTCTCTTTAAATGAAATTAACTTCCTAAAACCTCACATTGATACCGAAATTCATTATCCGCAAAGTCGGGTAACCTAATCCGTTTGTCTCGTCCATTTCTGGATCTATACCAATTAGGTTGGTAAGCGTAACAAGGTTTTGACCCGAAAAGTACACACGAACCCCGGTAATGGAAAGCGGTTCAAGGATTCTTTTAGGCAGTGAGTAACCGAAATCAAGGTTTCGGAGTTTGATATAACGAATATTCTGCTTCCAAAAGGTGCTGTTCCAATAATTGCTGTGTGCACTGTTACCTATTAATAACATAGGATATTTACCGGGAATCAATTCACTGTTTGCATCCCAGATGTCAGATAGCTTCCAGGCATCATCGAAGTAATACTGGGGATTGTTGCCCCCATCGTGGAATGGGTTGCGCATTTCCCATTCTTTGTAGAACGTGTACATGCCACCACCTGAAAAATCCATTGCTAAATCAAAGTTTTTATAGGCGAAAGAGAAATTCAGACCGAAGTTTAGGACGGGTGTCGACCCCTGCCGATATCCTATTGGCCTCTCATCCATCCCATTGATAACGCCATCGCCATTTTGGTCAACGTACTTTACATCTCCGGGCCGAAGCGTACGGTTTCCCTGTCGATCGTTGTCAATCGGCCAATTAGCAATTTCTTCCCAGCTCTGAAATTGGCCATCTGCTTCCAATCCCCAATTCAAGTATCCGTAACGATGAACAATAGAGTTTCGATATTCGTCCCAAGAATTACTAAAGCGAGGTTTATATCTGTCCCAGTCATAAAAGCGTGAATAAGTCACGTTTCCCGCAAGCGAGTAATTCAGTTCACCTGCCCGATCGTTCCAACGAACCACAGCCTCATAACCCCGGTGCATATCCGAATTGAGGTTTTCATTCGGCAAAGAAAAACCAACCTCAACTGGCAGTAAAACATCATACCGCGCAGCGGGCAGCCCCATACGCTTCCGTTGAAAGATCTCAATAGTTGTTGTCAAGCGGTTATTTAGGAAACCCGCGTCTAAACCAATATTAGCAATTTCAGCACGCAACCAAGACAGCGTTGTTACCGGAAGGCCTCTAGGTTGCGTCCCCAATACATATTCGCCATCGAGGATAGCTCCTCCTGACCGGTAGTTATAGCCTGCCATATAGTCAAATGGCGCATAACCGAGCTGGCCCGTATCGTCATCCCCGACCAAGCCAAAAGAACCTCTGATTTTAAAATCATTTACTATCTTCCCTATACTACTAGCTTTCCAAAAAGACTCCTCAGATAGCCGCCACCCAATGGAGGCGGCAGGAAAAAAGCCCCATCGATCGTTTGGTGGAAACTTCCAGGAACCATCATATCGACCTATCAATTCGAGTAAGTACTTACCCGCATAATCATAGTTGATTTTGCCAATGTACCCTAGGCGCGCCTGTGTGTTATTTCCTACATCTTCGTACTGATCCGCATTGTGGAAATAAATTAGGCCTAATGCATTTGCATCTGGGATCGAGTGAATCCATGTGGTTGGCTCATTCCGGAGAATTGTTTCCAAACCACCCACGGCAGCGATATGATGACTTCCGAAAGTTTTTGTGTAATTTAGCTGTACATTGGAAGTCATCTCCTCTACATGCCCCATTCGTCTTTCTCGCCATGGATTATTGTTTTCGAAAATGACTGGATAAGTGTCCGTTGCCTCATCATATCCATACAACTTATAGGTGTACTCGTGGTTGTCCAGTCGTTGGTTAGCAAAATAATATCCTACGAGCGCCTTAGCAGTAAACCCATCCATTAGTTCGTATTCCGCATCAAAGTTGAGTTGACTTACACGCCATGTATTTTGCATCTTACCCGACAAGTCATAGTTCAACCACCCAAAGTTGGTGCCGGGATCGTTTGAGGTCAGGGTTGGATAATTCGGGTTATCGTTTGCGAAGGGCCGGACTGTCGGCAAGTTTCGATAAGTTCCGAATCGCGGCAACCACAAGTCATCCCCACCCGGCACGCCCGGATTAGTTTTTTGTTCATGACGCGCGTTGTAACTGGCACCTACTTTAAAGCGATCGTTAATATTTGCGGTTATATTGATTTGAACATTTGTTCTTTTGAACCCACCGTAGTTTACGATGACGTCATTTTGATTCAAGTGTCCTAAACTGAAGTAGTAATTGATACGATCAGAGCCGCCTGAAACATTTGCATTTAGATAAACCTGAGGCGATGTTTCCCAGATATAGTCATACCAATCAAAAGGCACGTATCCCTTTTCCGTTCCTTGACGCCATTTTTCCAGATCTTCAGCGGAATAGCGGTAGTTGCTGACGCCTTGGACGGTTTCAGACTGAATGTAGTTTTGGACATAGGTAACAGCATCCGCAGGTTTTGCAAAAGTGGAGAGATTCTGAAAACCATAGTTCGATGTTAGATTAATTGTATTTTTTGTATTTCGTTTGCCGCGTTTTGTTGTCACCACAACTACACCATTTGCCGCTCGTACGCCATAAATAGCTGCCGAGGCGTCCTTTAATACAGAGATAGATTCGATATCATTAAAATCCAAATTATTGAACTGCCCTGCATCCTTTTGTACACCGTCAATTACGTATAAGGGATTACCCATATTACGGATTTGTAGTTGAGTCGATGAACCCGGACGCCCATCTGTTTGGCGAAAGTTTAGCCCAGGAATCTTTCCCACCAGTGCACCGGAAGTAGTTGATGAAAGCGATCTACTGATATCATCTGCCGTAATGGTAGAGATAGCGCCTGTCAATGTTTCCTTTTTCTGTGACAGACCAAAACCAGTGACCACTACTTCTTCCAACGACTCAGACGATGGTGTTAACGTTATCGAAATTGTCTTTTCCGATGCCCCTATGGCAATCCGCTCGTCTTCATAGCCAAGATAAAAGATTACCAAGGAGTCGATGTCCGAAACAACGGCAATAGAGAAGGTGCCATCATCGTTGGTAGAGGTGGTTTGCTGGCTTCTCAGTGCACGCACGGTAGCGCCACTAATCGGTGCTCGATCTACCGCATCTCTAACCGTACCGGTCACAGACCTGGTCTGGGCCGTTGCTATGGATAGTCCAACGCACCATAGCAACGTTACAAGTAAAGATTTACTCATAATTAATTTATTTAATGTGTTTATAACTGTAAAAACCTACACTTCTTAACGAAGCAGTTTCATCCCGAATCCGGGCGCACTAGGAGGAACTAATTTCCCATCCTTGATCACATAGCCGCTAAGATCCACATCGTCAGACGTGCTGGTCACTCCCTCGATAGTTACCGTATTGCCTAATCCGCCGGCCATATGGGCGGTGTAAAAGGATTTGAGCAGCGATCCCCATGCGTGCGGCGATGCCTGCACACCGTACCCTATCAGCGTAGGCATCAACCTCCTCCAGTTGGTGAACCCGAGACCTTCAATATCGGAAATGTGGACATCCATAAGCTTCTGCTGCATCAGCGTATCCAACAATGCTGGATCCGGATCGGCTTCTCCCTCTGCCAACAGGCTCTTGACACCGGCTTTTGCCATCCATTCGCGTAGTTTTCGGTAATCCTCAACGGTTTCATGGAAAGGCTCCTCAATCCAGAATAGCGGAATATCACCGATTCCCTCAAGATAAGCCGTAAATTCACTCAGCGTGAATCCATTGTTGCCGTCTACCAGGATCTCGCAATCGGGAAAGGCCTTTGCTACAGCTTTGGTCACTTCAATATCCCTGGCGAGTCCGTCCTTCACACTCATCCAGCGATGTCCACGCCCTATCTTCAATTTAAATTGGCGGTAACCATATTCGTAATCGAAACGACAATTGGCCAACACTTTGTCTATTCCTCCCGGTGCATGCGAAGGTTCCAGGTCATCAAAATAGATCATCCCGCTGTAATATTTCGTTGTAAACGGTTGATCACGGCCCAATAATGCATATACAGGTTTGTTCAATACCACACCCGCCAGGTCATGAAGGGCGATATCGAACGGGAGGTACCGGTTGTCCGTTATGCCTATATTGACGTCGAAAACATCCGAGAGTTTCTTGCCAATAAGGTCAGAAGCCTGGCGCTGCGCTTCATTACGTCCACCGCGGAGAGAAGCCCATCCTTTCGCCCCCTGATCCGTCGTGACGATGCAAATGGTGATACGCGGACCGAACCCATGGACATCAAGGCGCGCATTTTTACCTACAAACCGGGGATATTGCAACCGTATTTCATCAAAGGCTACCGATTGTATGGTATGGTAAGCGAGCTCGGCCTGCATACGCGCTGAACCGGGCCTCCCCTGTAAGATGCCAGCCAACGCTGGTCGGGACACTAATCCCAAAGCGATACCAGCATTTAACGTACGGATAAATTCTCTTCGTTTAATCATCTTGGTTGTTTTTAAGGTTTTAAATGGTTTAATTGGGATTTGCTCTAATTGGTCTTTTATCTCAGAAGACCGCCCTACCCGTCAGAGACGCCCGCTGACTCACCAAACGTTTTCTTCAAAAATTGACAGCCTTGTAGCGCCAGCTCATCGGCGCTGTTGGCCAAAGGCCTCCAGATACTGGCTGCTCGTGCCAGTTCTTTGGATGGAGCTCCAAATGTCTCAATGACCAAGCTGCCCTGGTAGCCGATGTCACGGAATGCATCGCGCATACCGATCCAATTGAGGTGGCCCGTACCGGGTGTACCCCGGTCGTTTTCGTTGGCCTGTACGTGAACCAGGCGATCGCCTAGCTTACGGATACTGGCGGGAATGTCTTTCTCTTCGATATTGCTGTGAAAGGTATCCAGCAAAATCTTCAGATAAGGGCTATTCAGCTCATCCACCAACGAAATAGCCTGGTCTACCGTATTAACCATGTCCGTCTCAAATCGATTTAGCGGTTCCAACGCCAAGGTCACCCCCAGCTGTTCCGCTCGTTTTGAAGCCTCATATAGATTCTCCAGGCACCATTGTCTTTCCTGTTGTCTCTGTTCAGCGGAAACCAGACGCGTTTTGCCAACGGCCGAATAAAGCGGTCCACCGAACACCGGGCTCTCCATATCGCTGGCGATTTCCAGGCAATCCACAATATAGGAAAGCCCATTTGTCCGGATTTCCGGCCGATCGTTGGAAATATCGCGTTCCAATCCGAAAGCGCCAGCTACAGACAGCTTCAGATCGAGGTCCTTCGCCATTCGCTTCAGTGCCTTCCAGTCGACCAGCTCCCGATCTTCAACTGCAATTTCAATCAGATCATAGCCTGCATCTTTTGCTTTACGCAAAATATCAAAAGACTGTGTGGAGAACGGCGAAACCCAAACAAATGTGCTTATTCCTATCGTTATCATCGTTTACTTATTTTATTCAAAACTCGGTATCTCTACACGCACGCCACCTTTCATGGCCGACTCATGTGCACATATCCCCGCACAAGTATAGTTAGCCGCCAACGCAGCATCAACCGCTGAATCCCGCCCCTCTACGATTGCGGCAACAAATTCCTGAACCAAGTGGGGGTGTGACCCACCATGACCGGCCCCTTGAAGGAAAGACACGTGGTTGGGGTCGTCTATCTTCTCCCGCTTCGTAAAATCGGCAATCTCCGGAATTAACAGTTCATCCGTATCCGGAACATCAATCCGGTACGCATTTTCACCACCATCAAAAATGACGTGATTCTCGTCCTGAAGTTGTTCCCATTCAAAAGACATTTTTGTACCGTAAACATCGTAGCTCTCGCGGTATTGACGTACCACATCAAATAGCGACCGTGTGGCTTCGGCTACAACATCAGTACCCTTTAGTTTAAATGTCGCCGTCTCTACGGCATAAGGTGCATTATAGCGGCTGGCTAGGTCATCGGACAACCTTCCGGAGCCGTGACAAACCACAGACTCTGCTATCGTATTGTTGATCCGCAGGAGCGGTGAAATGGCATGCGTGCCGTTCAACATAGGCGGGTACCCTTTCCAGTATTCGGCCCAGCCTTCCATACTCATATCCTGGATGTGCGATCCCCGCACAAACTGAATCTTGCCCAGCTGGCCCGTTTCAGCCAGTTTCAACCCGTAAAGGAACTCCCGGGTGTACAAGGCTGTTTCCATCATCATATAAACTTTACCAGACCGACGCTTGGCCTCTACAATCGCTTTGCAATCTTCAACCGTCATAGCCATGGGTATTGTACATGCGGTATGTTTATTCGCATTTAACGATGCCAGCGTCATCCGTGCATGCTCAGGTACGGGTGTCACGATGTGGATGGCGTCTACATCATCACGCTTCACGACATCCTCGTAATTGGTAAAAATAAGGTTTTCATCCAGATTAAATTTGTTCTTTAACTCGTTGAGGGTATGCTCGTTCCGTGTACAGATTCCGACGGCTTTAATGTTGGGATGTTTCTGATAGATGGGAATAAATTCTTTCCCAAAACCCATACCTACAATAACGACAGTGATTTGTGACATGTTCTGATTCTTTGTTAGCTATTAGACGTTCTTTGTTAATTTGCAATCCAGTTAACCGCATTAATCAACAGCTGCTTATATGCTTCGTGCTGATGGCTGCGCTCATCGTGACCGGTGGTGATCGCGGCGATTTTTGCCTTGGGATGCTTCACCGTAAACGCTCCGGGATATACCGCGTCCGTTTCTTTGGATTGACCAATGACTAAGACTTCAATTCCCTTCGAGGCTGGGTCGGGGATGTGACGGTACAGTTCATCCACAAACTCAAATCTGGCCGGAATACCCTGCGTGATAGCGTGGGCGGGATTGACGACAAGATTCTTTATTTCCTGAAGTTTTTCGTGACTTCTGCTCCCTCCTCCCACGTAATTCAGGTTATAGGCGGGCCAATCCTCCCAGTTATACCACACAGCCGCATGAAGAAGCAGCAACCCATGCCCTTTTTCAACAAATTTGGTGATCGCAGCTTGCCCCGCAGCATTAATCGGCTGATTGTTGGTGAGTATCAATAGATCCGCCGTTTTCAGATAAGCGGGGATAGAATCGGTCTGCTCAGTGTAGGTCACGCTATACTTGCCCGTCGATTCAATGGTTTTCTTATCTTCTTGGCCGTACCAACGGGCGAAATCGTGAGATCCTCCTCCACCCACCATCAGAATCCGGAGCGTCTTGGTCTGTGCAAGGGTTGTTCCCGTAGTCATCAATAGCAGCGCAAATGCTGCCAAAAGTTTCGTCGTATTTTTCATCTTCAATATAAGTTACTTAATCCTTCTATTTCACTACGTGCATGATGCCGTTCATCCCACGCCAGTGCCCGGGGAATGTACACAAGTAGGGGTAATCACCAGGTTCTGCAGGTGACGTAAATTCGAGCGTAAAGCTGTCGCCGGGATTTACCAGTGGTGTATGGTGCAATACTTCCGGAACAGATGGAATGTATTGCTTTTCGTATGCTTCGGAGGATCGCAGCATGTCATCCGCGGCTTTGCCTACAATCTCTAGCGTTCCCGGTTGAATGATCAGGAGATTATGTTGCATACCGTCCGGGTTCTCGAAGACCAGCGTGATTCGTTTGCCGGCAGGCACGGTAAACGATTTTTTATCGTACTGCATAATATCTTTCACTGCTCTTATTTCAATACGCTCGGAAGGAGTTGTACTGCCCGAATCGGCTCCTGTATGCAGCCCTGAGACAATATGTCGGCTACTCTTCGCAAGCCGTACCGTAATATTATTGACATTTCCCGTGAACCGGGACGACTCTCCATACGCAGTGAATGCGCGATCATCATCAAAATCCTCTCCGGAACGCAGACTGAACGTTAGCGGCGCCGTAAAAAGATGCATAGCCTTAGCCGTGCCTTGCGTAACGCCGTTTACCAGCAACTCCAGACTGGCATCCGCAACCAGCCGTGCCTCTACCGTGAAACTGTTCGGCACTACGCCTCGCGAAGACACGGTGGCCGTCTGGCCGTGCTGGTAAACTTCGAAAAACAAGCGATTGTTTTTCATGTACAGCGCATACCCCTCGGCACGGTCACCTTGCCCGACGATTAATCCGTTGAACGATTGATTATCACGCCGACTCACTTCCGTTTGAATATAAATCGCTTTGTTGGATATATCCGGTGAAAACTGAAGTCGGGTGCGGCGGCCGAGAACGTACTGCTCGTTGACAAGTGATTCCGTAATACGTTTAACAAAGCTATTAGTTGCTTGCGAAGCAATACTTAAAAATTCGTCCTCATGTCGCGTAATGGCCGCAAATAACGCTTGCGACAACCACCTGTCGTTTTCGTTGACCGGATCCCCGGCCGCCTCAAGCAATGCGCGGGCAATATCCGCTGACGCCGGATACTCAGCTAGCCGTACAAATGCTGCCAACCGCGTGTTCAAGGCGGTGTCCGCCAGAATATTGCTTTCCAGTATCGCCGCCCTCGACCGATCGTTTGCCGGCAGCACCTGAACAGCTGCCTTACGCACACCCGCCGACGGGTGACCCAGCGATTGGACCACTGCATCGAACACCTCCTGGTTCTTCTCGATTACGTTAAGTCCCTGTAAGGTCCACAACGCATGTATTGCTGGGGCATTCAACCCTATCTCGTCCACTTTTTTATCCTTGGCAATACGTATCAGGTCGTCCACTACATCATCCTTTTGGCGTTCTACCAACAGACGCTGTGCATGCATCCGCCAGAATTTATTATCGCTCTGCAATGCCTTAACTAATCCATCTGGATCTTCTTTAGAAAGCTTGTGAGAAGACCTGTGTTTGGCATCCTTATACACCAGCCGGTAAATCCTACCGTATTTTTTGTCGCGAAGATCGCTTTCAAACGCATTTCCCGGCCCATGGGGTTGCTCCACGAATGGCAGTACCTTATCGGACGGGGCCTGCGCAGGTACGAATACATTGTGTTGGATGATGAAATTGTACCAGTCGAGTACCCATACCGCTCCATCAGGGCCCACTTCGGCATGCACCGGCCCGAACCATTCATCTGAGCTGGCCACCAAGTTCCATCCGTCATGCTCTTTGAAACCTGCACCGTCCGGTTCAATAACCGCATTATGGATTAGCCGCACGGTAGGTTCTGAAACAAAAGCTACTTTATTCCAATATTTCTCAGGGTAATCCCGCGCTGTGTACAATTGATGCCCAGCTGCCGATGTAAAGCCCCCTACCACGTCTACCTGCCGCAGATTGGGTTGCATAGCGTGTACTTCGTAATGTCCATCAATCTTTTGAACAGCATTGACGTTAAGATTACGGTCGTCGTCGGGGAGCCTTCGTTGCATAAATTCCTCCGGCATGGAATAAAAAGCGCTGTGCGTATTGTTAGCTGTTGAGATAAATACGTTGTTGTCTTCCGTCATTCCCAGTCCCCATGTATTGTTGCTGGTCGTGGCCAGAAATTTAAATCCGGTCCCGTCAGGATAAAAGTGATATACCCCCTGGCCGAATGTCATATGCTGTCCGTTGATACTTCCGTTGAAACCTGCGTACCCGGTTACGCCCCAGATTTTGTTATCAAATCCATATTGCAGATTCGAAGGTCCCGCGTGCGTATCGTTTTTGTTCCATCCCGTCATCACCGTGTCACGTACGTCGGCCACGTCATCGCCATTGGTATCCTTTAAGAAAATGAAGTGGGGGGCCATAGACACCAGAATGCCGTCGTTGGCGAAGGTGAGACTGGTAGCGATATTCAGACCATCGGCAAATACAGTAAACTTATCTGCCACACCGTCGCCGTCTGTGTCTTCACATATCTTGATCCGGTCGTTCGCCTCCCCTTTCAGCTCAACGAAATTATTGGGATAATCCATCGCTTCGATGATCCATAGACGACCACGTTCATCCCAGCTCATGGCCATAGGATTGACGATATCGGGCTCTCCGGCAAATAGTTGCAACTCAAAACCGATAGGAACCTGCATAAGCTTCTTCGATTCCTCGGGCAGTAGCGGGTCTTGCATCTTCGGAACAAAATGGCGGGCTGTGAAATCAGCGATTGTGTCTTCGTAGATGCTCACTTTCGGAATATTCAACTGTGCGACCAGCCCCATTACCCGATCACCTACCGCCCATCGTGTGCCCTCATTAATGACTTTGAGAAAATCCAGATGCTTCCAGGTAGCCTCATCGTTCCCATAACCTGTATGGAATATACGCCCCTTTCCCCGGGTCAATCGGAGTGCTGAATCAACCGTTTGTTGATCGGTCAGGGCCTCAACATACCATGCAGGCCGGGATACAGACTCTGCTCCCAATACCACCAATCCTCTCCCGCTTCTGACGTAATCTTCCAAGGCGTCTGACTGATCGTCGGATAACGAATCCAACTGTGAAAATAAAATCACACCGTCGTATATTTCCAGGTTGTCTTCGTTCAGGTCTTGACGGTCGCCCGTATAGGTTATATTAATCCCGCTTTTAAACAGTTCAATAGCCATCCATGACGCGTACTTCGAAGATTCGGTCTGCCCGTTCGCCGCCCCTCCAACGAATAAGACTTCCGCCCTTCGCGGATAATCACTCGTACAGCGGATGAGCAATAGACAACAGATACCAATAAAAAAGCTGGATATTCGGTTCATAAATTAGTCTCTTACAATTGTTCACAACAAAGATAGCCCGCAAAGCTCCCCAAAAACCACGATATATTATCCCTTTATAGTCAAATTATATCATGATCGTGTATATTTGCATTTAATCAATGATAAATTATGAAAAAAGGCCACGTAATACCGAAAGCGCTGATCCCGGAAAACCGGTCCTTCGTTATACGTAAGCAGGTAGAACCTTTCTTCGATCCCACGTTCCATTTACACCCGGAATTCCAGATTTCATATGTACTGGAAGGGGAAGGAAACCGATTTGTGGGTGACAGTATAAAGCCTTTCAAGGCAAACGATATGGTAATGATTGGTCCTAACCTACCCCACGTTTGGAGAAGCCACAATGCATATTTCGAAAAGGATAGCAAGCTAAGTACCACCGTAGTAGTGATTTATTTTCACGACTATTTCCTTGGCGAAACCCTCCACGAGCGGGAAGAATTAGAAAGTATCCGACATCTCTTCCAGCGCTCACAATGCGGGATCGAAATTACAGGCAATACGCAGAATAAAGTCGGTCAGTTGATGTTGGAACTGTTGGAAATGTCAGGAACAGACAGCATTATCCAACTTTTGAGGATTCTAAATACGATTGCATTATCCGATGAGTGTCACCTGATAACCGATACGCATTCCAAATCCTATAATACGGAAGCTGAAACCGACCGGATGAATAAGGTGTATGAGTTTATCATGAAAAACTTTCACCGAAAAATACATTTGGATGAAGTAGCGTCAATTGCAAGCATGACCAGTACATCATTCAGCAGATATTTTAAATCCCGTGTTAACCAGTCGTTCTCGGATTTCCTGAAAGAGATACGCATCGAGTACGCTTGCAAACTTCTAAAAGAAGATAAAATGAATATCAACCGGATCGGCTACGAGTGCGGCTTCCAGTCGTTAACCAATTTCAACAAGCAGTTTAAGATGGTTACCGGCAAGCAACCACATCAGTACCGACAGGAGTATCAACGCATGGCCCTGGAATCATATCATAACTATCATTGAAACACCGGAGCCCGCCGTGCCGTGGTACTAGGCTCCCCGCCTTCGATCTCGGGCCAGCCATCCCGCCATTCGATCCGGTCCAGCATCAGCATCCGGCGGCTGGCACCGCTGGACACTTTCCCGTTTTTTCGGTCGATAGCATGATAAATAAACCAGTCGTTTCCTTCGTCGTCGGTAATCAGCCGGGCATTATGCCCCGGTCCGGCAATGCGCGCATTGCCCTGGATCAACACCGATCCGGCTCCCCGTTCCGTAATCGCCCTTCCCTCCTTATCCACATAGGGTCCCAACAAACGCTCAGAACGTGCTACCAGCACATGGTACTGACTAGTAGCCCCCTCACAACAACTCCCTTTTGAGCCAAAGAAATAGTAATAGTTGTCGCGTTTATGAATCATAACGGCCTCGTAATCACCAGCCGCAATCTTTACTTTCTTTGATAGGTCAGGCACAGAAAGTCCGTCATCGGATAACTTTACGGCATAGGTTCCTTGTGTAGGCTCGGAGCTGAAGCTACCCCAGAACAGATAGTTCGATTCTCCCTCCTGAAAGAAAAAAGCATCTATTGAGTTCGGCACCCCCACCTCTTCACTGGTAAACAGTTTACCATGATCCCGGAATGGTCCAGTGGGGCTGTCGGCCGTCGCTACCCCGATACCCGGGTTTGGATCTCCCCAAGTGGAATAAGCGTAATACAAATGGTACTTGCCGTTAACAATCGTTACGTCCGGCGCCCATAGCCCTCCGTCTTTCTTCCATGCGGGCTTTGACGTAAAAGCCTCGCCCGCCACCGTCCAATTAACCAGGTCGGTCGACCGCAATATCGGTATTAAACGGCTTCCCCGCCCATCTCCCCAATCGTCCTGCGTGCCGTACGCGTAAAAATCACCGGTCGCAGGATCACGTACCACAGTGGGATCGGCCAAGATCGGTTCAAAAATGGGATTGGTGTAGACTCCCGGTGCTTGGTCAGCGTTTTTTTGCCCTTCCTCATCATTAGAGTGGATGGATTTGCTGCATCCCACGAGAGCCAGAAATGCGATTAAAAAAGGGTGTCCGAATAACGTCAACATGATTTCTTAAATTCGTTCTAATCCTAATGTTTTATTTGGAGGGGTTTGATCACGGCATCCCTTTTCACGCTGAAGTGATACTGTCCCGCCTCTTCGTCCCATTGTCTGACAACAGGTACAATGCGGGTCCGGCGCGGACTTACACGGTCATTGCTGAAGTGAACGTGGTAAACATAGTATAGCTGTCCATCTAAACCGGTAAACAGATCGCCATGCCCGGAACCATTCTCGCCTACAATCGAACGGTGGATGATCGGGCTATCCTTTTGCTTTTTCCAAGGGCCATACGGCGAATCCGCCACAGCGTAACCTACCGCATAGTCGATATTCTCGAAGTGGTTGGCGGAATAAAACAAGTAATACTTCTCCTTCAATTTAATCACTGTGGGCCCCTCCATGATTGAGGCTGATTTATATGCAGGGGTAGCTTCCCACGGCTCTGTCTGCGCAAAGCACAGACGAAGTGTCTCCTGTTTTATACGCCCTTTTTCAAGATCAAACTCAGCGACCCAAAGATAGTTTCCGTTATTGAAACGCACATGATACAGGTAATATTTCCCGTCATCGTCTTTGAAAATATAAGAATCGATATTCTTCTCCGTACCGTCAATAGGTGCAACCGCCCGCTGTCGGTAGGGCCCCAGCAGCGTGGACGATTCTGCCAACACCGTCTGCTCATTAGCGGTATAGGTCAGGTAATAGATCCCCCCTTCTTTTAGCAACTGCGGCGCCCAAAACCCGTGGTCCCCAAAGGTCTGGTCGCCGCGCGTCAGTAGCTGATGTATCGTGTCCCCGGAAACGGCCGGTGTCGACCAGTATTTTAAATCCACCGATTCGAGTACGGAAAACCCGACAGCCCCTGCGCCCGTACCTCCCGTGCCGGTGAGGTAATACTTTCCATTTTCAATATGGATAGTGGGATCAGCCAAAAAGATTTCCTGTTGCTGGGCAAAAATTTGTGTTATTACCATTGTCATTGCTACAAGGGTAAAACGATATTTTCTGTTCATTTAGTTGAATCTTTAGTCTACTGAACTCGTTTAGGGGTGTGGTAATCGGTGTCGATTTTCATGACAGTTTCACCGTTTTCCTCCGTAAAAGTGACCGTCGAGATATGCATGATCCTTGGATGAATTTTCGCTTCACTTTGATGAGAGTGAAAAACAATCCGCAGGACTCCGTCTTTGTCGGTAAACATCGCACTGTGCCCTACTCCCACCAGGTTGCCAGGCTTCTGCAGAATGGGATTCCCTTCATGTTTGGTCCAAGGACCTGTTACATGGTCGGCGGTAGCATACCCAATACCGTAAAATGGACTTTCGTAACTGTTTGCGGAATACGTCATGTAATATTTCCCCTGATGTTTAAGCACAAAGGGGCCCTCGTTCACACGGGGCCACACCTCTTCCCACGGCTGTGACACATGGATACACTTCTTCAGCGTCTCCTCGCGGACGGTCATGAGGTCATCCTCCAATTCTGCAACCCATACGTTTAACCCATCGTTAAACCGATCAAAAAAGAGATAGGGTTTTCCATCGTCATCGATGAACAAAGAGTTGTCAATACATTTTTCAGCAGCTATCATCGGCTCCTTTCTCGCTTGTCTGAACGGGCCCAAAGGACTATCGCTGGTGGCTACGCATATGTGCTCATCGGCGGAATAATACATATAAAACTTTCCGTTGACGTGGTAAACTTCCGGCGCCCAAAACCAACGGTCACCCCACGAGTCCTGTTTATGGAGAGCCAGGCGGTTGCCGCTTACGGCTTCCCACGTCTCGAGGTCCTTTGAAACAAGCACCCCGATACCATCTTCCTCAGCAGTTCCATACGCGTAATAAGTACCCTCATGCAACATTATAAACGGATCACCAAAGGTGACGTCCGACATTACGCGTTCTACAGGGGGGGCAGGCGTAGGGTCATGTTCTCCGGAAGAACATGCAAACACGCCAAAAACAATACTAAAAACAACTAAACCGGTGTTTTTCCAATCCATATGCGAAGGTTATTCGTTAACGATTCCAAAATGTTTGACCAGCGCGTCGTATTCATTACGCGAAATCGTGATCATGCAGCCATGACGAACTGCTTTCGGCAATGAATATTTATCCCAGTCGGCATGAAAGGTATATCCAGATGCTTGAAACCACGGGCCATTCAGGTTATCAGCAATCGACAACCCATAGGACACACCCGGATATTGTTCATAATATAAATACCATATCTGGTTATCGGGCGACGGAATCAGCATCGGTGCTTCCCTAAAATTCGGACTTACGGGCGCAGCAGGTTCCGAATACGGCCCGGTCAGCGAGGGAGCACGGGCAATACGGATGGTTTTTCCGGTTGGCCAATAGAGCGTGGGGTATGTTTCATCTTTGAGAATGGCATAATACTGATTGCCTATTCTTCTGACAAACACGTCAATGGTCCCCATATCCCAATCAAACAATTTGGTAGGGTGTTCGGAAAAGCTTTTTAAGTCTTTCGATAAGACATACAATGTCCGCTGACTCGCCCAATAGCGTTCGGGGTCTTCCTTCGTGCCTTCTTTATGCGGCGTATGCCACGTGAGAAGGTACTGTTCGGTAGCTGTGTCAAAATATAACTTAGGAGCACCTATTCGTTGCAATGCATGTGCATATTCCGGTGTACTCCGAAGATCGGGAGTATACGTATGATATTTTTCCCACGATATCAGGTTTGCTGACACCCAGATATCGATATCGGGCGAAGCGTCGCTGGTATTACCGGCAAGGTAATACCGTCCATCATGCCCCTTGCAGATATCCGGATGACCTTTGTAATCATCAAACACCCGCTGCTTCCCGTTCAGCGCATGCCAATGCAGTCCATCGGTGCTGACCGAATAATATAGACGCCCGTAATCCTGGTGGGTCATGTGAGCAAACAGATAGGCTTGGTTCACCGCGTCATCCGCGCGGTGAACCTGTCCGGGAGGGTCCGGTTGCTGACTCCTCGCCTTCATGGAGAGGCCGGCAACCAGCAAGCACCCAATGAACGTCCGGAAACGTATATAATTGAAACGCTGCATACTATGTCAATAATTGGGGTTAGGCGTCAGCTTGCCCCCACTGTTGTCCACTTCAATCTGAGGAATCGGTAGTCGCTTGTGTTTGCCGATCACAAAGTTGTTGAAATCCGGGTCTCGGGATTTCAGCTCGTTAATTCCTTCCTGAGTATCCAGCAACCCCCACCGTTTCAGGTCAGCCCAGCGCCAACCCTCAAAGCACAATTCCAGTGTGCGCTCCATCTGTAGACGTTTTAGAAACGCTTCCTTCGAGCTAAGCGCACTGGCGAAAATGCTATTCTGCAGGGTGGGCAGGTTGGTTGACTGCCGGGTACGCACTTTATCTACATATACTGCAGCTTCCGTCGTTGTTCCTCCCGTCTCAACAATGCATTCCGCGTACATCAGCAGAATGTCAGCATAGCGGATCAGTCGGTAGTTATTCGGCGCGAAATAATCTTCACGGTCACGGAAATAACCGGTCGAGTATTTTCGGATGAACATATCCTCGCCCCAATCGCCATCCTGCCATTGACGTCCATAGATCAACGGATTTTCATCGGGAAAGTCCTGCGGACTATTTTTATAATAAAGGTTATGATACAACCGAATGTCGTTGGTACCATCGAGATTCTTCTCCCGTTTATATTCGCCAACCAGCCAAGATCTTGCTTTCCCATCCTGCCACCCAATTCCGCCGGGCGCATAAAACTGGGTGCGCTGAAAGCCGGTAGCCATTGACGCGTCGTTGCCCGTACCACCCTTGTTCTTGTCATCAAACTGAATTTCGAAGACACTTTCGCGGTTGTTCTCGTTATAATGGGTGAAGTTGTCCATATAGTCGTCCATCAACCCATACAGGGAATTTTCGCGATCGATAAGCCACTGCAATTCGGCCTTGGCCTCGGCAAATTTCCGCTGCTGCATATACGCCTTGGCCAACAAAGCTTTGGCCGCACCGATGGTCGCCCGCCCCACGTCTGCTCCTTCCCATTGTTCCGGCAGATTAGCGGCAGCACTTTTCAGGTCGGTTTCCACCTGAGCCCAAAGGTGCTCCTCGGATGCTTCTTCAGGTTTATAGCTGGCATCCTTTGGTTCCAAAACCAAAGCTCCTTTTTCCCAAAGTATGGCTATCTGGAAATACCATAACGCCCGCAGAAACTCTGCCTGTCCAATGATCCTACTCTTCTTGGTTTCATCGCTAAAAGCAATTTCCGGCACATACTTCAATACTTGGTTGGCGCGGAATATACCCACATAAAAGTCTTCCCAATGTACATTGTTGCCTTCCCAGAAATTGTAATTCACATAATTAAACCGTGTCCATTCGGCCAATTCATTCCACGGACTGGTACTCCAGCCCTCGTCGGAACCAAGGTCATAACGAAACGATAACCACCTCATCCACGTTCCTTCCTTGTAAAACCGGCTGTAAGCGGCGTCTAGCCCCTTCTGAGCGTCGTCTTCCGTTTTCCAAAATGTCTCCGTCGTGGGTTCGTTGGGATTTTCTATATTGAGTAAATCGTGGCTGCATCCTGTATAGATCAGCATGGCAATTAACCCTAACACGATACTAGTTAATCTTTTCATCTTCTTCAAATGTAACGTTATCATTTAAAAACTCAACTGCAGCCCCATCATCACGGTCCGTGGATTAGGGAAGGCCATATTATCGGTACCCCTGTCCCACACGTCGTTGTTAATGAAATCCGGGTCGAGACCCTTGTAGTTCGTAATCGTCAACAGGTTGTTGCCGCTGACGAAAATCCGAAGGCTACTCAGCTGAAGCCGTGCGAGGGTGGGTTTATCAAACGTATACCCCAATTGAATATTTCGCAATCTTAAGTAAGATCCACTTTCCAACCATAAGTCGCTATCACCCCGTGTGTTACGGGTATCGTTATAGATAATACGGGGGAAGTCGCTGTTGGGATTTTCCTGATACGGTTCATGTCCCTTTTCAAAGCGAATGTAGTTCGAGTTGTCGGAAAAGAGCCTTCCCTGCCGCATGCCACCATTGAGCACATCGTTTCCGAACTGTCCGTTCCAGAACATAGAAAAATCAAAGTTTTTCCAGCTTACACCTGCATTTACCGATACCAGCGCATCCGCCCAGGGGCTTCCGACGATCTGCCGGTCGTTGGTTGTGATCTGACCGTTGTCATCGGTATCTATGTATCTCACATCACCGAGCTGGGGCCGCTTGCCTTCAATGGTGATAGGAACGCCCTGTGAATTTACGTACGCATCAATCTCCTGCTGGCTACGGAAAAGACCATCGGTTTTGAGCAAATAATATTCACCAAGTGAACGGCCGATTTCACTGCGCGTTTGCCCTGTGTAAAACACTTCGTTGCCGTATCCCAGTTCCAGAATTTTATTATTAATCGTAGTAATATTGGCGCCGACCGAATAGCCGACTTCCCCGACCTTATCCCGCCAAGTGGCTGAAAGTTCCAGCCCTGTATTACGGAGACTTGCAGCATTCGCCAGGGGCGCTCCTCCTTGGTTACCTGTGGTCATGGAAATCTGCATACCCGTGAGGATATCTACCGTCTTTGAGTTGTAATATTCGGCAACGAGCGTTAACCGATTGGAAAGCATGGTAGCATCCAAGCCCAGGTTGATCTGTTCGGTACGCTCCCACCGCAGGTTCTCATTTACTATTTTTACCTGCGTGGCACCGTTCACAATCCGCTGGTCGTTCCCAAAAATGGTAATGATGTTCGGATTGATGGTACCCAGATAATCCCAGTTGCCAATAGCCGCGTTACCCAACTGACCGTAATTGGCACGCAACTTCAGGTCGTTGATCCAGGGAACATTGAAAAATTGTTCTCCACTAATCCGCCATGCACCCGATACGGAATAAAAATTGTCCCAGCGGTTTGCAGGGTTCAGCTTGGAGGATCCATCCCGCCTAAAGGTAAATGTGGCATAGTAGCGGTCGTCAAAATTGTAGTTGGCGCGACCAAGATAAGATAGCAACGCGGACTCACCGATGCTGTTCCAGTTGGTTTGATTGGTCTGACCGGCGTTTAGCACGGTAATGTATTCACCGCCCAGCAACGGAAACCGTAACCGTTGCGCACCGACATCTTCACGATAATAGTGTTGGTAGGTCAATCCGGCAACAGCATCAATGCGATGACGACCAAACTCCTTATTGAAATCGAGGGTATGCTCAATCAGTTCGGTAGTCTCTTTGATCCGATTCTTCTGTCCGGTCGGATCCCGGTATTCCTGGTTCATGGTCCAATTACCCTCCTTACGGAAATAACGGTACTCATCAAACAGGTAGTCAATACCTACGTTGAGCTTATATTTAAGGAAATCCGTAATCTTGGCTTCTCCCCAAAAGGTTCCCCGTAACCGATAAACCTTGGTGTTCGTGTCTTCAATTTCTTCCCGCGCAATAGGGTTGGTACCAAACGTACGGGCATTGGCTTCGCTACCATATCCAAAGCCCCCCAGATTGTTCGGGTCATAAACCGGAATAGTGGGCACCATCCGAACAATATCAATGTACGAACTGGTTTGCAGTGGATCGCGATCGGTTTGTGCAAAATTGAACGTCTGTCCGAACGAGAACCGCCCCTTCGTCCCATTGGTATTTACACGGAAGGTATAACGGTCAAAGGAGTTCCCATACATCATTCCTTCATTGTTAAAATAGCCACCGGAGACAAAGTAGTTTCCTGCCTGGGAGCCCCCGGAAATGGACACGTTATAGTCCTGAACCAGAGCCGTCTTCATCGTCTCCTTTTGCCAGTCGGTATCAAAATCGCGGTGGTCCTGCAACGATCCGTTCCAAGTACCGTCTTTGATTCCTTCGCGGTAAGCCATGTCATTGTATTTTTTGAACTCCTCGGCATTCATCAGGTCGTACTTGGGCGACCAGTCGAACGACTCCCGCACAGAAAATTCTACCTGTGGTGGCCCTTGCTTTCCTTTTTTCGTGGTAACAATGATCACACCGTTTGCCGCCCGCGAACCATAAATTGCCGCTGCGGAAGCATCTTTCAGAATCTGTATGGATTCCACATCATTCGGGTTAAAGTCGGCCCCACCTGGCGTGATCATGCCGTCAATTACCCACAGGGGAGCGTTGTTCTGCAACGTGCCGACTCCCCGGATTTCGATAGAGGCATCGCTGCCGGCATTCCCGGTATTCCGTACGTTTACGCCACTGGCTAAACCCTGCAGAGACTGTCCCACGGTACTCGCCCCCACTTTGGCCATCTCCCGCGTATCCACTACAGACACGGCACCGGTAAGGTCCTTCTTCCGGACACTCCCATATCCGATGACAACCACTTCCTGCAACTCTTCCTGACTTGCCTGCATCGTCACCGTAAGCTGCTGTCCACCCCTCACCGCTACCTCCTGCGATTCATAGCCCACCAAGGTCAAAACCAGCACGGCATCGCCGGTCGGAATGTTAATGGAAAACCGGCCATCCGCCGCAGTCGCGGTCGCTGCACCGGCACCCTTCACTTTCACGGTCACATCTTCCAAAGGGTTTCCCTCGCCATCAACAACACGGCCGGAAACGGTCGTTTGCTGGCTGCTGAGCGCGAACGAGGCCTCGCCGGAAGCCGCTATACGGCCACCCATGGCATAGACACCTGTCGTTGTACTGAAACATGCAATCAAAAGAGCGATCGCTTTCAGCCGCCTCAGCGCATAATTCAAGTTTGTTGGATTTGTATTCATAAAATCATATTTATTTATTAGTTGGTTCTCGTCGCATAACTACTGCTTTTCCAGAAGTTGTTTAATCAGCGCCACCTCTTCCGGCTTATACGGCGTTCCGTCACTCCGGAAAATATCATGGAACCATAGCGGTGGCTCCGCGGTATACGTTTTCGTCCAGCTGTCCCACGGATAGATCGTCTGGGTTTTTCCATCCACAAAACCCCAGTTGATCATGGCTACGTTGTACTTTTTGGCAATCGGCAAAAATCCTTCAAACGTACTGCCATTCGGCCGCGCCATATATTCCGTACATAAAAGAGGCTTCCCATAGCGCTGGAGCTGCTGGATACGCGTTTCAAACTCTTCCGGAGTGTCGTAATTGTGAAAACTGATAACGTCCGATTGTTCGATCTGTAGCCGCTCAATCGGTTTCAGCGTGCTGTCAGCAGACCAGTCTCCCACCCAAATACCGGAAGTCAGCGGTTGCGATGGACGTGCCGAACGGGCCCAAACAAAGGCCTTCTCCAATAAAGGCAACACATAGGAAACCTTATCCTCTATTTCAACGGCTTCGTAGGAAGGGCCGGTCATGTTATCCGGCTCATTCCAGATATCCCACCCCAGGATCCGTTCGTCATTTGCAAAATGCGATACCACCCCCTTCACATACCTTTCTAAACGGGGGTATTGAGTGGAATCTTTCAGCGCATATTGCCCCGGACTTTGTACCCATCCCGAATTATGCACGTGTGGCTTCGGAGCGCGCTGCTTCCCTGCTGCCGGGAAGGGATCCCAGCAGGAATCAAAAAAAACCAACAACGGACGGATGCCGTGTTTGTCAGCTAACTCAAGAAACCGGTCAATCCGGTCAATAAAGCCTGCAGAGTCCTGTTCATAAACCAGATCATGAAGATAAACCCGGGCGGTATTCATCCCCAGATCGGCAGCCCATCCTAACTCCAGGTCGATGGTTTCCGGATCGAATGTGTCTTCCTGCCACATCTCTAATTGGTTGATGGCCGTGGCAGGTGTATAGTTGGGGCCTACCAGCCAGCCTTGCTGGGCATACCAGGCATTCGCCTGGTCAGCCGTCCATATCTCCCGCACGGGAGTATGGTCCCCGCGGTCCCCGCCTTCACTGCTGCAAGCCACGGCCCCTAAAACAATCGTTAACGTCAAATAGGAAAAGAAATTACGGAAAATGCACATGATATTGGTCTTAACTTGGTTCAATAAGGCTCCTTTCAGCCTCCCTCACTACAAAGGAACAAATCAGGTGGCTGTCTGTGAAACCAATTTGTTTCAATCTTTCCCTATTTTGTCTCATTCATATCCGTGCCACCCGTTTCCGCAATATGTTTTTAATTACCGGGTCTATCTAGTGAAAACCGCTATCTTTGGCTGATCACTGGTATTCGCTGAATCATGAAATGGTTGCTGCTGAAAGGTTTCTTGCTTATCGGAATAGCCGTTGGCTATGCCCAGTCCCCTCCGTTTTATTTCACGCACTATCAGGTCGAAAATGGGCTATCAAACAACGCAATACTGTGCAGCGTACAGGATAGCAACGGCTTTATGTGGTTCGGTACTAAAGACGGCCTCAACCGCTTTGACGGATATTCGTTCAAGGTCTTTCATAGCGCCCCCCATAATCCCAACGGATTGGGCAGCAACTTTGTCAGAGCGTTGTTGGCGGACCAAGCCGGACAAATTTGGGTGGGTACCGACCAGGGTATCTACCTATTCGACCCTACCACCGAAAACTTCTCGCTATTCCACCCTTCCATTGTCAACGAGGCGTTGGACATCCAAGGCGACGCGCAGGGCCATATCTGGTTTATTGACGACCACGTGTTGTACAGATACACCACGGATACAGACAGTCTATGCCCGGTTACCGATCGCTCCGATTTTCTCGTCACTGCCTTCGGACTGGATCGTGCCGGCACTGTCTGGATGGGTACCATTGATGGATATCTATATGCCTACAGTCCGGCCAGTGGTTTAAGCCAGCCGTATTCCTTATTCAATCAATCCCCGCAAGTGGTGTCCCAATGGATTGAACGGGTATTCTGCGCTGACGACGGGCATTTGCTGATAGGTACTTCTAAGCAGGGGGTAAAGGTTTTCCATCCCGCCGATGGCACCTATGAAGACCTGCTGACGCATGACGACGAGGGATCAGACCTTTTTGTACGGGACATCCTCGAAAATGACCGGGGAGAATACTGGCTGGCCACTGAATCCGGAATTATTATTTATAACCTCCGCGACCGAATCTCCACCTACCTTAAAAAACAGCGCAGCAACCCGTGGGCACTGTCGGATAATGCGGTATATACACTGTGCAAAGACAAAGAAAACAGTATTTGGGCAGGAACTTATTTTGGAGGTGTTAATCACTATGCTGTAGCCAACACGTTTTTCGAAAAATTCTTTCCCCTTAGCGGTTCAACCACGATCGCCGGTAACGCAATCCGTGAAATCTGTGCAGACAAACACGGGAACCTTTGGATCGGCACTGAGGACGAAGGGTTGAACCGGTTGGAAACAGCAACGGGAACCATTACCAATTTCCAACCTACGGGCAGTCCCCAGGGGCTCTCCCATGCAAACATTCATGGCCTGCTCGCATCAGGCGACACCCTTTGGGTGGGCACCTTCGAACATGGATTGGATCTGCTGGATATCCGTACGGGGAAAGTGATCCGTCACTATCATTCGGAAAATAAAGAAGGCAGCCTACAAAACAACTTTATCTTCAACATTTATCGCACACGCAATGGACGGATTCTGCTGGCTACCGGAAAAGGGCTTTATGAGTATCTATCCGGGAGTGACCAATTCCGGTTGGTTCCTGACTTTCCCGGACATATTTTTTACACTACATTGTTTGAAGACAGCGAAGGCACGATCTGGGCCGGCACTTGGCGCGACGGTTTATATTATTCAAACCCAAAGGCAAAACGCAAAGGCAGCTTCGTACACCTCGCTGCTGATTCCGGCAGCCTGGCCAGTAACCGCGTAAACAGGATCTTTGAAGATAGCAGAGGAAACCTGTGGGTGGCTACAGAAGGTGGGTTAAACCGGTTCGACCCATTGAGGCGAAATTTCGGCCGCTACGGCACCGCGCAAGGATTGCCCAGCAACCTGATCCTCGCTTTGCTGGAAGATGACGACGGGAAACTGTGGGTCACCACTTCCCGCGGACTGGTCCGCTTTGACTGCACGACCGGAGTCGTCAATGTGTTCACACGAGCAAACGGGCTGCTGAGCGACCAGTTTAATTACAATTCAGCATACCGTGCGCCTGATGGCACCATGTACTTTGGCAGTGTAAAAGGCCTCATCCGGTTTAATCCTGCCCAATACCGTGAAAACGACTACGAACCACCGGTATATATCACTGCAATGCAAGTATACAACAGGGAACTGGAAATTAATAAAAAGGGTTCCCCCCTCACCCGATCTATCACCTTTACAGACCGGGTAGAGCTGAATTACAACCAGTCATCGTTCAGTATCGACTTTGCAGCACTAGGCTTCGTATCACCCGTAATGACCGAATATACTTATAAAATGGAAGGGCTGGACAAGGAATGGACCCACATCCGGACCAATCGGAGGGTGTATTTTACAGAACTCCCTCCGGGTGATTACACATTTCGGGTGAATGTGGCTGACAGTGGCGGCAATTTTAAGGGCAAAGAAACACAGCTGCAAATAACAATCCGCCCACCATTCTGGGCCAGTTGGCCGGCTTATGTGTTATACACCGTCGTTTTCGTCACAGCCTTATGGTATGCTGTTAAAAGCTACCACAGGCGCGTCCGGGAACGGAATAAACGCAAACTGGAGCTGATCAGGCACCGCAAGGAGGAAGAGCTGTACCGGGCGAAGATGGATTTTTTCACGAATGTGGCCCATGAAATACGAACACCGCTTACCCTCATCAAAGCACCGCTCGAAAAGGTGATGAAACGTGCTGACGACCTGCCTACGATGAAACGGCACTTGCAAACCATGGAACGCAATACCGCCAGGTTGCTGGAGCTGACCGAGCAACTTCTGGATTTCCGCAAAACAGAAGTATCGGGTTACCGGCTGAACTTCGCCCCCGTTGACATCGGCGCATTGCTACGCGAAAATTACCTTAGCTTCAAACTGGCTGCTGAACAAAAACGGATCCGCATCCGCCTAAATGTACCCCCATCGCCGTGTGTAGCGTATATCGACAGAGAGGCAGTCACGCAAATTATCAGTAACCTGCTCACCAACGCTGTCAAGTACGCAGAGCGGGTCATTTACCTGGAATTGTCGGAACACACCCCGCAGGATATGCTGTTCACCATAACCGTAAAAAACGATGGATATCTGATTCCCATGGACATGGGAGAAAAAATCTTCGACACGTTTGTTCGCCTTCCGGCGACGAAAGCAAAACAGGGTACCGGACTGGGGCTCGCACTGGCACGGTCACTCACCCTGCTGCACAACGGTGAGCTCTTCTTGTCTCCTCCTCAAGAAGGTTTGAATGTATTTACCCTGCGGCTGCCATTTAAACAAGAACACAATGCACATGGGACACGAATCAATGAAAACGGAAAAGGCCTGCCTGCTGGTAGTGGATGACCACGAAGAAATCCTTGATTTCATCGCCGACGACCTCGGCGAACAATACCAGGTGCTAAAGGCAACGGACGGCCAAGAGGCGCTCAACGTGCTTTCCACAAACGTTGTACATCTGGTGGTCAGTGACGTTATGATGCCAGACATCGATGGTTTTGAACTTTGCAGACGAATCAAGTCAGACCTGGAACACAGCCACATCCCCATCATTCTACTCACTGCAAAAAACACCCTCCAGTCAAAGATTCAGGGACTCGAACAGGGAGCAGATGCGTATATCGAGAAACCGTTTTCGCCGGAGCACCTACAGGCACAGATCAGCAGCCTGCTGACCAATCGTAACAAAGTACGCGAATACTTTGTATCCTCGCCGTTTGCCCACCTCAAAACGATGGCACATACACGCGCCGACGAAGTTTTTCTCGAAAATCTCAACATGATAATCCAGCAGCATCTTGCAGATGACGGATTTGATGTGGAACATCTCGCCGACAAGCTGAATATGAGCCGCCCCACACTGTACCGTAAGATCAAAGCGATATCCGATATGACCCCGAACGACCTGATCAACGTAGCCCGGCTGAAAAAAGCAGCGCAATTGCTCAGTGAAGGACATTACAAAATCTACGAAGTATCCGATATGGTGGGATACAGCTCACAAACCCACTTCGGCCGGAACTTTCAGAAACAGTTCGGTATGTCTCCAAGTGAATACGTAGCCCAATTCAAAACGTAAGCCCTTGCAGAAATCCGCAAGGGCTTACTACCACAAAGCAATATGTTAATCAACCTTGACTTGATACAATTGCTGGTGCATCTGATTTAATTCTGCTGCCGGCATCTTTACCACTTTACGATCATATGTCATCAGTCCATTCGTTTCAATCTCAACGTCTGTCGTCTGCGTGTAAACAGCACCCGAAAGTCCCAGCGGGATCAGACGGGCTAGGTCACTCACCAACCCCTTATATCGGTTCTTCAGCTCGTCTGCGTTTTTGAAGCTTTGGTAACCCCAATTGTCCTTGTCCTGCCAGGTGTGGCCTTCCACTGGCAATCCAAGTCCGCCAAACTCACCCAGTACGAGTATCCTGTCTTTTCCAAACAACTCCGGGCGCGGCATTACGGCATCCGGATAGTTATGGATATCTATAATATGTCCTGTCGGAAAGAAATTCCCACCGCTGGCGCTGTTTACCAGGCGCGAAGGGTCATTGCTCATCGTCCATTCGGTAATCTCTTCCGTCTTAAACTGCCCCCAGGCTTCGTTAAAGGGCACCCATACAACAATACTCGGATAGTTGTGCAGAGCGTCCATAATAGCTTTCCATTCTTTTCGGTAAATTGCCTCTGACTCGGCCGACCGCTCCTTATCATGCCGCTTGCCAGATGTAATCCCCGGACGCATATCCCAATGGTTTTCACCTAAATCACCACTGGGCATATCCTGCCAAACCATAATCCCGATGCTGTCACAGTAGTAGTACCAGCGGGCAGGCTCCACCTTAATGTGCTTACGGATCATGTTGAATCCCATCTCCTTGGTTTTCTCGATATCAAAGCGCAATGCCTCGTCGGTGGGCGCGGTATACAAGCCGTCGGGCCACCAGCCCTGATCAAGTGGACCGTAATGGAACACAAACTCATTATTAAGCAGCATCCGCTGGATTCCCTGCTGATCCGTCGACATGGATATCTTCCGCATAGCAAAATAAGAAGATACCTCGTCCACTACTTTTCCTTTGCGTACAACCGCTACCTTAAGGTCGTACAACACCGGATGGGTCGGCGACCACAGCTCCGCGTTGCGGATTGCCAGGGAAACGTCTGTGCCTACCGCAGCGGTCTCCTCCGCCACCTTTTCTCCGCCTTTCCACGCAGACACTCGTAATTGGTCACCTTCTTTCGCCGATTCCACTGCCGTTTGCACCAATAACTTCCCTGCATCAACATCGGGCGTCTGCTTAGTGGCCTTAATGTGGGTTTCAGGCACTCCCTCCAACCATACGGTCTGCCAGATGCCCGTAACCGGGGTGTACCATATACCGTGCGGATTAACCACCTGCTTACCGTTTGGCTGCGGCCCCTCGTTGGTGGGGTCCCATACGCCCACTACAATTTCCTGGCTGTTCCCTTTCTTCAGGTAAGGCGTGATGTCAATTGAAAACGGATCGAAGCCCCCTTCGTGCGAACCGGCCTTCTGGCCATTGACATACACGTCACACTGCCAATCCACCGCGCCGAAATGGAGGAGAACGCGCTGCTTACGTATGTCCTTATCAATGGATACCGTTTTCCGGTACCATAAAGACTGGTCTTTCCCAACCGTTTTACCAACTCCCGACAAAGCAGATTCTACCGCGTAAGGCACAACAATCTGCCCCTCGTAGCTGCTGGGAACCGCACCCAGTTTACCGGACACAATCGCGTAATCCCAAAATCCGTTTAGATTTTGCCAGTCGCTCCGCACTAAATTCGGACGGGGATACTCGGGCAATGGGTTGGAAGGATCGATGCTTTCCGCCCACGGTGTCCGGATTTTATCTCCTACCGGCTGCCAGGCATTCGTCGACTGGGCAGCGGCTTCATAACCCGCCTGTAAACAAAATAAACTCAATAAAACCGATGCTAGCTTTTTTTTCACTGGATAATTCATCTGCATAATTTATCTTTTTTGGCTGTGTATCTCGACATATTTATCAAGATAGAGTCAGCGAATATAGCGACAAATACACGTAAATCCGTCTCAATTATTCGACAAATTGTCTTAGCACACCCATGTTTGGACACAATTTGTAACATTTTCGGAATAAAATGCAGTATCCTATCGGATTTTAATTAAATTTGCTTCGATAGCTTATCCTATCCGAATATGTCAACACGGGTTACGAGAGAAATATTTGCAAAATTATTCTTTGCCATCTTTTTCGCAAAGATGTTTATTTCTACTGCCCCCATCTTTATCCATCAATTTGACAGGGACGCCTTATTACAGGTGGTGATGCAGCTCGAAATCGAAAACAATAACGGAAAATCCGGGATCGGTGATCAGGTGAAAGATATATTCGCCAAGGATTATGCAAAGTCGATCATCCACTTCACACTGCAACCCCCTACGGATTTTTTCACGCAGACAAATTTTATAACAGATGACGAAAGGCATATACGTGCCTTTTACCCTTCCGTACCCACCCCCCCTCCCAATTGCTAACTGTTTTTCCGATTCAGAATTCTTACTTGATGGGATAATTCCGAGCTCCCCAGGTGTCCCGGGATTAGCTCATCACATCCGTACAGTTTAAAAACAGTTATCATATGTTCGGTACACGTACGTCCGCGTTTTTGAAACTATCAAAACGGGATTTGAAATACGATTTTCCGGCAAGTATCGTAGTTTTCCTCGTTGCATTGCCGTTGTGTTTGGGGATAGCGATGGCCTCAGGGGCTCCCCTGTTTTCGGGATTACTCACCGGAATCATCGGGGGAATTGTAGTCGCTTCCTTCAGTGGTTCACAATTAAGTGTCAGTGGCCCCGCGGCCGGTCTTACCGTGATTGTGTTAGGCGCCATCCAGCAGCTGGGTGCCTATGAAACCTTCCTGCTCGCTGTTGTCATCGCCGGATTCATTCAGGTAGCCCTGGGGGTTATCAAAGCAGGGATGATCGGCAACTATTTCCCTTCAGCAGTGATTATCGGTATGCTGGCGGCTATCGGCGTTATCATCATTTTGAAGCAACTGCCACATGCGGTTGGTTATGACTCGGGTTTCTTCGGAGAGGAGAGCTTTTCGCAACTCAATCATGAAAACTCGTTCTCAGCCCTGCAAAAGGCCATGGGTGCCATCAATTACGGCGCTACCGTCGTCTGCCTGATCTCCCTAGCCCTCTTGATCATATGGCCAAAATTCAAAAAACTGAAGTTAGTGCCCGCCCCACTGGTCGTGGTGGTGCTCGGCGTCGTGCTCGCTCAGTTGTTTGAAGGTACGTCATTCGCTCTGGATAGCGAACACCTCGTTACAATCCCCGTAGTACAGTCGTTCAGCGAATTCCTGGGACTCTTTACGTTCCCCAATTTCTCGCAGATTTTCAATAAGGATGTTTGGGTAGTTGCATGTACGATTGCCATCATCGCCAGTCTCGAAACACTTCTGAGTATTGAGGCAATCGACAAAATCGATCCCTTCAAACGCAATTCGCCCACGAACCGCGAATTACTGGCGCAGGGAATCGGCAACGTCACCACAGGCTTACTGGGTGGAATACCCATGACATCGGTCATCGTCCGCTCTTCAGCCAACGTAAATTCCGGCGGGCGCACACGGCAAAGTGCCATCCTGCATGGTATTTGGCTGTTGCTCGCCGTGATCACCATACCGCAGATTATCAACCTCATCCCCCTCTCCTGTTTGGCGGCCATCCTGCTTCACACCGGTTACAAACTGGCGAAGCCATCGTCATTTAAACAGATGTGGCATAAGGGGCTCGACCAATTCGTGCCTTTCATGGTCACCATCGTGGCAGTTGTGCTCACTGATCTGCTGACAGGGGTCGGAGTGGGTTTGTTGGTATCCATGTTTTACATCCTCAGAAACAATTTATCCAATGCGTTTGAATATGATGTGGAAGAAAATGAGGATGGAGCGAAAATAACTTTTACCTTAGCGGAAGAAGTGACATTCCTTAACAAAGCAGCGATACAGAAGGCACTTTATTCCCTGCCGAAACGCATCAATGAAATCGTCATCGATGGTTCCCAAAGCCGTTTTATCGACAAAGATGTCATTGAGGTGATCAAAGATTTCGAACAACATGCGGTGAGTAAAGGTAAAACCATCGAGCTGGTCGGGATTGTAAATAAGAAAAACGTCCCGAACATCAAACGTTTTACGCAGGCCATACTTAAAAACGGACCGTCCCGCAAGGCAGTAAAGAAAACATCAGAAACCCTTTAAACTACAGAACGTTATATGTTAAAGAAACAGTTGGAAAATGCGGTATTAAAATCAGGCTTTGAAAAGATACTGGCAGGCAACGAAGAGTGGGTCAAGCAGGTAAAAGAAGATAATACGGGAAAACTCCAGCAGTTGGCGAAAGGGCAAAGCCCTGAACTGCTATGGATTGGCTGCGCCGACAGCCGGGTACCGGCCAACCAGATTACCAATACCCAACCCGGTGAAGTGTTCGTGCACCGGAACATAGCAAACATGTGTGTGCATTCGGACATGAACATGCTGAGTGTACTCGACTACGCCGTAAATGTCTTGAAAGTGAAGCACATTATTGTAGCCGGACACTACGGTTGCGGCGGTGTAGCGGCTGCCCTTAGCCGCAAGCAGTTTGGAATTATTGACAACTGGCTCTGCCATATCAAAGACGTTTACCGCTTCCACAGCAACGAGATTGATGCGATAGAGGATGACGAACAAAAAGTAAACCGGTTGGTCGAACTCAATGTTGCTGAGCAGGTTTTCAACCTGTGCACCACGTCAATCGTGCAGAACGCCTGGAAAGAACGTGATGATCTTGCCGTGCACGGAATGGTCATTGATATTGCTACCGGCCGGTTGATCGACCTGGATATCACCTTCACAGACAGTGAAGGCCTCGGAAAGGTATTCGCATTTAAATAAGCCGTATTAAGGGTGCTCCCGTCGAAACACGGGAGCACCTTTCTCCTATTCCTGTTCCATAAATGGGTACCGGTAATCCGTCGGCGGATCAAACGTTTCCTTGATCGTCCGGGGAGAAACCCACCGTAGCAGATTGATCATCGACCCCGCTTTATCATTCGTACCTGACCCCCGGGCACCGCCGAACGGCTGCTGCCCTACAACAGCTCCCGTACATTTATCATTGATATAAAAGTTCCCTGCAGCGTGACGCAGCACCTGGGTGGCCTCGGCAATGGCATAGCGGTCGCGCGCAATCACCGCACCGGTTAAGGCATAAATAGACGTACCATCGATTAACTTCAGCGTCTCTGCCCACTTTTCATCCTCGTACACATACACCGTGAGAACGGGGCCGAAAAGTTCTTCGCACATCGTCACGTAATCCGGGCGCTTCGCCTGAATCACGGTAGGATGAATAAAATACCCCTCACGCTTATCATAGGTGCCACCCACCAGGATCTCCGCATCCGGATCCTGCTTCGCAGCATCGATGTATCTGGCCAGTTTGTCAAACGATTTTTCATCAATGACCGCATTTATAAAATTGTTGAAATCCTCAACCGGACCGACTCTAAATGAGCTTACATCTTTTACAATCAACTCCTTCAGTTCAGGCCACAGCGATGCGGGCAAGTACACCCGGGAGGCCGCTGAGCATTTTTGTCCCTGATATTCGAACGCGCCCCGCACAATCGCCGTGGCGGCAACCTTCAGGTCTGCCGACGGATGTACCACAATAAAATCCTTCCCCCCCGTTTCGCCCACAATCCTCGGATAGCTCCGGTACCGGTGGATATTCTCGCCGATGGTCTTCCATATCTGCTGGAATACTGCCGTGGACCCGGTAAAATGTATACCCGCAAAATCGCGGTGTTTGAAAACCACATCCCCCACTTCCGGACCGTCAGCATAAATCAGGTTGATGACTCCATCCGGCACTCCAGCCTCGCGGAACACCTCCATCAGCACGGCTGCAGAATACACCTGCGTATCGGCCGGTTTCCATACCACTACATTACCCATCAACGCCGCCGAGGACGGTAAGTTTCCGGCAATGGCCGTAAAGTTGAAAGGTGTAAGAGCAAACACAAATCCCTCCAGTGGACGCTGTTCCACGCGGTTCCAGCTACCCCGCGGTGATACCGGCGGCTGCTGGGCATAGATCTCCGCCATATACCGGACATTAAACCGCAGGAAATCCACAATTTCGCAAGCGGAGTCAATTTCTGCCTGAAACGCATTCTTAGATTGGCCCAACATGGTCGCCGCATTCATTTTGTACCGGTACGGCCCGGCAATCAGGTCGGCCGCTCGCAGAAAAATAGCGGCACGATCCTCCCACGGGAGCGCCTCCCAGGCAGCTTTTGCGCCCAAAGCCGCCTCAATAGCGGCCTGTACATGAGCCCGTGTGCCGTAGTGGTAATAACCTAGAAGATGCCGGTGCGCATGGGGCGGGCGGATGGCCCGCTTGTCCTCGGTACGTACCTCTTTACTTCCAATGTACATCGGAATATCCACCTGCACCGAACGGGCAGCCTGCAGGGCTTGCTGCAGCAATGTACGTTCCTTACTTCCAACGGCATACGCTTGTACCGGCTCATTTACAGGATCCGGCACCTTAAAAAATCCTTTTGACATGTTTCATTCATTTGTGTGACTCCGCAAAGCTACCAAAACCCCACCGACTGTGCAATGATCGCACTATCCTTCACAAATTTGACGTAATTACGGGAACCCGTAATAACCCGATTACCCTTTGAAATATATTTGTTCCGTCATTCTATCAACCGAAGCCTCTCCGTCGCAACACCCGGTGCGGCGGAAACACATGCAGAGGCGCGGGGCCTTCACCTGAGAAACCACCCGAGCGGTGCGCCCCCGCCGATGCATGTCTGTTTGGACCGGAAAATATTTACGATGTGTCATAAAGGTTCCATCATTATACGCATTTTTGTCTAACCATCAGGAACATTTATTGATATAT
>Ga0164243_10001587_pt1 | contig 38435 bp, 40 predicted proteins | sample OricompcompostOP_FD_108781 | JGI IMG/M metagenome (GOLD analysis project Ga0164243, IMG submission 108781) | Organic Plus compost microbial communities from Emeryville, California, USA - Original compost - Organic plus compost (OP) | ecosystem: Engineered > Solid waste > Mixed feedstock >... | reverse complement strand
GTTCCTCCGAGAACTCTGCGTCATGGACGGCGGTAGATAACCACATCCAGAACGCAGATCCCGGCCAGTCTCGACCTCGTGCGCGACATGATGGACACCCCCACAGGGACTCCAGATAACGATCGGGTTGGTCGTCCTGAGGTGGATCCAGTGCTCGGCGGGGTTAGTCGTAGAACTCCAGGAGCACCTCGAGATCGTCGGCGATCTTCGCGACGGCCTTGGGCCACTTGGTGCCGTAGTCGGCGGCGAACGCCTTCGCTGCGGCCTCGGCGTGGTCGCGGTCTTCGGCGCCAGATCTCTGCCAGCGCGGCCTTCGCGCCGGGCTGGGCCGACTTGGGGAGCGCGTTGAGGACGTTGGCGATCCTGCGGAACCAGCACCGTTGTTCGCGGATGTCGGGGAAGACTTCGCGGACCGCGGCCGAGAACCCCAGCGTCCCGTTGCCGACTGCGAGCACAGGGCGCGGCCATCCCGCGGCGCTTGCAACTGCGGAGCAGGTCGGCCCACGACTCGGTCGACTCCCGGTGGCCATCGTCGAGAGCGAGCAGCTCCTTGGCGCCGTCGGCCCCACGCCGATCATCCCCAGCAGGCACACCTCGTCCTGCTCAGTCGGACCTTGAGGTGGATCCCGTCGACCTACACGTACACGTAGTCGGTGCCCGTCAGGGGCCGCTTGTTGTATGCGGTGGCCTCGTCCTGCCACTGCGCGGTGAGCTGTGTGATCGATGCCGCCGACAGGCCTGCGCCCGAACCGAGGAACTGCTCCAGCGCTGGGCCGAAGTCGCCGCTGGATAGGCTGCGCAGATACAGCAGCGGCAACACCTCCGCGACCGTCGGGGACATCCTGGCCCACGCGGGCAGGATCGCCGAGGCGAACCGACGACGTTCCCAGGCGGTCTCGTCGATCCGCTTGTCGTTGACTCGCGGCGCGCGGACCGGGATCGCGCACGCCGCCGTGGTCATCTCCCGCGGCTTGTGGTGACCGTTGCGGACCACCAGCCGCCGACCGTGCTCGTCAAACTCGTCGCGAAGCGCCTCGATGCAGGCGACGACCTCGGCCTGCAACGCCGCGGCCATCTGGCGAGCGCCGTCACCGGAGGATCTCATCGAGCAGCGACCCACCGGCCGATTCGTTGGACTCGTTCTCCTCCTAGACTACCTTGAGCGTGGGTGCGCCTTGCCGAGCCGGCTCGCAACGCCGACCCTGATCAACTGTATGGGCTTCAATCTTGCTCGGGAGGTGCGCCCGCTTGACGTCACCTCGCCGCGAGCCGTCCACAGGTTCTGATCATTGCTCGATTCCACCGCGTCGAAGTGCTCAGTTTCTGAGCGTCACTGACACTCAGAAACTCGCCTCGTAGTCGTCGGTGACCTCGAATGGGAGTCGTCCTCGTCGGTCTCGCTCCTCTTTGGCCAGTTGTTCAACGTGACATCGAAGTGCTCGTAGCTGGTTTGCGACCTGGGCGCCGGTCGCTGCCACTTGCCGGTCACCGCCGTGACGCCGTTGCGGGATTCCTCCCGGTGTGCCTCGACTTGGCAAACAAACGTCCCGGCTACATGAATCCTCGCCGGCCAGGGTGTCAACAAACTCTGGGCGTAGCCGAATTATTGGCCGTCAGAGAAGAGATATCGACTTCGATCCCACGAATGTAACAAGGACGCCGTGGCGCGTGCCTTGAAGGCGGCCGGGGGAGATGCGAACGCTCGGGTTGCAAGCTCAACGCCCGACCACGAGTGTCCAGCCAGATAGAGGAAGGTCTCGGAACTGTGGACCGCCCGCATCCACAGAAAAGGGGACCAAGGGCCCTGGACATTGCCGTCCGAAATCACGCTTTCCAGCCAAGCCAGATGGGCGATAGAAGCACCTGGGCGAACCGCGGTCCGAATTTGAATAAGACAACGTCCGAGCGGCTTTGCTTGGAGATCAAAAAGTTCCGGACATCCCTCACCGGGCAGTAACACCCTATCCCAGCCTGCGGATCGCTCACCGGAAGATTTAGTCCACCACCGCTCGAATACTTCCTCACGGGGGGCATCGTTTCCGAACTGATGGCGCATGCGTCCGGCCAAACTCGACCAACTCATCTGCCAGAGGTTGACTGCGCTAGGCCATTCTCCAGCAATCCGCTTCTGATTGAAGACGCCCACAAGATCCCAAGCGTGCGGTGGCTCGTGTCGTGGCTTCGAACCCATGTTCGCCAGATAGGCGGATGCCTGTCCCGCCCGCAGCCATACGTCCTCGACCATGAACAGCCTCTGTTCGCTCATCACAGGATCTCCCTGTCTGGCATAGGCGATACCCACCAACCGACGCACTCCACGAGCGCGTCTCGCTGTACCCACCCCATCCCGCTGTGTTCCCGGACCGAAAGAGCCTCAAAATCGGAAGCCCCCCACATTGCGATCCCCTGCCATGGGCACAGGACATCTGCGAGAACGAAGTCGGGACCTTCGACGTCGAGGGCGGCGGCGTCCGATGCGACCACCCGCTCATACCGAATGGCGCGGGCCTGATCCGGGTACGCGCCCCGGACGCCGCGCATCAAAGTGGACCTGCCGCGAACAATTCCTGACTCATCAAACTCATCGAGATCGCCAGTGCTCAGGGCCCGTTCGATCGCGTCCGCAGATGTCGCTCGCCAAACTGCTACGACATGTGGCCACGGTCCGGTGCTGCCAGCGCTGGCATGCACGTCGACGAGTTCCCACGCTTCACTGCGGACGGCGTTTAGCACGTTCCGCATGCCCCCCCTTGTCTTCCCATCAGTGTCCCCCCACACCTCCCAGATGGACCAAAGGTCTAATTCCACAGCGCCTCCCAACAGCTCAACCCGCACGCCCACGGCGTCGGACTCATTTACGGTCAAGGAATCATACGGTATCCTGTATCTAGTCAGCCTAGTGGGTGCGCGGCGCATCCTCAAGACTCCTCTTCAAGGCTCCCGGCTTGGTATCGCTCTCGACCAGGTGCCTGCGATCTGGTGAGGCCGTTGACGTGGATCCTGCTGACCTGCTAAATGTAGTTCTCAACAAAGAGGATGCGGTATTTGGATCGATCGACATGCTCAGCGGCTGCTGCTGAGAGAAACTTGGCGCTGTCCGGTCAAGGTTTGGTGAGGGTCCGGGCGTAGCCAAATGCATGGCTCCACATGCCAGCCGGCACTGGGGTCGAACGTTTGACGGGTCGGACCAGGTCTACAACGTTGCTGGGGCGTCGGCCCCTTGGACAGGCAGCACCCGCTGAGCACGGACTCTTGGCGGGATTCGACAGGTATTCACGGAAAGGGCGACATGAGCAAGACTGATTTAGACGGAAGCGTGGATCTAAGCGGGTTCTACCGTCCGCGCTCCATCGCGGTCATAGGGGCTCACGAGACTCGTCAGCCGAGTGCAAACAATACTCGAAGGCTCTTGGCAACTGCCCAGTCGGTCGGCGCAAAATTTTACCCGGTGCACCCCCGATTCGATCAGGTGTTCGGACAGAAGTGCTTTCCCAGCGTTAACGATATTCCGGGGGATATCGACGTTTTGATTGTCCAAGTCAGCGATCCCGCCAAGGCGATCCGCGAGGCCGCTGCGAAGCGTCCAAAATTTGCAGTCGTGTTCACGTCGGGTTACAGCGAGACGGGCACGGCAGATGCGATCGCGCGAGAACTGGATTTGAAGCGTGCGGCTCAGGAGGTTGGTGTTCGGCTGCTAGGGCCCAACACCAACATCAACAGTCTGGAGGTTCGCCGCGAACTGCCCGGTCCCGGCATCGCTTTGGTCACGCAGAGCGGTGCCCAAGGACGCCCGATTATCCAGGGCGAAGATCTCGGCGTTCGATTTACCCACTGGGCGACGACTGGTAATGAGGCCGATCTCGAGGCAGCAGATTTCATCGAGTACTGCGCTTTGGACAACGACACTAAGGCGATTTCCTGCTACATCGAGGGATTCAAGTCAGGCCAGCGCATTCGGGAAGCCGCACTCGCTGCTCTCGAGCGGGATGTCGCGATCGTTTTGGTCAAAGTTGGTCGCACGTCCGTCGGGGAAGCCATGGCGGTTTCGCACACTGCCCACCTGACCGGACAGGACTCCGTGCATGACGCGTTCTTCGAGCAGTACGGCATCACACGCGTCGACGACTTGGATGAACTCCTCGAGGTCTCGACTGCCTTGGCCCGCCTACGGACACCGAGCACCCCCGGTGTTGTTGTCTACGGAATGTCGGGGGGGACTGGCGCGCACTTGGGCGACCTCGTGACGCATGCGGGTCTCGACATGCCCCGTCTCTCGGAATCGACGCAGAAACTCCTGCGAGAACTCATTCCGGATCATCTTGTCGTTCACAATCCCGTCGATAATGGAGGTGTCACTCTTTACGAGGGCACCGGGCCAGATCAGATGGACATCGTGATGGCCGACCCGTCCCTTGGGGTTCTCATCTACGCCATCCCAGGAGCTTGGCCGCAAACGACTCGTCCAATGATCGACAGTCTAGAGCGGGCACGTGCTGTCAGTGACGCACCCATACTCGCAGTGTGGTCAGGCCCAACAACCGATGATCCTTCGTACGAGCGCCTGATCCAGTCTGGCATCCCCGTTGTTCGCAACTATCGCAACGCAATTAAGGCTGCGGCCGCCTTGATCGATCGGCTGCACGCTGGAGATACGCGCGAAGAGTTCATCCGGGCGGCCCGAGCATTGAGTCCGATCACGGGGCCGTACGGGGGGCGGATTGAACAACTGGACGAGGCGGCCTCCGCAACATGGCTCGCCAAGCGCGGAGTCGTCATGGCCGAGCATGTAACTGCTGATACTGTGGACGACGCGGTAGCTGCGGCCGACAAGATCGGCTATCCAGTGGTGCTTAAAGGTCGCGGAGAGCATTTGGCTCATAAGTCAGAGCACGGCTTGGTCGACCTGGGGCTACATTCGGCCGAGCGTGTGCGTCGCTCTGCGATGCAGATGCTCGAAGTCGGCCCCTCCGTAGGAATGGAGGGGTACCTGGTGGCGCGCCAAGTCGGCGCCGGGGTGGAGTTGCTGGTCGGTATCACGCAAGATCCAGTCTTGGGTCCCGTTGTAATAGTCGGCTCTGGAGGCATCAACGCCGAAGCCCTTAAGGACACCTCGATGTCTGTGCTGCCGCTACTGCGTAGCCGCGCCAATGAGATGCTCGACCGGCTGCGTATAGCTCCCCTCCTCTCCGGATGGCGAGGTCAACCAGGGGTGGACAGGGAGGCATTGATCGACCTGCTCCTGACGCTTGGTGACCTCGCTGCATCTGGGGAGGTCGAAGAGCTCGACATCAATCCTGTCATCGCACTACCAAAGGGCTACGTAGGTGTGGACGCCCTCGTCAGACGGCGGCTATGAGCAGGTCCCGCACTGGCCGGCAGCCCGTTATTGCCGGTATTTCTGCCCTGCCATTTGCTAAGAATATCGGGATCTCCGAGAGGCAGGCGGGCGGAAGGGCAATCCTGGCCGCACTTGAGGATGCTGGCCTCTCACCGGGGGACGTAGACGGCTTGGTGCGATACTCGTGGGAAACCACGACTGAGATCGAGATGTCTAGGCTATTAGGAATTGGCCCTCTCAAGATGTTTGGCTCAGTCGACTATGGCGGAGGAGCCGGACCCCCTACTGTGGCACTAGCTGCGATGGCGATCGAGCTGGGAATCGCTGATGTGATGGTTGTATGGAGGGCTCGCAACCGGGGTTCCGGGACCCGCCCTTGGATGAAGGAACTCGCCGGACTGGGACAGAACCAGTTCCATTGGCCCCACGGTCTGATTCGGCCAGTGGACGGCATCGCGATGCAGACGCGCTACATGATTGATCGCTACGGCTGGCCGCCTGAGTTACTGGGCAGCGTGGCTATTAATAACCGGGATCACGCTGCACGCAACCCCAGCGCACTCATGAGGACGCGAATTACTATGGAGGATTACCTGGCCTCTCGGTGGATCTCCGAGCCGCTGAGGTTGTTCGACTGCTGTCTCGAGACTGACGGGGCGCTCGCCATAGTGATGGTAGCCGCAGAGCGTGCCCCGGATCTTCCTCAAGACCCCGTCTACGTCACCGGATTTGGACTCGGGTCGATGCCACAGCAGTACGCGATGACGTCCTACTACGGGCCTAAACTGGAGGCGTCATCCGCCAGATATGTGGCACAGGAAGTGTGGAAAAACACTGCATTGAAGCCTAGCGATATGGATGTTATCCAATTCTATGACGCATTCACTCCAGAGATCCCGATGCAATTCGAAGAATATGGATTCTGTGGTGAGGGTGAGGCTGCGGATTACCTACTTTCAGGCGCGCACGTTCCGTACAACACCAGCGGCGGGGGATTGTCTGAGGCGTATGTGCATGGATTCAATCTAATAGTCGAGGGTGTCCGTCAGGTGCGCGGCGAGTCATCGTCCCAAGTGCCGGAAGTCTCTCACTGTCTCGTCACTGGAGGAAACGTGGTACCTACCGGCGCAATCGTGTTCTCGTCGGAGCCGTCGTGATCGAGAGCCTCAACGGAGAGGGGATGCCCATTCCTTCACCCGATCAAGACACAGAATCTTTTTGGGAAGGTACAGCCAATGGTGAATTGCTGGTGCAGCGCTGTCAGACCTGTAGGCGATGGATATGGCAACCGCAGCCGATATGCCCTAAGTGTCACCTCGAGGCGACGACGTGGGAGCGAGTTTCTGAACGCGCCAGTGTCGTGTCCTGGATTGTGGTCCATCCACCAGTCGTTCCCGCAATGGAGTCTCTAACACCGTTTGTAGTGTTGTTGGTGCAGTTAACCGAAGGTATTCGGATGACCGGAAACTTGGTCGACACTGCAGGTCGGATCTTGCGAGCGGACGAACCCAGCTTTGAGCATCTGCGAATGGGAGGCGAGGTGTCCCTGAGGTGGAGAGAACAAAGGGGTTGGGTATTGCCGGCGTGGACAATGACTAGGCCGGGCATGGGAAGCGACCAGTGACTAATCGGGACCGGTTCCAAGTCGTTGCCGGGGGCCTCGAGGGCGCTGTGGCAGTTGTCACCGGTGCCAGTCGTGGCGTGGGCCGAGGGATCGCCGAAGAACTCGGAGCTCAGGGAGCCATTGTGTACGTCACGGGCCGGACCCGGACACCGGCGTCGGGCCCGTCGGTAGACGGTGAGGTGCTTCCGGGATCCGTGACCGAGACTGCCGATGCGGTAACTCGGGCAGGGGGACACGGAATTCCTGTTGTCTGTGACAGTAGTGACGATGACCAACTCCGCGATTTGTTCGGAATGGTCAAAAAGGACCATGGGCGCCTCGACGTCTTGGTTAATAATGCTTTCATTGTCTCTGACCTCCTCAAATCGGGGCGGCCGTTCTGGGAACTTCCAATTTCGCTGTGGGATGAGGTATTTGACGTTGGCGTGCGCTCGACCTTTGTCGCTAGCCATCTGGCGGCAAATATCATGGTCCCCCAGCGGAGAGGTCTAATCGTGGGAATCTCGGCGCCTTGGGCAAAGGTTTTTCGGTATACCACGGCATATGGTGTGGCGAAGACGGCGGTTGATAGGCTGGCTTTCGATCTCGCGCACGAACTCCTCCCATACCGAGTCGCGTCAATCTCGCTGTGGTTGGGATTCATCAGGACTGAGCGAGTTCAAGCGGCGGCAAGACGTGATCCGGATATAGATCTGGGCAATACGGAGTCGCCGAATTTTGTTGGACGGGCAGTTGCGGCTTTGGCGTCTGACCCTGAAATCCTCGCGCGCTCGGGTCGCGCTTGGTATACGGCTGATCTGGCCTCAGAATTTGGTTTCACAGATATCGATGGAAAGAGTCCGCGGAGCCGTCGCGGATTGTACGGGCCGCCGCTCGCTTTCGGAGAAAGGAACGGGGACCGGTGACATCCCCCCGCTCCTGCTGCCAGAGCGAATGGGAAACTCGATCAAGCATGCCATGAGACGGGGTGAGCAACACCCTGACGAGACTCACCAATACTGCCCGCGAAACGCTCTCCGTGCCTCACGTAGGCATGCCCGCGAAACGGTGAGCGTGGTGGGCATTGAGAGTGGCTCTGGTCGCCGCCCGCCTCGTGGCCTGAACCCGTCTGCTTGCGCTGACCGGCGACGCCAACATCCTCGCGACATGTGAGCTGGCAGCGCTGCGGTACCGATTCCTCCACGTCCCGGCCCGACTGGTCAACGGACAACGCCGACGCCGCTTGAAGGTTCCCGAGTCCTGGCCCTGTCAATGGCCAGTTCGTGGTCCCCGCTGGTGGCCAAGTAGATGTCCCCACTCTGCGTCGACGGTCAGGTCGATTTGATGCGGGTTTCTCCGTTCTGTCGGGCCTGCTTCATGCGGTAGGAGTCGCCGTCGGTGACGACGGTGTGGCAGTGGTGCAGGAGTCGGTCGAGCATGCTGACCGCGGTGGTGTGCTCGGGTAGGAAACGGCCCCAGGACTCGAAGGGCCAGTGGGACGCGACGCCGAGTGAGCGGCGTTCGTAGGCGGCTGCGATGAACCGGAATAGCAGTTGTGCTCCGGTGTCGTCGAGCGGTGCGAACCCGAGCTCGTCAAGGAGGATGAGGTCGTTGCGCAGCAGGGTGTCGATGAGCTTGCCGACGGAGTTGTCGGCCAGGCCTCGGTAGAGGGTCTCGACGAGGTCAGCGGCGGTGAAGTACCTGACCCGGTGGCCGGCCTCGATCGCGGCGTGGCCCAGCGCGACGAGCAGGTGACTCTTCCCGGTCCCTGCGGGTCCGATGAGGCAGACGTTCTCGGCTGCGCGGACCCACTCCAACGAGGAGAGGTAGTCGAACGTCGCCGGCTGGATCGAGGACCCGGCAACGTCGAAGCCGTTGAGGTTCTTGACGACGGGGAACCCAGCAGCCCGCATGCGGGTGCGGGCGTTGGACTCCTCACGTGCGGCGATCTCTGCCTCGACCAGGGTCCGCAGGAACTCTTCGGGCGACCAGCGTTGGGTCTTGGCCGTGACAAGGAGCTCGGGTGCGATGCGGCGCATCGCCGACATCTTCAACCGCTTCAGACCCTCGGTCAGATCAGCCGGCAGTGCCGGCGGCGACGCCGCCGTCATGACAGCTCACCGCTATCAGCGACGGTAGCCGTGCTGAGGACCTTGTAGGCGTCAAGTGACCTGGTCGGCACGCTCGGCAACGTCAGCACCAACGGCTCACCGGCCGGTCGTGGTGTGGGTGCCTGGCCGTGGGTGGCGAGGATCGAGCGGATGTCGCCGGCACGCCACCGGCCGAACTCCACGGCCCGGGTGAGTGCGACGACGACGGCGTCGTTGCCGTGGGCTGCGGCCAGGTCCAGGATGACGCCGATCTCGGATGGCAGCTTCGTCACGCCTGCGGCTGCGGCACCGGTCAGGAACGCCTCGGCGGTCGGGCCGAGTGCTAGGAAGTCTTTCTCCTGCTGGGTTCTGGGCCTCGCGCCACGCGAGGGCTTGTCTGCTCTGGGCTTGTCGTAGTGGGTGTCGTCGATGCTGACCTCGCCCGGCGCGACCAGGGCGTGCTCGGCGTGGATCTGACCGGTCACCGGTTCTATGACGCGCAGCAGGGTGTCCTCGACGAGCACGGTGACGCTCGTGCCGATGAGTCGGCAGGGCACCGAGTATCTGGCAGATCCGAACCGGATGCAGGAGAGCTTGTCGACCTTGCGGGTCGTCGGGCGGGCGCCGAACTCCGCCCGCAACGACGGCTACTCGCCGAGTATCGGCTGCTCCACGACGAGCCGCTCGTCGGGGATCGCGCAGATCTCTGAGTGCATCGCCGCGTTGACCTCGGCGCACCACGCCGCGGCGGCGGCGTTGCGCTCGCCCAAACTCATCGGCAGGCTCGCCGACTTGTTACCGATGAGCGGGACCATAAGGTCGGTCTTGGCGTAGCCGACGAGGTTCTCCACCATCCCCTTGGACTGCGGGTCTGCTGCGTGGCAGAAGTCAGGCCGGAACCGGTAGTGGCTGGCTAAGCGGACGTAGTCGGGTGTCGGGACCACGACGTTGGCGACCACGCCGGCCTTCAGACAGCCCATCCTGTCGGCCAGGACGACTTTCGGGACCCCGCCGAGCTCCTCGAAGCACTCGGCCAGCATCGCGAACGTCGTGGTCGACTTCTGGTCCACCGCGAAACGGACGAACCGGACCCTCGACCAGGCCAGCACGGCGCAGAACACGTGGACCAGGACCCCGTCGATGCGCAGCTCGCCCCAGTCGATCATCAACGTCTCGCCCGGCGACCACACCGCCGGCCTGCGCCCACGGTGCCCGGTGTGCTCGTTTCGCCATGCCTGCTTGGCATCTGCGACGAGTCGACGGAAGTTCCTCGCCGACCCGACATACCCGGCTGCCGTCGCTTCGGGCAACAACCGCTTCGCGGTGATCCGCCCCGTCGTGGCTTCGACACGCTGCGCGACGAGATCGGCGACCTCGTCGTAGTTCCGCGTCCGCGGCGCCTCGGCGCCACGGCCGCCCCGGCGTCGCCGTCGACGGCGGCCTGACTGACCTGTCCAGAATGGCTGGCGGCGTTGTGGGCCTCGATGACCCGCCTGACGGTCTTGTGGGTCGTGCCGCACATCGCGGCCGCCCCTCGATACGTGCCTACCTCTCGGTAGGCCGAAATGACGTCCATACGTTCCCTCGCGCTGTTCAATGGAGGTCTCCTGCGTGGTGGCGGTCGGCTGGCTGGTTACCGCCACCGTCACCACGCAGGACCTCGCGGGCTCTTACGACACGACGAAGAGTGGGGACTTTCTACTGGCCACCACTGGGGACCGCTACCTGGCCACCAGTGGGGACTTTCTCATGGCCACGGACAGGCCTTGGGCCGCAGCGATCGTCGCGGTCTTCGCGAACGTCGCTGCGTTTCCACAACTTGCTTGACCAGTCGTCCCCCCTGCCACGACATCACCACCCGGAGAACCGCAACCGGCAGCGCCAGCCGGTCCGCTCGCGCCCACGATCACTGCAATCACGACAAGGCGCGATCACGCAGCCCCGACACGATCCCTGCCATCATCATGAAAAGAGGGAGGCTAGTACCCCTGCCGGGAAGGAAGGCTCCGTTGCTAGGTCGTCCTGGATCCCTATTCCCACCAGTCGTGACTTGCGATAGTGGGCCAACTCCCCGCCAAACGCGGCATTGGTCAACAATGCGCTGGCACGGCCGTCGACGGCCGACCGGAAGGACCGCCGATAGAGGCACGGTCATCCACGCCGACGCAGAACAAACAGAACTTAGGAAATACACTCTCCCGAATCGACACTCATTCAACGGCGTCGTCGACATACTCCAGCGTCCACTTGCTGATGGCATCGAGGTGACGGCCCATCACGAACTTGGCTCGTTCCACATCTCCGGCCAGGACGGATTCGTAGATGGCACGGTGTGCTCGATGGCTAGCCTCAGCGTCTGAAGTGAGAACCTCCTGATCGGACGGCTGGCGCCGCGCATGATTGACGAAGTCGGACTGCAGTTCCATGAGGATCTCGGAAAACAGACCTATGGCAGCGTTGCCACTCAGGTCGGCGAGTTCCAAATGGAAGCTGCGGAGGAACTGAGTGGAGCCTGCAGCCTTGGTGACGGCGACTTCGGCGTCAAGGACGCGCCGCAACCGGTTGCCCACTGTGGGATCCTTGGCGCGCTGCGCGACCAGTTCGACACAGTTGAGCTCCAGTACTCGCCGTGCTTCGACTACAGTGTAAATATCGGCTCGCTGGTACTGCAGATAGACCGCGGCGGCTCTGCGCGCGGCGCGTACTGACGGCGCCGACACAGCGAGGCCTCCACCGGGACCCCGGCGCATGCGGGCAGTGCCGTGGTGCTCAAGGATACGCACTGCCTCTCGGAGGACGCCCCTGCTCACGTTGAGTTCGTCAATGAGTGACGCCTCTGATCCGATGATGTCCCCGATCGGCCAGTCGGCCCTGACGATGCGCTCCTCTATCGCCTCGGCGATCTGCTCCGCACGCTTAAGACCTCCGTCGATGCCGTCAGCCACCACGATTATCATCCTCTGCAGAGATCGCTGTATTAGCCACGACGCCTCCGATGCGCCGCACCTAAGGCTAGCGCACAGGATACTCTGTTAGACGCGAAGCCAGCACAAACTCGCGGCCCCTGTGCGTCAGGCTGAGGTGACACACATCCGCTGAGTACGAACGGGACTGCTGCACGGATAGGTGACAACCGAGCGGCCTAGCCAGGTGGTTGGGCTGGAAGGATGTCTACCGTGACAAAGCCGTATCCCAAAGAGTTCCGCGACGACGTCGTCCGCGTCGCGAGGAGCCGTGAGGCCGGTGTCGAGCTCTCCCAGATCGCGAAGGACTTCGGGATCCACTTCACCACCCTGTACTCGTGGATGAAGAAGGCCGACGTCGAGGATGGCGTGCAGCCCGGGATGGCTGGGGACCAGGCCGCTGAGCTGCGTGAGCTGAAGCGACGCAACCGGCTCCTCGAGCAGGAGAACGAGGTTCTGCGCCGCGCTGCGGCTTACCTGTCTCAGGCCAACCTGCCGGGGAAATGATGTACCCGCTCGTCCGCGAGCTGGCCGTCGACGGGATCCCCGTCACGGTGACGTGCCGGGTGCTCAAGATCGCTCGACAGCCCTACTACCGCTGGCTCGTCCAGCCGGTGACCGACGCCGAGCTGGTCGAGGCCTATCGAGCGAACGCATTATTCGACGCACACAAGGACGACCCGGAGTTCGGCTACCGGTTCCTGGTCGACGAAGCCACCCAGGCCGGCGAAGCCATGGCGGAACGGACCGCGTGGCGGATCTGCTCGGACCTGGGCTGGTGGTCAGTGTTCGGAAAACCCAAGCGGGGCAAGGCGAAGAAGCCCGGCCCGCCGGTCCACGACGACCACTGCGCGGTGACCGACAAGCACGGCGTGACCCGCCATGTCTTCGCCGCCGAGACGGCGAACGAGCTGTGGCTCTCCGACATCACCGAGCACTGGACCGCGGAAGGCAAGCTCTACCTCTGTGCGATCAAAGACGTCTACTCCAACCGGATCGTCGGCTACTCGATCGACTCGAGAATGAAGTCCCGACTCGCAGTCGCGGCGTTGAACCACGCCGTCGCCAGGCGCGGCGAGGTCGCCGGCTGCGTGGTCCACACTGACAGAGGATCGCAATTTCGCAGCCGGAAATTCGTCCACGCCCTCAACCGCCACAACATGGTCGGATCCATGGGCCGAGTCGGCGCGGCCGGGGACAACGCAGCCATGGAATCGTTCTTCGCACTACTGCAGAAGAACGTCCTGGACCGCCGCGCCTGGGCCACCCGCGAGCAACTCCGGATCGCCATCGTGACCTGGATCGAGCGGACCTACCACCGACGTCGTCGACAGGCCGCACTCGGCCGGTTGACCCCCGTCGAGTTCGAGACCATCATGACCACGCCAGCCACTCAGGCTGCGTGACTAATCACTGTCACCTGATCGTGCAGCAGTCCCAACCGATGACGATGACCCTGGCTGACTCCTCCATCGATGATGGGGCATGGGACCTTGAGCTGACCGGCTCAAGCGCCGCACGTTCTCCGCCGAGTACAAGGCCGCCATCCTGGCCAGTACGAGGCAGCCGATCGTGGTGAGCGCGGGGCGATCCTGCGCCGAGAAGGCCTGCACTCCTCCCACATCGTGGAGTGGCGCAAGGCAGCCGATGCCGGCGCCCGCTGCGGGCCGCCCGGTCAAGTCCCCGGCCACCAAGGAACGACGAGATCGAGCAGCGGCGGGCCCGGGCGGACAAGGCCGCGGCCGAGCTGATTAGACCCGAGCGGCGTTGGATCTGGTTGGGGAAAGCACACGCGCTCTTGGAGACGCTCTCCGAGAGCGCGGAGCCGCCGAAGCGGTCGCGGCGGTGATCTACCCGCTGGTCGACGAGCTCGCGTCGCATACCAACTTCAAGACCTGCGACCTGCTGGGTCGCCCGCGCGGCAGTCACTACCGGCCCAACAACGCGCACAGGCGCGCCGAAACCGGCCCGAGAGCTGACTGAACGCGCCCGGCGCCACCGAACCCGCTCACCGACGCCGATGAACGGTTCGGCTCGCTGGCCGACGCCCGCGCTCAGCGGCAGCTGACCCTGAACGCCGCCTACATCGCCCTCCCCGAGCGCTTCGGGAACCACCGACCGCAGCCGCCGAAGCTTGCCCGCGGTCTCGTGGATCAACCAGCCCTCGCAGGAGGCCCTCATACGGACCGCGTGACGAGACGTGTCTCAACCTGCTGACACGTTCCGGTCGACGAACATCCCAAGAAATTATCGGAGTATTCAGTCTCCTGTATTGAGAGGCAACTGCTGAGTGCCTTTCGACAGCGTCAAGATCAGACCACGGAAGACCGGCTCGCCTTCCATCTCTTCGTGCCCCATGCACTCCGTCCCCGCTGCACGGGGCCATGTCGGACACCGAGGACGAACGGCACCCGGTCGTTGCGCGCAGACCAAGAGCAGTCGTCGCGGTACGCGAGCGCCTACACGAATCGCTACGGCCCCGGCCCATGAACCAAATCCACTCGCCTCGGATGTGTCCGCTCGATACCGGATCTTGCTCAGAAGGGTGCCACCCACATTTCCGATTCTTATCGGGCCTGAACTCGTTCCTTCGGGAGGCTCAGCATCTCGATTGCGTTTCCACGAAGCACCTTATACTTCACCTCGTCTGGCAGTCCTTCGAGAAGGGACTCCGCGGTCTGCTTCGTGTGCGGCCAGGTTCCGTCAGTGTGGGGAAAGTCAGTCTCGAACGTCACGTTGTCGACCCCAACTCGATCAAGGTTTTGCAGTCCAAACGGATCACGGATCGTGCAGCCGTACACATTGGTGTAGTAGTACGTCGACGGCGGCTCGGGGACAGTGCTCTTGAGATCCGTCCAAGCGTTGTGCTGCTCCCAAAAATCGTCAGCCTTCTCAAGGGCGAACGGAATCCAACCGATTCCACCTTCAGAGTATGCGATCTTGAGTTTCGGGAATCGGCGCAGGACTCCGGAAAATAGGAAGTCCATCAACGACAATGCTGAATTCACCCAAACGAGTGATCCAGAAACCCCGCTGCCCGCATCCGGCGATGTCTGGGGCATCCTCGAGGATGATCCAATGTGCATGTTGACGGTGGTCCTTGTCTCTTCGCAGGCACGAAAGAAGGGGTCCCAGTAACCGGAGTGGATGCTGGGAAGCCCGAGCCTGGGCGGAATCTCGCTGAAGGCAACAGCGTGCACTCCACGTGCGGCATTGCGCCGGATCTCCAGAGCGGCCGCTTCGACGTCCCACAGTGGGATGAGACACAGAGGAATGAGATGCCCCTCAGACCCTCCACACCAGTCATCGACCATCCAGTCATTGTAAGCCTGCACACAGGCCATGCCGAGATCTTTGTCTTCCCCCTCATAGAAGGTCTGACCACAGAAGCGCGGGAATGTTGGGAAGCAGAGTGAGCCGTCAACCCAGTTTTCGAGCATGATCTTCACGCGCTCTTGCGCGTCATAGCAACTCTTGAACATGTCATCATAAATGACCGGAGACAAGTCCATGGCCGCGGAATTCAGGGTCCGAATCCCTTCCTCGGTCCGGACAGCGGCATCAGGGATAATGGTGTTTCTCTTGTGAGCATACGTGGGCTTGCCCTCATAAAACCAGACATCACCCCATTGGCCTTCGGTCTCGCTGAAGTCAAGTTCGTAGGAAGCTCCACCAAGGTGGCGCACACCCGTGATTCTCTTGCGTTCCACACGGGGACCTGACTCTGCGTACTTGGATGGCAGTCGATCCTGCCAGACGTTCGGTGCTTCAATGACGTGGTCGTCCACGCTGATGATCTTCGGAATGTCCACAGTTAGACCCTTGTCTTCTTGTCCGATATCTAGATTGCAATCTCCGCCTGGCGTGCGCACCCGCACCAGAACAGACGCTTTGACGGGATTACCGCGTACATGCATCCGTGGCTCCGAGCGGAGGTGGCAGGACCCGGCTACAGCACCCGGCCTGTCCATCTCAACTCTGTAGAGGATACTCAAAAGCGGCGTGCTGTCAACGGCCACATTGCGTGTGATGGTTTCGCTCAGCATGCCGCGCGCCGTGTCGGCGGCCACGAGAAACTGCCCGGAAACGGCTACGAAGCTGCCCGCTGGCGGACATGAGAACTGCCCACCGACGGTCATGGATCTGCCCGACACGACGTCGTCTGACTCGTCGTACTGCGTGGTTGGGGCCCCTTCCTCGGGTGCGATGAGCGGTGCTGATGCGCCCTATCGCCCCGAGGAGATCCGACCCTTCATCGGAGGTTGCAGCGTGCGGATCGAATGCTGTCACCCGATCGGTTCGGCGACCACCGTGGCCAGCGCGACTCGAACGAAACACCGAACGCCACCGGCCTCCTACGTTGCTGTGCGTGTTGGACCGTCCTGACATCGCCGCCGGGGAGGCACTGGCGGGGGTGCTGCGGCCCGGGAATGCTGGGTCGAACACTGTCGCGGATCACAACACTGTGCTGGACATGCGATCGAGGCGCTGCCCGGAGGCGCCCGCCCCGTCTCGACCCGGATACCGGGGCCCGGGTCGGCCAGCGTCTACTTGCTCGTTCGGACTCTGCCGGTGCCAGGCATGCGTTCGCGGCTGGGTGTGTCGAGCGTGGCGTCCGGTTCTCCTTCGGATTCCCCGTAGATGTGCGGATCCAACGCATCGTCGATGTCATCCCCGACGAGTGCTGGCACCCCGCCATCCAGACCGACGGCGACCTGCGCGAGGGCGCCTGGGTGGCCGAGGCGACCGGGATGATCGACCTCTCCTCCTGGCCTCAGGGGTCGCGGCTGACTGCGCAAGGAGCGGCCCCACCCCGGCGCCCAGCTGAGTCTCACCGATGTCGACGGCCACCGGATCACTGGGATCCTCACCAACACCCTGACCGGGACCGTGCCGGGTCAGGCTGCCGGGCTCGAACTGCGACATCGTCAACATGCACGTGTCGAGGACCGCATCCGAGAGGCCAAGGCCACTGGCCTCCGTAACCCGCCGTGCAGGGTATGGAACGAAAACGCTGCATGGCTCGAGGTCGTCCTGACCGCGGTCGACCTGGTCGCCGGTACCAAACTGGCTCGCTGACTTGCGATGTTGGCCAGAAACCGGCAGGGCGTTCAGGGTCAAACGCGGCCATCGAGAGCCCCGGCTGCTCTAAAAGAACGCCCTCAACCGGCGGCCCAGGCTACCCCCGCCGGACTCCGCATCACGATCATCGCCTGGATCAAGAGACCTACCAAGACGTCCACGGCAAGACTCCCTGGGCCGGTTGACCCAACCGACTTCGAGACCATCATGACTGCACCGACCACACCGCGTGACCCAACGCTCCCCTGATCGTAGAGCAGATCCCCGGGACATCTGTCGACGACGCTCGAACTCTGGTCGGTTCCGACGCTCGAAAAGTGAACGGTGTGCGGGCAGCCTAGCTGGGCTGCTGGTCGGCGGTCTCGCGGATGCTGGGCAGGGTGTCGATCCCGCGGTTGCGTAGCCGGTAGGAGGCGCCCTTCAGGGTGAGGACGTCGGCGTGGTGGACCACACGGTCGATCATCGCGGCCGCGACGACCTGGTCGCCGAACACGCCTCCCCAGCCGCTGAAGGGCAGGTTGGACGTCAGGATCAGCGAGGCGTGCTCGTAGCGGCTGGACACGAGTTGGAAGAAGAGGTTCGCGGCGTCCTGCTCGAACGGCAGGTAGCCGACCTCGTCGACGATGATCAGCCCGTAGCGCCGTAGGCGTGCCAGCTCGTTGGGCAGCTTCCCGGCTCGGTGTGCGTCGGTGAGGCGGGTGACCCACTCCGTCGCGGTCGCGAACAGAACTCGATGACCGTGGTTCGCGGCCGCGATGCCCAGGCCGGTGGCAAGGTGCGTCTTCCCCGTGCCGGGCGGACCCAGCAGCACGACGTTGCGGCCCTCGGTCAGGAACCCACCGGATGCGAGTGCAGCGATCTGCTGACGGATGCCGGGTTGGGCGTCCCAGTCGAACTCCTCGATTGTCTTCCTCGCCGGGAATCCGGCGGCCCGGGTCCGCAGTTGCGCACCGGACGCGTTGCGGGCGGCGACCTCGCGGTCCAGCACCGCGGCGAGGTACTCCTCATGGGTCCAGTTCGCGTCCCGGGCGTGGTCGGCAAGACGGGCCGCCGCTTCGATGATCCGGGGCGCCTTCATCGCCGATGCCAGGTAGGTCAGCTGCTTGAGTGCCTCGGTCGCTTCGGACTTCTTCTCCCTGTTGCTCGCCATCAGGCCACCTCGCCCGTCACGACGTCGGCCAGGTCGTTGGTGAGTCCGAAGGCGCGGTCGTAGTCGGCCAGATCCCGCATCAGTCCGGAATCCGGGTCGGCTGCTGGTCGTGGTTGTTGGAACTTCTCACGCAGCACCTTCGCTGCCGCGACGTGGGCCGGGTCGGTGATGGTCATGCCGCGTGCCCAGACCCGCTGGTGTGTGGCGACGAGGCGTCCTTCGTGACGGACCTCGACCCGTGCCAGGTCGGCGTGGACGTCGACGAAGCGGCCGATGATCGCCGGGTCGACGGAGTAGTCGGATGAGTCGACTCGGACGTAGTAGTCGCGTCCCAACCGGACCCGGTTGACCCAGCCGACCGCCGGTGGCACCGGCGGCAGCGGGAGCATCGCTGCTTTGTCGGCCTCGAGTCGATCGATCGGCTTGGTCTTGATGGTGCGCACGACTCGCGCGTTCGCGGTGCCCAGCCAGTCGGTGAACTGGGTGTTGAAGTCTGCCGGCGACGCGAAACTCCGACCGGGCATGAACGAGGTCTCGTAATAGCCGTTGCGGCGCTCGACCACGCCCTTCGATTCGGGGTCGTACGGCTTCAACCGCTGCACGGTCGTGGCCAGGACGCCGGCGAACGCGGCGACTCCCTCAGCATGCTTCTTGCCACGGCCGATCCCGGTCTCGTTGTCCCAGATCAGCCGGCGCGGGACCGCGCCCAGTTCCTCAATGAGCTCCCACATCGCCAACACCAGGTCCTCGGTGTGCCTTGTGGGGATCATTCGCCCGACCATGAACCGCGAGTGCGCGGCCGTGATCACCATGACCGGCAGCAGGGTCCTCGATCCGTCCTCAAGTGGGATCTTCTTCGGCGGGAACCACAGGTCGCACTGCGCCGCATCGCCGACCAGCCAGTTGATCCGATCAGCCGGGTCGACCGGCCGCTGCTCGGGTCGTAGCCGTCGGACGTTGTCGCGGAACCAGGTGATCGACCCGGTCCAGCCGACCCGTTCGGCGATCACCGTGGCCGGCATGTCCGGCGTCGCGGCGAGCAGTTGTCGCACCGCTGGTTCGAACGGCGTGAACGACGTCGGCGCCGTGGCCCGTTCGTACTTCGGTGGCCCATCTGAGGCCACCGCCTTGATCACAGTCGTGCGGGAGATCCCCAGCCTGCTGGCGATCTGTGCCTTCGGAACGCCCTCGCCGGCAAGCCGACGGATCAACGCCCAGTCCTCCAAAGTGATCACTCTCCGATCGTGGTGAGTGTTCACCTTTCAAGCGTCGCAACTGTTCAGTTTTCGAGCGTCGTCGACAACATCACTGATGAACCCGTGCAGCCGCCGGGTGTTGCCTGAGCATTCAGCCAGGGCGACTGCTTCGACGTCATTTCGGCATGCCTCCAGGCTCGTTCCAAACGATGGAGCCTCCAAGAACCCAAGAAGAACCCAAGGTGATTCACTCGCCCGATCACCAAGGCGCCGTGGATGACGAGATCAATCAAACAAGCGCCCCGTTCTGGTCCTTGTCGGTGACGCTTGACAGCTGAGCCGCCTCCACGCGGTGAGCTTCAGCGAACCTCGGGACACTGCTCAAGGTCTCAGCCGTCACCGACAGTCCTCATTCGCCGGCCCTCGCCGATCCGTTCGCCAAACGGTCCTGCATCTCGGCTGGAGCCCGCTTCGATGTGAAGGGGTCACTTGCGCCTGGCCGTTGAAAGGCTACTTTGTCGCGCGGATGGTGCCGTGGACCCTGCTTCGCAGCAACTCACAGGCCGTTTGAAGTGAAACGGCCCGACGTTCTGGACCATGACTGGTGCGAAACAGACAAGTTGCTGACGCGAATCTCCCGCCCTGCAGGGATATCTGCACGGCTAGTGCCTGATGAGCTGGGGCCCCCGCTCCCTTGCTGTCTACCTGGGCTGGAAGAGACAGGCGCATCAGCGATACCCCGTTTGCGTAAGAGACGGACAAGAGACACTCGTTCTCCGTAAGTGACGCTACCTCTCTAACCATCCCGATGACACCCTGCGTGTTTACGGACATGTCGTGGGTCCTCCTCTCCGTATGCGCCCTCCGATTCCCTACCTCAGCACTCCATGGACGGACAGGTCACTCGATTGCCTTACCGGGTTGCTCTGCCCACGGAGTCAGAAAGCGTCCGACGGCAACAACAATCCAAGTAAGGATCATCCCCAGGAGCGAGACGGCAACGATGCCGACGTACGTCCGCTCCATCAAGAAGAGAGCCCGGGAGTGGAAGATCAGATATCCGAGACCGGTATTTCCACTTACAAACTCCGCAGCCACCGTCACTAGGACGGCTGCGACCATCCCCATGCGCATGGCTACAAAAACTTGCGGAAGGGCATACGGACGAGTTACGTGCCACAGCATCACCATCTTGTTAACGCCCAGCGATCTTCCCGCTTCGCGGAAGCCGACCGGCACTGACCACACTGACTCCATCGTCTGAATCCAAATGTAGAAGAAGACAGACACCGTTACGATCGCAATCTTAGAAACATCACTGAATCCGAACACAGTCAGGAAGATCGGCAGAAGCGCGAGTTTCGGTACGACATAGAGGGCACTCAAGACGGGTTCCAGAGCCTTGCGCGTTAGTCTCGATGAACCCATCAATGCTCCCACGAAAAGCCCCGCAAAGACCCCCAGGCCATATCCGCTGAGAATGCGCCTTAGCGTGGCGAGCGTATGCGTCTGTAGTTCCCCGCTCTCAATTAGAGTTTGTGACGCTTGAATGATGCGAGAAGGAGCCGGGTAAGCCGTGGCATCAATCCACTGCATCCGGCTCGAGAATTCCCACGCTAGCAAGAGCGTTCCGGGCACCAAGATTGCGAGGGCCACCTCCAGAAACCGGCGACGGCGCATGTGAATGATCGTCTGTGCGGGAGTTCGCCGTGCTTCACGACGGATGGTCCGATCCGAGGACTCCAATACGGTGCTCATTCTGCTCCTTCTTCTCGCGACGTTCCGAGAGATCGCACTCCGACTTCTGATCTCAGGTGGTTCCACAGCCGCGATCTGAGCTCGCCGAAGGCGGGAAGGTCACGCACGGTCGAATGCCTTGGCCGACCGAAAGGAACGTCGGCGACGTCGAGGACTCGTCCAGGCCGTGCGGTCATGACGACGACCCGGTCGCTAAGAACCAGCGCTTCATCCAGGCTGTGCGTAACAAAGGCAACAGTCATTGACTCCTGTTGGCAGATCTCCAATAGATCCTCTTGGAGGAATTCGCGACGCTGCGCGTCAAGTGCAGCGAACGGTTCATCCATCAACAGGATCTCAGGCTCAGCCACAAGCGCTCTGGCAATTGCGACTCTCTGACGCATGCCTCCGGAAAGCTTGTTAGGATACGCGTCTCGGAAATCGTAAATATCCAGTCTCCGCAGCCAGTGATCGGTCCGGCTATGCACTTCAGTTTTGGGAGTCCCTTGAACCCGTAGCGCAAATCTCACATTTTCCGCTACCGTTTTCCACGGGAAAATCCCGTAGTCCTGAAAAACTGTGGCAATGGGATTCGCCGATCCGTCCTTCACATTGACGTCGACCGTCCCAGAGGTGGGCGACTGCAGCCCGGCGACCACGCGTACCAGAGTGGACTTGCCGCAGCCTGATGGGCCAACGACACAAACGAACTCTCCCCGCGAGATGTCCAGATCTAAGGGGCCGAGAGCATGCACTGATTCTGCGCCGGAGCCAAACGCGACATTCAGCCCACGCACCTTAATGGCGGTGAGGCCGGGCTCCGGAGCGGCTGGGTTCTGCACAGATAGGTTGTGCAAGTCTTGGGTCATCTCCATGGTCATCTCCAGTAGTAGTCTGATTCGCTGGGGTCTTCTCCACCAACGCCTCAACACCGTGAAAGCTGTTGAGCTTCGACTTTGATAAGCACCCGAGCCGAGGCCGGCTTCACTCGACGGCCTCGGCCCTGATGAAAACTTTCAACGGTTGGTTGCCCCGATCACGGGCGCGCCAACTACGTTAGGGCGTCCAGCCTGTCGCCTCTTCGATAAAGCTACCGTCGACTACGTCGGCTGCGGTGAGTGGCTCGTCATAGTCGACGACCGTGTCTCCAAACTTCATCCATTCTTTCTGCAGGGGCTGGAACACGTTTACGTCGAACTCCAGGTCGGGAGAGAACACGTAAGATTCGCCAGCGCCAGCAGCCTTTTCAGGCACACCTTCTGCCGCTGCCAGGGCCTTGACAGTGTCATCGTCGGCTTTGTAGTTCCCTTGCAGATAGTGGCGATTTGTGCGGGCGATAGCGCGTACGAATGCCAACCCTGCCTCGCGGTTCTTGTCCAGTAGCGACGGGCCGAACCAATAGAACCCGCCCTGACCCGGGAACTGGCTTTGAACGAACTTGGCGACGCCGTCTTCCTCAACACCTTTGTATGCCGGTGACAGCAGCCATGCCGCGTCAACTGCACCGCTCTCCAAAGCAAGGGGGGCATCAGCGGTAGCGAACGTCACGACTTCTACGTCGGTGATGTCAACTCCGCCAGTTTCGAGGTATTTAGCCATCGGCAGCAGGGTGCCGGTGCCGGGACCCGCCGCGGACGCGATCTTGCCACCTTTCAGGCACGCGGGCGCACAATCTTTATGCCGCTCAGCAATCCAAAGCCCGTCCTTGCCGCCCGACTTGTAGTAGAGCGGTGCAACAGCCTTGATTTCGACTCCGGACGAGACCGCGTTCATGGTCGCCGCGCTGAGACTCGCGGATATGACGTCGACCGCGCCGGATCCCAGCATTGGCAGCAGATCCGCGGGTGGAGCAGTAACGAACTCGATCGCGATGTTCTCGCGCGCAAACTCTCCGAGTTCTTCAGCAAGCAAGACACTTGCAAACGGTTCAACAGCGGACGAAATTCCCACCTTGAGAGTGGTCGTCTCAGACAGTGGATCGAACGGGATTCCTGCAGCCTCAGCGTCGGTCCCTCCCACTTCTCCGTTGAGCTCTGCATCGTCGCTCCCGCAACCGGCAGCTAGCGCCAGACAGAGAAGCGCTGCTAGGGAACCGCTCATGAAGCGTCCGCTGCCTCCAGTTGAGAGCAGCCTGTGCATCGTCACTATTGTCTCCTTCAATCTTGGCCGGGCTCCCACTCTCTCGAGCGATCCGGATGCAGGGAATTCAAGCGGTCTGGGTGTGCAACCGCATGTGAGCTGTGGTGGAGGTGATCACTTCTTCCACACCTAAAAGAGTATCCTGTGTCCTGACTGTAAGGTACGGCACATTGCGCAGTCAAGAGCTGCCAAGCCTGAGAAGCTGCACTTTAGAAGAGGTCATCCGGAGGGGCTGCTGCACGATCGGGTGACAGGTGGGTCACGCAGCCTGAGTGGCTGGCGTGGTCATGATTTCTTTGCATTCAACAGGGGTCAATCGTCTGAGAGCGGGGCTGTCGCCGGCGACGGTGGTAGGTGCGCCTGATCCAGCGCACGATCCCGATCCGCAGTTCCTCGCGGATTGCCCAGCTAGTGGTTCAGGACGTTCTTCTACAGCAGCTGAAGAAGTTTGCCAGGGTGGCGTTGTCGCCGGCGGCGTCGACGCGGCCCATCGATCCGACCATGCCGTGACGGTTGAGTGTCGACGAACTTCCGGTTGCCGAACTGGGCGAGCTCAACCGGTCGCAGTAGACAACGGAGCCGGCGACGTCACCAAGCCTGGCGACGGCGTTGTTGAGCGCGGTGACCGCGAGCCGGGACTGCATCTGGTCGCTGATGGAGTAGCCAACGATCCGGTTGGCCTCCGAATCGTGGAGGGCTTCTCTATGCGGCTTCCCGGTCGGGCGCCGCGGTGTCTCGTAGCTGACCGGGCTCATCATGCGCGCCGAACTGTGCCGGCGGTCGTGGTTGTAGAACCCCGTAGCACCAGTCCAGCACAACGGCCTGCGCCTGGTGGGTGTTCTCGAAGTCGTGGCGTGAGAGGACCTCCCACTCCAGACTGGAGAAGAACGGCTCCGCGGCGGCGTTGTCGAAACACGACCCGACCCTGCCCATCGACTGCCGGACCCCATGCTGACGACACGGTTTCGTGAACGCGTTCGCAGTGTAGGTGGCAGGTTCAATGGGTCGATGGCGTTCACCAAGGCCTTGCAGGACGCCGGGATCACCGGCTCGACCGCCTCTGTCGGCGACGCGCTCGACAACGCGCTGATGGAATCGACGATCGGGCCGTACAAGACCGAGGTCATCGACCACCACGATCGTTCCTGGACCTCGTGGCGTGACGTCGAAGCCGCCACCGCCAGTTGGGTCCACTGGTTCAACCACGACCGTATTCACACCTCGATCGGCGACATCCCGCCGGCCGAGTACGAGGACCTCTACCGCCAGCAGACACATCACTCATCGCCAGGCTACAGTGGCTCCGCTGTCGCCTGACACAACCCTCCCAAAGTCCCAGGGCGGTTCACGGTCATCCCGCCCGCGTAAAGACGGATGATCATCTCGTCCAACCCCGAGAGCCGGCGGCTGCCCTGCGGCACCAGCGTGGGGGTGAACTCCCGTCGCGGTCGCGTGGGATCGCCAACTCGACCTCGCCGATCTGGGAGCCCACTGTCTTCGGGGTCGTCCTGTTACGCGAGTTCGACACCGCCGAGGCCTTCGGGGCGCCCTTCTCGTAGCCCAGATGGCTCGTGAGCTCGGCCTGGAGGCCGCGTTCAAGGGTGGCCGTGATCTGGCCACCAATGAACCCGCCATCGCCGGTCAGCTCGATCTCGCCGGACGCGATCTTGGGGAACAGCTCGTCCAACGCACCCGACTCAGCCAACTCGGCCGCGGCCTTCGCGCCCGGCAGGTCCGCCTTGTCAGCACGCCGCGCAGCGGCGGCCTTCTTGTAGTCCGGTCGCGCGGTTCCTTCGGTCACAGCCACTCATCATCGTTCCTTTGCTGGCACCGACCCCTTGCACAGACCATCTGATACCCCTACTTGTGACCCGCGCGTCGAGGTCTTTTGAGCCGCTCATCGAGTGCCAGCAACTGCGTGGCCAGATCGGCCACGATCGTCGTAGACACGTCCTGGCCCGGAACCACAGTGTGCGGGGTGATGGCCGCGCCGACGGCTTCGGCAGCGATCTGTTCGGCACTGCGGACCTTCCGCTTGGCCAGCCAACGCATGCAGCCGCGATTGGCCGATGCGGTGAATCGTCGCGGGAGTCTGGTACCCGGTCAGCAGGACCAGAGCGCTGCGGCTGTGGGCGTAGTCGAAAGCCCGCTCCAGCGCAGGGAAGTAGCCACTGAGCACATCGCGGAGTCGGTTGATCGTGCGGACCCGGTCGGCGACCAGGTCGGCGCGGTGAGTGACCAGGAGCCGCAGCTCGGCGATCAACGTCGCTGATACCTCGACCTCGGTCAGATCGCCACGTTGGCGGACAGACCTAGCGATCACGTAGGCGTCGCGGGCATCGGTCTTCGCCTCACCGCGGTATGTCTCGGACATCCTGTTCACGATCCGACCGGGCACATCCTTCACGCTCTGGTCATGAGCGGCCAGCAGAGCCAACAGCAGTCCCGACATTGTTCCGGTGACGTCCACGGCCCACGTCAGGTGATCGGCACGGCCGCGGACCGCGCTGATTGCTTCGATAATCGCGGTCTCGTCGTTGATGACCTTGCTTGGCCACAACGTCTTGCCGGTCTCGTCGATCAGGCACACACCCAGTGGTGTCCTTTGCCGACGTCTGCTCCGGCCCAGCTTTGAGAAACTGGTGCTCCCATCCCTTTTGGTCTCCTTCGGTGAATCGACTCTCTATCGTCGGCCCGAAGAGCTCCTTGCTGGCGGATCCGTAGATAGCGACCAGAACGCGCATCTCAATCAGCAGCCAAGGCACCCCGGAGGTTCAGGTGGCCATTCCACCGGAGCCACCTCAAGGGCGATCAAGGCTCAGCCACACCCGATCCTCCCGGGCCGCTAAACAACTACGGATCCGCGCTAAACGAGAACGCGCAGGAACGTCCCGATCGTTGAGGAAGCCGCGACCCGGTGCCCGAGCACGGCGCTGGTCGACCCGGCGAGCAGTGCGTTGACGTCTTCGATGCAGTCCCCGCCAGCAAGGAGCGAGTGGATCACCGTCAGCGCCTTACGAGCCGGGTTCGCACCCGCGCTACCCGGGACCGTGACGTGCTCGCTCAGCAGCGCTGCGAGGCCAAGACGATCGCCGAGCGTGGCCGCGAGCAGCAGACCCGCGTCCGACACGGCGTTCTCATCATCAGCATCGACATCGACCCGGTCGATCGTGCAAGACTTCGACACCAAGAGGGTGCTCCTTCGATCCGTTCGGAATTCGTGTGTGGTAACCGAAGTCCTGCAGGTCAGGAACACTCTCTGCATCAGACGCACCTTCGAGCGCCGTACCAATCGATGATTCGAGGATCAGCCTGCCTCGCTGGCCCGGTCGGTCGGGAAGAACCGCTTCGAGGCGACCACCAGTGCGATACCGCTGAGGACGCCGAGTGCGCTGGCGAGGGTGAACCACGGCCAGCCGTACAGGCTCCAACCGAAGGCGCGGTCGAGGGACAATCCCCCTGGGCCGATCAGGGCGAGCACCGCGGCCGTCACGCCGACGATGCCGACGTACTCCCACCCGCCGTTGTAGATGAAGAAGCCCTTGCCCTTGTGATCGGTCAATGCCGCCGTTGTCATGAGCCCGATCAGACCCGCGCACGCGAGCGGGTTGACCAAGCCGGCAGCAAGCAGGGTCGCGAACCCCATCTCGGTGACTGCCGCCATTCGGGCATGCAACCAGCTCGGGTGCAGGCCCATGCTCGCAAACCAACGGGCAGTGCCTTCCAGGCTCTTCGCCTTGGTGTAGCCGTGGTAGAAGAGCATGGCACCCAGCGCGACCCGCAGGATCAACAGGCCCACGTTGTTGTAGTCGACGAAGTGTGTGTCGTCCCAGTACTCGTTCATGGTTGGGCGGTGCTCCCTGTTCTCCGTGACGCGATCATGGATACGCGCTCGCAACATCTATCGCACCAAACCGGTTGCAGGCGCCAGGAACGAACGATCCGGTCAGGGACGCTACCACCGGGTGGCGAACCCAGCAGGCTTGTTCTGGGATGCGCCTCAGCCCGACCCAACTCATCCACGCACAGCACGATCGCGTTCTCCGGCGGCGCCAGATACACGCCGCAGATGTCGGTGACCTTTCCGACAGTTCGGGGTCGGTGGAAAGAACCAAAACGATCCGGCCCGCCACGGCTTGATCCCGTAGGCCTTCCAGGCTGGCCGTGACCACCGTGGAGGCGCTGACCTTCAACCGCTTGGCGAGCAGCCGACTCGACCAGTGCGTGATGCCAGCTCCTTCGGTGGCGGAGTCAGGGTCGCCGCCACGATCGCTGCATAATCGATCGTCCGGGGCGTGCCTGGACGCTGCACATCAGCCAGTCCCGCGAGTCCCTTGGGCTGATACCGATCACGCCACTGCAGGACCATGGGGAGTGAGGAATCGACCGACTCGGTGAACCGTGAGTTCGCCATCCCCTCAGCAGAGAGCAGCACGATCCGAGCTCGCTTCGCCGCCGCAGCCGGCACCGTCGCCGAGCGTGTCCAACCCTCCAGTTCTTCCCGGTCGCACTCGCGAAGCACCAAGGCATTTGAATCCAACTGAGCATACCCATCCAAGTGCGGAGGAGCCGCGAGCACTGGCAGGACGAGGAGTGTCAGGACGAGGAGGGCTGGGCCACCCAATGTTGCTCCACGTCAGGGAAGAGTATACCGTATTGGTTTATGCCTCGTCGACTGCTCTAACAGCCTGGGTGAGGCGAGGATTCTGGAGAGGCGCAGCTGCGCAGGTTCCTGACGAGGAGAGCGACATCGAATGAAGGCATACCAAGCACTGGCCGCGGAACTCGTCGAGCAGGGTGTCCACACCGTGTTCGGTCTGATGGGTGACGCGAACATGCAGTTCGTCGCGCACTACTCCGGGGAGCTGGGGCAGCGGTTCCTCGGCGCCACCCATGAAGCAGGCGGGATCTCGGCGGCCGACGGCCACTTCCGGATGACCGGGCAGGTTGCCTGCGCGAGCGTTACGCACGGTCCGGGCATCACCAACACCGTGACCGCGCTGACCGAAGCGACACGCAACCGCAGCCAGATGGTCGTCCTGACCGGAGACACCCCACCGGTGCGCACCTGGACCCAGATGATCGACATCGGAGCGGTCGTGGCGCCGACCGGCGCCGGCTACGAGCGGGTCTACTCCGCCGCGTCGGTCGTCTTCGATCTTCGGCGGGCGCTCCACCGAGCGCGGACCGAGCGCCGGCCCGTGGTCCTGAACTTCCCGTACGCGCTCATGCAGGGCGAGGCAGACTCGGCGCCGAAACTGGTGCCGGCAGAGACGCGCGTGGTGAACGGCACGCTGGAGGACGAGACGCTCGAGGATGCGCTCGACCTGATCGCAGGCGCCAAACGCCCGCTCATCCTGGCCGGCCGCGGGGCAGCAGCCTCGGGGGCGCGGGAAGACGTCCTCGCGCTGGCCGAGTTGCTCGGCAGCCCGGTCGCAACGACTCTCTTGGGCCGCGATCTCTTCGCCGGGCACCCGCTCAACCTGGGGATCTGCGGAAGCCTGGCCTCCAGCGTCGGGACCGAGATCCTCATGCAGTCGGACTGCATCCTGGCGTTCGGCGCCGGGCTCAACCGCTACACGACGTTCATCGGTGAGCTGACGCAAGGCAAGCGGATCCTGCAGGTCGACACCGACCTGACGAACGTCGGTCTCTATACCTCGGTCGACCACGTGATCCACGGGGATGCGGCGACCGTGGCGCGGCGGCTCACGGAGGTGCTGACCGAGGCCGAGTTCGAGGGTTCCGGTTGGGGGCGGAAGTACAGCGAGCGGTTGACGGCGTACAAGCCGACCGACGACTTCGAGGACAAGTCCGCCAACGGTTTCGTCGACGTGCGTTCGGCGGTGGTCCGGCTCGACGAGGTTCTCCCGGCAGACCGCAATGTCGTGACGGACGTGGGTCGGTTCATCACGGCCGCGTGGCGGTTCATGACGGTCACGGACCCGCTGCGCTTCACCCACACCAGCACCTTCGGCTCGATCGGCCTGGGGCTCGGGACCGCGATCGGCGCGGCGGTCTCGTCGCCGGAGCGGCTGACGGTCGCAGTCATGGGCGACGGTGGCTTCATGATGACCGCGGGCGAGCTCAGCACGGCGGCACGCCACCGGGTGCCGCTGCTTGTGGTGGTCCTCAACGACGGCGCCTACGGCGCGGAATACACCAAGCTGAAGAATCACGGGGACGACCCGGACTTCTCCCTCGTCGAGTGGCCGGACATCGCCTGTGTGGGCACCGCCATGGGCGCTCAGGTGCTCAAGGTGACACGCCTCGAGGAGCTCGACCAGCTGGCGAAGCTGGTGCAAGATCTCGAGGGGCCTCTGCTCGTCGACGTCCGGCTCGACCCGACGCTGGACGTCGGGCACTGGTGAGCAGCTCGCGGTCGTTGCACTCGTCGCGGAGCTCTTAGAGCTCCGCGACAAAGCGGCTGAGGCGCGCTTCTGCGTCCGTATGCACTTTCCTCACTCAGTCAAGTTGACGCGCTCGATGATCCGCCAGCCGTTCTCGGTGCGGCGGAGCTTGTCGCGGTAGGTCGCGAACATCTTGATCTCGGGCGTGGCGTTGGTCGAGGTGACGAACATGAAGTACGAGACGGTCTCGGCCTGGTCGCCGTCAACCGTCACCGAGACCGGGAGGGTAACGTGCCGGTTGTGCGAGCCGGGGCCGGTTCTCCCGGAGTCCCGACGGCCCTGCGATGCGGCGATGATCTCCTCGAGCCCCGTCTGGGTGGTGCCGCCAGCCGACCAGGTGGCGTCCTGGGTGTACACGCGGTCGTAGTCGTGAAGCGGCCCCTCATCGGCCAGGTAAGCCGCCAGCGATAGCACTGCGCGGATCCGGGCGTCGTCGTCAAAGGACATCTAGGTTTCCCTGTCGGCGTCCGGTGACGCGGGCGCGCCACCTAGGACGATTCCTAGCACACGAACAGGATGCGGAACAGAGGGGCCGGCCAGTTGGGATTCGCCAGTGGACGGATCGTCGGGTACATATCAGTACTCTTTATTACGCTTGTGCCGCGTCCGAAAGGAGTCCCGTGCTGCTCAATCAGGACGTGCGTCTCTACCTCGATGCTCCAGGTTTCGCGACCGCCCTTCCCGACCGCCGCACTCGCCGATCCCGATGCCGCTGCGGCATACCTGGCACGAGCTCGCGCCCCGAAGTTCCTCCGCCCGTCGGAGTCCGTGCACGGCGTCGAGGACCTCACCGTGGACGGTGTGAGGGTTCGCGTCTATCGGCCCGACGACTGACCGACGGAAGGCACCGGAGATGACCCGCTCGTGGGCGCCGAGGCAATCGAGAAGCTGATGGCGAGCCGGCCTCCCAGCCGGACCGCGGGGCACGTCAGCAGCGGCCATCGTCGAGGTCAGCGATCCCGACCGGGCTGTGGTGCACTCCCAGGTCGTGCTCTTCTGGGTCGCAGTCGGATGATGCTGCCGATCAGGATCACCGGACCCGACAAGGTCTTCGAGTACGCCGACGCAGCTCACGCGGACCGATAACTGTGGAAGATCACCGAACGTGTGACGACCGTCGTCTTCACACCGTCTAGTGTGCTAGATTCAGTATCCCATTTAGAAGTAGGTCTCAGGCTCGGCGGAACACGGCGAGAAATGCACGGAAAGAGCATCCTGTATGAGTTCAACACGGTTGGGTGAGCTGCGAAGCGAGCTTGAGCAGTGGCTGGCTGAGAACCGGCCGCGGGCCGAGGCTCTCAGCTCGGCCGCCCTGCGACCGATGGCAGCCGGCCCCTACCTCGCGGCGCAGAAGGAGTTCCAGGCGTGGCTTTACGCCGAGGGGTGGTTGTCCCGTGGATGGGCTTCCGAGCTGGGCGGCACGGGCGAAGCGGTCCAGCTCCGGGCCGCGATCTATGACCTCTTCGGCGCGTCCGGGATCTACATGCCCACGACGGTGAACTCCGTGGAGATCCTCGGGCCGGCGCTCGGCGAGTTCGCGCCCGACCTTGCTGTGGAGTTCGTGCCGCGGCTCGTCTCCGGGGCCGAGGCATGGTGCCAGGGGTTCTCCGAGCCCGAAGCCGGGAGCGACCTCGCCTCGCTCCGGATGCGCGCCACCCGGTCCGACGACGGCTGGGTGCTCAACGGGCAGAAGATTTGGGCGACGCGCGCCTGGGGCTCCGACCGCTGCATGGCGCTGGTCCGCACCGGCATTCAGGAGTCGCGGCACCGCGGGCTCACGATGTTCCTCGTCGACATGGACGCCTCCGGTGTCGAGTGCCGTGCCATCGACGACATGAGCGGGACCCAGCACTTCGGCGAGATCTTCTTCGAGGACGTCGTGGTACCCGACTCGCGGCGGATCGGGGATGTCGACGGCGGATGGGCTATCGCGCAGTACCTCCTCCAGTGGGAGCGGGGGATGTTCGCCTGGCTGCGACAGGCAGCGCTCCACGGCATCCTGGCCCGGCTCGAGATTGGTGACGACCCGGTCGCCCTCGACCGCTTCGGGGCGGCCTTCCAAGACGTGTCCGCCCTGCGGCTGCGTGCGCTGTCCACCCTGCGCGCGCTCGCGGCCGGGCGGAGCGACGGGCCGCAGGTCTCCATCGACAAGCTGCTGCTCTCACGAGCCGAACGCTCCACGCACGAGCTTGCCAACGCCCTGCGCCCGGTCGCTGTCGACGACGGCTCGGAGTCGTGGGCCGAGCACCTGCACGAATACCTGCACAGCCGCTCGGCGCCCATCTACGGCGGCTCCGCGGAGGTCCAGCGGACGATCATCGCCGGACAGATCCTGGCGTTGGGCAAGGGGGGACGATGATCAGGCTGAACCACCCGACCGCCAACGACGGGTACGACGAGATCCGCGCGACGGTGGACCGGATGTTTGCCGAGAGCCCAGATGGCATCGGCGTCGCTGAGCTGGAGGAGCTCGGTCTGCTCGAGCTCCTCCACGATGCGGAGACGCGGAGGGCCGCCCTGAGGGCGGTATTCGAGGGTCAGGGCGCAGCGCTCGCGGTGGCGGGAACCACCGAGGCACTCGTGCTCGAGGGGCTCCCTGGACTGGATGGCGTCCCGCCGGCCGCCTCGACCGCCGTGCTCTTCGACGCGCTCCCCGACGCCTACCTCGCCGTCCAGGTCCAGGGACACATGCCAACGCACTACCTCCTCGAGTCGCGCGAGGAGGCGGGCTCCGTGCGGGTCCTCGACGCCGTTACCGCGGCCGCGCGCGTGGTGCGTACCGTCAGCGAGTCGGTCGAGGTAGTGGCCGTCTCCGCGGAGCTCGACGGAAAGGCGACGCCCATCGCCGGCGCGCAGCCCCACCTGCTCTCAGTCCGGTCGAGCCTCGCCGTCGCACTGCAGGTCGCTGGCATGTGCGACCACCTCCTCGAGCTCGGCCGGGACCACGTCCAGACCCGTCATCAGTTCGGGCGTCCCATCGGCTCCTTCCAGGCCGTCCAGCACCTGCTGGCAGACACCGCGGTGACGATCGCGGCGGCACACGCGACCAACGACAACGCGCTCGTGGCACTGGAAGACCCCGACGAGGCTCCGCTGGCGGCCCTGGTGTCGGCCGGTGCCGCGGTCCGCGCGTTCGACGCCACCTCGCGTGCGACCCAGCAGGTGCTCGGGGCAATCGGCTACACCCGCGAGCACGAGTTCCACAAATATCTCCACCGGGGTCTCCTGCTGATGCGGCTGCTGGGCAGCACCACCATCGATCGCAGGCTGGCGGTCGTCGCTCGAGCACACGGAGCGACGGCCCCGGCTCGCAGCTGGTTCGACGACTTCGAGGAAGGGCACTGAGGACATGAGCGATGACGCCGTACTCGTGGTCGAGCACGACCGGGTCCTGACCATCACCATCAACCGGCCGGAGAAGCGCAACGCGATCAACCAGGCGGCCAAGGCGATCATCCGCGACGCCATCCAGGAGCTGGAGACCAACGACGAGCTCCGCGTCGGGATCATCACCGGTGCGGGAACCGCCGCATTCAGTGCCGGGATGGACTTGGCCGAGGCGAAGGCCGGCATCGCGAACCGACTCGGGGGCGCCGACGGTGGCTTCGCCGGCTTCGTGCGCTACCCGCGGACCAAGCCAGTGATCGCCGCCGTCAACGGCGCTGCACTGGGAGGCGGCTTCGAGCTGGTCCTGGCCTGCGACATGGTGGTAGCGGCTCCCAACGCCTGGTTCGCGCTGCCCGAGCCATCCCGCGGGATCATCCCGGGCGGCGGCGGCGCGATCCGCCTGCCCCAGCAGCTCCCGAAGGCGATCGCCAACGATGTGCTCCTCGCCGGCGGCCGGCTCACCGCGGAGGTCGCCGAGCGGTGGGGCGTGGTGAACCGGGTCATCAAGGCTGAGGAGCTCCTCGACGCCGCGCGCGAGATCGCCGCCTCGATCTGCGCGGCTGCGCCGATGGCTGTGGCCGGCACGCTGGCGATCTCCAGCACCGTGCGGCGCAGCCTCGAGTCAGCGGCCTGGGACATCAACGACGCCCACGTGCGGCTGATCCGCACCACAGCAGACGCGAATGAGGGTGCGACTGCCTTCGCCGAGAAGCGCGCTCCTCGATGGAGCGGGCAGTAGCCCGCACGCAGGAAGAATGGAGTTGGACGTGAATGCACTCGCACTGACCGACGAACGAGTCGAGTCGCTCCGACACGAGGTCCGAGACTTCCTCGCCGAGCAGATCGCCGCGGGCAAGTTCGCGCCCGGCGTGGACAGCTGGCTGGCCGGGTTCGACCGCGACTTCACCCGTGAACTGGCCCAGCGTGGGTGGCTCGGCATGGTGTGGCCGGAGGAGTACGGCGGTCATGGCCGCTCCGCCGTCGAGCGGTTCACCGTCATGGAGGAGCTGCTGGCGGCCGGCGCGCCGGTATCGGCGTACTGGGCGGGTGACCGGCAGATCGGCCCCGCGCTGCTGCGCAACGGCACCGAGGAGCAGAGGAGGCGATTCATCCCGCAGCTCGTCGCGGGAGAGGTGCTGTTCTGCCTCGGCCTGTCAGAGCCAGACAGCGGGTCGGACCTCGCCTCGGTGCGCACGACCGCCACCAAGCAGGACGACGGCAGCTGGATCATCAACGGCTCGAAGGTGTGGACGAGCGGCGCACACCACAAGGACTACATGCTGACGCTGTGCCGCAGCCTGCCCGGCTCCGAGCGGCACGAGGGGCTCTCGCAGCTGATCGTCGACCTGCACGCGTCCGGTGTGACGATCCGGCCGGTGCTCCTGCTCTCGGGCAGCCACCACTTCAACGAGGTCTTCCTCGACAACGTCCGGGTCGAGGCCGACATGCTGCTCGGCACCGAGAACGGTGCCTGGGCCCAGGTCACCACCGAGCTCTCTGACGAGCGGAGCGGCCCGGAGCGCTACATGAGCACCGTGGCCTTGATTCGCGCCTACGCCGAGGAGCCCGAGGAGAACACGCGGCACAGGGAGGAGACGCTCGGCAGGCTGGCGGGCCAGCTGTGGTCGCTGCGGGCGCTGTCTCTCGAGGTCGTCGACCAGGTGCAGCGCGGGCAGTCGGCCTCCCTCCTGGCCTCCACGTCGAAGGACCTGGGTACGCGCTTCGAGCAGGAGTCGGTCGGCATCGTGCGGGAGGGGTTGGCACGCAGGCCGGAGCCGGGCTCACGGCTCGATGGGCTGCTCGAGCAGGCCATCACCCACTCGCCAGGGTTCACCCTGCGAGGTGGGACGACTCAGGTGCTGCGCTCCATCATCGCCAAGAAGCTGGGTTTGTGACATGAGTGAGAAGAACGACGACCTCGCCGACCTGCTCGTCGACGTCCTGACAGACCACTGCACGGCAGAGGTGATCGAGGCCGCGGAAGGCAGCTGGGCCGCTGACCTGTGGAAGGTCCTGGAGGACCTGGGGCTCACCTCGGTCGGCGTACCTGAGGACGAGGGCGGCGCCGGTGGCGGGCTGGCCGACGCGGCGACAGTGGTCCGGGTGGCCGGTCGGTTCGCCGCGCCCGCGCCGATCGCCCAGACGCTCATGATCGCCCCTGCGCTACGCCGACGGTTCAGCCTGCGCCACCGGCCGGGACCGACGGCGGTCGGCTGGAGCGCGGTGCGCGCGACGCGCGACGCGGATGGCGTGCGACTCGTCGGCACGCTGAGCGACGTCTCGTACGCCGCGGCCGCCGCCCAGGTGCTGGTGCTGGGCACCGACACCGACACAGGTGAGATCGTCTTGGCCGACGTACCTGCGGAGGTGATCGGCTGGGAGACGAGGGCCGACCTCGCCGGGGAGCCCCGCGGCTCGGCTGACATCGACGTGCGCGTCGAGACGTTCGGTGCGCTGCCCGACGAAGAGGCCGACGACGTGATCGAGCGGGCGCGGGACGACGAGGCGCTCGCGCTGACGTGGAGCATGGTCGGGGCGATGGAGAAGGTCCAGCAGCTGACCGTCACCTATGTCAAGGAGCGGGAGCAGTTCGGCAGGCCGATCGCTAAGTTCCAGGCCGTGAAGCAGCTCGCGGCCCAGATCGCCGGTCTCACCGCCGTATCGCTCGCCGCAGCGAACGAGGCCACGGCGTCGTATGTCCGACACGGCGCGGCGCCCTTCCCTGTCGCGGCGGCACGGTCGCGCACGGCCGCCGCGGCGACCGATGTCACACGCTATGCCCATCAGCTGCACGGGGCGATCGGCTACACCCGTGAATACCCATTGCACCAGTACTCCCGACGGATCTGGGCGTGGCGCGATGAAGGCCGCTCCGCCGTCGAATGGACCGACATCACTGGCAGGCGAGCAGTGGCGCGAGGGGCCGACCAGCTGTGGCAGACACTGACCCAAGAGTGAGGATCCCAAGAGTGAGGATGGACGGATGAGCAACGTGGCAGAGGGACGACTTCTTGTCCTGGGCGCCGGCACCATGGGCGCCCAGATCGCGCTCCAGTCGGCGATGAACGGTATTGATGTCGACCTGGTCGACATCTCACCGGAGGCGCTGGAGAAGGGTCGGCGACAGATCGATCAGCTCGTCGCGCGCAACATCGAGAAGAAACGTCAAACCACCGAGGAAGCTGAGGCGACGCATGCCCGGCTCACCTTTTCGAGCGTCCTGGAGACCGCGGCTCCCCGGTGCGACTGGGCGATCGAGGCAGTCGTCGAGCGGCTCGACGTGAAGAAGGCCGTCTTCAAAGAGCTCGCCGCGTTGCTCCCAGAGCATGCCGGCATCGCGACCAACTCCAGCCACATACGAGCAGCGACCATCGTGGAGGACGCCGACTACCGCTCACGCTCGCTCAACATGCACTACTTCCATCCCGTGGTGGTCATGGACCTGGTCGAGATCGTGGCGTCCCCGGACACGAGCGAGGAGATCCTCCAGGACGCGCAAGCCTGGGCAGAGCGCATGAAGCGCACCGCCGTCGTGCTCCGCAAGGACGTCGACGGATTCCTGGTGAATCGGATTCTCGGTGAGGCGTCCCGGGAGGCGTTCTCGCTCTACACCGACAGGGTGTCCGACTTCGCCGAGATCGACGCCGCCGTGGAGCGGGGGCTCCGCTGGCCGATCGGGCCGTTCAAGCTCGCCGACTTCTCCGGGCTCGACGTCGTCCTCGACACCCGGACAACGCGCTTCGAGAAGTACGGCGAGGAGGGCGACCGCAAGACCATCGAGGCGGTCAAGCCGCTCGTCGAGGCGGGCCGGCTCGGCCGCAAGTCGGGGGCTGGGTTCTACGACTACTCCGTCAACCCGCCCCGGCCCCTCTCGCGGCCCTGAGGGTGAGCGTCGCAAGGGTTGTCGTGATCGGTGCCACCGGTGATATCGGCCGCGGCGTGACCGCGGCCGCTCTTGAACGGGGGTGGCCGGTGACCGCCGTCGGCAGGCGCGCAGACGCGCTTGAGGAGCTGGTGTCCGAGTTCGGCAGCGCGGACCTGACCACGGTCGTAGGAAGCATCCACGAAACCGGATCGGCGACCGCCCTCGCCGACGAGCTCGACCTCTCAGCAGGCACGGCGGTGGTTAACGCCATCGGCGTGCCGTGGGCGCCAGCTCTGCTGCAGGAGACGAGCTGGGACGACATCTTCCAGTACCTCGGCGCCTACCTCGGCGCCCACGTCGTGGCGGTCCAGACCCTCTTGCCCCGTCTTGCTCCGGACACGGTTTACCTCGGGGTCGGAGGCGGCATGGCGGACTTCGTCGTCCGCGGGCTCGCACCGGTCTCCATGGCGCAGGCCGCGCAGCGCAACCTGTTTCGTGGGTTGCATGCGGAGAACCAGGGGACGGGGGTTGCGATCCGCGAGCTTATGGTCGTCTCGAAGGTGAACGGCCGCAGCAACCGTGCTACTGCTAGGCCCGAGTGGCTCACGGCCGAGGCGATCGGGGCCAGGGTCTGTGAGGTGGTTGCTGATCCGGAGGCCGAGCAGAACGCAGGTCTCGTGCTGAAGATGTCACCGACCCGTGACTGACCGGCGGCGGGCGGCCAGCGCGGCGACGAACCCAAGCGACCGACACCATCGAGGAGGCAGCATGCAGGACAAGGTGACGCTGGTCTTCGGCGGGACCGGCGGGATCGGCCGCGCAGCAGTATAGGCGGTGGCTGCACGCGGATCCCACGCTGTGGTCGCCGACGTGCAGGAGGAGGCCGGCCGCGAGCTGGTCGACAGGATCGCAGCCGGGACCCCGTGCGTCCTCCGCGCCGACCGATGAGCGCCTCCGCGTGCTCGTGGATGTACTTGGCGGGTGAGGCCTGGTTCGTCGACCCCGCGCTGAACTCGGCGTGCAGCTCCATAGCATCTCCGCGAACAGGCTGATCGCGGCGTTGTTCGCGAGGTCCGCGAGCTCGAGGTGGAAGCTCCGAAGCATGAGCAATGGTCAAGACCTGTGGATGGGCGTATCATGCGACTTGGTGGTCACCTCCTGATTCGTGGGCCGGTTGGCCGTCGTCGCGTTCGACCAGAACACCGTTCTTGAAGGTTGCGCCGGCGCGGACGAGGGCGACGAGGTGGGGTGCGTTGACGGCGCGCCACCGGTTCTGTGCGGACTCGATGAGGTTGAACGCCATTGCCACACCCGCGGCGCGGGAGCCGGGTCCATTGGTGACTCGCTGACGGAGCCGGACGGTGGCGAAGGCCGACTCGTTGGTTATCTTGAGTCGGGACTTGCTGTAGCGCTGTGACCTGCGGTTTCGTGTTGTGGACGGTGTCCTCGACGAGTCGGCCCTGGTCGTGAGGGTC
>Ga0164243_10001585_pt1 | contig 38446 bp, 39 predicted proteins | sample OricompcompostOP_FD_108781 | JGI IMG/M metagenome (GOLD analysis project Ga0164243, IMG submission 108781) | Organic Plus compost microbial communities from Emeryville, California, USA - Original compost - Organic plus compost (OP) | ecosystem: Engineered > Solid waste > Mixed feedstock >... | reverse complement strand
CTACACTACGTGGACCGATGCGCCCGCATCCCAGTCCGGGCGCGCACCACGGGGCTATAGCTCAGCTGGGAGAGCGCCTGGATCGCACCCAGGAGGTCGCCGGTTCGAGCCCGGCTAGCTCCACTCCAAAGGACCCTGCAAATCGCGGGGTTCTTTGCGTTTTGGCGCCAGCCCGGAGCGCCCGTCGTGCGGCTGGTCAACTTTTGGTCAACCTCGCACGCGTCGGAGTAGCTTCGAGCGTCCCGGCCCATGAGGACCGTTGCGCGATGGCGTGCACGAACGACTCGCAACGGCCGCGACGACGGCGCGTCGAGCGCGGCATCTACCAGCCGGTCGACCGCGTCGAGGCGCTCGGCTGCCAGGTGTGGCCCGCCGGCCCACAGCCCGCGACCGGCGACCGTCGCCTCGACCGGGCAGCGCGGCGAACGCCTGCGGCCCGGCGAGCAGCAGCTCGCGGGCGCGCGCGGCGCGCACGATCGACGGCCTCGTCCTGCGCGCGCTGGACCAGCACCACGACGCCGACGAGGCGCGAGGGTGCGTCGCGCTCGCCAGCGTCTGCGGCGAGCTGCTCGCCCAGGTCGCGCTCGCCGCCGCTGGCGCGGTCGCCGTCGCCCAGGCGATGGAGGCATGACCTTGGCCCGCCACCTCCCACGCGCCGACCGCGACGCGCTCCACGGCGCGCGTCGCAGCGACCGCGTTCTTCTCGACGACGATGCCCTCGCGCACGCGAACGACTTCTCAGACCGGACGATGACCGACCGCACGCGAGCGGCGGTCGCCGAGGCAGATGGCCGTGAGAAAAGCGGCGGCGATGCTGGAACACGCTGCCGAGCACGACTGGCATCCAGAGTGCTCGGGTTCCACTGCCTACGAGCAGCACCTGTTCGCGGATGCACTGGCCGCGATCGAAGTACTGCCCGCACTCGGCGTGTCGGTTCCGTATGAGCATATCGCCGCCGTGCCGCGCCTGAGACGACGCGCCACGGATTGCGATGCGACCTAGCGTCCATGGCTCGTGCAGCAACAATCTGCACTCCCGCCGACCTCGCGTAGCCGCCGGTTCCCCACTCGCGACGCCGGCCGCCACCGATAGGCGCTGCTCAGACGGCGGTGGCCGTCGTCTGAGCAGCGTGCACGGACCTTTGAGACAACGCGCCGGTCAACACCCGCATGCCCGGCCCCAGCCCTCGTGCTAGGGAGGTCTACCGATCCAGGCACATCCGAGTGCCTCAGAGCCCGAGCAGCTGTCTCTTCTTGGCCTCGAACTCCTCGGGCGTCAGGATGCCTTGGTCGCGCAGCTGCGCGAGCTGCTGCAGCTCGGCGACATAGCCCGGTTGCGCCGGCGCGGCCGGGGCGGCGGCGGCCGGAGCCGGCTGCCCGGTCGGAGCGGGTTCGAAGTCCTGGCGCTGGCCCAGCTTGGACTCCATCCAGCTGCGGCGGCGCTGCATCCGCGACGCGGTGCGATACATCTGCCGCGTCTGCATCCGGGTCGCGGCGCGGTTGGCGAGCAGTCCCATCGTCTCCTCCGATCAGCCGGCCGCGCCGGCGTCGCCCGCGGTCTGCAGTGCGTCGAGCTCGATCGCCATCGCGACCAGCTCGGGATCGACGAACGCGACCGTCTCGGCGGTCAAGAAGCCCTCGCCCAGCGGCACGCCGCCGGCGGCCCGAACCGCCCGCTTGAGCTCACGCGCCCACACGTGCTCAAAGAGCATGAACGCCGCCGCCTCCCCCGGACCCATCGCCGCCGCCAGCCCCTCGACATCCTCGCGCGTCATGCCAAACGGCCGCTCGTCGCTGGCGACGACCGGCATCGGCGCCCGCACGTCGCCCTCGAACTCGAACCCGAGCAGCGACCCGACGATCCCTCCGAGACTCTCACCCTGATAGTCAAGCGCCACCAGCTCGTCGGCGTCGCGCATCACGAACAGCAGGTCCAGCAGACGGATCGTGCCGGCGCTCTCGAGCCGCTCGAGCTCCTCCAGCACCCGCCCCTCGAACCTGTGATCGGGCCCGAACCCGACCGCGATCAGCTGCACCGGACCGAGGTCCGCCAGCGTCGCTCCTTCGTCTCCCATCCTCGATCCACTCCTCGTCCGCATCTTCGCTGGCGCACCGTCTCCCGGTTGCCCAATCGTCCTGCGCGCTGCCGCGGCGGCGCAAGGGCGCACGCATCCCACGGCCGACTCGTGCGCGCTTGCACGCGGGCCGGGCAGGTCATGACGCCCCTGGCGCCTCGCCTGGTCTGGACAGCGTCTCCGCGGGCCGTTCGCGCGCGAGGTCGGCGGCGATGTGGGTGGCGGCGGCGGTCAGCGGTGCGGCCAGGATCAGGCCGACTGCCCCGAACAGGCTTCCGCCCGCGATCGTGACGACGAGCACCGCCAGCGGGTGGATGCCGAGCGCGGCGCCGTACGCGACCGGCTGCACGAGCTGCTGCAGGAGACCGTTGGCCAGCAGTTGCACGACTGCCATGCCGATCGCGGCGTCGGTCCCTGCGCCGCCGAGCGCGATGAGCACCGAGAAGATGCCGGCGCCCCACGCGCCGAGGTACGGGACGTAGGCGCCGAGGAACGTGACCGCGGCCAGCGTGCCGGGCAGCGGCACGCCGAGCACGATCGCGCCGACGGCGGCGAGCACGGCGTTGAAGGCGGCGACGAAGGTGACGCCGGCGAAGTAGCCGCGCAGCGACTCCAACACTCGCTGGGTCATCCGGTGGGCGACAGGCTCTGGCACGCGCATGTGCCGCTCCGTCCACGTCCGGATCGTGCGTCCGTCCTTGAGCAGGAAGAAGAGGCTCAGCGCCGTCAGCGCGAGGAAGATCGCCAGCGACGAGAGCGAGGCGATTCCCTGCGCGATGCCGTCGAGCAGCGTCGAGACCCCGCCCTGGACCGCCGACGAGGTGTCGTCTCGCGCCCTCTCGGCGGTGCCGGGATCGACGCCCGCGTCCGTCAGCCACCGCTGCAGCGTGTCCTGCGCTCTGGCCAACAGCGCGCGCAATCCGTCGGTCTCGCTCGCGATACCGCCCAGGACCGCGACCACCGCCCCGGCCGCCACCAGAGCGACGCCGAGCAGCACCAGCGCGCTGCCCAGACCGCGCGCGACGCGGTGACGCTCCAGCCACGCGACGACAGGCGAGGCGACCGCCGCGACGACGGCCGCGGTGATCAGCGGCAGCACGATCGCGGTGGTCAGCGAGAGGATCCAGACCGCGCCGACGAGCAGGAGCGTGATGCCGACCGCCAGCCATGCCGACGTGCCGAGGTCGCGCAACCAGCGCGGCGGCGCGAACAGCCCGGCCAGGTCGTGCGGCTGGAACGGTGCGTCGGGTTCGCCTTGTCGGTCTCGCCGCCGACGCATCGATGTCACCCGATCGCGTCGCGTCGACGATGCGCCGGCGCGCGGCCCACGCCGCGGGCCAGCGAGACGCCGCAGAGGACGCCGAGCGCGATCCCGACGACGGCGCCGAGCGGCTGGACGAGGTCCTGCAGCGTCGCGGCGGCCGGGTTCCCGACGACTTCGGTGACGCCGATCAGGCCGATCGCGCCGGGCACGAGCAGCCAGAAGGCCGGCAGGAACGTGACCTGCGACGGCGGCCCGCCGGGCAGGCGGGCGACGGCGAGCGCGACCGGCGTCATCGCCAGCGCGCCGAAGAAGCCGCTCACGTCCGGACCGAACAGGCGGTCCCCCACGAGCTGGCCGATCCAGGCGGCGAGCAGCACGACGAGCAGCCAGACCAGCGCTCCGTCAGGTGCGGAGAAGTAGACGGAGGCCGCGATGCCGAAGACCAGGACGCCGAGCCAGGGCGCCCACCAGCCGAGCAGGTTCGCGTGGGCGTCGTCGACGACGGCCTCACTCGGGAGGCCGGCGAGCTCTGCGCCGGCGACGATCCCGAATGCGAGCAGCAGCAGCTGCAGGCTGCCGAAGACGAGGCGGCTGGCGCCGGCGACCATCTCGCCCGAGGCCAGCTCGACGGTCGCGGTCGTCAGCGCGCTGCCGGGCAGAAACGTGACCAGCGGGGCGATCAGCGTGCGCAGGCCGGGGTCGGCGATGCCGTGCTGGACGGCCTCGAACGAGAGCGCCGAGATGAGCGTCGCGCAGAGCACCGGGATCAGCACGCTGAGCGCTTGGCGGCCGCGTGCGAGCAGCACGAGGCAGCCGACGAGCGCGCCGAAGGCGGCGGCGATCACGACGTCGGCCGGCGTCGGCTGGAGGATCAGGCAGAGGCCGGCGACCATAACCGCGTAGGCGAGCACGGTGACGAACCGGCCGTGGCGCGGTCGCATCGTGCGGATCCGCTCGATCCGCTTCAACCCGGCCGAGACGTCGATCTCGCCCCGCTCCGCTTCCTTGGCGAGCTCGTAGAGCGCGGAGACCTGGTCGAGCCGCAGCGCGCCGGTCAGTTGGGGGACCGACTCGATCGTCGTGAAGCGGGCGCGGCCGAAGGCGATCAGCAGCGCCGTCGGCAGCACCACGATCCGCGCGTCGTGCGCGCCGTTGGCGGCGGCGATCCGCGTCAGCCGCTCCTGCGTCTCGCTGACGGCCGTACCGGCGAGCGCGAGCGCCCGGCCGACCTCGAGCAGGAACGCATGCAGCTCGCGCGTGTCGGCCGCCCCGGGCGGCAGCTCAGCGGGCCGCGGCGGCGGCGCCATAGCGCTGCAGGAAGAGCGCCTCGGCGAGCGCGATGTGCTCGATCTCGGACGGGTCGACGCTCTCGTTGGGCGCGTGGATCAGGCAGCGCGGTTCCTCGACGCCGAGCAGCATGATCTCCGCGTCGGGGTAGGTCTCGGCCAGCACGTTGCAGAGCGGGATCGAGCCGCCCTGCCCCTCGGTCGTCATCGGCCGGCCGAAGGCCTCTTCCATCGACGCCTTCATCGCCTCGAACGCGGGGCCGTCGAGCGAGCCAGTGAAGGGATCGCCGAGCGCGACCCGTTCGATCTCGCAGTGCAGGCCCCAGGGCACGCGCGAGCGCAGATGCTCGACGAGCGCGTCCTGGGCGGCCTGTCCCGTCTCGCCCGGCGGCAGCCGCAACGACACCCGAGCCGCCGCCGACGCCTGGACCGCGGACGCGCTCCCGATGACAGAGGGCACGTCGATGCCGACGACGGTCGCCGAGGGTCGCGCCCAGAGCATGTCGGCGACGCTGCCGTCACCCATCAGCTGCACGCCGTCGAGCACGTTGGCGTCGGCGCGGAACTGCTCGTCGGTGTAGTCGACGCCGTCCCATCTGCCGTTCGCGTCGAGCCCGTCGACGGTCGTGTTGCCGTGCTCGTCGTGCAGCGTCGCCAGCAGCTGGATCATCCCCAGCAGCGGGTCGGGCGCCGGGCCGCCGAACATGCCCGAGTGCATCGCGCTGCCCAGCGCGCTGAGTCTCACGTCGACGCTCGTCATGCCGCGCAGCGTCGTCGTCAGCGTCGGCACGCCGACGGCGAAGTTGCCCGTGTCGACGACGAGGATCGCATCCGCTCTCAGCAGCTCGGCGTTCTGGGGCACGAACGCCTCCAGCCCGCCGGTCCCCTGCTCCTCTGAGCCCTCGCAGATCAGCTTGACCGAGCACGGCAGCCCGCCGTTCTCGCGCAGCGCGCGCAGGGCGGTCAGGTGCATGACGATGTTGCCCTTGCAGTCGGCCGCGCCGCGGCCGTACCAGCGGCCGTCGTCGCGCTCGGTCAGCTCCCAGATCGGCGATCTCCAGATCGCTTCGCCCAGCGGCGGCTGCACGTCGTAGTGGCAATAGAGCAGGACGGTCGGGCTGCCGGGCGGCCCGGGCGCGTGGCCGTGCACGCAGCTGCTGCCGTCCGGCGTCGGCGACGCGGTCACGTCCTGCAGGCCGGCGTCGCTGAACGCGTCGATCACCCACCGCGCCGCCTTCTCGCACTCCTCCGGCGGCTCGAGTCTGGGATTGGCGACCGAGCGGAACGCGACCAGCTCCGCGAGGTCGTCCCGGGCGCGCCCCATCAGGGACGCGACGGTGCTGCGCAGGCCATCCTCGGACACGGGCTCCCCTCTCGGTGCAGGTCGTCTCGATCCTCGCGCGGGGGCGGGTGATCGGTCCTCACCCCTCGCGGGCTAGATTCGCGCCGCCGCGCCACGGTTCATCTCCGGCGGGTGAGGCCCGATCACCCCGGCGCGGTGCAGGATCCCGCGAATGGCCGCGGACGGATCAAGCGCGATGCCCGCCGCAGGAGGCGCGCGCGTCGGCGCCGGCGTGCTGGCGGCGACGTGCGTCTCAACGCTCGTCGTCAACGCCAACACCTCGGCGGTCAGCATCCTGCTGCCGGCGATCAGCGCCGACGTCGGCACCTCGACCGAGACGCTGCAGTGGGCCGTCACGGGCTACTCGCTCGTCGGCGCGGCCGTGATCGTCACCGGCGGCGTGCTCGGCGACATCGCCGGCCGCCGCACGGTCTTCGTCGGCGCGCTGCTGCTGTTCATCGCCTCCTGCGCGCTGATCGCGCTGTCCGACAGCGGCGCCGGGGTGATCGCCGGGCGCGCGATCCAGGGCGCCGCCGGCTCGACGCTGCTGGCCTGCGGCATGAGCCTGCTGTCGGTCGCCGCGACCGGTCCCGCGCAGATGCGCGCCGTCTCGATCTGGGGCGCGGCCTCGGCGGTCGGCGCAGCGGCCGGACCGCTGGTGGGCGGCGCGCTCGTCGACACGACGGGCTGGCAGGGGTTGTTCTGGATCGACGCCGGCATCGCCGCGCTCTGCATCCCGCTGACGCTGCGCACCGTGCCGGAGTCGCGCGATCCGGCGCGGCCCAAGTCGATCGACGTCGCCGGCATGCTGCTCGTCGCCGGCACGCTCGTGCCGTTCGTGCTGGCGCTCAGCAAGGGCACCGACTGGGGCTGGGGCTCGCTGGCGACGCTCGGCTGCTTCGCGATCGCGATCGCCTGCGGCTTCGGGTTCGTGGCCGTCGAGCGCCGCGTGCGCGCGCCGCTGCTGGACCTCGAGCTGCTGCGCAACCGCATGCTCGTCGGCGCGACCCTTGCGATTCTGATCGGCGCCGGCACGATCAACGGGTTGATGTACGTCGTCAGCCTCTACTTCCAGGACCCGGCCGGCCTCGACATGAGCCCTCTGCAGGCCGGTCTCGCGACCCTGCCGGCGACCGTCGGGCTGATCGTCGTGACGCCGTTCGTCAGCAGCCTCGCCACCCGCATCGGCTCGCGCCAGGTGATCGGCCTCGGCTTCGCGATCACAACCGTCGGCTTCGCCGCTCTCGTCTTCCTGACGGGCTCGTGGGCGTACGGCGCCTTCGTGCTGCCGCTGATCGCGATCGCGGTCGGGATGGGCTTCTCCAACGGCTGCGCGTCGTCGATCTCGACTGCCTCGGTGCCCACGCACCAGGTCGGCTCGGCCTCGGGCGTCTCCAACATGGCCCGCTATGTCGGCGCCGCTCTCGTGACCGCCGCCGCGGCGACCATCTACGGCTCGGCTGCGGCGTCGGCCGACGCGGCGTCGCGCACCGACGCGCTCGTCGACGGCGTCGCCCGCTCCGCCCTGCTGATGACGATCGCCTCCGCGCTGGGCATTGCGCTCGCGCTGCTGGCTGGTCGCCACCGCCCCGATCGCGCGCGAACGGTCGACCGCGCCGCAGCGGCGGCCGCCGCGGTGCACACCGTTCCCACTCCGCACGCCGCCGGCGACGAGCGTGCCGTGCCCGCCGCCGGCTGAGCGCGAATCGGCTTCAGGCCTCCTCGTAGAACGTCTCGCGCAGCTGCTGCTCCTCCTCCTGGGAGAGGTTGGTCTGGATCAGCTCCGCGTGCGTGTCCTTGAAGGCGTCGCGGACGCGGTCGTAGACCGCGTCGGAGGTGAGCAGGAAGAGCGCCGAGCTGCCCGGGGTGATTCTGTCGCGGGCGCTCTCGATGAAGTTCTTGTCGATCCCGACGTTGGACAGCGAGCCGCCGAGCGCGCCCGCCGCCGCGCCGACGGCCATGCCCAGCAGCGGCACGAAGAAGATCAGGCCGAACAGCAGCCCCCAGAAGGCGCCGCCGAGCGCGCCCGGGCCGGTCATGTCGGCCAGGTGGCGGGTCTTGGGCTTCTTCTTGTCCGCCGGCCACGACACGGTCGCGGCGTCGTGGAGCTGGATCAGCTCCTGGCTCTGCAACGCTCTGACGGTGCCGACGGCGTCCTCGGCGCCGGACGGTGAGTCGAACTTCCAGACGGTCAACGTGGCCATGTGCGGCCTCCTCTCATGGGGTGATTTCCTCAGTCGGTCACGAGCACGCGCTCGTCGGCAGGGCGCAGCAGCCCGAGCCGGCGGCCGTGGTCGATCGCGTCGCGGCGGTTGTGGGCGTCGAGCTTGCGGAAGATCGCGCGCGTGTGGCTCTTGAGCGTGTTGCGCGAGACGCACAGCTCGCCCGCGATCTCGTCGTAGCTCATCAGCGTCGGCAGGTAGCGCAGCACCCGCAGCTCGCTGACGGTCAACGCCTCCGGCAGCCCGGCCGGCAGCGACGTACGCGGCGTGCCGCCGAGGAGGCCGCGGAGCCGCTCGACGAGTTCGCGGTGGGTCGTGTCCGGTCCGGCCTGACGACGCAGCAGCGGCTCCAGCGCGCGGCCGTGGAGCACCACGACGGCGACCGCGCCGCTGGCCTCGACGCCGTCGAGCGCCTGCTCCAGCGCCCGCGACGCGCCCGAGAGGTCGCCGAGGCAGTCGAGCGCCCGGGCCTCGACGAGCCAGGCATCCACGCACGCGGCGCCGCACGCCGACAGGGCCGTCACCAGCAGCGGCGCGATCAACTCACGAGCGCGCGCGACCGCGCCCTCCTCCAACTCCAGCCGCGCCAGCAGAGCGCATGTCCTCGCCGAGGCCGGACATGCCGCGCGCTCGCGTTCCAGCAGCTCCCGGGCAGTCACGCGGTCACCGGCAGCCAGCCGGACCTGGGCGCCGATGCTCGCGATCAGGTCTCGCAAGGGCCCTGCGGCGTGGGCGCCGGCCGTCTGCAACTGCGCGTCGACGTTCGCATCCGCGGCGTCCTCGTCAGCGAGCGCGAGTGCGGCACGCCAGGCGGCCGAGGCCTCCAGCGTGCGTCCCCGCGTGAGCAGAAGCTGGGTGCGGATCAACGCTGCCGTCGCCGCCAGCGCCCGATCACCCGAGCGGTCGACGACCGCCGCGGCCTGCTCCAGCAGCTCCTCGGCGCGATGCGGTTGCAGCCGGCGCTGCGCGAGGTCCGCCTGTGCCAGCAGCGCGGCGGCGGCCGGCAGCGTCGTCATCCAGCCACGGCGCGTCGCGATCTCGATCGCGAGCTCGGCCGCCCGCTCGCATCGCTGCGCCTCGCAGGCCAGCCCGCAGGCGAGCGCGAGGTCACCGGCGGCCAGCAGCACAAGCCAGTCACGTCGTGCTGCACGAGCGGCCGTCAGGCCGTCCTCGAGCTGCTCCATCGCACGCGCGAGCTCGCCGCGCCAGAGCTCCGCGACGCCGAGACCGACGTCGGCCAGCGCGCGCAGGCCCGCGTCCAGCGTCGGATCGGGCAGCCCGACATGCCGATTCGCCAGCCGTCGCGCACCGGCCCGCACGTCGTCGAGGCGACCCTCCAGCCGCGCCGCGTGCAGCTCTGCGGCCGTCAGCGCGGCCTCGAAGGCGTCCCGGTCGGCAACCGAGACGTCGCCGGAACGGGCGCGTGCGACGCGCAGCCAGCGACCGTCGGTCAGGCCACGGTCGAGCTCAGCCAGCGCGAGCGCGACGGCCAGGCCGGCATCGACGACCTCGTCACCCGGCGCGAGGTGCGCGAGCAGCGGGACGAGCAGTCGCGCGCTGCCGTCGATCACCAACCGCAGCGCGTCGCGGCGGGCGATCGCGCAGGCGTGCTCGAGGTCGTCGGCGCGCAGGGCGTGCGCGAGCGCTGCGGCCAGCGCGTCGTGCGCGTCGTACCAGCGCGCTGCTCTGCGATGCAGTTCGCGGACTTCCCCGGCCGAGGTCTCCAGTCGCAGCTGCGCGGCCAGCAGCTCGGCGAACAGGGCGTGGTAGCGGAAGCTCTCGCGCGGCGCGCCGACCGCGACCAGCGGCACGCCCTGCCGGTGCAGCCGCTGCAGCGTGCGCGCTCCGTCGTCGCGGCCGGTGATCGCGTCGGCGACGTCACCGTCGACCGGGTCGGCGATCGAGGTTCGCAGCAGGAACGCCCGGGTCTGGGGGTCGTGCCGATCCAGGATCTCACCGACCAGATAGTCGGCGATCGTCTGCTCCTGCCCACCGAAGTCCTCCGTCGGCGCGCCGTCCGCGCGCAGGCTCAGCGAGTGGGCCGCCAGCGCGACTGCCGCCGGCCACCCCTCGGTGCGCTGCTGCAGTCGGGCCCGCTGGTGGTCGGGCAGCGACACGCCGAAGGCGCGCAGCAGCTCGCCGGTTTCGCGTGCGTCGAACGCCAGCTCGCGCGCGCGCAGCTCCAGGAGCCGTCGCTCCAGGCGCAGCCGCCCCACCGGCAGCTCTGGCTCCGCTCGCGTGGCGACCACGAGCCGCAAGCCGGGCACGTCGCGGCGCAGCAGGGGGCGCAGGATCGACAGCGCGTCGGGTCCGGCCTCGTGCGCGTCGTCGAGGACGATGACCAGCGGCGAGTCGAGCCGCTCGACGCGCTCCAGGAAGGGCGCGGCGAGCACGTCGGGCGACGCGCCCGGGTTGACCTCCAGCGATCCGAGCGGACCGGCGGCGTCGAAGGACCGCACGGCTGTCAGCAGGCTCGTCCAGAGGCCGCGCCGCGTGCTGTCGGTCGGGTCCAGCGAGACCCAGCAGACGCCTCCGCGTGCCCGGCCGGCCGCCAGCCACCCCGACAGGAGCGCGGTCTTGCCCGACCCCGCAGGCGCGCACAGCAGCGTCAGGCTGTGGTCGTGAATGCCGTCCAGCCGGGCCAGCAGGCGCGGTCGCGGCACCCAGCCGCGGGGCGGATCGGGCACGGTGAAGCGGCCGGCGAGCATCTCAGCCTCCCGCCACGTCGATGCCGCGACGCCCGCCTACCCCGGTCGCCGAGCGTCGCCCTCCTCGGCGTGCGGCAGGCGCCGCACGGCGACGAGCTCCAGGCCCAGCAGCTGCACGCGGTCGATCAGCCCGTGCAGCTCGGCCTGGTCGCGCACCGGGCCGTGCAGCACGGTCTCGACCGGCGCCACCTCGCTCGCCCAGCCGTCGAAGCGCGCGATGACCGCCTCGCCGACCCGGCCCTTGACGCGCAGCTCGTAGTGCTCGTCGCTCACCGAGCGGCTCCTGCGGTGACGGACGTGGCGGTGGGTCGCACCCGATCACTGTCGCGTCGCCCGGGATGAGGGCGCACCACCCGCCGGGGGTGAAGCGCGCCGCCTTGCAGTTGCCGAAGCCCCCCACGTGCCTGACAGCCTCGGTGACTCGCGCGAAAGCGGCGCGCCTCAGCTCTCGACGGTGTCGTCGACCTTGTAGTCGCCGACCTTGTCGCGGAACTCCTGCAGCTCCTCCGGGCAATACGTCTCGAGGATCAGCGCCTCGCCGAGCAGGACCCGGCGGTCGGCGATGATCGGCCGGCGCCCGACGAAGGCGCCGCCGTTGGTCAGCGAGTCGTTGAACAGCGCCCGGCCCAGCGCGTTGGCGGGGTTGTCGCAGACCGCGCCGCCGTCGGTGCCCAGCGACTTGACGATGATGTCCTGGTCGGCGGGCACCGGCAGCCCGACGCGCTCGAACTTCTGCGTCAGCTCCTGTGCCTTGGCCTGCGCGGCGCGATCGCTGTGCTCGCTGCCGTACGTGATCAGGCCGATCACGACGAGCGCGACAAGCACTCCGCCGAGGATCCAGTAGACGGTGCGGATGAAGGCGGCGTCCTCCGGCGGGGGCTGCTGGGGCGGCATGGGAGCGTCGGCGCTCATGACGTCACCTCCGATCCGGCGGCCTCGGGACGCTTCCAGCTGGGCTTTCGCCGCCACAGGAACAGGGCGGGCGGCAGCAGGCCGATCAGCCCGGTGCCGGCCAGGATCGGCAGCGCGTAGAGGGCACCGCTGCCGCTCTCGAACTGCGAGGGCGGAACGAACCCGATCACGATCGCCGCCGCCGAGGCGAGGAAGCCGACCCCGCAGAGGAACGTCAGCGCGGGCGCTCTGTAGCCGCGCTCGACGTTCGGCTGGCTTGTGCGCAGCCGCTTGGCGGCGACGAACATCAGCAGGTAGACGACGAGATAGACCTGCGTCGTCATCACGCTCAGGATCCAGTAGGCGCTGGAGACCGACGGGACCAGCGCGTAGAGCAGCGCGATAACCGTCGTCACCGCCCCCTGCACGACGAGGATGTTGACCGCGACCTCGTTCTCGTTCTGACGCTGGAAGAACGGCGGCAGGTATCCCTCTCGCCGGGCGATCATCAGCAGCCCCTTCGACGGTCCCGAGAGCCACGTCAGCATGCCGCCCAAGGAGGCGCAGACGAGCGCGATCGCCACGATCGGAACCAGCTTCTGCAGCCCGAAGTAGGCGAAGAAGCCGTCGAAGGCCTGCATCACGCCCGCGGTCAAGCTCAGTTCCTGGGAGGGGATCACCCAGCTGATCGCCAGCGCGGGCAGGATGAAGATCATCAGCACCAGGCCGCAGGCGAAGAACATCGCGCGCGGGAACTCGCCGCGCGGATTGCGCAGCGAGGCGACGTGCACCGCGTTCATCTCCATCCCGGAGTAGGAGAGGAAGTTGTTGACGATCAGGACGAGGCTGGCGATGCCGGTCCACTGCGGGATCAGGTGGTCGCCGGTCATCGGCGCGGCCGACGGGTTGCCCTGCAAGAGGTAGACGATCCCGAGGATCACGAGCACGGCGCCCGGGATCAGCGTGCCGACCAGCAGCCCGCTGGAGGCGAGCTTGGCGATCCCGCCGACACCGCCGCGGGCCGACATGAAAACGCCGGCCCAGAAGACGACGACGATGACGATCCCCGTGTAGACGCCGTTGGTCGCCAGGTCCGGGTTGAAGACGTAGGCCAACGTGCTCGCGACGAACCCGAGCAGCGTCGGGTAGTAGAAGATCGTCATCGCGAACTGGCACCAGACCGCCAGCAGCCCCCACTTCGCCGAGAGCCCCTCGCTGACCCAGCGGAAGACGCCGCCCGACCAGCCTGACGCGAGCTCGGCGGCGACCAGCGCCTGCGGGATCAAGAACACGATCGCCGGCACGATGTAGAGGAACACGCACGCGAGGCCGTAGATCGCCATCGTCGGCGCGCTGCGAAGGCTCGCCACCGACGCCGTCGTCATGAACGCCAGCGTCAGCCACGTGATGTACGTCGGCTTGGCGACCGCCAGCGGTTTGGCAGGCGCGACGGAATGGCGATCGGAGGGGACGTCCATCGACGCCATCGCGAACCTCCTTGTCGGGTGACGAGCGACCCGGTCGGACTCTTGGATCGGCACGTCCAGCCTGCCGCTCGCGCTGCGCCCTGTCGATGGCGCATGCCTGCCAGCCGGGGTGGTGCCTGCACGACAGTTGCGGCGCGAACGCTCGCTGCGGCGGTCAGTATCCCGACGGGCCGCGGCCGTCGGGCGGCGTCGTGCGCCGGCTCGCGGCGAACGTCAGGATCAGCCCGAGCACCAGGCCGATGGCGCCGCCGATCATGAGGATCAGCCCGACCACCTTCAGGTCGATGCCCGCCACGTCGGCGGTGACCGCGAAGCGCAGGATCGCGCCGACGATGATGAGGAACAGGCTGGCGCCGATCGTCATGGGCCGAGCCTATCCACGCGGGCGTGCTCAGTCCACAAATCGGTGAGCTTCCGGGCCGACAACTCCTGCTTGCGCAGGTAGAGCGCTCGCGCCGGGCGGCGGCGAGCTGCCGTCTCGGACAGGTCTCCGACCGAGGTCAGGATCAGCAAGCCACACGTCTGTGCGCGCTCCAGGCGCCGGGCGGTCTCGACGCCGTCCATGCCGGGCATCCGCACGTCGAGCAGGACGAGGTCCGGCCGCAGGCGTGCGGCCAGCTCGATCGCCTCGGCGCCCGACGCCGCCTCTCCGACCTGCACGAAGCCGGGCGCCGCCTCCAGCAGCGTCCGCACCGTCCGGCGAAACACAGGTTGATCGTCGACTGCGAGCACGCGCACAGCCGGCTCCTCGTCGAGGTGGATCGACGACGATCTGGACATCGCTCCTCCATGCAGAGTCTCGATCCCTGCACACGGTGCCGTTCTCGACGCGCGGCCGCAAGGGGGTGCTCCTGCCAGCGTCCGCGTGCGCGCCCCACCCGCAGCGAGGGCGCACGCCTCAAGCCGCCGCGGTCGCCGCAGTCGACGGGGGCGGGACGCGGCCGCGCACGCGCACGCCGCGCTCAGGAGCCGCGCCGATCACGACCTCCCCGCCGACCGCGGCAAGGCGGTCGCGCATGTTGGTCAGGCCGGCTCCTGCCGAAGCCCCTCGAGGCGGAAGGCCGTGACCGTCGTCGGTCACCGCGAACCGCAGCGCCCCCGCTTCGTCGTACGCCAGCTCCACGACGACCTGCCGAACGTCGCCGGCGTGCTTGAGCACGTTCTGCAGCGACTCGACGACGCAGAAGTAGACCGCGCTCTCGACCTCCGGCGTGTGCCGCCGGATCCGCTCCGCGCGCAGCTCGACGGGCAGCGGCAGGTCGTCTGCGACGGAGGCCAGCGCCTCGGCGACTCCGCCGCTGGAGAGCAGTGCCGGATAGACGCCGTGCGCGAGCGCGCGCAGCTCCTCCAACGCGTCGTCGACCGCGTGCTCGAGCTCGCAGAGCCGGACTGCGCCCTGCAGCGGGTCCTGGCGCACGAGATCGCCCGCGAGGCCGAGCTCGATGCGCAGTGCCACGAGCCGCTGTTGCGCTCCGTCGTGAAGATCGCGCTCGATGCGACGGCGCTCGCGCTCCGCGGTCGCGGCGATCCGTGCGCGCGACTCGCGCACCTGCGCCATCGCGTCCTCGGCTGCGGCGGCGAGGCGCTTGTTCTCCAGCACCACCCCGGCCATCGCGACCGTCGCGTCCAGCAGCTGCGGATCGTCGCGCAGGGCCCGGTCGTGAATGATTCCGGCGACGAGCGTGCGACCGTCATGGACCTCGGTCAGGCACAAACCGTCGTGACGGGACGCCGCGACCGGAGTGCCGCTCTCATCCACCCATCCGGTCTCCGACCGCTTCGACGGGAAGACGATGTCGATCGTCGAGTCGTCGAGCGCGTCCGCGAACGCCCGCCGCAGCATCGGCGTGCTGGGCAGCGCGCCGATGCAATCGGCCAGCTGCTGCAGCGCGCGTCCCGCGAACAGCTTCCACCGCAGCAGACCTGCGAGGAACGCCACCGCCACCAAGGGCACCGCCAGCGCCAGCATCCAGGACACGATCTCGACCGGCCAGGCCGTCGAGTCGATCTCGCGTCCCACCAGCAGCGTCCCGAGCAGCGCGACGCGCACGACGGCGACCGCGAGCACCGGCGCGAGGATCAGACGGCTTGTCGGCGTCGCCGTCCGAGTGCGCTCCAGCAGCCGCACGACGACCGCGGCGAGCACGACCACCAGCACCACCACCGCCACCGGCTGCAGCACGGCGTCGACGAACGCCGGTTGGCGATCGACCGCGAACAGCGCGTTGGACGGACAGTCGTCCACGCAACTGGCGTATGGGCTCGGGACCTCGAACCGCTCGGCGAGCAGCGTCTGCGGACCGAGCAGCACGGCGACCGCAAGGCCCATCGCCGCGACGAGCATCCGGTCGATCCGCGTCCGCAGACCCCCATCCGGGAACGCGAGGAACAAGTAGACGAGCAGCACCTCGACCAGCCAGCCCGCGACGCGCCCTGCCGTGAAGGCCACCGGGTCGCGCGACTCCGCGAACGTCGTCAGGAACCAGCCGCTCCCTGCCGCGACGAGCAGCACGCCGAAGCGCCGCTCACGGCGCGACGCCCATACCCAGAGCCCCACGCCGGCCGGGACCCCGACCATCAGCGCCCGCGCCAGCGCGATCCCGGGCGAGCGCTCCGCCGCGATCGCGCCCGCAAGCGCCATCGCCCCCGCGACCAGGCACATGCCCGCCATCAGCTCGACGGCCCGCAGGCGCGTCGGCTTCACGACCCCCACCCCACGGACGCTGCTCACCATCGCTTGTCCCTACGGCCGAATCAGTGCTCTCGTCTCCGCGGCGAACTCTGCCTACTACTTTGACGCATTTCGAGAGGTGCTTGTCTCGACATGGCGCGTTCGACCGCACGCCGTACGCGCACGAAGCGACCGTGGGTGCGCGCCCCCTTGCGACGGCGCGTCCGCACGGAACATGATTCGAGGAAGAGTCGACGAGCGAGGAGGGTGCCGATGTGTCGCTGGATGGCGTGGTTCGGACAGCCCGTGCTGATCGACGAGCTGCTGTTCGGCACCAAGCACGGGATCGTCGACCAGAGCCTGCACGCGCGGATGGGCGCCGAGCCGACCAACGGCGACGGCTTCGGCCTCGGCTGGTACGACGACGACGGCCAGCCGGCGCTGTACCGCAGCGAGGCGCCGGCGTGGTCGGACCCGAACCTGCGCGAGCTCGCCGCGCATGTCACCTCGCACGCGTTTTTCGTGCACGTGCGCGCCGCGATCGGCTCGCCCGTGCAGCAGACCAACTGCCACCCGTTCCGCCACGGCAGATGGCTGTTCGTCCACAACGGCTACGTCGCCGATTTCCCCCGGCTGCGCCGCGACCTGATGCTCGCGCTGGACGCCGAACGCTTCGCCGACGTGCACGGCTCCACCGACACCGAGGTGCTTTTCCAGCTCGCGCTCACCCACGGCCTTGAGCACGACCCGATCGGGGCGCTGGAGCGGACCGTCGGCCTGGTCGAGCAGACCGCCCGGCGACACGGCCGCGAATGCATGGTGCAGGCGAGCTTCGGCGTCTGCGACGGCACGACGCTGTGGGCGGTGCGGTATGCGACCGAGGGCCCGCCGCGGTCGCTGTTCGCCTCGGCCGACGTCGAGACCGTCCAGCGCCTCTACCCCGACGACAGCCGCCTCGCGCGCCTGCTGCCCGGCGACCGGCTGATCGTCTCCGAGCCGTTCTCCGACCTGCCCGGCGTCTGGCACGAGATCCCGCCCCACACCGCAGTCACGCTCGAGCACCGCGGCGAGCTGGTGTCCCGTCCGTTCGTTCCCGCGATGGAGGTCCATCTGACATGACGAGCTCACCCGCGACGACCCCGGCGCCGTTCACCGACCGCGACTACGCCGCCCGCATGCGACGAGCCTCCGAGCAGGCGCGCGACGCCGGCCTCGCCGGCGTGCTCGTCACGCCGGGTCCCGACCTCCAGTACTTCACCGGCTACGCGCCGATAGCGATCACCGAGCGGATCACCATGCTCGTGATCGCCGCCGACCGCGATCCGACGATGATCGTCCCGATCCTCGAGCGCCCCGACGCCGAGGCCGCCCCGGCGGCACCCGCACTGGAGCTGACCGACTGGACCGACGGCGACGATCCCTACGCCGTGACCGCCCGCCTGCTCGCCCCCGACGGCCGCTACGCGATCTCCGATTCGGCCTGGGCGATGCACGTTCTCGGCCTCCAGCGCGCCCTGCCCCGTTCCGGATACGTGTCGATGACCGCCTCGCTGCCGATGCTGCGCGCGATCAAGGACGCCGCCGAGCTCGACCGACTCGCCGCGGCCGGCGCCGCCGCCGACGCCTGCCTCGAAGCGCTCGTGCGCGAGCCGTTCGCCGGACGGCGCGAGAGCGAGATCGGCGCCGCGCTCGCGGCCCTCCTGCGCCAGACCGGTCACTCCCAGGTCGACTTCACCGTCGTCGGCTCCGGTCCCAACGGCGCCAACCCCCACCACGAGGTGAGCGAGCGCACGATCGAGGACGGCGACATGGTCGTGCTCGACTTCGGCGGCCTCAAGGACGGATACGGCTCCGACACGACACGCACCGCCCACGTCGGGGCGCCCACCGGCGAGGAACGCGAGGTCTTCGAGATCGTCCGCCAAGCGCAGCAAGCCGGCTTCGACGCTGTCCGCCCCGGCGCCACCTGTCAGGACGTCGACCGCGCCGCCCGCCAGGTGATCGCCGACGCCGGCTACGGCGACCGCTTCATCCACCGCACCGGCCACGGCATCGGCCTCACGACCCACGAACCGCCCTACATCGTCGAGGGCGAAACCCAGCCGCTCGTGCCCGGCATGTGCTTCTCGATCGAGCCCGGCATCTACCTCCCCGACCGCTTCGGCGTCCGCATCGAGGACATCGTCACGGTCACCGAGACCGGCGGACGCCGCCTCAACACCACCGACCACCGCCTCTACATCGTGGAGTGAGGCTCACGGAGCCAGCGCCAGGCCACGTCGAAGCGCACTTACGCCTGCCGACCGCCTCGCTGCCTTTGCCGTGTCCGGTTGCGGCGCTCAGCCGCAATCGATCCGCTCCAACGACGATCTGTAGGCCTCACCGAGCTGCGACAGCGCAGTGCTCAGCTGCTCTCTCGCGTCGCTCAGCGAGAGGCTTCTACCGAGGACGCTCAAGACGCCGCGGACCTCGTCGGCGAATCTGCTGGTCGCCTGCTCGACCTCCTGACGACGATCCGCGGACAGTTCCGACTCGTTGTCCGCGATCGTCTGGAGGTTCCCCTGGATCGCTCTCAGGCTGCTCGTGACGTCGTCGGCCGTGACTGTCGTGATCGTCATGCCGGCGAGTCTGTCGACCTCTTCGGCGATACCGTCGCGAGCGTCGCAGACCTGCGCGCTCGCCTGCTCCTCTGCCGACGGCTCGTCGTCGGATCCACAGGCCGCCAGCGCAAGCGCGGCGACAACGAACACAACGGTGACCACCACGAGGCGTCCGTGCGGGAGTCCCATCGGTCGTCGTCCGTCCGACGGCTCTAGAAGAGCTCGTCCCAGCGGCCGCCGTGCACCGCCAGCCCGTAGATCACGAGGATGTTGACCGCGAACAGCGACACGGCCAGGAACGGATACGCCGGGATCATCAGCAACTGCGCGATCGCGTTGAGGCCCGCGAAGGCGATGCCGGCGGCCGTCGCGATGTTGTTGCGCGCCCAGATCCCGAACGCGCACAGCATCTGCGCGCAGCCCGTCAGCAGCACGATCCAACCCCAGGTGTTGAGGTCGCTGAAGACGTAGTTGGCATCGTTGACGTAGAACGACGAATTGTCGATCGCGCCGATGCCGTAGATGATGTTGAGCGTCGCGAGGATCAGCAGCATCGAGCCGGCGAAGATGACCCAGCCGCCGCCATCGGGACGCGCCGCGGCTCGATCGGCGGCCGGCGTCTGACCCGCAGCGTGAACGCCCATGGAGCCCTCCCTGTAGTTGGTCGACACGATCCAACCGTCGCATCGAGGGACGTCGCGGCCAAGGGTGCCGACACCACTCAGGCCGTCGGCACACACCCCAAGCCGACACCATCGCGGCGCGATTCCGGTCACCGCCGAGGGGACGGAGCTTCAGTCCAGTGTCCGGTCGCTCGTCGCGGCGAGGTAGATCAGCTCGTCTCCGCGGTCGAGGCGGTCGCGCAGCTGGTGGCGATCGTGCACGCGCTCCTCGAGCAGGTACGCGCGCCCGTCGGAGCCGTGGCGCAGCAACGTCAGCCCTACTGGTCGCCGTCCTCCACTTCCACTCTTCGACGACGTCGGATCGGCTGGCTTTTCCAGCGCGCGCAGTCTGACGAGCGTCGCGCCGCGCCAGTCGCCCAGCTGCTCGATGTGCGGCCGATCGACCGAGAAGGCGTCTTATGCGCCGTCGGGCGCACCCTAGCGGGGTAGGGTCTGGTCATGATCGAACGGATCGACGACATGCCGCCAGGGACTGTGGGGCTGCGGTCATCGGGCAAGCTCAGCAGAAGCGACTACACCGAGGTGCTCGAACCAGCGCTGCGCGACGCAATCGCCTCAGGCGAACTGCGGCTGCTGTTCGTGCTGACCGACTTCGACGGGCTCGAAGCCGGCGCATTGCCCGAGGACGTCAAGGTCGGGCTGCGGGCAGTCGTCCGCGACCACGCCGCCTGGCGGCGCTTCGCGCTCGTGACCGATGTCGGCTGGATCGCCAGAGCAACGCGGGTCTTCGCCTGGGCCGTTCCGGGTGACCTGCTCGTCACCGAGCCCGACAGACTGGAAGAAGCCAAGCGCTGGGTCGCAGCCTGACCCTGCCTGGGGTCCAGTCCAGCCACTCCGGCCGCCGAGTGGCTGAATCCCCGAGGATCGACCGCAATCCGCGCATATCCACGCCCGGACCAGCTGCCGACAGTATGCGCAATGTTCCTGCAAAACGGCCACTTATCGCGCGCGAGCGAGCTGCTATCACACCCAGGAAATCGCCGGGTCGAGCCCGGCTAACTCCATCGGAACGGAACCCCTACGGCGCGGGTTCCGTCGTTCGGGGGGATCCGCCAGAATCGCCAGCGTTTAGCACCCGTCACGACCGCGCCAAGGCAACTCAACCGTTCGCCCGACCGCCCCAGCCCGACCGTCCTCCACCCGTGTCGAGGTGGCTGAGATCCAGCTCGGCCGCGTCCGCGTCCACCACCTCGAAGTGCTCGATGGCACGCCGGTCCTCGACATCAAGCCCGTCGTCAGCGACCGGATCGACGATCGCTCACCGCGAGCTTTGTCCGCCGGAATCGGCGCATTCGCGGTGAGCTCGACGGCGAGTGACGGGTACGCGCACGAGGGGATCGGGGTGCTGGCGCCCTTGCCGAGGAAGCAGCGGCGGCGCGACGATCGGAGCCGACACATGACGGCCCGCCGACGTCGCCGACCAGGCTGCGCGCCGGACGGGCGGGACAGGAGCGCGCGATGCTTGTGATGGCGGCGGACTATCCGTTTCTTGACGTTCTCTGGACGATGATCATCTTCTTCGCGTGGGTGGTCTGGATCTGGATGATGGTCGTCCTGCTCACTGACGTCTTCCGGCGGCGCGACATCGGCGGGTGGCACAAGGCCGCGTGGTGCGTCTTCATGATCGTGCTGCCGTTCGTCGGCGTGCTGACGTACTTGATCCGCCAGCACGACGCGATGGCTCAGCGCAACAGCGAGAGCATCGCTGCGGCGGAGCAGGCGTTCGACGAGCGCGTGCGCGCGGCCGCCGCGCAGAGCAACGGCCACGGCGCCGACGGCGACGGAGCCGCGAGCGAGATCGAGAAGGCCGAGCACCTGCTCAGCCGCGGGACGATTACCCAGACCGAGTTCGAGACGCTCAAGGCCAAGGCGCTCACGCGTCACTGATCGGAGGCGATGCGGGGATGATCTCCAGCGAGCGACGACAGGCCGGCTTGGGGCCCGTGCAGCTGTTCGCGATCGGGTTCGGGCCCGATCACAGATTCGAAGGGCGCGTGCTCGAGGAGCTCGAGCGGCTCGAGCACGCCGGCACGATCCGCCTGCTCGACCTGCTGTTCGTGATGCGCGACGCCGAGACCGACGAGCTCGTCGCGCTCGCGCACGAGGGCAGCGAGAACCTCGGCGGGATGGTCGGAACGCTGCTCGACTTCGACTTCGACCTCGGCGGCGAGCCGGCACCTGCGCCGGCTCCGGACCGAGACGAGGTGCGATCGATGGGGATGGGCAGAGCGGACGTCGAAGAACTTGCCGCGTTGATGGGCCCGGGCGAGGCGACGGCATTCATGCTCTTCGAGCACGTCTGGGCGCGCGACCTCAGACGCGCGATCGGCGACGCCGGCGGCTTCCCGCTCGGCGAGGGCTTCCTCACCGCCGAGGCGATCGCGTTCGTCGAGCCCGAGCTGATCGCGATGGCCGCCGAACTCGATGCGCTGCAGACCGTGAGCGACGCCGGCGCTACCGGCTGAGACGGAGGACGACGATGGGACTGCTGGCCAACCGTGCCGCCACGCGCATGCAGACGCGGCAGATGTACCGCACGGCGTCGCGCATGCAGCGCCGTCGCAGCTGGATGGAGTCGCGCATGGGCGCGCGGCAGGACTTCGAGCCCGCGCCGACCGATCAGCTCGAGGCCGCACCCGCCTCAGCCCCGGCCCCCGCCGCGGCGCCAGCCGCGCCGGACTACGTCACCGAGCTCGAGCAGCTCGCCAAGCTGCGTGACCAGGGCATCCTCACGCCTGAAGAGTTCGAGGCCAAGAAGAAGCAGCTGCTCGGACTCTGACCGCGCGACTCACGGGGGTCCTGCCTGCACCGGGCGCTCGTGGGCGAGGTCGGCGGCGATGTGGGTTGCCGCGGCGGTCAGCGGCGCCGCGAGGATCAGGCCCACCGCGCCGAACATGCTGCCGCCGGCGATCGTCACGACCAGCACGGCGAGCGGATGGATGCCCAGCGCGGCACCGTAGGCGATCGGTTGCACGAGCTGCTGCAGGATGCCGTTGGAGAGCAGCTGCACGATCGCCATCCCGATAGCCGCGTCGGTCCCGGCGCCGCCGAGCGCGATCAGCACCGAGAAGATGCCCGCGCCCCATGCCCCCAAGTACGGGACGTAAGCGCCGAGGAAGGTAACCGCGGCGAGCGTGCCGGGCAGCGGCACGCCGAACAGCAGCGCGCCCCCGCCGACCAGCAGCGCGTTGAACCCGGCGACGAACGTGACGCCCGCGAAGTAGCCGCGCAGCGACTCCACCACGCGCCGGGTCATCCGGTGCGCGACCGTGTCGGGCACGCGCATGTGGCGCTCGACCCAGGCCCGGATGAGCGGCCCGTCCTTGAGCAGGAAGAAGAGGCTCAGCGCGGTCAGCGCCAGGAACACGGCCAGCGAGGAGAGCGAGGCGATCCCTTGCGCGACGCCGTCAAGCAGCGTCGAGACTCCGCCCTCGACGGCCGACGATGCGTCGTCGCGCGCCGCCCGCGCGCTGCCGGGATCGACGCCGGCGTCGGTAAGCCAGCGCTGGAGCGTGTCCTGCGCGCCGGCCAGGAAGGAGCGGATGCTGTCGGTCTCGCTGGTGATCCCGCCGAGCACAGCGACCGTCACCCCGGCGGCGAGCAGCGCGAGGCCGACCAGGACCAGCGCGCCGCCCAGCCCACGCGCGACGCGGTGGCGCGCCAGCCACGCGACCAGCGGCGAGGCGACCGCCGCGACGACGCCCGCCGTGATCAGGGGCAGCACGATCGCCTGCGTCAACGAGAGGATCCAGACCGCGCCGACCAGCAGCAGGGTGACGCCGACGGCCAGCCAGGCCGACGTGCCGAGGTCTCGCAGCCACCGCGGCGCAGCGAACAGGCCGGTCAGCTCGTGCGGGTCGAACGGAGCGCCGGGGTCCTCGTCGTGTCTGCGGCGCAGGCGCACGTTGCGCTCACCTGCTCCCGCCGTGCCGCAGGCGCGTCGGTGCCTGGGCGACGCCGCGGGCCATCGCGTGCCTCCTCGTCGGGTATCGAGCGACCCACGGTCAAGCTTCGATCAACACGGACAGCCTGCCGCGCTCGCACGCCCGTGTCGATGGCGCACGCCTGCTAGGCGAGGTGGTGCGCACACGACATACACGTGCGCGCCCCCTTGCCGGCGCTCGCGCGCGCCGAGGATCATCGAGGCAGGCTGGAGACCAAGGCGCGAGCGAGCGAGAGGTATCTCGATGTGCCGCTGGATGGCGTGGTTCGGGCAGGCGGTGACGATCGACGAACTGCTGTTCCAGACCAAGCACGGGATCGTCGACCAGAGCCTGCACGCGCGCATGGGCGCCGAGCCGACCAACGGCGACGGCTTCGGGCTCGGCTGGTACGGCAGCCCCGGCGAGGCCTCGCAGCCAGCCGTGTACCGCAGCGTCGCGCCGGCCTGGTCGGACGCGAACCTTCGCGAGCTCGCCGCACACGTCACCTCGCACGCCTTCCTCGTGCATGTCCGCGCCGCGATCGGCTCCCCGGTCCAGCAGACCAACTGCCACCCGTTCCGCCACGGCAGATGGCTCTTCGTCCACAACGGCTACGTCGCCGACTTCCCCCACCTGCGGCGCGACCTGATGCTCGCCCTCGACCCCGACCGCTTCGCCGCCGTCCACGGCTCCACCGACACCGAGGTGCTCTTCCAGCTCGCGCTCTCCTACGGACTGGAGGACGATCCGCTCGCCGCGCTGGAGCGGACCGTCGGCCACGTCGAGCAGACCGCCCGCCGACGCGGCTGCGAATGCCTGGTGCAGGCGACCTTCGGCGTCTGCGACGGCACCACCCTCTGGGCCGTCCGCTACGCCACCGAGGGCACCCCGCGCTCGCTCTTCGCCTCCGCCGAAGTCGCGACCGTGCAGCACCTCTACCCCGACGACAGCCGCCTCGCGCGCCTGCTGCCCGGCGACCGCCTGATCGTCTCCGAGCCCTTCTCGGACCTGCCCGGCGTCTGGCACGAGATCCCGGCCAACAGCGCGGTGACGCTGGCGCACTGCGGCGAACTGGACTCCCGCCCGTTCGTGCCGGGCGCGGCCGCGACGACCGCCGCGTCCACCGGCGAGGAGCGATGACATGGTGAGCCAACCCGAGACGGTCCCGGCGCCGTGGCATGACCGACGCCCCGGACCTCCGACGAAGGGATGAGACCGATGCTGATCGAGGACTACGGCCTGATCGGCGACCTGCAGTCCGCCGCGCTCGTGAGCCGTGACGGGTCGGTGGACTGGCTGTGCGTGCCGCGCTTCGACTCCGCCTCGTGCTTCACGGCGCTTCTGGGCAACGAGCGGCACGGCCGGTGGCTGTTGGCGCCGGCCGGCGCGCCGATGCGCGCGACGACCCGCCGCTACCGGCCCGGGACGCTGGTGCTCGAGAGCGAGTTCGAGACCGCCGACGGAGCCGTGCGCGTTGTCGACTTCATGCCGCGCCGCGGCGACGGGCCACCGCGCGTGATGCGGATCGTCGAGGGCCTGCGCGGCCGGGTGCCGATGCGGATGGAGCTGTCGCTGCGGCCCGACTACGGGTCGATCACCCCCTGGGTCGAGCGGGCCTCCGACGGCGCGGTGGCCAACGCCGGCCCCGACGGGTTCCGGCTCACCACACCGCTGCCGCTGGACGTCGAGAACGGCACGGTGACGAGCGAGTTCACCGTCGTGGAGGGCGCACGCGAGCGGCTGACGCTGACGTGGCACCTGTCCTATGACGAGACCCCGCCGGTCGAGGACGCCGACTCGGCGCTGGCCCGCACGGAGGCAGGGTGGCGCGAGTGGAGCGAACGCTGCAGCTACGACGGCGCCTACCGCGACGAGGTGCTGACCTCGCTGATCGCGCTCAAGGCGATGGCCTCGGAGACGACCGGCGCCCTGATCGCCGCGCCAACGACGTCGCTGCCAGAGGAGCTCGGCGGCGTGCGCAACTGGGACTACCGCTACTGCTGGCTGCGCGACTCCGTGCTCGCGCTCGAAGCACTGCTGAGCGCCGGCTACCTGGAGGAGGCGCAGGGGTTCCGCGACTTCCTGCTGCGCGTCGGCACCGGCGACCCGGCCAGAGTCCAGATCATGTACGGGGTCGGCGGCGAGCGGCGGCTGACGGAGTTCGAGCTGCCGGAGCTGCCCGGCTACGAGGGCTCCAGGCCAGTTCGCATCGGCAACGCCGCCTCCGAGCAGTTCCAGCTCGACGTATACGGCGAGGTCGCCGCCGTCATGCAGATCGGCGCCGAGCTGCAGGGCCGCGTCGAGCGGCGCCTGTGGCCGCGCTGGCGCGCGATCGTCGAGTACGTCGAGACGATCTGGCGCGAGCCCGACGACGGCATCTGGGAGTCGCGCGGCGAGCGGCGCCACTACACGTACTCCAAGGTGATGGCGTGGGTCGTCTTCGACCGCGCCGTGCGGATCGCGCAGCGCTTCGAGCTCGACGCGCCGCTCGACCGCTGGACCGCGACGCGCGAGGAGATCCACCGCGAGGTCTGCGCGCGCGGCTATGACCCGACGCGCCGCACGTTCACCCAGTACTACGGCTCGCGCGAGCTGGACGCGAGCGTGCTCAACATCCCGCTCGTCGGCTTCCTGCCGGGCAGCGACGAGCGCGTGACCGGCACGATCGACGCAGTCACGCGCGAGCTGGGGCGCGACGGCTTCGTCTCGCGCTACTCGACCGCCGAGACCGACGACGGCCTGCCCGGCGACGAAGGCCAGTTCCTGGCGTGCTCGTTCTGGCTCGTCAGCGCGCTCGCCCTCAACGGCCGCGTGCAGGAGGCGCGCACGCTGTTCGAGCGCCTGCTCGGCCTCTCCAACGATCTCGGCCTGCTGGCCGAGGAGTACGACGTCGCCAACAGACGCCAGGTCGGCAACTTCCCCCAGGCATTCAGCCACCTGACCCTGATCGTCGCCGCCAGAGCGATCACGACCGCCGAGCGCGAGCACGGTGCAGCGGTCCGCGTGGGCGCGTGACCGAGCAGCCGGCAACCACGGCCGCAAGCCGCCTGTCCACGCGACGGCTGCTCGCCCCGCTCGCGCTCGCACAGTTCATCTGCAGCTTCGCCGGCTCCAACATGAACGTGATGATCAACGACATCAGCCGCGATCTCGACACGACCGTCAAGGGCGTGCAGACCGCGATCACGCTGTTCCTGCTGATCATGGCGATCTTCATGATCCCCGGCAGCAAGCTGACCGACAGATGGGGCCGCAAGCGCTGCTTCACCGCCGGCCTGGTGCTGTACGGGATCGGGGCCCTGCTCAGCGCCCTCTCGCCGAGCCTCGGGGTGCTGATCGTCGGCAACTCGGTGCTGGAAGGCGTCGGCACCGCTCTGCTGATCCCGCCGGTCTACATCCTCACGACGCTGGCATTCAGCGACCTGACGTCGCGTGCGCGCGCGTTCGGACTGATCAGCGCCGCCGGCGGCGTCGGCGCCGCGGCCGGCCCGCTGATCGGCGGGCTCATCACGACCGCGATCAGCTGGCGCGCCGCGTTCCTCTTCCAGGCGCTGATCGTCGCGACCATCGTCGTCCTGAGCCGCCGTGTCGAGGATCCGCTCCCGCCCGACCCCGACCGCCCGTTCGACACGCTCGGCGCGGTCCTCTCGGCGGCGGGCATGTTCTTCGTCGTGCTCGGCATCCTGCAGGCCGACACCGACGCCCTGCTGCTCGCCGTCTTCCTCGCGCTCGGCGCCGTCTTCCTGCTGCTCTTCTTCGTCCACGTTCGCGCCGACGAGCACGCCGGCCGCGAGCCGCTGCTGAGCCTCGATCTCTTTCGCAACCGCACGTCCAACCTCGGCCTCGTCACGCAGAACGTGCAATGGCTCCTGCTGATGGGGGTCTCGTTCGTGGTGTCGGTCTTCCTCCAGACCGTGCGCGACTTCAACGCGATCAAAACCGGCGTCGTCTTCACCGCCGCGACCGCCGGCGTCCTCGTCTCCTCGCTCGCCGCCGAACGCCTCGCCAGACGACGCGCCCAACGCACCCTCATCCGGACGGGGTTCGTCACCACGATCGGGGGCATCGGACTGCTGCTCGCGCTCGTCGGTGCGTCCACCAACGTGCTCGCGTTCACGCCCGGGCTGCTGCTGATCGGCCTCGGCCTCGGCGTCATGCTGACGCCCTCGGTCAACGTCGTGCAGTCGAGCTTCCCCGAGCGCAAGCAGGGGGAGATCTCGGGCCTCTCGCGCAGCATCTCCAACCTCGGCTCCTCGCTGGGCACCGCGATCGCCGGCACGATCCTCGTCTCCGATCTCGCCTCCGGCAACACCACCTACGTGCTTGCGATGCTCGCGCTCGCCGTGATCGCCATCGTCGGCCTCGTCGCCTCCCTGCTGCTGCCCCGCGAGCCGGAAGCTCTCGCGACGCCATGAGCGCGCCCGGCCCGCCGGTCAGTCGCAGTCGATCCGCTCCAGCGACGATCTGTACGCGTCGCCGAGCTGGGACAGGGCGCTGCTCAGCTGCTCCCGGGCGCCGCTCAGCGAGAGGCTTCTGCCGAGATCGCCGACGACGTCGCCGACCTCGTCGGCAAATCTGCCGGTCGCCTGCTCGATCTGCTGGCGGCGGTCGTCGGACAGCTGCGACTCGTTGTCGGCGATCGTCCGGAGGTCGTCCTCGATCGACTGCAGGCTGCTGGTGACGTCGTCGACAGTGGCGGTCGTCAGCGTCAGGCCCGCGAGCCTGTCGACCTCTCTGGCGATGCCGTCGCGCGCGTCGCAGACCTGCGTCTGCGCCTGTTCCTCGGCGGACGGCTCGTCATCCCCGCCGCAGGAGCCGAGCGCCAGCACAATGGCGGCGAGCAGGGTCGCGGCGGTCGCGCGAGCGGTCATGTCGCGGCCCCGTTTCCGTGCAGCACGAGCTGCTTCTCGTCGGCGAACTCCTCGTCGGTCAGCGCGCCGCGGTCGTGCAACGCGGCGAGGCGCTCGAGCAGCGCGACATCGTCGACGGGGGTGCGCCCGGCCGGCGTGTTGGCACGGTCGGACATGTCGCCGGCGGTTGGCCGGCCGGTCGCGGCCCCACCGGCGGAGGGCACCGCGCCCTCGGCGCCGGCCGGCGCGCCGGCATGGCCGAGCGTCGGCCGCGTGCGCGCGATCGCCGCACGAACCCGCTCGACCCGCTCCGCCAAGCCGACCTGCGTGCCGGCGACGGTCGCGTCCGGGAACTCGCGTGCGACCTGCGCGCGCAGCGCGGCGACGCCGGCCAGCACGAGCACGAACATCAGCAGCACGGGCAGCGGCATCCGCGTCGCCGGGATCGGCCCCCACCAGACGACGAGCAGCGCGAGCGCGACGGCGGCGCCGTAGGCGTACTCTGGACGCTCGCGCAGCCACGGGGCGAGCAGACGCCGCAGCGCGACCGCGACGCGCGTCGGCCCCGCGAGCCAGGCGGCGATGATCAGCGGGATGCCCATGATCACGCACGCCTGCGCGACATCGCGAAGCATGCTCGTGCCGATCTCCCAGACCGACTCGGCCGTCGGCCGCACGGCGTCGGTCGTGGCGACGGAGTCGACGAGCGCCGAGCCCGCGACGTTGCGCCCGACGAGCACGATCGCGCCGGCGACGATCAGGGCCCAGCCGGCGCCCAGCAGCGTCCGCCGGCGGCTGCCGCGCGCGACGAACACCGCGAGCGCGAGCAGCACGACCATCAGCAGCGGCAGCAGGACAGAGAAGCCGTCGAGCGCGGTCGCCGCGTTCTGAAGCGTGTCGACCTCCTGGGCGTCGAGGATCGTGATCCGGCCCGCACCCTCGGGGATCCGCGAGACGACCGTGCCGGGCAGGCCGAGCTGGGAGACGAGGTCGGTCAGCACGACCCGCAGGTCGAGCACGACCGCGCTGCCCGCCGCCGTGATCGCGCCCGAGCGGCCTTCGGCGATGTTGATGAACTGCTGCGCGGTGGCGCGGTTGGCGGTGCGCCAGACCTCCTGCACGCGCGGGCGCCCGAGCGCCTCTCTGGCTGCTCTCTCGGCCAGGTTGCGCAGCGCGCCCGCGGCCGGCCCGGCGAGCGGCGCCAGGCGCGGCGGCAGCGCAGTCTCCAGCTCGCGCGTGACGTCGACCTGGAGGTAGAGCTGGTCGACCGAGAACTCGGCGACCGAGGTGCGCACGTCGTCGTCGGCGAGCAGCTCGGTGCTCGTGTCCGCCCAGTTGTCGGCGTCCAACAGCTGGCGGTCGGCCCAGACGGCGAAGATCGCCGCGACGGCGACGACCGTCGCAACGACCAGCAACGCGGTGACCGCCGCCCGCCGTCCGCGGGAGAGCCGCTCGGATGGCATCGTTCGGTTGGCTGCCCCGCTAGAACAGCTCCTCCTGGCGCCCGCCGTGGACCGCCAGTCCGTAGATGACGAGGATGTTGACCCCGAACAGGGCGATCGCCAGGAACGGGAATGCCGGGATCATCAGCAGCTGGACGATCGCGTTGAGGCCCGCGAACGCGATGCCCGCGAACGTCGCGACGTTGTTGCGCGCCCAGATCCCGAACGCGCACAGCATCTGCGCGCACCCGGTCAGCAGCACGATCCAGCCCCACGTGTTGAGGTCGCTGAAGACGTAGTTGGCATCGTTGACGTAGAACGACGAATTGTCGATCGCCCCGATGCCGTAGATGATGTTGAGCGTCGCGAGGATCAGCAGCATCGAGCCCGCGAAGATCACCCAGCCCCCGCCCTCGGTACGCGTCACCGCCCGATCCGCGGCGGGGGTTCCTCCCGCAGCGTGAACGCCCATGGTGCCTCCTCGTGCGTCGCTTCTCAGAACGCATCCACCGTCGCACCGTGACTCGGAGCCGCCAAGGGTGCCGGCACCACACAGGCCGCCGGTGTGCATGCCGCCGGACACCGGCACGCACGGCTGCGTGACGTCGGCCCGAGGACGATCATCCTTGCGTGGCTCGACACGATCCGGCGTCCGAGGTCGGCGTGCTGACGGTCGACGACCAAGCGTCGTTCCGCAGCGCGGCGCGCGAGGTCGTCCGCGCCACGAGCGGATTCCGCGCGCTCGCCGAGGCGGAGTCGGGCGCGGAGGCCGTCGCGCTCGCGGCCGAGATCGAGCCCGAGCTGGTGCTGATGGACGTCTGGATGCCGGAGGAGAACGGGATCGACGCGACCCGGCGGCTGCTGGCGCGCCAGCCGGGCGCGGTCGTCGTGCTCGTCTCCGTCGACGCGCCCGAGCAGCTCCCGCCGACCTCGCGCACGTGCGGCGCGGCCGCCGTCGTGCGCAAGCAGGACCTGGGCCCGCGGCTGCTCGCCGACCTCTGGCGGCGCCACGGGTCGCGCGGGAACAGCCCGGCGCGCGATCGCTTGTCGCGGCGAGGTAGATCAGCGTCGCCTTCACGCGGCGACTGACGTCCTCGGCGTAGCTGAGCCCGAGCTTGAGGAAGATCGCGTTGATGTGCTTCTCGACCGCGCGCTTGGTCAGCACGAGGTCGGCGGCGATCTTCGCGTTGCTCTTGCCCTGCGCGATCTCGCCCAGGATCTCCAGCTCGCGCGGCGACAGCTCGGCCAGCGGCGAGTCGCTCGCGCGGGCGCGGCGCGAGATCATCGTCTCGACGATCCGCGCGTCCATCAGCGAGCCGCCGTGCGCGACCGCCTCGACCGCCGAAACCAGCTGATGACGGTCGTGCACGCGCTCCTTGAGCAGGTACGCGCGGCCGTCGGAGCCGTGGCGCAGCAGCATCAGCCCGAAGCGCGGCTCGGCGTACTGGCTCAGCACCACGACCCCGATCTCGGGATGCGTCGCGCGCAGCTCGTCGGCGACCTGGATGCCCTCGTCGCCGTCCCCCGGCGGCATGCGGATGTCGGTCACGACGACGCGCGGGTGCAGCCGCTCGACCGCGGCCAGCAGCGACGGCCGATCCTCGCACGCCGCCACGACCGCGACGTGCGGCTCGCGTTCGAGGATCCGCTCGATCGCCTCGCGCGCGAGGAAGCTGTCGTCGGCCAGCACCACGCGGATCGCGTCGCTCCCGGCCCGGCCCTGCCCATTTCCGATCATCATCGGTCCAGTTCAAGGTTAACCGCATTGCGTCAACTCCCTTGACCTTGTTGGCGCGTCGGAAGATGCTGGAACGACGATGAGCTCGACCCAGCCCATCGTGGCGCTTGTCGCCGCCGCGGGAGCCGCGACGGCAGCGGTCTCCGGCGTGCTCGTGTCACGCTCCGACGTGCTCGCCTCGCCGCAGGCCAACGGCGCCTACCGCGCGGTCACCATCGTGTCGTGGATCGGTGTCGGGCTGCTGACCTGGAGACTGCGGGCGCGCCCGCGCTACGGGCTGCTGCTGGCGCTGACCGGTTTCGCGTTCGGCGCGACCTCGCTGCTCGCAGCCTCCGATCCGGCCGTCTTCACGCTCGGCCGCGTCGCATGGTTGTGCTTCGCGCTCATGCTGATGTACGTCGTGCTGAGCTTTCCGGACGAACGGCTGCAGCCCGGCGCCGCGCGCCTGCTGTTCCGCGCCTTCGTCGCGGGGACGGCCTCCCTCTGGACGGTCTTGTTGATCGGCGCGGCGGAGCTGCCGACCGGCGCGGTCCTCACGCGCTGCGCAGAGGCCTGCCCGGAGAATCCGTTCCAGCTCGTCGCGCTGCCCGACGCCGCAGCGACCGCCGCCGACCAGTGCGCGACGTACCTCACGAGTGCGACGCTGATCGCCGCCGCCGTCCTGCTGGGACGACGGGCCGTCCGGCTGTCCGGCCTGGAGCGTGCGATGCTCGTCGCCCCGCTCGCGTGCCTGGTCGTGTTCGCGCTGACGATCAGCACCAGCACGGCGCTGCGCTCGATCAGCGGCGACGACGACCTGCGGCCGGCGCTCGCGCTCGGCTGGGTCGGGTTGCTGGCCGCGCTCGCGCTGCCCTACGCCCTGCTGATCGGCCAGGCGCGCGGGCGCCTCTTCACACGCGCGGCACGCCTGGCGGACCGCAACTCCGCGCTGGAGGCTGAGCTGCGCGCCTCGCGCGCGCGCCTCTACGCCGCGGGCGCGCACGAGCGACGGCGGCTTGAGCGAGACCTGCACGACAGCGCGCAGAACAGGCTGGTTGCGTTGCGCGTCAAGCTGCGCCTCGCGTCTGAGGGCGCAGCCGACGGCGCCACGCGCGCCGAGCTGAGCCACACGTTGGAGGCGTTGGGCGAGGAGGCGCAAGACGCGCTCGACGCCGTGCGCGCGATCGCGCACGGCATCTACTCGCCCGTGTTGACCATGCGCGGCCTCGCCGCTGCGCTCGAGGTCGAGGCCGACGGCGCCGCGCTGCCGGTGCGGATCGTCGGCGGCGCGCAGCTGCCGCGCAGTTCGCCAGATGCCGAATCCGCGCTCTATTTCTGTTGCCTGGAGGCGATCCAGAACGCCTGCAAACACGCAGGGCTCAACGCGCACGTGACCGTGCGGCTCGACTGCGCGAGCGAAACGCTCGCCTTCTCCGTCGAGGACGACGGAGCCGGCTTCTCACGCGCGGCCGCAGGCACCGGCCTGACGAGCATGCGCGACCGCGTGGCGGCTGTCGGCGGCGAGGTCGTCGTCGTGTCCGAGCGAGGTCGCGGCACGGTCGTATCCGGCAGCGCCCCGTGGCCGGCGCGGCCCGCGGGCGACCGGGGGTTCGCCGCGAGCGCCGAGTGAGGTCCGCACCCACCGCCGGGATCGCACCCAGGAGGTCGCCGGTTCGAGCCCGGCTAGCTCCACTCAAAGAACCCTGCAAACCGCGGGGTTCTTTGCGTTTCGCGGACCGCCGCTCGCCTTCTCGGCGCCTCTAATCAACTTTGATCAACTGGCCCAACGAGCCGGGAACGCCAAACCCCGTCGACGCAACGCCGTAGTGACCTGATAGGCCGGCGGGACTAACGCGTCGTTCGATCGGCGCCAGCGGCTCCAAACGGCACCGCGCCGGGCATCCTGTACCGCCACGCCCAGCTCGCATCGGCAGGTTCGGGAGCGACCGCCAGATCCCTCAGCGCCGCACGGTCGTCATCGAACAGCTCCGGTAGCTCAAGCCGACGCTCGGCCATCGCGCGGATGAACTTCTCGACCACCGCTTCGCCGGCGTCAGCGTCGAAGCCCTCAATGGTGATGCCGTAGAGCTGGTCGCCGGCACGCACGTCGACGCGCACCCCACGATGCCCGCGACCCTTCGGCCGCGAGACGAATACGTCCTCGATCCACTGATGCCGGACATGGCCGCCGAGCAGCTGCCGACCCAGGTCACGCTCGAACATCGGCGCCATGATTCGCCGCTCGTACAACGAGCCGACCGCGGAATCCCGGCGCCAGTCCGGCCAGGCAAGCAGCAACCGATGCGTGGTCAGCTCGACGCGCGCGCTGGTTCTCGGCTGGAAGATCAGCTGCCACTTGGCTCTTCGCCCACGCCGGCCGGTGACCAGGTGCAAGGTGTCCAGCCGCACGGCGTGCATGTCGCTGTGCAGGACGTCCTCACCGTCGTCCAGCACCAGCTCGCCGTCCCGGCCAACTTCAGGCTCGGCGATCGGGTCGGACGGCCTCCCTCCGATCGTCAGCATGGTTGTTATCGGGTCGAGCATCGCCACCCGCCCTCCTATGCCACCGCGACGAAGGCGGCGCCGACCGTCAGGAGCCCCCACCACTGAATCGGCACCCAGAAGATCCGGTGCCGGCTGCCGTCGGCGTCGTTGAGCAGGTAGCCGAAGACGGTCAGCGCCGCACCGGCGACTACCAGCCCGATCGCTTCCGGGGCCCCCATCGCCTGGAACACCCACGCGATCAGGCCGGCTCCGAGCAGCCCGACCACCGAACCCCAGCCTTGGAGCAGTATCAGCACGTTGTCATCTCCTCGTGGTTGCTGCGCGAGTACGGCACGTCACGCAGGTAGATGGATATGGATGTGCCGCGGCGCTTGTTCCCGACCCCCGACGCGCGTCACGACGTCCTCCCGGATTAGTCGGCCACGCATCGTGCAGTGGTCGCGCCGGTAGCGGACGCGCGGACAAGGCCTGACGCAGCGCACGCACTGGCGACCGACGCCGATGCCCTCGGCCGTGCGCTCGCGCAGCCATCTCGTTCAGTGGGCCACGACACTGCTCGACCAGAGCTTCGACAGCTTGCCACTCGGGAGAGGGATACATCGAGGTGTTGCACCGCGACTCGCAGGCATTGCGGCCCTCTCGCTCGCCAAGGGCTCGCTTTGCTTCCGTGACCGAAGCCGAGATCGACGCGGAACATGCCGCGATGTACAGCGTTCCGCCCTCGGGCATCGGCGATCGGCGCCGACAGCACGGGTGGCATCGCAATGACGATCGGGCCAGCGCGCCTACGCATCGGCCGGAAGGTCGAGGCTGCCGCGCCGGGCAACCTCTTCGACGACCATCCGCCAGTGCTGGTCCTTCTCAGCTTGCCGCGGATCGGGTGGCGCGTTCTCGAGTGCGGTGATGGCGGCTTCGGACGCCTGCTCGAAGCTGGCCGAGGCGTTCGCGCGGAACACCACGGCTTGCGGCACCGGCGCCTTCCGCAGCTCGAGCAGCAGGGCGCAAGCAACGTCTTCTTTGCCTTTGCGCGCAAGCTTCTGCACGAGGGCCGCCGCACGATCGATCCGTGCGTCGAGGCTTTCGCCGAAACGTGGTGGGGGCGGCGGATTGCCAGCAGCCACCGCTTGGATGTCGCGGATGTGGGAGCTGGCCTGGATGGCCGTCAGCAGCTCTCGCAGCTCGGCGTCCGGGCGGGAGAACAGACCCATCGAGTCTTCCTTCTTTCGTGTCAGTCGCCTGAGCCCGGCGGCGGCCCACACTCTTCGAGCGTGTATCTGTCGACCCGGCTGGCCGCCGGTGCAGACGCCATGCCACCGAACAGCCCTCTGGCCAGGCCGGCCATCGGATTGGCGACGTTGTCCTTGGTGTCCTCGGCGAGGCCACCGAACGCCTCGGCCATGATTTCCACGTCAGCCTGGATCTCGTCCGGCGCGCGCTCGGCGAGACCCGCGAAGAACTTGCCCAGCTCAGTCGGTGCGGCGAACAGGGCGCCCATCGCGGCGAACGGGTCGCTGCCGGCCTGCTCGCCGACGTCCAGGTAGCGCTCGCGCAGCTCCGCCCCCTCGCCGTAGAAGTAGTCGCAGTAGGACGCGACGCTCCGTTCGGTGCCGCCGCAGGCGGGGAGCGCCAGGGCAAGAACGCCGACCACCACCGCCACTCCGCGTCGCATCAGTCTTTGCAGACGAAGTTGATCGCGTCGTTGACGTAGCTGTCCCGCATCGCATCGCGCCAGTCGGCCGCAGCTTGCTCGCACTCTGCCTTGGTGACCATGCATCTGGCGGCGACGCCAGACCCTTCTTGGTCACCGTCATATCTCTTGCATTTGTCCGCGGACAGCGGAAAGACGGGCGCGATGTCGTACTGCTTCGCATTCGAGCCGCAACCAGCCAGTCCACCGACCGCGGCCAGGCAGACGCTGAGCGCCGTCAGGCTCTGTCTCATAGTCATTGCTCCTTCGCCTCCGGTTCGTCAGTGTCTGGCCGCGTCCAGGACGACCTTCACGCGGTACGCCCGTGTGCAGCGGGGCTTCGTCCCGCCCGGCTGCTCGGCACAGGCCCGCAGCTGTACGACCGGCGTGGCGGCTCCCGGCAGCCGGGCGCTGAACGCTGCGCTGCTGCCCTGGGAGGTGCTGCGGGCGATCGTGCGGAACGGACGCCGCGGCGCCCGGCGGTCGATCGGCCGGTACTCCAGCGTGGCCGGGATGCCGTCGGTGACCGGCGTGTTGTCGCCGTAGCGCAGCGCCGCACTGATCCGCAGCGTCCGGCCGGTGCGTGCCGGTGGCACGAACCCGATGTTCACGCGCGTGATGATCCGCTCGACGGTGATGGTGTACTGCCCGGTCGGTTCACCAGAATCGAATGCCTCGGCCACCAAGAAGCCGTTGGGCTGCGCCGGTCGGTAGACCAGCGTTCTCCGCGCCATCGCACCGGCCTCCGCGTCTGCTCCGGCGTTTTCGCGGCATTCCCGTCCCAACACATCGGTCGCGCCAAACTCGTCCGTCGGGCTCACCAGGCAGATCTGGAGGTGATTGCCCGGGTTGCGTGAGTTGTCGAGCGCCAACTGCACGCTGTCGCCGGTCCGCAAGCCGAACGCCGGACGATAGAAATGCCAGTAGTCACAGCAGTCCGAAATGTGCTGCCGTGGCGTTCCGGCCCATTCCCCAGAGAACGGCACCCCCGGCACCACCTCCACCGCCGTCGACGGCCCGGTGTTGGTCCCGGCGCTCGCTGGCTGCGTCGCAGCCAGCATCACCACGAGCATGCCGACGATCGCCACCGTCCACCGCATCACGCGCCCCGCGGCAGGTGAGGGGGCACCCACGCCGCGTCCGTCCAGCCGAGCGGTGCCAACCGGCGCCCCGCCCTGACCTCCCGCCGTAGGGGGATCCGGCGCGCGAGTGCCCGTCGAACGGCAAGCCAATACGCCAAGTCCCGTCAAAGTGCTCGCTCCCTGGTCGATGTCGATCGTCCGCCGCCAACCGCGGCGGTCGGCTGAGCCCGGGCGCCGGCCTGTCTGAGGGTCCCGGAGTGCCGGCGCGTCACTCAATGGAACCCCACCGATCGCGAAATCGCGATCCGCCGAATTGCTGATCTCGCCGCATATCGCGCTGTTTGCTGGTCGGTCGATCAGCGGATTTGCGGTAGCGTCGGCCGCCATGCTCCTGCTCCGAACCTGGCGCGCCTGGACGACGCCGACCACCGACGGCGAGCTGGCCCGTCGCCGCGAAGCAGTGCTGCTGAGCACCCTCGCCGGCATGGTCGCGCTGTCGCTCGTCACCCAGGCGTTGCAATTGACCACACTGCTGCTGAACGGCTTCGCGCCGTCCGGCTGGTGGCTGTCCAACGTCGCCACGGGCGCCGGCTGCTACGGCCTGCTGCGCCTCGCTCGCGCCGGACGCCCGCGCGCGGCCGCATGCGGGCTGCTCACGATTTTGGCCTTCGCGGCACTGGCGCTCCTGGTGGCCAGCGGCACCGTCAACCCGATGCCGCTGCTGCTGCTCGCGTTGATCCTCCTGCTGTCCGCCATCCTGCTCGGCGGGCGCGCCGCCTTGGCCGTGTTCATTCCCACCGCAATCGGCCTGATCGCAATCGTCCTGCTGGAGCAGCGCGACGTGCTGCCGCTCCAGCCGCTCAACGCCGACCCCCACGCCCCGGCAGAGGCCGTCGCCCTCTCCAGCGTGCTGGCCTTCATGACCATCGTCCTCTGGCTCTACACCCGCGACGTGCTCACCAGTGTCGACGAGGCCTTGACCCACAGCAACCCCGGCTCGCCCCTGCGGCGGATGCGCACCAAGACCCTCACGCTGCGTGAGATCGAGGTCGTCCAGCTCGTCGCCGAGGGCCTCTCCAACGACAAGATCGGCCAGCGGCTCTTCGTCTCGCCGCGCACCGTCCAGACACACGTCGCCAACGCCATGAGAAAAGCCGGCTGCGCCAACCGCACCGAACTCGGCGTCCTTGCCCTTCGCGAAGGACTCGTCCCCCTGCACGAACCGACGATCGCCACCCGCCCCACGCAGGGCGACGCCGACCCCAGCGCACCGCCGGACGCCGCACAGGCGTAGCCCTGCATCGCCGAAGCTCACCACCGCCACCGCCCGACCACAGCCTCGAGCCGCGCCAGCCGCCGCTCGTGCTCGCTCAGGCGTTCGCTGACCCCGTTCCTCGAGACGCTGCTCAACTTCCAACCGCGTGGCGTACTCCCGCGCCCTGGGCGCGGATCAAGGAAGCCTTCTGCGCCTGCAGCACCGTGGCGTGCAGGCACAGCCGCGCCCACAGGTCGTGCTCAAGCGCACGGTCGTGACGTACAACGGCCGCCTCATCCGGCTGGCAACTGATCGAACCGCGGCCGGAGACGAACCCACCGCTGCGGTACAACAGCCAACGCGCACCAGATTCCGCACGGCCAGCTGCCGTCGCCGCGTGCCGGCCGGCCCTGGGCGGCGCTCCGGGCGACCGGGCCCTCGGCGATTCGCGCGCGCTAGCAGCGTCCCGCCGGCAATCTCCCGAACGGCCACCGGTTGGGGGACTTGCGCCCGCCGAGTGCCTGAAACCACGGCGCAATCCCCGAGAATCCGCGACAATCCGAGCCCGCGCAGCGCGACGACGGTACGTGATAAAGTCCTGCAAATCACATACTTTTGGCGCCACAGATCCCTTGGATCGCACCCAGGAGGTCGCCGGTTCGAGCCCGGCTAGCTCCATACCAACGAAACCCCTGCTAATGCGGGGGTTTCGTCGTTTCTGGAAACCGCGACAATCGCCGGCAATCCGCGGTGATT
>Ga0164243_10001584_pt1 | contig 38473 bp, 33 predicted proteins | sample OricompcompostOP_FD_108781 | JGI IMG/M metagenome (GOLD analysis project Ga0164243, IMG submission 108781) | Organic Plus compost microbial communities from Emeryville, California, USA - Original compost - Organic plus compost (OP) | ecosystem: Engineered > Solid waste > Mixed feedstock >... | reverse complement strand
TGCAGATCATGGCGTGGCTGTTCGTGATGGGCCTGGGCATGGGCGGCACGATGATGCCGATCATGACCTCGGCGCTGAAGACGCTGAAGGCCCACGATGTCGCCCGCGGCTCGACGCTGATCAACGTGCTGCAGCAGGTCGGCAGCTCGATCGGCGTCGCCCTGATGTCGGTGCTGCTGACCAACCACTTCAAGGACTCCTCGGCCGCGAGCGCCTATCAGGCCATCGGCGAGGCGAAGATGCACGAGAAGGAGCCGCCGTCCTGGGCGGTCGAGGTCATGAACAAGCTGGGCGACTCGTTCGTCCCGACCGCGTTGCACGACATGGCCGACGCCTTCTCCTCGACCTACCTGGTCGCGCTCGCGATCCTGGTCGTCGCGCTGATCCCGGTCGCCTTCCTCCCGCGCAAGCACGAGGAGTCGCACCTGCTCGACGACGACAGCGAGGGTGCCGGCCCGATGCTGATGCACTGAGCCGGCACCCCTCCGCTACCACGCCGGCTCAGGACTCCAGCCGCTTCGCCAGCACCGGGATCGCGATCGCGGCGGCGACGACGTGCAGGGTCATCAGCGAGATGGCCGAGGCGACGTCGAAGTCGAAGGCGATGTCCGGCACCAGCGAGACGGCGGTCAGCGCGACCGTCGTCCGCACGAAGGTGCGGCGCGGGCGGCGTGCCTTGCGGGCGAAGATCGCCGCGAGCCCGACGCCGATCATCGAGAAGACGAAGGTCAGCTGGGTGAAGCCGGCCAGCGGGATCGCCTGACCGGACTGGTCGGCGAACGAGACGCCGGCGGCCGACGCGATCGCGGCGAGCACCGTCGTCACGCCGGCAGCGGCGACGGCGGCGCCGACGCCGTGCTTCCAGACGGTCGGCCGGGCGGCCACGTTCGTGTCGACGGTGGTGGGGGTGGTGAGGTGTGCGGTGGTGCTCATGATCGATTCCTTCGGTTCGTGGCGGGTCAGGCGACCCGCTCTCTGCCCTCACCACGAACGGGGGTGGCGCGATACGACAGCCCTCGTACGAATTGCCGCCAAGAGGCCACGGAGGACCGCCTGCCCGAGGCGGCGTCACATCGACGTCGCAGAAGGAGGATGGAATGCTCGGACCTGCTACTCTCCGCAGGCGATTCAACTCCATACCAGCCCGCGCAAGGGGAAGCCGGTCAGATCCCGGCACTGTCGCGCAACCGTAGATCGAGTCACTCGATGAGTCGGAGCACCTTCCCGGACTGCTGAACCTCTCACACGCTGTCGCGCCAGCACGGGTGGGAACGCTCCTCGTGCTCGGGCGTCGAGGAGAGTCCTTCTCCGCTGCAACAGCGGGAAGGAACCATGAAGGTCACCACACTGCGCGGGCTTCGCGCACCGCAACGCACGAACGCCCGACGACTGCGCACGCACCGATCCGGCCGGATCTCCGCGGCCACCACCACGCTTGCCCTTGCCGGCGGTCTCCTCCTCACCGGTCCGCCCGCCCCCGCGGCAGCGCGCGACGCCACCGCGCCCGGCGGCGTCACCGTCGCCGCACAGTCCCCGACCGATGACGAGCCGGCGAAGCAGGCCGCGGGCTGGCTGGTCCGACAGCTCGAGGCCAACGACTACACGATGCCGGGATTCAGCCCCGGCAACCCCGACTGGGGCCTCACCATCGATGCACTCTTCGCACTGGCCGCCTCCGGCGTCGGGGGCGACGCGGCCGAGCAGGTCGTGGACAAGATCCTCGAGGACGGCGCGACGTTCATCGCCTGGGCGTCTGACACCGACATGGGATCCCGGGCCAAGCTGGCGCTGGCACTCCAGGTCGGTGGGCAGGATCCGACCGCCTTCGACACCGGAGACGGCGCCGTCGACCTGATCCAGACCATCCGCGACTCGATGCAGGCCAACGGGCGCCTCGGCGCGACGACCAACCACTTCGGCCAGACCCTGGCCGTACTGGCGCTCGCGCGCACGGCCGAGGGCGTGCCGGAGAAGGCTCTGGACTACCTCGAGTCCCTGCAGTGCCTGGACGAGGACAGCCCGAACTACGGCGGGCTCGGCTACGACACCGGCGGGAGCACCTGCGGGAATGTGGACGGTGACGCCACCGGGTTCATGCTCTCCGGCCTGGTGGCGGGGGGGCGTGACGCAGGCGACTCCTCGGTGAGCCTCGCCGTGGACTGGATGGTTTCCCACCAGGACGACGACGGCGGCTTCAAGGCCAGCTACGCCGGCGCACCGGCGAACACCAACAGCACCGGCCTGGTCGCCAACGCCGCTCGCCAGATCGGCTCGCCCACCGCCCTGACCGTCGCCGACAAGGCACGCGGGTTCATCGAGGGTCTGGAGGTCGGCTGCGGCGCGCCGTTCAACTCCGATGACGACCCAGCCGCCGGACCGGGCTTCGCACGATCCTGGATCGGCGCGATCGCCTACGGCCAGGAAGGCTACGACGACGCGGTCGCGAACGGCATCCCGCAGTTCCAGACCGACCAGTGGCGCCGGGCCTCGACCCAGGCGATCCTCGGCCTGGGCGACCTCCCCGGCTTCAGCGACCTCACCACGGAGGGCATGGCCCCCGACGCGCCCGCCGCCGACAGCTGCGACGGCGTGGGCGCCGCTGCCACGACGGTGACCGTCACGTCCCTCCCGGCGACGAGCCGGTACGGCACCGCCAAGGCCCTCAAGGTCGCGGTCGCGGCCGACGGCGGTGGCGACCCGAGAGGCACCGTGGAGGCCCGTCGGGGCACCAAGGTCGTCGCCTCCGCGCCGGTCTCGAGCGGCAAGGCCACGGTGTCACTGGCCAAGACGATGTCGGTCGGCAAGGCGAACCTGACCATCGCCTTCGTCCCGGACGACACCAGTCAGCTCCAGGCCTCCACGACCACGGCCACGCACACGGTGCAGAAGGCGCGCACCACGCTGGTGCTCGGCTGGAAGGTGCGTCCGACGCCGACGAAGGCCGGCGTCATCCGGGTGACCGTCGTCCAGCGCGACGGGTCCATCGCGCCGGGTGGTGGGAAGGTGACCGTCGCCATCGGCAAGCACATCATCAACAAGCAGATGAGCAGCGACGAGATCAACATCAACGTCGGCAAGCTCAAGAAGGGCACGTACGCCTCCAAGGCCCGGTACTACGGCAACGGGAAGTTCGGTGCCTCGCCCCGCAAGGAGTGGAAGCTCACGATCGGCTGAGCAGGACGACGGGGGAGGCGTCTTCGTGAGCCGCCTCCCCCGTCGCTCAGAGGAGATGGGTACGGGTGACCTCGAGCAAGGGCCCGTACCCATCCCTTCCGGCCGCCCGGACGTGCAACCCGTGCAGCGAACCCGCACGTCCGGGAGCTGGTGTGCCGAGCTGCCTCAGCCGATGAGGTAGCGCCGGTAGGCGTACTCGGTGATGAACGGCGGAAGGTTCGCGTCCAGGGCGCCGAAGCGCACCAGGTCGCGCAGCGTCTCGATCCGCTCCTCGCCCCGCCCGCCGTCCCTGAGCTGGGCGAGCGACTCCTCGAGCAGCTTGAGCACGACGTCGTCGGTCACCGGCCGGCCGTCGTCCGTCGTGGCGCCATGACGGAGCCACTGCCACAGCTGGCAGCGGGAGATCTCCGCGGTCGCGGCGTCCTCCATCAGCCCGTCGATGGCGACGGCGCCGTAGCCGTCGAGCCAGGCGTCGAGATAGCGGACCAGGACCGAGACGTTGGTGGCCACCCCCTGGGCCGTCACCTCACCCGGCGTCTGGTCGATGGCGAGCAGCGCCTCGGCATCGGGGACGACGTCCTCACGCAACCGGTGGACCTGGTTCGGCTCGGTGCCGAGCAGGTCGGTGAACGCCTCACGGCAGGTCTCGACGAGGCCCGGGTGCGCGACCCAGGAGCCGTCGTACCCGGCGGCGGCCTCGCGCTCCTTGTCCGCGCGGACCTTGCCCAGCGCCTCGGTGTTCTGCGCGGGGTCCTTGCTCGGGATCACCGCGGCCATGCCGCCGATCGCGTGGGCGCCGCGCTTGTGACAGGTGCGCACCAAGAGCTCGGTGTAGGCCCTCATGAACGGGACGGTCATGGTGACGTCGACCCGGTCGGGGAAGACGTACCGCAGATCGGTGCCGAGGTTCTTGATGGCGCTGAAGATGTAGTCCCAGCGGCCGGCGTTCAGGCCCGCCGCGTGATCGCGCAGCTCGTAGAGGATCTCCTCCATCTCGAACGCGGCCGGAAGGGTCTCGATCAGCACGGTGGCGCGGATGGTGCCGCGCGCGATACCGAGCCGGGCCTGGGCGTAGACGAAGATGTCGTTCCACAGCCGTGCCTCGAGATGGCTCTCGAGCTTGGGCAGGTAGAAGTACGGTCCGCGTCCGGCGTCGACCAGCGCCTGGGCGTTGTGGAAGAAGAACAGCCCGAAGTCCACCAGGGCCGCGGGAATCGGCGAGGAGTCGACCAGCACGTTGCGCTCGAGCAGGTGCCAGCCGCGCGGGCGGACCACGATGGTCGCCAGGTCCGACAGGCCACCGGCGAGCCGGTACTCCTTGCCGGCGTCGTTGGTGAGGGCCAGCGTGCCGCGAATCGCGTCCTGCAGGTTGATCTGGCCCTCGATGACGTTCGCCCAGGTCGGGCTGGTGGCGTCCTCGAAGTCGGCCATCCACACCTTCGCGCCCGAGTTCAGCGCGTTGATCGACATCTTGGCGTCGACGGGTCCGGTGATCTCCACGCGGCGGTCGACCAGCCCGGGGGCAGCCGGCGCGACGCGCCACTCGGCGTCCTCGCGGACGTCCTTGGTCTCGGCGAGGAAGTCGAGCTGCTCCCCCGCGGCCTTCCGTCGGAACCGAGCGTCCATGAGCGCCTGGCGCCGTGGGGTGAAGGTGCGGTGCAGATCGCGCAGGAAGTCCAGCGCCTCCGGTGTGATGACCTCCTCGTAGCGGGGGCCGTCCTCGCCCCGGACCTCGAGATGGTGCATCGCGGAGGGCGATGCGGCCTTGACGTTCATCAGAACTGCGCCTCCTCGGTCGACCCCGTCAGTGCGGTGGTCGACGCCTGGGGGTTGATGGTGGTCGACAGGGCGTCGAAGTAGCCGGTGCCGACCTCGCGCTGGTGCTTGGTGGCCGTGTAGCCACGGTCCTCGGCGCCGAACTCGCGCTCCTGCAGGTCGACATAGGCGGTCATGCCCTCGCGTGCGTAGCCGTGGGCCAGGTCGAACATCGAGTAGTTGAGGGCGTGGAAGCCGGCGAGGGTGATGAACTGGAACTTGTAGCCCATCGCCCCGAGCTCGCGCTGGTACTTCGCGATGGTGTCGTCGTCGAGGTGCTTCTTCCAGTTGAACGACGGCGAGCAGTTGTAGGCGAGCAGCTGCTCGGGCTTCTCCTTCTTGACGCCCTCGGCGAACTGCCGGGCCACCTCGAGGTCGGGCTCGGAGGTCTCCATCCACAGCAGGTCGGCGTAGTCGGCGTACGCGATGCCGCGCTCGATGCACGGCTCGATGCCGTTCTGCACGTAGTAGAAGCCCTCGGCCGTGCGCTCGCCGGCGATGAACCGCTGGTCGCGCTCGTCGACGTCGCTGGTGATCAGGGTCGCGGCCTGGGCGTCGGTGCGGGCGATCACCACCGACGGGACGCCGGCGACGTCGGCGGCGAGCCGCGCGGCGTTCAGCGTGCGCTCGTGCTGCTTGGTGGGGATGAGCACCTTGCCGCCCAGGTGACCGCACTTCTTCTCGCTGGCGAGCTGGTCCTCCCAGTGCACGCCGGCGGCACCTGCGGCGATCATGCCCTTCATCAGCTCATAGGCGTTGAGCGGGCCGCCGAACCCGGCCTCGGCGTCCGCCACGATCGGGGCGAGGTAGTCGGTCGACAGATCGCCCTCCGCGACCTCGAGCTGATCGGCACGCAACAGCGCGTTGTTGATCCGACGGACGACGGCCGGCACCGAGTTGGCCGGGTAGAGGCTCTGGTCGGGGTAGGTGTGACCGGACAGGTTGGCGTCGGCGGCGACCTGCCAGCCGGAGAGGTAGATCGCGCGGAGGCCGGCCTTGATCTGCTGGACTGCCTGGTTGCCGGTCAGGGCGCCGAGGGCGTGCACGTAGTCGACGCCCTCGACCTGGCCGTTGATCAGGTCCCACAGCTTGCGGGAGCCGAGATCGGCGAGCGTGTGCGCCTCCTGCACCGACCCGCGGAGCCGGACGACGTCCGCGCCGGCGTAGTCACGCTTCACACCTGCCCAGCGCGGGTCGCTCGCCCACTGCCGGTCGAGCTCCTCGGCGGTGGGAGCGGTGGCGCCGGTCGTTCCAGTCGTGACGGTCATGAGGACTTTCTCCTTGTTCGTTGCGGGTCTCCGCGTCGTTGGACCCAGCAGACCGCGCCGACGCGGTCACTGTCCACGGACGCATTCGGCCAACTTCTGACAACCACACACCACCCTTTTGCGAAGTTTGCGAATGGGTCTTGTTGCAAATCCGCGTTAGCGTGGCGGACGTGGACAAGGTCTTCGCCGGCTCGCGACTGCGCCGCATGCGCGAGGAGCGAGGAATGAGCCAGGTCGACCTCGCCCGGGTGCTGGCGATCTCGCCGAGCTACCTCAACCAGATCGAGCACGACACCCGGCCGCTGACGGTGACCGTGTTGGTGCGGCTGACCGAGGTGTTCGGCATCGACCCCGCCTTCTTCACTCCTCGCGACACCGCGCGCCAGCTCGCCGAACTGCGGGAGGCACTGCCCGAGGCCGCAGGCGGTCGCGGGGCCCTTCCGCTCAGCGATCTGCAGCAGATCGCCGGCAGCATGCCGGAGGTCGCCGACGCCGTCGTCAACCTCCACCGGCGCTATCGCGACGCCGTCACCCACCTGGAGGCATTGACCGACTCCCGCACCGAGACGCCGGCACTGATGCCGCACGAGCACGTGCGCGACTTCTTCTATCGCCACCAGAACTACGTCGACTCCCTCGACCTGCTCGCCGAGCGGCTGGCCAAGGCGATCGGCACCCGGCGTGGGGAGATCCGCCGTCATCTGCGCACCCATCTCGAGGACGCTCACGGTGTGCGGGTGACGAGCGCGCGCGACGCCGACGCGTCCGAGACCCACGTGTACGACGACCGCGAGCGGACGCTGATCCTCGCCGCCGACCTACGACCGGGTCAGCAGGCGTTCCGCATGGCCACGCAGCTGGCCTACCTCGAGGCTGACGACGCGATCGAGAAGGTGCTCGACGAGGAGGAATGGCCCGACGACACGACGCGGCGGCTCGCCCGGATCGGGCTGGCCAACCACTTCGCCGGCGCCCTGGTGCTGCCGTACGGCCCCTTCTTCCGGACGGCCGAGCGGCTGCGCTACGACGTGGAGCAGATCGCGGAGTACTTCGGCGTCGGCTACGAGATGGTCGCCCATCGGCTGAGCACGCTGCAGCGCCCGAACATGCGCGGGGTGCCGTTCATCTTCGTCCGCGTCGACAAGGCCGGGAACATCTCCAAGCGCCAGTCGGCCACCGGCTTCCACTTCTCCCGCAGCGGCGGCACCTGTCCACTGTGGAACGTCTACGACGCCTTCGCCTCACCCGGCCAGGTCAAGGTCCAGGTCGCCGAGATGCCCGACGGGCAGCGGTACCTCTGGGTCGCGCGCACCGTCACCCGCCGCCGCGGCGGCTACGGGAACGCCGCGAAGACCTTCGTCATCGGCCTGGGCTGCGAGCTACGCCAGGCCGCCCGTCTCGTCTACAGCCTGGGCCTGGACCTGGCGCACCCCGACGTGATGCCGATCGGGCCCGGCTGCCGCACCTGCGACCGGCCGCGGTGCCCCCAGCGCGCCGCACCACCGATCGGTCGCCCGCTGGTCGTCGACGAGTCGCGGAGCAGCTTCGAGCCCTATCCTCTGCCGGTGGTGTAGGCAAGCGTCGAGCACTCGATCACGACAGATCACCCTGGGCGCGGGGATCATCGTGTCGATAGACGGTGTCGTCGACCAGCGGCACCCGCAGCCAGGACACCATCGCGCGGAGCTGTTCGTAGGCCGCCAGCCTTGCCTCGTCGACGTTCCGAGCCTGCCACCCCTTGCGCCGGAGTCACCAGCAACGCCTGCAGACGGACCCCGGGAAACCGTCGGTGAAGATGTCCGCCCTAGATACGTCGGTGGAAGCAGATGTCGCCGTTGGCCAGGCGGTCTGTTCGGTATCGGTGGTCGTGGATGCGGTGGTGGTGATGGGAGCAGAGGCTGACAGCGTCGTTGAGGTCGGTTCTGCCGCCCTCAGACCACGGCTTCAGATGATGGGCCTCGGTCCATTTCGCGGGGATCGTGCAGCCCTCGGCCCGGCAGCGCTGGTCACGCAACCGCAACGCCCGACGCTGGGCACGGGTGAACAGGCGCTGGGCCCGGCCGAGGTCGAGCACTTCGCCCTTGCCGTCCAGGACCGCGGGGGGGATCTTCGCGGTACACGCGAGTCGTCGGGCGTGGGTGGCGGTGATGTCGAGCTGCCCGGTTTCGCCGGTGGGGTCCACCAGGCCGGCGGTCGCGAGGTCGGCCCGCAACTGGTCGAGGCTGATCGTCACCACGACCGTGGTGGCCTCCCCACCGTGCTCCGGCAACTGGCGAGGGTCGAGCGCCTCCAACAGCGCGATCAGGGCATACGCGCGACGGCGGTGCAGCGGGATGAACTCGCCCGTGTCGCCGGCCGAGGTGCGCCCGAAGGGCCCAGCACCCTGCCCGTCCGAGTTGAGGTGGTCGCGGCGGGGGTTGCCGTAGGCATCCAGACAACCCGTGAACCGGGCCGCTGCAGCATCAGGAAGGGTGCCGGAGATCCGGGTGCGGCCATCGCCGAGGCGTCGGAACCGGAGGCTGGCCTTCTCCCGCGCCCGGTCTTCTTCAGCCTCGAGCTTCTTGGCGAGCTCGGCCTCAGCGATGTCCGGCGCCACGACGTCGAGGATCCGCGCCGCCAGACGCCGTAGCTCACTCGGGCGGTGGCGATCGCAGAGCCCGACCAGCGTCTCCTCCGCCCGGGCAGCCAGGTCCGGACCCAACGAGGAGGGAAGGTCATCGAGGCCGCGGGTGATCACCCGCGCCTGCGCCACCGACACGTCGCCTGCGCGCATCCGGGCCGCGACCTGTTCGCGCTGGTCGAGCGCCTTGGCCAGGTGCCACTCGGCACGCGCAGCCTGGGGGTCGGCCTGGGTGGCGTGGGAGACCCAGGCTGCGGCGTCCCGCGCCGCCGTCGCCTCTGCTACATCGTCAGCTGATGCGAGCACCCGCAGCCGCAACTCGGCCAAGCGGGCCTCGGCCCGCGCCAGCTCGACCAGCGCCGTCTGCTTCTCACTCGTGGTCATGAACACCGCCTGTATCCCCGCGACATCCTTGACCGCATCAGCGACCTGCCGGGCACAGCCCAGGATCGGATGCGACGACGACGCGCCATTCGTGACAGACATCCCGGGCCTCCTTCCAGAACAGGTCGACAGAGCGCATAACAAACTCGATGTCGTCCCACAGGAGGAACCCTCAAGGTCCAGCGACTCCACACCCAACAGGCGCGTGCCATGTCCTGAAAACTAGACCTCAGGTCCCCGGAAGTTAGAAGAGCCCCCGGCCCTACGGCCTGCACCCACCCTACCATGACATCGAACACATGTTCTAGCCATCGCCCGAGAAATCTGTGCGGGCTCCGCGGGCGGGCCGCGGCGGCATCCCTGCGAATCGTGGCTGGCTGATCTTCGCAACTTCACTCCCTTCTCCTCGCGGCCGGCTCTCCCCAGAGTGGACGCGAATCGGCAGCATCAGAAGGAGATCCTGTGATCCAGCACGACGTCCGTGTCCACCCCAGCAGCGACCGCCTGGCCCGTGAGGACCAGCTCGCGTGGAAGCTCGCGGAGGTAGCGGCCGACCCGGTGGCCGTCGACACCGACGTGACGGAGATGGTGGTCAACCGGGTCATCGACAACGCGTCGGTCGCGGTCGCGTCGCTGAACCGGTCGCCTGCCGTCACCGCACGCGACCAGGCTCGCGCGCACACCGTCGTCCGCCGCAGCGGAGCCCAGGGCGCCAGCGTGTTCGGTGTCGACCAGGTGCGGGTCTCGCCGGAGTGGGCGGCGTGGGCCAACGGGGTCGCGGTACGTGAGCTCGACTACCACGACACCTTCCTCGCCGCGGAGTACTCGCACCCGGGCGACAACATCCCGGCGCTGCTCGCCGTCGCACAGCACCTCGGCAGCAACGGCCACGACCTGGTGCGCGCCATCGCCACCGGCTACGAGGTGCAGGTCGATCTCGTCAGCGCGATCAGCCTGCACGCCCACAAGATCGACCACGTCGCACACCTGGGCCCGTCCATCGCGGCCGGGCTCGGCACCCTGACGGCAACGCCGGTCGGGACGACGTACCAGGCGATCGGCCAGGCACTGCACACAACCACGGCCACCCGGCAGTCCCGCAAGGGCGAGATCTCCAGCTGGAAGGCGTTCGCCCCGGCCTACGCCGGCAAGGCGGCGATCGAGGCCTTCGACAGGGCGCTGCGAGGCGAGGGCGCGCCGTCCCCGATCTACGAGGGCGAGGACGGCGTCATCGCCTGGCTGCTCGACGGACCGGACGCGCACTACTCGGTGCCGCTGCCGGGGCCGGGCGAGTCCAAGCGCGCGATCCTGCGCACCTACACCAAGGAGCACTCCGCGGAGTACCAGAGCCAGGCGCTGATCGACCTCGCCGTCCGGCTGCGCGAGCAGGTGCCGGACCTGGACAAGGTGGCGTCGGTGCTCGTCCGCACCAGCCACCACACCCACTACGTGATCGGCACCGGCGCGAACGACCCGCAGAAGCTCGACCCCACGGCCAGCCGCGAGACGCTCGACCACTCGATCATGTACATCCTCGCCGTCGCGCTGGAGGACGGGCGCTGGCACCACGTCGACTCGTACACGCCCGAGCGTGCGGCCCGGCCGTCGACCGTCAGCCTGTGGCACAAGATCACCACGGTCGAGGACGAGACCTGGACCCGGGCCTACCACGCGCCGGAGCCCGCGTTCGGCGGGCGGATCGAGATCACCCTGACCGACGGCACCGTGATCGCCGACGAGCTCGCCGTCGCCGACGCGCACCCGGCCGGCGCCCGACCCTTCGCCCGCGATCAGTACGTCGCGAAGTTCCGCACGCTGGCCGACGGCGTGGTCTCCGAACCCGAGCAGGAGCGGTTCCTGCGTACGGCGTCCGAGCTGCCCGCGCTGCCCGCCGGGCGGCTGCACGAGCTGAACGTCGTGGCCGACCTGGTCGAGCTGCAGCGCGGCGCCCCGGGGATCTTCCAGTGAGCGGGATGTCGCCGAATGGGCCGACCGAGCGCCGCCGAGCCCTGCGTGCCGGGCTCGCGTCGTCCGCGATCCAGCGGTACGTCGGCGCGTTCACTCCGCTCTCCGCGCGACTGGTCGCCGAGGCCGGGTTCGAGGGCGTCTACGTGTCCGGGTCGGTGCTCGCCGCCGAGCGGTGCCTGCCCGACATCGGCCTGACGACGGCGACCGAGGTCGCCGACCGTGCGGGCCAGGTCGCGCTCGCCACCGACCTGCCCACCCTCGTCGACGCCGACACCGGCTTCGGCGAGCCGGCGAACGCCGCCCGCACGGTGCGGTCCCTGGAGCACGCCGGCCTCACCGGCTGCCATCTGGAGGACCAGGTCAACCCCAAACGGTGCGGTCACCTCGACGGCAAGGAGGTCGTGCCGACCGACGTCATGGTGCGCCGCCTCCGCGCCGCCGTGCACGGGCGCACCGACCCCGAGTTCGTGATCTGCGCCCGCACCGACGCCCGCGCCATGGAGGGCTTCGACGCCGCGCTCGCCCGGGCGAAGGCGTACGTCGACGCCGGTGCCGACCTGATCTTCCCCGAGGCGCTGCGCGACCTCGCCGAGTTCGAGGCGTTCGCCCGCGCGGTCGACGTACCGGTCCTGGCCAACATGACCGAGTTCGGCCAGTCGGCGCTGTTCACCGCCCGCCAGCTCGAGGACGCCGGCGTGGCGATGGTCATCTATCCCGTCACCCTGCAGCGGCTCGCCATGGGCGCGATCGAGCACGGCCTGGCGGTGATGGCGCTGGAGGGCACGCAGGAGCCGCTCGTCCCGCGCATGCAGACCCGCGCCCGGCTCTACGAGGTGCTCCGCTACGCGGACTACAGCCGCTTCGACGCCTCCCTCTTCGACTTCACGATCCCCTCCCATCGAGACCAGCAGGAGCAATCATGACCGTCACCGACATCCGCAAGGGCCTGGCCGGGGTCGTCGTCGACACCACGACGATCTCGATGGTCGACGAGAACACCAACTCGCTGACCTACCGGGGCTACCCGGTGCAGGACCTGGCCCGCGACTGCTCGTTCGAGGAGGTCGCCTGGCTGCTGTGGCACGGCGAGCTGCCCGACTCCCGTGAGCTCGCCGCGTTCCAGGCGCGCGAGCGCGCGCTCCGGGTGCTGCCCCGCAGTATCTCCGGCACGCTCGCGCGGGTGCCCGAGGGCTGCCACCCGATGGACGTGCTGCGCACCGCCGTCAGCTGCCTCGGTGCGGAGGACCCGGCCGAGGACAAGGGCGAGGACGACCACCTGCTCGCCGCCGCGATCGACATGTTCGCCAAGCTGCCCACCGTGGTCGCCGCCGAGCAGCGCCGCCGCCGGGGCCTGGACCCGATCCAGCCCGACCCGAGCCTCGGGTATGCCGAGAACTTCCTCTATATGACCTTCGGTGAGGTGCCAGACCCGACCACGGTCAAGGTGTTCGAGACCTCGATGGCGTTGTACGCCGAGCACTCGTTCAACGCCTCCACCTTCACCGCTCGTGTCGTCACCTCGACGCTCTCGGACATCTACAGCGCCGTCACCGCCGCCATCGGCGCGCTCAAGGGACCGTTGCACGGCGGCGCGAACGAGGCCGTGATGCACATGCTCGCCGAGGTGGGCTCCGCCGACCGTGCCGAGGCCTGGCTGGACCAGGCCCTGACGGAGAAGCGCAAGATCATGGGTTTCGGCCACCGGGTGTACAAGAACGGCGACTCCCGCGTGCCCACGATGGATGCCGCGCTGCGCGAGATGACCGCCGACGGCGCTCACGCCGACCTGATGGCGACCTATGACGCGTTGTGGAAGGCGATGCTGGCGAGGAAGGAGATCCATCCCAACCTCGACTACCCGACCGGTCCGGCGTACCACCTGATGGGCTTCGACATCCCGATGTTCACGCCGCTCTTCGTGATGGCGCGAATCACCGGCTGGACCGCTCACATCCGCGAGCAGGCAGCCGCCAACGCGCTGATCCGCCCGCTGAGCAGCTACGTCGGCCCCGCCCGGCGCGAGGTTCCCGGTGCCGCAGCACGCCTGGTCGGCTGAGGAGATCGCCGCGCTGACCCCGGCCGCGAGCATCGGCCGCCCGCCGTCCCTCCACGTCTACGCTGCGGCCATGACCTGGACGACACCCGATCTCAGTGACGCCCACGGCCCGCGGCTGCGGGTCCTCGCCCCGATCCTGCGCGGCTTCGGCGGGCGCGAGGCGTTCTGCGGCGAGGTGGCCACGTTGTCCTGCTTCGAGGACAACTCCTTCGTGAAGTCGCTCATGGAGCAGCCGGGCGAGGGCCGCGTGCTCGTTGTCGACGGCGGCGGCTCGTTGCGCCGTGCCCTGCTCGGCGACCAGATCGCCCAGCGCGCCGTCGACAACGGCTGGTCCGGCCTGGTGATCAACGGCTGCGTCCGTGACGTCGAGATCCTGCGCACCCTCGACCTCGGCGTCCAGGCGCTCGCGTCGATCCCGGTCAAGACCGAGAAGCGCGACCTCGGGGACGTCGACGTCCCGGTCACCTTCGGCGGCATCACCATCCGTCCCGGCGACTTCCTGTGGGCCGACGCCAACGGGGTCGTGGTCGCGGACGAGCGGCTGGATGCTTCGTAGCGCCCCTCTCCATGTCGGGCGCGGCCTGGGCAGCCGACGCTGCTCCATACTGCCTTCATGAGCCTTGAGCAGAACGGCTGGGACGAGGCGCTCCTCAGCGAGTTGCGCTCGATGGGACGGGTCGAGGAGCGGGATCCGTTCGGGCTCGTGGTGTACCTCGACAAGGGTGAGGGGATGCCGGTCGTCGAAGTGCTCATGACTCCCGACGACTGGTCGGACATGCTCGCCATCCACGGCTGGGACTCGGCACGCCTCGCCCAGATGGTGGGGCAGAACGTCAAAGAGACGTCGACGCGACGCCTCTTCTGTCACAACTACGTGCTCGAGCAGTGGGACGAGGTCGCCTACCGGGAGTGGGTCACCCAGAACCCGGGCGTGGAGCAGCGCCGCGCGGCCGAGCGCTGACGAACAGCCCGCAGTCCAGCACATCGAGCGAACGCCGAGAGACAGCGCGGGCTTGACTTATTTGGACATCCAAGTAATTTATTTGGCATCCAACTATTTCGAGGAAGCTGCCCACCGTGAACGAACTGACCCACTTCATCGCCGGCGCCCGCGTGGCCGGCACCTCCGGCCGCACCGCCGACGTGTTCGACCCGAACACCGGCGAGGTCCAGGCCCACACGCCGCTGGCGAGCGCCGACGAGGTGCGCGCTGTCGTCGACGACGCCGAGCAGGCGCAGCCCGCGTGGGGCGCGACGAACCCGCAGCGCCGGGCGCGCGTGCTCATGAAGTTCATCGAGCTGGTCAACGCGGAGATGGGCTCCCTGGCCCGGATGCTCTCCAGCGAGCACGGCAAGACCCTGGCCGACGCCAGGGGTGACGTGATCCGCGGCCTCGACGTCATCGAGTTCGCCACCGGCGCACCGCACCTCCTCAAGGGCGAGTACTCCACCGCCGCCGGCACTGGGATCGACGTCTACTCGATGCGGCAGCCCCTCGGCGTGGTCGCCGGCATCACGCCCTTCAACTTCCCGGCGATGATCCCGCTGTGGAAGGCCGGCCCGGCCCTGGCCGCCGGCAATGCGTTCGTGCTCAAGCCCTCCGAGCGCGACCCCTCCGTACCCCTGCGCCTCGCGGAGCTGTTCGTCGAGGCCGGCCTGCCTCCCGGCGTCTTCAACGTCGTCAACGGCGACAAGGAGGCCGTCGACGCGATCCTCCACGACGAGCGCATCAAGGCGGTCGGCTTCGTCGGCTCCACGCCGATCGCCGAGTACATCTACTCCACCGCCAGCGCGAACGGCAAGCGGGCGCAGTGCTTCGGCGGCGCGAAGAACCACATGATCGTGATGCCCGACGCCGACCTCGACCAGGCGGCCGACGCCCTCATCGGCGCCGGCTACGGCTCGGCCGGTGAGCGCTGCATGGCGATCTCGGTCGCCGTCCCGGTCGGGCAGGCCACGGCCGACGCGCTGGTTGGCAAGCTGCAGGAGCGGATCGAGAAGCTGAAGATCGGGAGCAGCTTCGACGAGAGCGCCGACTACGGCCCGCTGATCACCGCCGAGGCCAGGGCGCGGGTGCAGGACTACATCGCGATCGGCGAGAAGGAGGGCGCCGAGCTGCTCGTCGACGGCCGCGACTTCGTGCTGTCCGGTCACGAGAACGGCTTCTTCCTCGGCCCCACGCTCTTCGACCGGGTCACCGCCGACATGCAGATCTACCGCGAGGAGATCTTCGGTCCCGTGCTCTCGATCGCGCGCGTCGACACCTATGAGGAGGCGCTGCGACTGCCGAGCGAGCACGAGTACGGCAACGGCGTCGCGATCTTCACTCGCGACGGCGACACCGCCCGCGACTTCGCCGCCCGCGTCGACACCGGCATGGTGGGCGTGAACGTGCCGATCCCGGTGCCAATCGCTTACCACACCTTCGGTGGCTGGAAGCGCTCCGGCTTCGGCGACCTCAACCAGCACGGCCCCGACTCCTTCCGGTTCTACACCAAGACCAAGACGGTGACCTCGAGCTGGCCCTCGGGCACCAAGGGAGGCAGCAGTTTCGTCATCCCGACGATGGCCTGACCTCCGCCCCACCGATCCGGGAGCACACATGCAGGAGACCGAGGAGTCCCGGGCGATGGCGCTCGCGGTGCGCAAGTTCGCCGAGAGCGAGCTCAGCCCGCACGCCGTCGCCTGGGACCAGGAGAAGCACTTCCCCGTCGACGTGCTGCAGCGCGCCGCCGCGTTGGGCCTGGGCGGCATCTGGGTCGCCGAGGACGTCGGCGGCTCGGGTCTGACCCGCAGCGATGGCGTGCGGATCTTCGAGGAGCTCGCCCGTGGCGACACCTCCATCGCCGCCTACGTCTCGATCCACAACATGGTCACCTCGATGGTCGACAGCGCGGGCACGCCTGAGCAGCGCCGACGGTGGGTGCCCGCACTGACGTCGATGGAGTCACTGGGCAGCTACTGCCTCACCGAGCCGGACGCCGGCTCCGACGCCGCCGCGCTGCGCACCACTGCCCGCAAAGTCGACGGCGGCTACGTGCTCGACGGCGTGAAGCAGTTCATCTCCGGAGCCGGCACCTCCGCGCTGTACGTTGTGATGGCCCGCACCACCGACGCCGGTGCCGGTGGCGTCACCGCCTTCGTCGTCACCCGGGACGCCGAGGGCCTCACCTTCGGCGCGAACGAGCTCAAGATGGGCTGGAACGCGCAGCCGACCCGGCAGGTCGTCCTCGACCAGGTGTTCGTCCCCGACGACCAGCGCCTCGGCGAGGAGGGCGACGGGTTCGGGATCGCCATGCGCGGGCTCAACGGCGGCCGGCTCAACATCGCCGCCTGCTCCCTCGGCGGCGCCCAGTGGGCCTTTGAGGCAGCCGTCACGCACCTGCGCTCACGGACGGCGTTCGGGGCGCCGCTGATCGAGCAGCAGGCACTCCAGTTCCGGCTGGCCGACATGGACACCTCGCTGCACGCCGCCCGCGGCCTCCTGCACCGAGCGGCCGCCGCGCTGGACGCCGGCGAGGCAGACGCCCCGAAGCTGTGCGCCATGGCGAAGCGCTATGTCACCGACGCCGGGTTCGACGTCGCCAACACCGCGCTACAACTGCACGGCGGCTACGGCTACCTGGCCGAGTACGGCATCGAGAAGGTGGTCCGCGACCTCCGCGTCCACCAGATCCTGGAAGGAACCAACGAGATCATGAGACTCATCGTCGGGCGCGCCGTCGTCAAGGACGCCGCATGAACGCGTCTAACGCGGCCTCCGCACCCGAGCCTGCCGTCGTCGTCCGTCGCCGCGGACACGCAGCACACCTCGTGCTCAGCCGGCCCAAGGCGATCAACGCGCTGACCCACGAGATGGTCGGCCTGCTGCAGGCCGCGCTCGTCGACTGCGCCGCCGACGAGTCGGTGCGCACCGTCGTCCTCACCGGGGCGGGCGAGCGCGGCCTGTGCGCCGGCGGCGACATCGTCGCCCTCTGGAACGACGCGAAGGCCGGTGGCACCGAGGCCGCGCGGTTCTGGGCCGACGAGTACCGGCTCAACGCCCTCATCGCCGAGTACCCCAAGCCCTACGTCGCGATCATGGACGGCATCGTGCTCGGCGGCGGCATCGGGGTCTCCGCCCACGGCCGCATCAGAGTGGTCACCGAGCGGTCGTCCATCGGCATGCCCGAGACCGGCATCGGCTTCCTGCCCGACGTCGGCGGCACCTACCTGCTCTCCCACGCCCCCGGCGAGACCGGCACCCATCTGGGTCTCACGGCCGGGTCGATCGGCGCCGGCGACGCGATCGCGCTCGGGTTCGCCGACTTCTACGTGCCGAGCAGCCAGCTGTCCACCCTGCTGGACGACCTCGAGGTGCACGACGCGCTGTCCGCCGTCCAGCGCTCCGCCGAGGAGGCACCGACCTCACCGCTGCTCGAGAGCCGGGCCTGGATCGACGAGGCCTACCAGGGTGGCGACCTGACCAAGATCCTCACCCGGCTGGGGGAGAGCGACCAGGCGGACGCCGCGAAGGCGGCCGCTGCCATCGAGCGCAAGTCGCCGACCTCTCTCCGCATCACCCTGCGCGCGCTGCGCGAGGCGGCCACGATGGGCTCCCTGAGGCCGGCGCTGGATATGGAGTACCGGCTCGCACTGCGCTGCCACGCCGGGCATGACTTCGTCGAGGGCGTGCGCGCCCAGGTGATCGACAAGGACCGCAACCCCCAGTGGCAGCCCGCTCGCATCGAGGACGTCGACGACGACACCGTCGCCGGCTACTTCGCCTCGCTCGCTGAGCAGGAGCTCGGGCTGGCCCCAGCCCGCGACATCGAGAAGGAGACGATCTGATGCGCGTCGCGTTCATCGGACTCGGCAACATGGGCGGCCCGATGGCGGCCAACCTGGTCAAGGCCGGCCATACGGTCTGCGGGTACGACGTGGGCGAGACCGCCTGCCAGCAAGGTGCCGCCGCCGGCATCGTCATCGCGACGTCCGCCGCCGAGGCGGTCGGCGATGCCGAGGCGGTGGTGACCATGCTCCCGCACGGCGACCTGGTGCTCTCGACCTACGACGAGCTGTTGCCGGCCGCGCCGTCCGGCACCCTGTTCATCGACAGCTCGACCATCGCCGTCGAGCAGGCCCGCACCGCCGCGGAGCGCGCCACCTCCGCCGGGCACCGCTCCGTCGACGCCCCGGTCTCCGGCGGCGTGGTCGGCGCCAGCGCCGGCACGCTGACCTTCATGGTCGGAGGCGAGTCGAGCGACCTCGATGCCGCCGGCCCCCTGCTCGAGGCCATGGGCGGCCGTTCCGTGCACTGTGGCGCGAACGGCGCCGGCCAGGCCGCGAAGCTGTGCAACAACCTGATCCTGGCGATCTCGATGGTCGGCGTCAGCGAGGCCTTCGTGCTCGGCGAGCGCCTCGGGCTGAGCAACCAGGCCCTCTTCGACGTGGCCTCGACATCGTCGGGCCAGTGCTGGGCGCTGACCACCAACTGCCCGGTGCCCGGCCCCGTGCCCACGAGTCCGGCCAACCGCGAGTACGCGGCCGGGTTCGCCAACGCTTTGATGAACAAGGACCTCGGGCTGGCCATGGCCGCCGTTCACGACGTCGGCCTCTCCACGCCGGTCGGCGAGCTCGCGGCCGGCATCTACGCCTCACTGGCTGACGGCGAGACCGCCGGGCAGGACTTCTCGTCCGTCATCAACCTGATTCGCGCGGCTGGCTGAGCGCCGGCCATCACCCCTAAGGAGCCTCATGACCGACTTCGAGACCATCATCGTCACCCGCGAGGACCGGGTCGCCACCATCACCCTCAACCGACCGAAGGCGCTCAACGCCCTGAACGCGACACTGATGGGCGAGGTGGTCGCGGCCGCCGAGGAGCTCGACGCCGACCGTGATGTCGGCGCGATCGTGATCACCGGCTCCGAGCGTGCGTTCGCTGCCGGTGCCGACATCAAGGAGATGCTCGCGCAGTCGTACCAGGACATGCTGCTCTCCGACTGGTTCGCCGGCTGGGACCGTCTCGCCGCCGTCCGGACGCCGCTCGTCGCGGCCGTCTCCGGCTACGCGCTGGGCGGCGGCTGCGAGCTCGCGATGATCTGCGACCTCGTGATCGCCGCGGACACCGCGAAGTTCGGGCAGCCTGAGATCACGCTCGGCACCATCCCCGGCATCGGCGGCTCGCAGCGGCTCACCCGCGCGGTCGGCAAGGCGAAGGCGATGGACCTGATCCTGACCGGGCGCCAGATGGACGCCGAGGAGGCCGAGCGGGCCGGCCTGGTCTCCCGCATCGTGCCCGCGGACCAGCTGCTCACCACCGCCCAGGAGGTCGCCGCCACTATCGCCGCGCAGTCGCTGCCCGCGGTGTACGTGGCGAAGGAGGCGGTCGCCGCCGCTCTGGAGACGACGCTCGCCGAGGGCATCCGCTTCGAGCGGCGGACCTTCCAGGCCACCTTCGCCCTCGACGACCGCACCGAGGGCATGACCGCGTTCACCGAGAAGCGGAAGCCGAGCTTCCACCACCGCTGATCGCGCTGATCCTCGGGGAGCCCGGTCAGAGCGGCTCGGGCGCCCGCGGCGGGTCGTCGAAGTCGCCGTGGCGGCGCCGGAAGCCGGCCAGCACGGCGTTCAGTGTCGTCAGCTCGTCGGGCTCGAACTCGAGCTGCTCGAAGACCTGCGCATTGAGCGCCGCGGTGGCGTCCTCGACCAGGTCCCGCCCGTCCTCGGTCAGCTCGACGAGGAAGGAGCGTCCGTCGTCGGGGTTGGCCGTCCGGCGCACCAGCCCGTCGGCCTCAAGCCGGTCGACGAGGTTGGTGACGCTGGCCGGATGGACCTGCAGCAGGCTGCGCAGGCGGCTCATCGTCATCCGCTGATCGCGTGCGAACCCCAGCACGCGGAGCAGCTCGAACCGGGCGAAAGACAGCGCGAACGGCTTGAGGACGCCGTCGATGCGCGCCAGCACGATCTGCTGCACCCGGATCACCGACGTCACCGCAGACATACCGTCGGCGGCATCGTCCCAGCCGCGGTCACGCCAGTTCTGGCGCGCCTCCGCGATCGGGTCCCACCGGTGCGACGTCATCGGAGCCGATCGTACTGGCGCCGCCCGGTCGGCGTCCCTCACCCCGCGGCCCGCCAGCACGGGTTGCGGTCCTTGTCCTCCAGTCGTGCGCGCACCCCCTCCGCGAAGTCGGGGCCACCGACGAGCTCGACGGCGAGCTCGGTCTCGACCTCGCCGATCTCCCGACCGGTGAGCCCGGCCACGTCCCGCAGGGCCCGCAGCGTGCCGAAGACCGCCGCCGGGGAGCGGGCCGCGATCAGCTCCGCCGCCTCGCGCGCCGCCATCTCCGGGTGGGTGCCGAGGCATTCCAGCACCGCATGCACGTCACGGCCGGCGAGACAGTCCGCCAGCCAGAGATGCTGGCTCAACACGGCCGGCTCTGTGGGGTCCGTGGTGAACCGGGCGAGCGCATCGTCGAGCTGCTCGACCGCCAGTCGGTCGAGCAGCGCCGGCAGGTCGTGACTCCACACGAAGTGGTCGGCCAGCCCGAGTTGGAGCGCGTCCACCGCACCTACGGTGTCGCCCGACAGGGCGAGGTAGGTCCCGAGCTCACCGGGGATTCTTCCGAGCAGCTCGAGGCCGCCGGGCCCGGGCAGCAGACCCACGCGCGTGCCGGGCATGCCCAGGACCGACCGCTCGGTCACGATCCGGACCTGTGCCCGAGCCGCGATCGACAGTCCGGCACCGAGGACCAGCCCGTCCATGACCGTGACCACCGGCGTCGTATGGTCGGCCACCGCGGCAGCCAGCTCCTGGAGCGCGTGCCAACGTTGCCGCACCGCGTCCGCGTCGGTGGCCCGCGCGGCCAGGTCGGTCAGGTCGAGGCCCGTGCTCAGGCCCCGCTCCCCCGCACCGGAGAGCACGACGGCACTCAGGTCCGGCAGCTCCAGCGACTCCTCGAGCGCCGCAGCGGCGGCGAGGGTCATCTCGTGGTCGAGCGCGTTGAGCCGCTCGGGTCGGTCCAGCACGATGTGCAGGGCACGGTGGTCGCGCCGCGTCCGGACGGCGGAGCGCCGGACCGTGTCGGACACCTCGGCCCGGCGCGCCAGGGTGACCCGGGCCAGGCTCATGCGAGACCCTGCGCGCGGACCCGGTGGGCCGCGGCAACGAGATTGCGCAGCGCGGGCTCGGCCTCGGCGTACCCCCGCGTCTTCAGCCCGCAGTCGGGGTTGATCCACAGCCGCTCGGCGGGCAGGGAGGCCAGCGCGGCACGGATCAGCTCCTCGACCTCCTCGGTGCTCGGCACCCGCGGCGAGTGGATGTCGTACATGCCGGGGCCGAGGGCGCCGCGGAAGCCACGCGCCTGGACGTCGGCGAGCAGCTCCATCCGCGAGCGGGCGGCCTCCATGCTGGTGACGTCGGCGTTCAGGCCGTCGATCGACTCGATGATCTCCCCGAACTCCGAGTAGCAGAGGTGGGTGTGGATCTGGGTGTCCACCCGGACGCCGCTGGTGGCGAGCCGGAACGCGCCGACCGCCCAGTCCAGGTAGTCCTTCTGGTCGGCCTGGCGCAGAGGGAGGGTCTCACGCAGCGCCGGCTCGTCGACCTGGATGACCGCGATGCCCGCCGTCTCGAGGTCGGTGACCTCGTCGCGCAGCGCCAGGCCGACCTGGTCGGCGGTCGTCGAGCGCGGCTGGTCCTCACGCACGAACGACCAGGCCAGCATGGTCACCGGCCCGGTGAGCATGCCCTTCATCGGCTTCGCGGTGAGGGTCTGAGCGAAAGACGTCCATTCCAGCGTCATCGGCGTCGGTCGGTGGATGTCGCCGTACAGGATCGGCGGGCGCACGCAGCGGGAGCCGTAGGACTGCACCCAGCCGTGCTCGGTCGCGGCATAGCCCTCGAGCTGCTCGGCGAAGTACTGCACCATGTCGTTGCGCTCGGGCTCGCCGTGCACGAGGACGTCGAAGCCGATCGACTCCTGGAGCGCGACCACCTCGCGGACCTCCTCGCGCATCTGCTCGGCATAGGCCTCGGTGTCCAGCGACCCCTTGCGGTGGGCGGCGCGGGCCTGGCGCAGCCTCGTGGTCTGCGGGAACGACCCGATCGTGGTGGTCGGGAGCAGCGGCAGCCCCAGCCGCTCCTGCTGGGCGACGGTCCGCTCGGCACGGTCCTCCCGCTGCCGGTCACCGGGCGCGACGGCCCCGGCGCGAGTGGCCACGTCGGAGTTCCTGAGCCCACGGATGTCGTCGCGCTGCGCGAGCGCCGCGGTCGAGGCGGTGATCGCCGACTCCGCTGCGGCATAGTCGCCGTCGAAGGCGCGCTGGAGGGCGACGACCTCGGCGCGCTTCTGGTCGGCGAAGGCCAGGATGCCGCGCAGCGCCGGGTCGAGGGCGCCTTCGGCGGTCACGTCGTAGGGCACGTGCAGCAGCGAGCAGGACGTCGACACCGCGGTCTCGCGGCCGATGCCGCGCCATCCCTCCAGCTGGTCGAGCGCGGCGCGCAGATCGGTGCGCCACACGTTGCGACCATCGACGGCACCGAGCACCAGCACCTTCCCGTCGATGCCGGGCAGTCCGGAGACCTGGTCGGGTGTCACGCCGCGCGTCAGGTCCAGCGCGATGCCCTCCACCGCGGTGGCCACCAGTGCCGGCAGCGCCTCGACCGGGTTACCGAAGTAGGTCGCCACGAGCAGCGCCGGGCGCTCCTCGAGGGCGGCGAGCCGGTCGTAGACCGCGCGCACCCGGTCGACCTCGGTCGGGGCGAAGTCGCGGACCAGAGCGGGCTCGTCGAGCTGCACCCAGGTCGCGCCGGCGCGGGCGAGCACGGCCAGCAGGTCGGCGTACACGGCGACGACGTCGTCGAGCCGGTCGAGCGGGTCGTAGTCCACGGGCGCTCCGTCAGCGGCCTTGGCAACGGCGAGATAGGTCCACGGGCCGACGACGGCCGGACGACCGTTCTCGGCACCGGCCTCGGCCAGCTCGGCGAGCGGCTTGGTGGCGTCGAGCGCGAACATCGTGTCAGGCCCGATCTCGGGCACGAGGTAGTGGTAGTTGGTGTCGAACCACTTGGTCATCTCCTGCGGTGCGACGGTGTCGGTGCCGCGTGCCATGGCGAAGTAGTGGCGCACGGCGTCCTCGTCGACCGCGTCGGGGGCGTACGTCGCGGCGAAGCGCTCCGGTGTGACGCCCAGCAGCACGCTGGTGTCGAGCACCTGGTCGTAGAGGCTGAACGTGTTCACCGGCAGGGAGCCCAGGCCGGCCTGGCGCATCGTGGTCAGCCCGTCGCGGCGGACGTCGGCCGCCGTCGCGACGAGCGCGTCGTAGTCGGCGCGGCCCGCCCAGTACGACTCGACGCCGCGCTTGAGCTCTCGGTTGCGGCCGATCCGGGGATAGCCGAGGACGGTGGCACCGATCGACGGTGCGGTGATCTTGCTGGACGTGGTGGTCATGTGGCTCATTCCCTCGCGAGCTCGACAGGTGAAGCCTGCGATCGCGAGGGCGGCTCAGCCGCCTGGCGTCGTGACTCGTCCCTCGGGAGTCGCAGACCGACCGCACCCGGCGGGCGCGGTGCGACGGCAGGTCTTCGGACTCGTGGACGTCGTGCTCGTTCCTACTGACCGGCGCTTCCCAGGCCCGGTGGGCCCAGTGCTGGTGCCGGTGGTCGTTTCCACATACCGCTGCGGGGCAGTCCCGGAGTCTCACCGGGTTCCCTCTTGCGACGTCGTACCTGGCTTGGCACGACGAACCGATCGCGGGTCCCATGCTAGTGGTCGCCGCGGCGTACGACGCCGGATGCTCGCTGGGCGAGCACGCTGACGTGGATGAACGTGGCGGGAGGATGCGACGGCCGCGCAGCGGGTGGGCTATTCTCCGCGCGAGAGCTGTACCCGGGGAAGTCGGTGCGAATCCGACGCTGTCCCGCAACCGTGACACGCCGATTCCGGAAGGGATCGACGTGAAGTCGGAGTACCGGCACTGCTCTCCGACCTATCCCTGTCGAGGACAACAGGTGGTCGGGCGCCTCGGGGCACCGACACGTTTTGTCGGAACGGAACATCATGAAGATTCGCGCAGCATTCGTTGCACTCTCTGCGAGCCTCGCGCTCCTGCTCTCGCCCCTCGGAGCCCCCGCCGCATCCGCCGACCCCGCCACCGACGGGTGGCGCCACGGCTTCTGCAAGGAGGACGAGGGCCTCACCGTCGTCGTCGACTTCGGCGACGAGGCCGACCGCGATCCCGAGGTCCGCTGCCAGATCGGCGGTGACTTCGACCGTGGCGATAGCACGCGGGTCACGGCGCTCGAAGCCGTTGGCTACGAGGTGACCTCGGGAAGCTCTGGCCTGGTCACGCACATCGATGGTGTCGGCAATCCCGAGGGCTACCCCTGGTGGATGTACTCGAGCACCGAAGGCCCGGTGGCCTGGGACGGCACTGGTTGGGAGCTGCCTTCTGGGAACGTGACCAACTACTTCTACGGCGTCTGCTACAGCACCGACGGCTGTACCCCGCGCATCTCTCCGCAATACGCCCCGGAGGCGACGGCGACGATCACCGGCACGACCTCCACCGACTACGGCAAGGCGGCGACCGTCAAGGTCACCGTGAAGCACTCGGACGACTCGGCCCCGAGCGGCCCGGTGAGGCTCACCGGCGTCGGCGCGGCGAGAACCGCGACCATCAAGGCGGGCACCGCCTCGTTCGCGCTGCCCAAGACGGTCAAGGTCGGCACCTACAAGCTGACGGCCAGCTACAACGGCCCCGGCGGCGCGACCAGCTCCTCGGCGTACACGCTGAAGGTCCGCAAGGGCTCCACCAAGCACCCGACGATCAAGTTCGCCACCAAGCCGACCGTGAGCCGCAGGGGCCAGGTGACGATCACGGTCGGTCGGGCCGGCGGTCTGGTCGCTCCGTCGGGCAAGACGGTGCTGGCGATGACCAAGGGCAAGACGAAGATCACCATCAACCCCACGCTCCGCGGCGGCGGCGTGCGCAGCGTGGCGCTTCCGAAGCTGGCGAAGGGCACCTGGCGGGTGCGGGTGAAGTTCAACGGGAACGGCACCTACAAGGCGTCGCGCTCGAAGGCCTACCACGTCACCGTGCGCTGAGCGGGCGACACGGAAGGACTGCACGGAGCTCGGGACCATGGAACGCAGGTGGCCACAGGCGTGGAGCCGGCGCTGGACGCGCCGGCTCCACGTCCTGTCCGTGACGCTCGGAGCGGCCGTGTTGGTGGGCCTCGGAGCGGCACCGGCCTCGGCGGGGATCCAGGACGACCTGTGCGATCGGCACGAGTGCAACCTGGGCGGTGACGACGAGCTGAAGCTTGGCGACCGGCTCAGCGGGATGGCCACCGGCAAGCCTGGCGTGGATGTGCGGGCAGCGCTCTACCTCGTGGAGTTCAACTCGGCTGGCGCGATCACCGAGCTGGTCCCGGCGAGCGAGGTCGTCACCGGCCGCGTGAAAGACAACGGGAAGACGGACTCCCTCGGCGTCACGTCAGAGCGGGTGCCCGGCCACCCCTCGGGTGGTTGGCTCTTCCTCGGCCTGGCCGACGACCGCAGTCTGGATCTCACCGAGCGACTGGGCCAGCTCGTCGCCTATGGGGGGCCGAGCCTGCGACTCATGGGCGACGGATACGCCGCGCAGAAGCCCGCTGGCCAACCGCTGACGATGGATGTGATCGGTCAGGTCAACAACATGAGGTACTGGGTGGAGTATCGCGATGATGCGGGAAAGTGGACCCCTGTTCCCGGTCAGGGGTACTACGACTCGACGAAGCTGCCGGGACCGCCCAATACACGTCGCCAACTCGCTTACACGGTGCCGTCTTCGCTCACCGAGGGCCGCAGCTACCAGTTCCGGGTGAACACCAGCCTCAACTACGGGGGCAGCCCCGACGCCCCGGTGGCCAACCCGTCGTTCGCCGAGTGGACCGTCATCCCCTCCCGGCATCCGGTCTCCAAGGACAAGGGCAAGGACTTCGACCCGGCACTTCCTCCCGGCCAACCCGACCCCGATCCGGACCCGGGAGACGGCCCCGGCACGGACCCCGCTCCGGAGCCGGACCCCGATCCGAGTCCTGGCCCAGGAACGACACCCTCACCGGGCGCCTCGGGCGGACCGGGCAGCACCGGCGACTCGGGCACGGGCAACACCGGCGCTGACGACGGACCGGCCTCCAGCGGAGCCGATGCCGGCAAGCCGCCGCCGGCAGCGCCCACGCCACGGAAGAAGCCGACGGCAGACCCGGACGCCACCCCCACCACCCCCACGGGATCGGTGTGGGGTCGCGAGCCGGAGCCCGGCGACACCTCCGGCCCGCTGCTCCCTGCCTCCTCCGGCAAGAGCGGTCTCCTCGCAGCGCTCGCCGGATTGCTGCTGGCCGCCCCACTGGGCTGGTGGCTGATCGTGCGGCGTCGCGATCGACGCGACACCGGGGAGTCCCTGTAGTGGCCTCCTTCCCGATGCGCGCCCGCAACAGTGCGCGGCTGCTCGCGCTCGCGACGCTGACCGGGTCGGTCCTCGCCGCCGGCATCGTGACCGCGTACGCCGACGACACCGACGTGTCGCCGCAGACCCGACGCCTGTGCGACGGCGCTGATGTCGCCTGTTCCGTGCAGGTGGACCCGGTGGTGACCGAAGGGGAGACCACCGAGGTCGTGGTCACCGGCAAGCCCATGACCGACGTCGACGTCCGCGCCTTCCGGGCCGAGCTCTCGGCGTCCGGCGAGATCACCCGCCTCCGCCCTTACGGACCGGTGGCACGGATCTCCACCGACTCCCACGGCTTCGGCTCCGCCGACCTGCGACTTCCCGACCTGGCGGTCGGCGACGTCGGCGGACCGGTGCTGTTCGCGCTCGACGACAGCACGCTGCGCACCGTGAGCGATCTGACCGCCGTGCTGGGCACGTGGTCCACGCTGGCCTCGCGACGACCGCTGGTGCTCGGTGACGGCTTCGGCACGAGCAAGCCCGTGGGCGTCACCATCACGCTCCAGGTCACGTCCGCGGTCCCCGGAACGCGCTTCGCCGTCGAGCTCGACGACGGCGACGACTGGCGGCAGATCAGCACCGGCGACGCGACCTGTGGCGACGCAGCAGCGGCCTGCACGATCTCCTACGAGATCCCGCGGGGCCTGGCCGACCACCAGCATCTCGTCCGCCTGGCCAATCAAGCGACCGGTGCCCCGGTGGCGTTGTGGAAGGTGCGACCCTCCGACACCGGCACGCCGCGCGACCCGGCGCGCATCCCGACCCTGCCGCCGGTCGGAACCGATGTGACCGGCTCGATCAACGGCGCCACCGGCGGCATGTCCAACGCGGTACCCCGACCCCGGGCGCAGAGCCTCGACATGCCGGACATCGCCTCGAAGGTCCCTGGCGCCACCGGGCTGGCCGAGCACCACCCCGCCACCGTGCGCCGCGTCGCCGGCGCGCTCGCGGCGCTCGCACTGGCACTCTCGGTGCTCGGTCTCGCACGCGGTGAGCAGCGACGTCGTCGCGCCCTGCGCGCGGTCGCGGACAGACGGGGCGGCCACCGATGAGCCGACCGGACGCCAAGGCGCCGGACACGAGGTCGACGAAAGCGCCCCGGTTCACCGCGCTGCCGTGGACGATCTGGCTCGCCGTTGCCACGATCGTCGTGCTCTCCACGAACAACGCGCTGGTGCTGGCCGCCGTGGCGGTGGGCTGTTGGGTCAGCATGATCGCCCTCGGCGGCCCACGCGCCGCGGTGTCGCGTCCTGTCGCCGGCGCCTCCTTCGTGCTAGCGGCGCTGTGGGCCCTGCTCGGCGTCGGCATCCACCGGGACTCCCTCGGCGGGCAGGTGGTGTGGGTCCTGCCCGACTGGTCGCTCGAGAGCAGTGGCGAGTTCGGCGGAGCCGTGACGGTGGGTCAGCTTCACTTCGCGGCCGCTCGTGGGTGGCAGAGTCTCGCGATCGTTGCGATGGTGGGGCTGCTCTTCCAGGTCGTCTCTGCCGGCGGCTGGCTGCGACTGGCCGACGTCGTGTGCGGGCGCGCCACCGCAGCGTTCGCGCCGGTGCTGTGTCTCGGCGATGCCTGGGCCGAGCGCCAGCAGGAAGCGGCGCTGACCCGCCGCGCCGGCTTCGGCGGCTCCGGCGGCAGTGCCCTGGCGGATGTCGCCGATCGGGCGCGCGCCCTGGCCGAGGCGTGGGACGGTCGCACGCGAAGGAGGCCTTCGGTGGTGGCAGCAGTCGCCGGTCTCGCCCTGGCCCTGGCTGCGACGCTGTGGTGGGCGATCACCGCGACCGACATGGAGCCACGGTGGACGCTCTCCGGCATCGAGCGGACGCTGATCGTCGTGGGATGCCTGGCGGTCGTCGGGCTGACCCTGCGCGCCAGGCAGCTGCCGCGGCCGCGAGTCGACGACCTGGTGCCTCTGGTCGCCGCCGCTGCCCTCGCCCTCGCCTGGTTCGGGCGTGAGCACACCGGTGACGCGGACGCGCTCGTGGTCGACTTCGCACAGATGCCCCCGGCCCCCCTCGTGCTGCTCGCGGCGGTCGCCGTCCTACCGGTCCTGTCCGTCGCAGCGGGGGCACGGCGATGACGGACAAGACGACCATCGGCCTCGACCGTCTCTCGGTCTGGCTGCCGGGCAGCGGCACCGTCCTCTCCTCCGTCTCGGCCGACCTGCACGGCGTGTGTCTGCTGTCCGGGCGCAACGGCAGCGGCGCCAGCACGCTGCTGCGGGCCGTCGCCGGGATGTTGCCGCCCGGGGCGCGCGTCCGGGGCGAGATCCGCCTTGGCGGCTCGCCGATCACCGGGCTCACCGCGACGGAACTGGCCGGCGTGGTCGACGCCTCCCACCTGACGACACCGCTCGAGGGCGATCTGCGCGCTCTCCTGCACGGTGTCGACCCCGCCCTCGTTACCGCCTTCGACCTGCCGACCACCGGCGAATCGGCGGCGCTCCCCCAGCACCAACGCGCAGCGCTGCGGCTGATCCGCGCGTGTGCGCGGCCTCGGGCGCGGGTGCTGCTCCTCGACCAGCCGTTGGCCGGCCTCGCGCCGGAGCACCGGCCGACCGCGGCGGGGCTGATCCGATCACTGTCCGACGACGGCACCACCGTGCTGTGGGCGGAGCACCTCCTCGAGCACGCGCTGAGCGGGGCCGACCAGGTCGTGGAGCTGGCGGCCGCCACCGTGCTCTGGTCCGGCCCGGCGCAGGAGTGGCGCCCGCGCACGGTCCCGGCGCCACCCGCGGCGGCGCTGGCCCGTGCCCTCGGCCTCCCCCGCTCGACCTGGTGCCACCCCGACCCTGAGCTGATCCGTGAGGCACTCGGCGATGCGCCCGCGCGCCACGGTCGGCGCCACCGCGCCACCGGCGACCTGTTGGCCACGGCCACCCCCGACGTGAGCCGTCTCGACCGGCCGCTCGAGCTCCGTGCCCGAGAGTGTGTCGGCGTCGTGGCCGCCGGCACGACGCAGCCGGCCCGGGCGCGGGAGGTCGAGGTGGCGCGGCGCCTGGTGGCGATCGCGAAGGGGGCCCGGACCCTCCCCGATCCGCTGACCGTGCCGCGTGCCCTCACGGTCGGCCAGGTGGCCACACGGTGGGAGCGGATCCATCGACTGCCCTCCGGCGCGGTCCTCGATGCCCTCGGGCCCCTGGCTCGCCCCGACCTCCGAAGAGCCGTTCACCAGCACTCCACCGGCGAGCAGCAGGCTCTGGCCTGGGCGCTGTCGTCGACCCGACCGGGCCCACGGCTGTATCTCGACCCCACCGAGGGGATCGACCCGTTCGGCCGGCGTCACATCGCCCACTGCCTCCACGACGAGCCGCTCGCGTCGAGCATCCTGGTCACCGCCGACCTCGAGCTCCTCGTCCGTGCCTGCCACCGGCTTCTCGTCGTCGACGACGACTCCGTGGTCGCCGACGGCGCCCCGCTGGCTGTGCTGGACCGGCTGCCGCATCTCCCACAGCTGACGACGCTCGGCATCCGGGCGGTGCACGTCGAGGATCTCGTTCCGGCCGCCACACTGCGAGCGGTGCGCCGATGAGCGCCGCACAGCACGGAGGCGAGCGGTGGCACCGGGTCGCCGTCCCCCACGGGTGGCGGTCGGTCGTGGTCGTGACCGCCCTGGTCGTGAGCGGGCTCGCCTGGATCGGATGGCCGATCTGGGACGGTCTCACCTCTCCCAGCCGCGCCCAGGCGCAGGACGAGGCCCCGTGGCTGATGGCCGCCCTGGTGTGCGGGCTCTTCGCCCTCGGCGTCGCGATGTGGCTCGACGCCGGGCGCCGTCTCGACGCGCTCGCCCCGCTGCTGGCACTGATCGCCCTCAACACGCTGCTCCGCGCGGTGCTCAACCCTGCGGCGGCCGGGGTCGAGTTCGTCCATGCCCTCCCGTTGCTGGCCGGGATGGCGGCGGGGGCACCGGCGGGCTTCCTGGTCGGTGCCGGATCGGCGCTGGCCTCGACCATCGCCGTCGGGGAGCCGGCCACGACCTTGCCGACCCAGGCACTGGTGTGGGGGCTCAGCGGCATGCTGGGCGGCCTGCTCTGGCGGATGCGCCCCCGTGCCGCATGGCTCGCCTCGCTGCCCCTCGCCCTCGTCGCAGGCGTGGGCAGCGGCGTGCTGCTCAACCTGATGGGCTGGGGCCAGGAGCCCGGCACCACCCTCACCAGCTTCTACTCCGGTCTCCCACCGGCCGAGGTCGCCTCACGCCTGTGGAGCTACACGCAGGAGACATCGCTCGTCTACGACCTGACCCGTGGCGTGACGACGCTCGTACTCCTGGCCGCCGTCGGGCACCCCGTGTTGCTCGCGCTTCGGCGTGCGGTCGGCACGGACACGCCCACCACTCGGGCGCGGATCCACGAGGAGATCGCGCCGGACGCCGTCGTCCGTCGCGAGGACCGCACCCGGCTCGATGCCCTGTGGGGCCACGACTCATGACCCGACCCGCGAACCAAGGAGAGCACCGATGAATCCATCGCCGACCGCCCCAGGCCTCGAGCAGATCACCGACGCAGAGCTGGCGCGCGCGGCGCAGGTCACCGATGCGATCAGCAGTGCCTTCGCGAGCAAGGTCGTCGGCCAGCGTGACCTGCTGCGCGGCCTGTTGGTCGCGCTGATGACCCGCGGCCACGTGCTGCTGGAGTCGGTGCCCGGCCTCGCGAAGACGCTGTCGTCGTCCGTGCTCGCCTCCGCGGTGCGCGCGGAGTTCTCCCGCATCCAGTGCACGCCCGACCTGCTGCCCTCCGACATCATCGGCACCCAGGTGTTCGACCCCTCGACGGCGACCTTCCGCACCCAGCTCGGGCCCGTGCACGCCAACTTCGTGTTGCTCGACGAGATCAACCGGTCCTCGGCGAAGACGCAGTCGGCGATGCTCGAGGCGATGCAGGAACGTCAGACCACGATCGGTGGCGACACGCACCGGCTGCCGGTCCCGTTCATGGTGCTCGCGACGCAGAACCCCATCGAGGAGGAGGGGACCTACGTCCTTCCGCAAGCACAGATGGACCGGTTCCTGCTCAAGGAGGTGCTCGACTACCCGACCCCCGCCGAGGAGGCGCAGGTCCTCGGCCGGATCGCGGCAGGCGCGCTGGAGACCCAGCAGGTGGGCGCCGTGGCCGGCCTGGACGACGTGCTGTTCCTGCAGTCGCTGGTGTCCCGGGTGCACGTGGCCGAGGCGATCAACCGCTACATCATCGAGATCGTCAACGTCACCCGCCACCCCGACCAGTTCCTGTCCACCGAGACGGCCCGGTACCTCGACTACGGTGCGAGCCCGCGCGGTGCCATCGCGTTCCTCCAGGTGGCCCGGGCGCATGCCCTGCTCGCCGGTCGCGGGCACGTGCTGCCCGAGGACGTCGTGACCATGCGTCACCCGGTGCTGCGTCACCGCCTGCTGCTCACCTTCGAGGCGCTCGCCTCGCGGGTGCGGACCGAGGACATCATCGACACCATCTTCGACACCGTCCCGACGCCGTAGTCGACGACGATGGCACTGCTCACCAAGATCAAGACCCGGCTGGCGATCCATGCCCGCCGGCCGGTCTCGGGCCTGCTCGAGGGCCAGTACGCCTCCCTGCTCGCCGGACGCAGCCTCGACTTCGCCGACCTGCGTGAGTACGTCCCCGGTGACGACGTCGCCGACGTCGACTGGAAGGCGTCGGCGCGCCACGGCGGTCTCCTCGTCAAGCGGTACGTCGCGGACCGCAAGCACACGGTGATCCTGGTGGTCGACACCGGCCGGGAGCTGGCGGCGCTGGCCTCCTGGACCGGCGACGGAGGCACCACGAAGCGGGAGCTGGCGATCACGGCAGCCGGGGTGATCGGCTGGATCGCGATCAGCCACGGCGACTATGTCGGCCTGGTGTGCACCGGCGAGGAGGGGCCCACCATCACGCGCCCCTCGGCTCGGGAGGTGGAGCTCGAGCGGATGCTCACCCAGGTGGAGTCCTCCAGCACGGTGGAGGCACCTCCGCAGGACACCATGGCCCTGCTCGAGCACGCCGTGGCGACGGTGCGGCGGCGCACCATCATGTTCCTCGTGCTCGGGGACGTCGATCTCGACCCCGGCCTGGAGGAGGCGCTGCGACGCCTCCTGGTGCAGCACGAGGTCGTGCTCATCACCCTCGGCGAGCTGGACCCGACCGAGCCCGGACGCAGTGGTCGCGCTGTGCGCGACGTCGGCACGGGTCGTCGGTTCCCGGCCTTCGCCGCCCGGAGCAGCGCGCTGGCGACCGAGATCTCCGCGGCCGGCGCGGCACGCACCGAGCGGCGTCGTGCGGCAACCGCCCGGCTCGGCATCAGCCACGTCCATCTCGACGACCCCGACCGGGCGATCGGCGAACTGCTCGGCCTCATCGCGAGGATGCGTCGTGCTCGCTGACCTCACGGAGCTGGCGCTGCGCATCGCCGACCGGACGCCGGCATCCCGGAAGATCTACCCACCGGAGGGCTACTCGCCGTGGTGGTGGGCCGTCGTCGCCGGGTGCCTGGTCGGGATCATCGCCGTCCTGTGGTGGGCCTGGCGAGCCCTGCGCGACGCCGGCCCGTCCACCCACGGCGACCAGGTCTTCGCCGCCGTCCAGCGTGCCTCGCTCGAACGGATCGACAGGCTCGAGCGGCGCTTCGGCCAGGGTGGGCTCACCGCGTCCGAGGTCCACCATCGGTTGAGCGCCGAGGTGCGCCGGTTCGCCGGGACCGCCACGGGAGGTGACGCCGACTACCGGGTCCTGTCGGAGCTGCGGGCGGCGTCGGTCCGCGACCCGCGGCTCGAGCCCGTGGTCGACTTCGTCGCCTCCGTCGAGGAGCCCGCCTTCGCGCGACCGCGCGGGCCAGAGACTCCCGGCCCGGACGCCGGTGGCGACGCCGGCGCCGTGTTCGACCGCGCCCGGGAGGTGATCCGGGCATGGCAGTGATCCAGTGGTGGGTCGGCGCCGTCGTCCTCGCCGTCGCCGTCCTCGTGACGGTGATCGCCTGGTGGGCCGCACGTCCGCGGCGCGACGACGGCGACCCGGTTCTCGCCGCCAACCTCGACCGGGTGCGCCGGCTGCCGCTGTTCGGGGTCCTGGCTCGCCAGGAACGGAACCGGAGCCGGATCGAGGCCCTGCTCCTGGCGGTGGCCGTGGCCGGTACCGCGCTGATGGGCTCGCGGCTGGTGGGGGTGGGCGATGACGCGCAGGAGTTCCGCACCCGCGAGGTCGTCCTGTGTCTGGACGTCTCCGGGTCGATGAGCCGTCTGGACGCCGATGTGATCGACACCTACCTGGAGCTGGTCAGCCGGCTCGAGGACGAGCGGATCGGCTTCGTGATGTTCGATGCCTACGCCGTCACCGTCTTCCCACTGACCCGCGACAAGGAGTACGTCGGCGAGCAGCTCCTCGCCGCCAAGAAGACGATCGACCAGCCCGGTGACGTACCGGGGACCACCGCGCTCAACGTCGGCTCGTCCCTCATCGGGGATGGGCTGGCCACCTGCGTGCAGCACTTCGACCAACCCGAGACCGTCCGCTCACGCACCGTCGTGCTGGCCACCGACAACGAGCTCGCCGGCGACGCCATCTACTCGACGAGGCAGGCCGCCGAGCTTGCGCGGGACGCCGGGATCATGGTCTTCGGCGTCGTGCCGAAGTCCAGCAACCCTCGCCCCACCGACGAGCTGCGCGAGGCGGTCGAGCCCACGGCAGGTGAGGTGATCACGATCGCTCCGGGCGAGCAGACCAATGTGGCACGGATCAGCTCGGCCATCGCGGCACAGCAGAAGTACGCCATCCGTGCGCTGGCGCAGGACCGGACCTTCGACCGCATCTGGCCCGGAGCCGTCCTCCTGCTGATCGGCCTCGCCGGCTCCTTGGCTGCGGCTTGGAGGCGGCCATGATGCTTCAACCCCTGTGGCCCCTGCTCGCCGCCGCTCTCCTCCTGTTCGCCGCCACGCTGGTGTGGGCGGTGCGCGTCTGGCCCCACCGCGCCGGTCGGGCCCGGTGGGAGGTCGCCGCGCGCGTCGTGCTGGCCGTGGCCGCCGTCGCGATCGGCGTCCATCCCGTCGGCGCGGTGCGCGTCGACCTGCCGGTGCAGACCACGACCGACCTCGTCCTGGTGGTCGACCGGACGACCTCCATGGGCGCGCAGGACTACGCCGGTCATCAGCCGCGGATGACCGGCGTCGCGGGCGACCTGACCGAGCTCGTCGACCAGCTCGCCGGCGCCCAGGTCGCGGTGGTCGTCTTCGACAACGACGCCCGCCTGGCCGTGCCGTTCACCACCGACGTCACCACGGTGTCGACCTTTCTCAGCGCGGTGGGATGGCGCCCCGCCCTCAAGGCAACCGGGTCCGATATCGGCGTCGCCGCCGACCTGACCGAGCAGGTGCTGCGCAAGGCCGCGAAGGATCGCCCTGACCACCGGCGCTATCTGGTCTACGTCGGTGACGGCGAGCAGACCGCTTCCTCACCACCGGCATCCTTCATGGGCCTCGCCGACCTCGTCTCCGGCTCCCTGGTGCTGGGCTACGGGACGTCGAAGGGCGGCCCCATGACACAGAGCGAGCAGGAGGACGAGCCGATCCGCATCGACGACGAGGTGCAGCTCTCCCGTATCGACGAAGGCGCGTTGCGCTCGATCGCCGACCAGTTGGGCGGTGAGTACCAGCACCGGACGAAGGCGGGGCCGCTCCCCGAGCTGGTGCCGCCCGGCGCGAGCACCCGGGCGAGCGAGCTGCGGCCCGGCAAGGAGATCTACTGGATGATCGCGCTCGCGGCCGGTGCGGTGCTCTTCGTCCTGCTGTGGTCGTCGGTGATGGCGTTGCGGGCGGCACGGGAGGAGGTGTCCGGTGTGTCCTGAGGATCCGTTGGAGCGCGGACGACGACGCTCGGTCATCATCACGACCCTCGTGACGGTGCTGGTCCTGGGGCTGGTGGCGACCAAGGTCTCGTCCATGCTGGTGGCCCAGAGGCTCGGCGAGCGGGCCTGGCGCGACGGCGACTACGCAGCGGCCGGGCGCTACTTCGCGTTCACCAGCCACCTCAACGCCGTCGAGCGGTGGATCGCGCCCTTCAACCGCGGCGTCGTCGACTACAGCAGACGGGCGTGGGACGACGCGGCCGACTGGTTCGAGGAGGCCATGGAGCTGGCGCCCGACTCGGCGCACTGCCGGATCGCGTTGAACTGGTCGTGGACGCTGGAGGCGGCAGGCGACGAGCTCGCCGAGGCCGGCGACGACGACGAGGCGGCGCTGCGCTGGCTCGAGGCGGACTCGGTGCTCGGCGATGCCGTCGATTGCGACAAGGACGACGAGTCGAGCAAGCAGCCCTCCGATCCCTCGCCCCAGGGCGACGAGCCCGACGACGAGCCGTCCCCCGACGACGGCGACGACCCGGACAGCGAGGGCGGCGAGGACGGCGACCAGGCGGGATCGGCCACCTCGGAGCAGGACCAGGTCGACCAGACCCAGCAGCGTCTGGACAACAAGCGCGGTGGCCAGCGCGGACCGAAGCCTCGGGACGAGGAGCCGACGACCGAGAACCAGGCCGAGCGGCTCGACGAGCGGAGCAAGGACGCCGCGAGGTCGCGCCAGCAGGCCGAGGACAACAGCGACAGCGATGACAGTGAGAAGAGCCCCGATGGGCCCCGTCGCACCTGGTAGCCGGGACAGGCGGCGCAGCCGTGGCCTCCGTGCCGCACCGATGCTCCTCCTTCTCCTCGCCGCCATGTTGCTCAGCGGCTCTCCCGCGGCTGCTGACACGAGGCCGCCGGGCTCCGCCGTGACGGTGGGGCAGTGCCTGAGTGCCGGCGATGTCTGGCTGCACATCCAGACCGAGGACGACGAGGTGCTGCGCAGCGAGTGCGTGGGGCGGCCCTCGAGCGGGCTGGCCGCGCTGCGGGCGGCCGAGGTCAGCACCACGGAGGCGGGGGGTGGCTACCTGTGCACACTGGCAGGTCACCCGCGGCGGTGCCCGACGTCCTTCCGTGGTCAGTACTGGCAGTACTGGCATGCCTCCTCGCTCGGTTCGCGGTGGGCCTTCTCCAGCAAGGGCGCCGACGACTACCGGCCGGCGCCCGGGAGCATCGAGGGCTGGTGCTACAACGAGCGCGAGGAACGGCGGTGCGAGCTGCCGACGCTCACGGCCGACTACCGACCGGCCGACCGCGTCGACATCGATCCCCCACCGACGCACTCGACCAACCTGTGGCTGGTCGGCGGCATCGCGGTCGTCGTCCTCGGCGCGAGCGTCATCCTCGTCCGACGCCGCCGCGACTCCACCACAGCGTGAGCGGCCGTCGACCTACCATCGACACATGCGCGTGGTCTCCCTGTTGCCGTCGACGACGGAGATCCTGTTCGGCGTCGGTGCCGGCGACGACGTCGTCGGGGTGACCTTCGAGTGCGACTACCCGGAGCAGGCACGCACCCGGCGGATCGTGTCCACCTCGGCGATGCCGGAAGGCCTCACGCCGGGCGAGATCGACGCGTTCGTGGCCAAGGCGATCTCGAACGGCGAGGACCTCTACCGGCTCGAGGCCGGCGCGTTGGCCGATCTGGACGCCGACCTCGTGGTCACGCAGGATCTCTGCGCGGTCTGCGCGGTCGACGTGTCGGTGGTCGACGACGCGCTCACGCACCTCGGCTGCCGGGCCGACGTCCTCACCGTCGACCCGCACACCGTCGAGCAGGTCCTCGACTCGGTGCTGCTGCTGGGGGCGAGCACCGGCCACGAGGCGGCAGCGAAGACCTGGGTCGAGGCGCTGCGCGACCGGCTGGCCGTCGTACACAAGGCGGTCGAGGACGCCGTACGGCCGCGCGTCCTGGTGCTGGAGTGGACCGATCCGCCGTACGCCCCCGGGCACTGGATCCCCGAGATGATCGAGCTCGCCGGCGGCGCGGCGGTGCTCGGGAAGGCGGGCGAGAGGTCCGGACGGATCACCTGGCAGGACGCCGTCGGCTCGCGTCCGGACGTCGTCGTGTGCGCGCCCTGCGGCTATGACCTCGACGGTGCGGCGGCTCTGGCCGAGCAGGTCGTCGACCGGTTCGCCGGCGTGCCGGTGTGGGCGGTCGACGCCAACGCCTGCTTCGCCCGGCCCGGGCCGCGGATCGTCGACGGCGTCGAGACCCTCGCCGCGATCTTCCACCCGGGGCTGGCCGGGCACCCGTCCCCGCGCGCGGCCCGCCTCGTGCGCTGATCAGCCGAACGCCAACACCAGCAGCACGCCGTTGAGCACGATCACGGCCGCGGCGCATGCGGCCCCAGCGGTCGTCGTCACCCGCCGGTTCACGAACTCCCCCATCACCGAGCGCCGTGCCGTCAGCTGCACCAGCGGCACCAGCGCGAAGGGGATGCCGAACGAGAGCACCACCTGCGACCACACCAGCGCGGTCGTCGGGTCGACGCCGGCGGCGAGCACGGCGAAGGCGGGCAGCAGGGTGGCGAGGCGTCGGACGGCGAGAGGCACGCGCAGCCGCAGGAAGCCCTCCATCACGAACTGGCCCGAGAGCGTGCCGACGCTCGAGGCGGCCAGGCCCGACGCCAGCAGCGCCAACGCGAACAGCAGGGCGGCGACGCCACCCATCGCCTGGTCGATGCCGGCATGCGCACCCTCGATGGTGTCGATACCCTGGCCCCGCAGCGCCGCGGCCGCGATCAGCAGCAGCATCAGGTTCATCAACCCGGCCAGCACCATCGCCACCACGACGTCGACGCGCTGCGCGCGCAACAGCGTCGCGCGGTCCTGGCCG
>Ga0164243_10001582_pt1 | contig 38510 bp, 33 predicted proteins | sample OricompcompostOP_FD_108781 | JGI IMG/M metagenome (GOLD analysis project Ga0164243, IMG submission 108781) | Organic Plus compost microbial communities from Emeryville, California, USA - Original compost - Organic plus compost (OP) | ecosystem: Engineered > Solid waste > Mixed feedstock >... | reverse complement strand
GACGTAGCCCTGCTTGAACAGCGCGGCGTTGTTGTCGGTCGGGTCGCCGTTGATCTGGACGATGTTGACGCCCGTGGTCTTGCCGGCGTCGGTCAGGCACTTGGTCAGGCCCTCGCCCATCAGGCGGCCGACCTGGACGTTGTCGAACGAGACGTAGTACGTGGCGCCGCCGCCCAGGGTGAGGCGGTCGTAGTCGATGGTCTTCACGCCGGCGGCCTGGGCCTTCTTGAGGCAGGCCGTGCCGGAGTCGGAGTCCAGGTTGACGATGAGGAGCACCGCGACGCCCTCGTTGATCATGCTGTCGCAGAGCGTGCCGAACTTGGCCTTGTCGCCGTCGGCGTTCTGGATGTTGGCCTCGATGCCCGCGTTCTTGAACGCCTCGGCGAGCAGCGGGCGGTCGTTGGCCTCCCAGCGCGGGGAGGTCGTGGCGTCGGGCAGGATGACGCCCACCTTCTTGGCTGCGGCACCGCCGCCGGAGTCGCCACCCGAGTCGTCCGAGCCGCACCCCGCGAGCGTCAGCGCCCCCACCGCCAGCGCGGCGACGGCAACCGACAGGAACCGGTTACGCATAACGATTGACTCCTTCATGGCCGTTGAGCGGATCGCGGGCGAAGACGCCGGCGCTGGCGCCCTCGGGAGCGGATCCGAAACACAAAATACGCGCGCATTTCCCGACTTTCCCCGCCGCGATGCATCGATCGCCGTAACGATCAGGTCACGGCGCCGAAACAGCGGGGAGGCCGAGAAAGCGCTCTCAGAGCGTACGCCGTCGTCCGCGAAGAGGGGATACCCAGAATTCGACTACGGTCCGCTACGGTCCGTCACGTGACTGTCGAATAAGGACTTTCGCGGCGTTCGCGGGGCGAATCGGCCTTATCCGGCTCGTCGCCGTGCCACGACCGCCAGAGCGCGGCGTAGGAGCCGCCGGCCGCCACCAGCTCCGCGTGGGAACCGAGCTCGGTGATCCGCCCGTCCTCCACCACCGCCACCCGGTCGGCGTCGTGGGCGGAGAAGAGCCGGTGCGCGATCGCGATGACGGTACGACCGGCGAGCACCGCCGCCAGCGACCGCTCCAGATGGCGCGCGGCCCGCGGGTCGACCATCGACGTCGCCTCGTCGAGCACGAGCGTGTGCGGATCGGCGAGCACCAGCCGGGCCAGGGCGAGTTGCTGGGCCCGCGCGGGAGCGACCGGGTGCCCGCCGGCGCCGACGACGGTGTCGAGGCCGGACGGCAGCCCCTCCGCCCACTCCAGGGCGTCCACTGCGGACAGCGCGCGGCGGACTTCCGCGTCGGTCGCGCCGGGGCAGGCCAGCAGCAGGTTGTCGCGGACGGTGCCGATGAAGACGTGGTGCTCCTGGGTGACCAGCGCGACGTGCGACCGCACCTCGTCCAGCGGCAGTGACGAGAGCGGCACCCCGCCCACCGTCACGGATCCGGCGCTGGGGGCGTGGATGCCGGCCAGCAACCGGCCGAGGGTGGACTTCCCGGCACCGGAGGGGCCGACGATCGCGAGCCGCTCACCGGGCTCCACCGACAACGAGACGCCTCGCAGCACCTCGCGACCCTCCACATAGGAATATCTGAGATCGGTGGCGACGAGCCGTTCGCCGCGCGGCCCCGGGCCGTCCTTCGCCGGCGCCGGCCCGGCCGCACCGGACACGCCGAGCAGCCGGGCCAGCGACGCCCCGCCCACCTGGAGTTCGTCGAGCCACGACAGCAGCCGGTCGACCGGCTCCACCAGGGCCTGCGCGTAAAGCGTCGCCGCCGTCACCTGGCCCAGGCCGACCCAGCCTTCCAGGTGGAACCAGCCGCCGATCAACAGCGTCGCCACCACCGGCACCACGTAGCCGACCTCGACGATCGGGAACCAGACGGTACGCAGGAAGAGCGTGTACCGCTCGGCCGCGTAGGAGCGCCGGATGTCGGCGTCTGTGCGGACCCGCCGCCGGTCCTGCAGCCGCAGCGCCTCCACGGTGCGCGACCCCTCGACCGTCTCGCTGATGCCGTCGGTGACGTCCGAGTACGCCGCGTTCTCGCGCAGGTAACCGGCCGGTGCCCGGCGCAGGTACCACCGGGTGCCGCCCCAGAGCAGGGGCACCGCGACCAGGCACGGCAGGGCCAGCAGCGGCCCGGTCAGCACGATCGCGCCGATGACGAACCCGGCGGTCACCATCGCGATCAGCGTCTCCGGCACGGCGAACCGCACGCTGTGCGAGAGCGCCGAGACATCGCGCGAGGTGCGGGTGAGCAGGTCGCCGGTGCCCGCACGCTCCACCGTGGACAATGGCAGGGCGAGGAGCCGGTCGACGAAGTCCTCCCGCAGCTCGGCCAGCACCCGCTCGCCGAGCCGGGCCGAGCAGAACGCCGCGAACCGCACCAGCACCGCTTGCGCCACGACGAACCCCGCGATCGCCAGCGCCGTCCGGTCCACGGCACGCACCGTGGCGCCGGACGTCAGGCGCTCCACCAGGTCGCCGAGCAGCCGCGGCGCCGCCAGCCCCGCCACGGCGGCGAGGCCGTGCAGGCTGAGCGCCAGCGCGAGCCCACCGGGGTGGCGGCGCATGAGGCGCCGCGCGTACCGGCGAACCGCCCGGCCGTCGGCGACTGGAAGCTGCCCGCGCGCCACCTCACCCACGCCGTCTCCTCGCTCGGTCACGCGTCTTCCTCCCGGGTCACCGTGGCCGCGTACGCCCGCGACGACCGCAACAGCTCGCGGTGCGTGCCGGACGCGACCACCCGGCCGCCGGCCACGAACGCCACGCGGTCGGCGCGGTCGAGCACCAGCGGGCTGGTGGTGCAGACCACCGTGGTGCGGCCGGCCCGCGCGGCGCGCAGCCCGGCGGCGATCCGGGCCTCGGTGTGCGCGTCGACGGCGCTCGTCGGCTCCACCAGCACCAGCGTCTCAGGGTCGGCGACCAGCGCTCGGGCGAGCCGCAGCCGTTGCTGCTGGCCGCCGGAGAACTCCCGGCCCCGCTCGGCGACGGCCGCGTCGAGCCCGTCAGGCAGCGCGGCGACGATGTCGTTGGCGCTGGCGGCGTCGAGCGCCGCGGCCACGGCCGCGTCACCCCGGCCGCGCGGGTCCAGTTCGGACCGCAGGGGGCCGGCGAACAGGCGCGCGTCGTTGTCGGCCACCAGGATCCGCTCGCGCACCGCCGCCAGGTCCAGCTCCCTCAGCGGTACGCCGCCCAGCGTCACCGTTCCCTCGGCGAACCGCCCGAGCCGGTCCGCGATCGCCGCCGCATCCGCCGGATCGACGGCCGCCACCGCGGTGAGCCGCCCCGGCTCGACGGTGAGGCCGGACTCGTGGTCCACCAGGGCGGCCGGCGGCGCCTCCGCCGGGACGGCGGGTGACGAGAACTCCGGGGCCAGGCCGTAGAGGCGGACCAGGCGGCTGGCGGCGACGTGCCCTCGGGTGATCTTGTCGATGGCCTCGGTGAGCTGGCGGAGCGGGCTGATCAGGAAGGCCGTGTAGCCGTAGACGGCGACGAGGTCCCCGACGCTGATCTCGCCGCGGAGGGCGAACCGGGCTCCCAGCCAGGTCACCAGGGCCACGAAGATGCCCGGCAGCAGCACCTCGGACGCGGCGAGGAGCGAGTCGACGCGGGCCACCCGTACCCCGGCGGCGCGGAGGTCCTGGGACTCGGCGCGGTAGCGGCCGGCGAAGACGGACTCGCCGCCCACGCCGCGCAGCACGCGAAGGCCGGCGACGATGTCGCCGGCCCGCGTCGTCAGCCTGCCCTCCTGGTCGCGGTAGGCCTGCTGGCGGCGTTGCAGCGGCCGGATGAGCAGGCTCGCCACGAGCACCAGGACCGGCACGCCGATCACCACGACGAGCCCGAGCGGCAGCGAGATCGTGAGCAGGATGGCGGCCACGGTCACGACGGCCACCACCGAACCGGTGCCCCGCGCGGTGATGTCGATGGCGCCGCCGATGTGGTTGATGTCGGCGGTGCCGATGCTGACCACCTCGCCGGCGGCGAGCCGCTTGGGCAGCGTCGCGCCGAGCCGGTTGGCCTGGGCGACGGTGAGCTGCACGGTGCGGTACGAGGCGGCGAGCCAGTTGAACGCGGCCATCCGGTGCCGGAGGACGCCGGTGACGGCGGTGACCACGCCGAGCCCCAGCAGGACGGCACCCCAGCGCACCAGCTGCCCGGGGTCGCGGTCGCGCAGACCCGCGTCGATCGCGCGACCCACGGTGGCCGGCACCAGGGCCTGGCTGATCATCCAGACGACGGCGAAGGCGATGGCGGCCACCAGCGACCGCCAGCTCCGCGCCGCCAGCCAGACGAGGAATCGGGTGGCCGACCGGGTGTCGGGCTGGCCGGGGTCGGCGACGGGTAAGGGCCGCATAGCACGGCCGAACTTACGTGCTCAGCCCATTCCCGGCCACCGATTTACCGGTCGACGGGGGTGAAGTCCCACTCGTGCGGTGACCTGGCCACGAGCAGCGGCGGGGCCGGCGGCAGCGCCTCGGGTTGCCCGCGCCATCGGGAGATCACGACGCACCGGTCGTCGGACGAGGAGAACACCTCGCTCGCGATGTGCAGCGGGTTGACCTCGATCCGCGGCAGTGCCGTCGCGCAGACCCAGTCGACGAGGTCGGGCAGCCGGCCCGGCTCGGCACGGGCCTCCCACATCCGCACGATCACGTCGCCGGACACTACACACTCACCACCGTCAACGGCATGGCCGAGTCGGCGGGAAGATCGAGCCGGCTGGGCTGGACGCCGGCGGCCATCAGGTGGGAGCCGAGAGCGGCGACCATCGCGCCGTTGTCCGTGCAGAGCTTGGGGCGGGGCACCCGGACCGTGATGCCGGCCTTGGCCGCACGCTCCTCCGCCATCGCGCGCAGCCGCGAGTTGGCGGCCACGCCGCCGCCGATCACCAGGGTCTCCACGCCGTGCTGGCGGCAGGCGTCGACGGCCTTGGCGGTGAGCACGTCGCAGACCGCGTCCTGGAAGGACGCCGCGACGTCGTTGACGGGCACCGGCTCGCCGGCCCGCTCGCGGGCCTCCACCCAGCGGGCCACCGCGGTCTTGAGGCCCGAGAAGGAGAAGTCGAAGCGGTGTGCCGCCAGGTCCTTCGGCGCGGTGAGGCCGCGCGGGAACGCGATCGTCGCCCGGCCCTCGCGCGCGGCGCGGTCGATCGGCGGGCCGCCCGGGAACGGCATGCCGAGCAGGCGGGCCACCTTGTCGAACGCCTCGCCCGCCGCGTCGTCGATGGTCGCGCCGAGCGGGGTCACGCCACCGGCGAGGTCGTCGACGAGCAGAAGCGACGAGTGTCCACCGGAGACGAGCAGCGCGATCGCCGGCTCCGGCAGCGGGCCGTGCTCCAGCGTGTCGACGGCGACGTGGGCGGCGAGGTGGTTGACGCCGTAGACGGGCTTCTCCGCCGCCATCGCGTACCCCTTGGCGGCGGCGACGCCGACCAGCAGGGCACCGGCGAGACCAGGCCCGGCCGTGACGGCGATCGCGTCGACGTCGGCGAGGGTGACGCCGGCCTCGTCGAGCGCGCGCTGCATGGTGGGCACCATGGCTTCGAGGTGGGCCCGGCTCGCCACCTCCGGCACGACGCCGCCGAACCGCGCGTGCAGGTCCACACTGGACGCCAGCGCGTCGGCGAGCAGGGTGTGCCCGCGCACGATACCGACGCCGGTCTCGTCGCAGGACGTCTCGATGCCCAGGATCAGCGGTTCAGTCTTGGTCACGCCTCATCACCAGTGCGTCCGTGTTGCTGGGTTGGTAGTAGCCGCGACGTACGCCGATGGGCTCGAAGCCGTACGTCGCGTAGAGCTTCTGCGCCGGGGCGTTGTCGACGGCGACCTCCAGGAGCACCGCGCGGGCCCCCCGGCGGTCGGCCTCGGCGAGCAGAGCCTCCAGGATCGCGCGGCCGATGCCGCGACGCTGGGCCTCCCGGCGTACCGCGATGTTCTGGATCCACGCCTCGTCGTCGGCGACGGCGAGGCCGCCGTACCCGAGGACCTGCCCGTCGCCGTCCTCGGCGACCAGGTAGAAGTGGCCGCTGGAGAGTTCGTTCCAGAACATGGCGGCCGACCACTTCTCGTCGCCGAAGAGGTCGGCCTCGATCGGCAGGATGGCGGCGATGTGCCACCAGCGCAGCCGGGTGAGCGTGACGGTCACTGGAGCACCGGCTTGCGGCCGCCCGCCGCGACGGCGTCGGGACGCCGGAGGTAGAGCGGGGTGAGCACCTCGCTGGGAGCGTTCGCCCGGACCCGCGCCGCGGCCTCGCGGGCGAAGGCGGCGACCACCGGGTAGCGCGGCTCGTCCCGCACGTCGAGGCCGAGTTGGTCGGCGTAGCGGAGCGCGCCGTCGCCGACCGCCACCGTCGCGTCGCGCGCCAACTCGGCGACCTTGGCCGGCTGGTCGACGTGCGGGCCGTCGATCCGCGCGCCGTCCTTGTCGTAGACGGCCCAGTAGATCTCCCGGCGGCGGGCGTCCGTCGCGGTCAGGGTGATCTCGCCCGGCACGCCGCCGATGGCGTCCAGGGAGCAGACGCCGTACGTCGGGATGCCGCGCGTCTGGCCGATCGCGGCCGCGGTGACGAGGCCCACCCGCAGGCCGGTGAACGGGCCGGGGCCGGTGCCGGCGACCACCGCCGCGAGGTCGCGAACCGTGGCGCCGGCCTCGCCGAGGGCCTGCTCGACCATCGGCGCCATCAGCTCGCCGTGGGCCCGGCCGTCGACGGTGCGGCGTTCGGCGAGCACGGCGAAACCGTCCGGGGTGACGTCGACCACCGCCGCGGTCACCGCCGGCGTGGAGGTGTCGAGCACGAGTGCGAGCACGATATGCACCTTATCCGGCGCGTCGCTCAGTCAGCCCGGGGCCCGGAGCGGGACCAGTCGATCTCCGGCAGCCCGGCGTCGGCGAGGGCCTTGTTCGCCGCGCTGAACGGGCGGCTGCCGAGGAAGCCGCGCGGGTTGAGCGGGCTGGGATGACCTGCCTCCAGCACGACGTGCTCGGGGTTGGTGACCAGCTCCTTCTTCTTGCGGGCATAGCCACCCCAGAGCAGGAACACCACCCGCGTCGGCAGGTCGTCGAGGGCCCGAATCGTAGCGTCGGTGAACGCCTCCCAGCCCTTGTTGGCGTGCGACCCCGCCGCACCCTCACGCACCGTGAGCACCGCGTTGAGCAGCAGCACCCCCTGCTCGGCCCAGCCGCGCAGGTCGCCGCCGTCGGGGGCGGCCACGCCGAGGTCGGCGATCAGCTCTTTGTAGATGTTGCGCAGCGACGGCGGGACGCGCACGCCGGGGCGGACGCTGAAGCTCAGGCCGTGGGCCTGGCCGGCCTTGTGGTACGGGTCCTGCCCGAGGATCACCACGCGGGTGTCGGCCGGCAGGCAGAGACGGTACGCCGTGAAGAGGTCGGGCAGGGGCGGGAAGACGGTGGTCGCGGCGTACTCGGCGGCGACGAATGCGCCGAGGTCGCCGGTGGCGGCCGGGTCCAGGTGGGCCCGCAGCGCCGCCTGCCACTCGGGCGGAAGCATGTCGGCGAGCTTCACCGGGCCACCTCCGTCAGGGCCGCGACCCGCTGCGGCCAGTCACCGCCGGCCGGGACCAGCTCGACCACGCGGGTGTCGTCGTCGCGCCGGTCGATCCGCACGCCCAGGTGGGCCTCGCCCAGTTGCTCGACGATGCCCTCGCCCCACTCGACCACGGTGACCGCCTCGTCCATCGAGGCGTCGAGGTCGAGGCCGTCGATCTCCGCGATCGGGTCGGCGGCGGTGCCGATCCGGTACGCGTCGGCGTGCACCAGCGGCACGGTGCCGCCCCGGGCGGCGTCCGGACGGTGCACGCGGGCGATCACGAAGGTGGGCGAGGTGATCTCGCCCTGGACGTGGAGCCCGGCGCCGATGCCCTGCACCAGCGCGGTCTTGCCGGCCCCCAGCGGGCCGGTGAGCACCACGAGGTCGCCGGGGCGGAGCAGCCCGGCCAGCTTCGCGCCGAAAGCCCGGGTGTCGTCCACGGTGTCGAGACGGACGGGGGTGGTCATCCGGAAATCTTCTCCAGAAAGGCGATCAGGGTCGCGTTGACCTGGTCGGCGTGTTCGAGCATGACGACGTGTCCGCTGTTGTCGACCTTGACGAACTCGGCGTCGGGCAGGTGGCGCAGGATCTCCTCCGAGTGCGCGACTGGAGTGATCATGTCCTTGTCGCCGACGATGACCACGCACGGAGTATGGGCGAGCGCCACGAGGGCAGGGTAGCGGGCGTGGGTGTAGAGCGTGCGCAGGTATCGCGCCACCGTGTCGACCGAGGTGCGCGCGTTCATCTTCTCGACGTACGAGACCAGTGACGGGCTCGGGCGAGACCCGCCGAAGCCGTACCGGCGGGTGAGCAACCAGGCGAGGTCGGTCGCGGCGACCCGGGCCCGGTCGATCGCCGGGCCGGTCAGCCGGGTCGCGTTGTTGATCACCGGCATGAGTGGGCCGCCTACGCGGGCGATCAGGGCCGGCAGGCCGAGCCGGGTCTCGTCGATCAGGCCGCCGGAGGTCGCGATCAGCACGACACCGCGGACCCGGTCGTCGAAGAACTCCGGGTACAGCTCGGCGAACGCCATGATCGTCATGCCGCCCATCGAGTGGCCGACCAGGATCAGCGGGCCGTCGGGGACCGTCTCGTCGATCACCGCGCGGAGGGTCTCGCCGAGCGCCGGCAGCTCGTACTCGCCGGTTTCGAGCCGGCCGGAGCGGCCGTGGCCGGGCTGGTCGTAGAAGACCATGCGGTGCTGGCCGCGGCGGGCGAGGGCGGTGCGCTGGAAGTGGAACGTGCCCATGTCGAGGCAGAAGCCGTGGACGAACACGATCGTCGCGTCGTCCGGCTCGGCGACCGTCGCCTCGACCACCTCGACGTGGATGTCGGTGCCGTCCGCGGTGGTGACGACCAGCGACTCGTCGTACGGCAGGCGGTCGAAGGGCTCGTCCACGTACGGGTCAGCCACGCCGCGCTTCGAGCGGCGGACGACGGCCCGCTCGACGGCGATCCCGGTGGCGATCCCGGCCGCGGCGAGACCCACCACGGCACCGAGAATGCCCGCGCGGCGTTTGGTGCTCATTCACCGGTCCCGCCGTCGTACGCGCGGGGGACCCGGGCACTCCCGAACCGGGTGACGATCTCGTAGTTGATCGTGCCGATGGCTTCGGCCCAGTCGTCGGCGGTCGGGCCGCCGTCGTCGCCGCTGCCGAAGAGCGTGGCGACGTCGCCGGCGCTGACGGGAAGGTCGCCCACGTCGAGCACGACCTGGTCCATGCAGACCCGCCCGGCGATCGTGAAGGTCGTGCCGTTGACCCGCACGGGACCCACGTTCGAGGCGTGCCGCGGCACACCGTCGGCGTACCCGACGGGCACGACGGCGACGGTGGTCTCGCGGGTGGTCGTGTAGGCGTGGCCGTACGAGACGCCGGTGCCGGCCGGGACCCGCTTCGCCAGCATCACCCGGGCCCGCGCGGTCATCGCCCGGCGGAGCCCGAACTGCTCACCCGGGATCGGCGTGAGCCCGTAGACGGCGATGCCGGGCCGGACGAGGTCGAAGTGCGCGTCCGGCCGGGTCAGGGTGGCGGCCGAGTTGGCGATGTGCCGCAGCGGCGGCCGGACACCGAGCCGCTCGGCCACCCCGAGCGCGTCGTGGAAGGCGGCGAGCTGCCGGTCGATGGTCTCGTGACCGGGGGCGTCGGCGTAGACGAAGTGGCTCCAGATGCCGACGATCTCGACGCTGCCGTCGGCCTGCGCCTTCGCGGCCGCCTCGACGAGCCCGGGCCAGTCCTCGGCGGTGGCGCCGCCCCGGGTGAGCCCGGTGTCGATCTTGAGATGGACCCGGGCGGGCCGCTGCGCCGCGTCGGCCGCGGCGGTCATCTCCCGCAACTGCCCGACGCTGGCCACGCTGAGATCGATGTCGGCGGAGACGCCGAGGTGCAGGTCGAGCCCCGGCGCGAGCAGCCAGGCCAGCGTGGGTGCGGTGATGCCGGCCCGGCGGAGCGCGAGCGCTTCGTCGAGGGTCGCGACACCGAGCCAGGAGGCACCGCCGGCCAGCGCGGCCCGTGCGGCGGGCACCATGCCGTGGCCGTACCCGTCAGCTTTGACGACCGCCATCACCGCGGCTTGGGTTCCCGCACACAACCGCGACACGTTTTCCCGGATGGCGTCAAGGTCGACCCGGATCTCGGCCTGCCACATGCTGTCAGCCTACTTGCCGGTAGTGCCGTTTTCCTGATCACCCACGAGCCGCATGTCCGGAATGCCGAGCTCCCGGCGCCGAACCCCGCCCTGCTGCCGGCTCCCGGCGCCGAACCGGCCCCGCTGGCCCTGACCCGACCGCGCCGGCCTGCCCCGGGGTCGGCCCGCCGCTCTCCTCCCCTCAGCCCTGGCCCCAGCCCGACGCGGCCCGCGGCCCGTCAGGCACCCCGGGAGAGGTCCAGGCCCGCGATGACCGGGGCCAGGGCCGCCGCGACGTCCGGCGCGGTGACCGGGCCGTGCCGGGCCGCCTCCCGGCCCGCGAGCCCGTGCAGGTAGGCCGCCGTGTAGGCGGCCCGCTCCGGCGCCAGGCCCGCCGCCAGCAGCGAGCCGAGCAGGCCGGCCAGCACGTCACCCGTGCCACCGGTGGCGAGGGCGGACGTGCCGGTCGAGTTCGCGTACGCCTGGCCGGAGGGCGTCGCCACGATCGTGCGGTCGCCCTTGAGCAGGACCACGGCGTTGGTCCAGGCCGCGAGCCGGAGGGCCGCGCCGACCCGGTCCGGGCCGGGCTCCTCCCCCGCGAGGCGGGCGAACTCGCGGTCGTGCGGCGTGAGCACCATCGGCGCGCCGCGGCCGCGCATCAGCTCGGCCATCGAGCCGTTGACCAGCAGCGTCAGGGCGTCGGCGTCGAGGACGACCGGCAGGCTGGACGCGAGGACCGTGCGCACGGTCGTCGCGGCCGCCTCGCCGGTGCCCAGGCCGGAGCCGACCACCCACGCCTGGACCCGCCCGGCGGCGGTCACCGAGTCGGCGGCGATCACGCTGGGATGGGCGTCGACGACCTGGCGGTGGGCCGTCCCGGCGTACCGCACCATGCCCGTCGGCCCCGCGAGCGCACCGGCCGTGGAGAGGATCGCCGCCCCCGGATAGGTGTCCGACCCGGTGGCGAGGCCGACGACCCCGCGGGTGTACTTCTCGGAACTCGGAGCCAGCCGCGGCCACGCCGCCACAATGTCCGACCTGTCCGGGACACGGACGGCGGGTTCGGTGCGAAGCCATGGACGCAGGCCGATGTCAACCAGGTCGACCTGGCCGGCGAGCGGGGCGGCCGGGCCGACGACGTGGGCGGGCTTGAGGCAGCCGAAGGTCACCGTCACATCGGCGGCGACCGCCGCGCCGGGCACGTCCCCGGTGTCGACGTCGACCCCGCTCGGCACGTCGACCGCGACCACGACCGGCCGCCCGCCGTCCCGGGCCCGCCGCTCGGTGGCCCGGTGCAGCGCGGTGGCGGCACCGCTGCGCAGGCCACCCGCGGCCCCGATGCCGACGATGCCGTCGACGATCATATCCACTGTGGCTGGCAGATCGGCCCGGCTCCGCCCGCCGGCGGCGCGCAGCGCGGCCAGACCCCCGGGATGCGTCCGCTCGGGGTTCAGCAGGATCGCCGTGACCTGCGCGCCACGCCGGGCGAGTTGGGCACCGGCGTAGAGGGCGTCACCGCCGTTGTTGCCGGCGCCGACGAGGATCAGCACGCGGCTCCCGTACACGGTGGTGAAGCGGTCCTGGAGCAGCAGGGCACAGCGCCGGGCCAGCCCGGTCGCGGCGCGCTGCATCAACGTGCCCCACGGAAGGCGCGCCATCAGGGCTTCCTCGGCGGCCCGGACGTCGGCCACCCGCCACGCCGCCCTCATTGCTCAGCCACCACCATCGCCGACGCGATGCCGCCGTCGTGGGAGAGTGACAGGTGCCAGCGGTTGACCCCGCGCTCGGCCGCCGCGGCGGCGACCGTCCCGCTCACCGTCAGCCAGGGCCGCCCGTCGGGGTCGCTGACGATCTCGCAGTCGTGCCACCGCAGGCCCGCCGGTGCACCCAGCGCCTTGGCGACCGCTTCCTTGGCGGCGAACCGGGCGGCGAGCGACTCCGGTGACCGCGGGTTGCCGGAGCTGGTGACCAGCTCAGCCTCCGTGAACAGCCGGTCGCCGAGGAGCGGCGTGCGCGTCAGCGCCTGGGTGAACCGATCGACGAGCACCACGTCGATCCCGACAGCCACGATCATCGCCCCACCCTATTAGCCGCGGGGTCCGCGGTGGTCAACCCTGTGGATAACTCTGTACGGGCACCAAGTTATCCACAGGCCCACTCCGGCGGCGGTCATTTCTTCCCTACGGTGGACCTCCTTCCGGATGTTCCTTAGTGGTGGGGAGGCTCTTGTGGACGGTGAGCTGCGGGTGGACCCGACAGCGCTGCGCGATCGGGCGTCCGAGCTGGACGCTACGGCCCGGTCACTGGCGTTGGGAGCCGGCGGCGGCTTCGCGGCGCCGGAGTGGTCGGCCGGGCGTGCGCTGGAGACGCTGGATTCCGCCGTGTCGGCGGGCCTCGGTGTGGTGGCGGGCCGCGTCGCCCACTCGGCCGCCCTGCTCCGCGAGGCCGCCACGGCCTACGAGTCGGCGGACGAACGCGCCGCCGCCCGCCTCTGGCAGGTGCGGTGACCACGATGTCGACCGGACGCGTCACGCAACCGACCGCCCTCGCCAGCACGACGCCGTCCCGCGCCGCGGCGACCCCCGGGAGGCGCCACCCCGCCCGGAGGCGGTGCTTCGATCCGGGCCGCGAGCGACGCTCCATCAACCGACACACCGGTGCTGCCGGCTGCCACCCCCAGGTGGCCGCCAACACCCACCACCATCCCGCCAACCGACCCGGCGCGCGCGCGTGGTGACCTATGCGGAGCTGTGGGCCGCGGACCCGGAGGCGTGGCGGGCGGCAGGGGTGGCGTGGAGCCGGATGGCGTCGGTGGTCGCGCGGCGTGCGGCGGAGATCTCCGCCGTGGCGGACCGGGTCGCCGCGGGTTGGGCCGGCACCGCCGGGTCGGCGGCGGCAGGCCATGTGCGAGCGTTACGGGAGCCACTCGACGCGGCCAGGTTGGCCTTCGTCGAGACGGACCAGGTGCTCTCGCGGCTCGCGGCGGCACTGTCGCGGGCCCGGGCCCGGCTGGCGTCGGCGGTGGCCGCGGCCGCACCGGCCAATGTGGAGATCGATCGCGACGGCCGCACAGCACCGGCATCGACGGTCACGGGGATCGACCGGGTGGCGGCGTCGCGCGCGGCCGACCGGGTCGGGGCCTCGATCGCCGGCGCGCTGGGAGCGGCCGAGGTCGCCGACCGGGCCGCCGCGACCGGCCTGGCACGGCTCCGTGACGCGGCCGAGGAGCGCTGGCCTGTCTCGCCGCCGCCGCTGCGGCCGGGTTTCGGTGCGCCGCCGGCCGTCGTGGTCGGCTGGTGGCGGAGCCTGACCGACGCCGAACGGCGCTGGTTGGTCCTGCACGACCCGGCGTGGGTGGGCCGGCTCGACGGCATCCCGGTCGCCGCGCGGGACCAGGCCAACCGCGCCATGCTCGCCGGGCAGCGCGCCGAGCTGATGCGTGCCCGGGCCGCCGCGCTGAGCGGCGATCTGCGACCGCTGTCCGGGGTGTGGGAGAGCCACCGGCTGGTCCGCCTGATGTCCGGCATCGACGCGGTCGACGCACGCCTGTCCGCCGAGACAGGCGACCGGGCGTATCTGCTCAGCCTGGTCCCCCACGGTGACGGTCAGGTGGTCCTGGCGGTCGGCGATCCGGACCACGCCGACAACGTCCTGACGTACGTCCCCGGCATGACCGCCGATCTCGGCGCTGTCCGGGACGACCTGAGCCGGGCGGACGCGATGGCCCACCGCGCGGCGTCGCTCGACGCGACGCAGACCACGTCGACCGTCCTCTGGCTCGGGTACGACGCACCGGACTTCCTCCACGAGGCGGCGTTCCGGACGAAGGCGGAGGAGGCGGGTCCCGCGCTGCACCGGTTCGCCGAGGGCCTGCGGGCCACCCACGAGGGCCCACCCGCCCAGCAGACGGTGCTCGGCCACAGCTACGGCTCGCTCGCCGTGGGCAGCACCGCCCACGGACACGGCCTCGCCGCGGACGACCTGGTGCTCGTGGGCTCTCCCGGCGTCGGCGTCGACCACGCGTCGGCCCTTGGCGCACCACCGACCCGCGTCTGGTCGAGCACCGCCGCGGACGACATGATCGGCTACCTGGCACCGGGCCCGGACGAGCCGCTCAACCGCCTGCGCGACATGCTCACCTGGCCGCCCGTCCACCCACGCCCCAACGAGGACCTCTGGTTCGGCCGCAACCCGACCGACCCGTCGTTCGGCGCGCACGTCTTCGCCGGCCAGCCTCGGGGCCACAGCGGCTACTGGCACCCCGACAACGACACCCTCGACGACATCGCCCGCATCGCCCTCGGCCCCGAGCACCATGGCGACGTCCGATGACCACCCGCCGCCGCACCGTGCCTCCCGCGTCAGGACGGGGTGGCTCGGAGGACGTCGGTCGGTGCCCGGCTCGGCCGAAAGGTTGGCCCGTTCTGGTCCAGTTCGCCATCCAGCGGGTCACCGCGGCGATCGATGGAAAGGTATCGTCCTCCCTCATGTCCTCCCTCAAGATCCGCATCGGCGCGGGGCTGGCAGCCGTGGTCACCGCCGCGTTCGCGGCTGTTTCGACACCTTCGCCGGCCGCCGCTGCCGCCCTTGACCTCAGCGTCCACTTCGGCATCGACGTGGCCGAGGTCGACAACGGTGGCACGCACATCAACGCGTGGCTCTACAACTACGGCGACGCGGACGCGAGCGGTGTGACCGTCACGTTCGACTTCGGCGATCTTCGCGACGTCGACCCCGAGATGCCCGACTACACCGACTCCTGCGAGGAGGAAGGCGCCGTCGTGACCTGCAACGCCGGCGTGCTTCCGGCGGGCGGTGGCGGTGATGTCTTCATCCCCTTCTACCTGACCAGCGAGCAGGGGGCCGAACCGGGACCGGCCGGCAAGGTCACCACCGTCATCAAGGGCACCGCGCCGGACGGCAGCACGCAGAGCAACACGGTCGAGCTGCCTGTCACGATCGTGGCCAGCGGTGCGGATCTGGTGGCGCTCGCCGACGACCTCAACACGCCGGAGAAGCCGGTCGGCCCCGGCGACGTGCTGCCGATCCCGTCGGGGATCTTCAACGAGGGCGACTCCACGGCGAAGGGCTGGTTCGTCCGGATCCAGCTCACGACCGGCGCCACCTTCGTCGAGGAGTACGAGGACTGCACGTACGACGGCATCTGGCCGGGTGAACACCCGGAGGGATACGTCTACGGTCCGAGCCAGGTGCTGTGCACGGCGCCGGACGTCGAGCTTCCGGCCGGGCAGGGGCTGCTCTTCGCCGACCCCGAGACCGGCGAGTCGCTGTTCAACGCCACATTCGGCAAGAACCTGCGCGGCCCTGAACAACTCGACGGCATGGTCGAGGTCGGTCTGATCGAGGATCTCGCGAACGACCGGGCAGCCAGGACCGCCCGGAAGGGCAAGGGCACATCGTTCGCGGACGCCGTCGCGGCGCTGCAGACGACGTCGCGGTCCAAGGCGCTCCGCGAACTCGACACCGAGGACAACGTCGTGTGGTTCAACTTCTGGTCGAAGGCGAACAGCCACGACTTCTCGGTGACCACGACACCGGTGAGCGGGGCGATCGGCGAGACCGTCAAGGTGCCGTTCACGGTCGTCAACAACGGACCGTCCGACGGTGCCGCCGGCTGGACGTTCGTGGCGCCGGCCGGCACCGTGTTCGTCCCTGGCGAGACCAACGGGTTCTGGTGCTACTTCCATGACGAGTCCGGCGCTCCGGTCGACGAACTGCGCACGGTCGGCTGCAGCAACGAGAGCGAGTGGCCGTCGACGGCCTCCGGGCGAGGGGTCGTCCAGGGCACCATGACGTTGCGAATCGACGCCGCCCCCGGGAACGACGGGACGCTCACGGTGCGGCCGTACGGTGCACCGACCGAGCTGAACCCCGACAACAACGTCGCGAAGCTGGTCGTCACCGTCGGGGACGGCGGCAGCGGCGGCGGCCTGCCGGTCACCGGCGCGAAGGCCGGCGTCGCGGCCGGTGTCGGTGCCGCCGTGCTGGCGCTCGGCGCCGTGCTGTTCGTGGTGGCCCGGCGCCGCCGGATCGTCACCGTCGCCGACTGACACCAAGCGGGTCACAGGACAGTTGATGGGGGCACCGCCGCCGTACGGCAGTGCCCCCATCTCCGTCGTTCGCCGATCGGACGCGCGGGCCGCAACCGCGTGAGCCGTTCCCACGTGAGGCCTCGCCACGTAAGGCATCGCCGCGGGACCCATCACCCGGAATCCGCCACCGCGCGGGCCGCAACCGCGTGAGCCGTTCCCACGCGGGGCCTCGCCACGTAAGGCATCGCCGCGGGACCCATCACCCGGAATCCGCCACCGCGCGGGCCGCAACCGCCTGAGCCGAGGCTTGACGGGCCGTGGCCCAACGGGCCGTGGCCGGGCGGGCAGCAGCCGCGCCGGTCGTGACCGCCTGGGCCGTGGCCTCGCGGGTGGCCGCCTGAGCCGTGGCGCGTGGCCAGCAGCCGCGTGTGCCGTGGACGGGACGGCCTCGCCGCCGACGACGAACCGGCGACGAACCGCATGATCCGGTCCAGCGGGTGGCCGCATCCGACCGCGCAGTCACCGCAACCGGCCGAGCCGCAGAGCGTCCCGGCGCTGCCCGACACCACGGGAGCCAGGTGGCCCCGCCACCTACCGCGATTCGGGAGCGGCGGCTCGGGCCGATCTCGATGATCGCGAGGTAGCGTCGCGGGATGGAGCTACGTGATGCGGTGGGACGTATCGGGGTGTGGAGTCGGGAGTTCCGCAACGAGGATCCGGCCCAGGCCGGGCCGCTTCGCGACGCGGCGGCCGAGCTGGAAGAGCTGGGGTTCGGGGCGGTGTGGATCGGGGGCAGTCCCGACGTGACGGTCGCCGAGCCGGTGCTCGCGGCGACGAACCGGCTCGTCGTGGCTACCGGCATCCTCAACATATGGCAACACCCGGCCAGCGGGACGGCGGCGAAGACGGCGTCCCTCCTGGACCGTCACGCGGACCGGTTCGTGCTCGGCCTCGGTGTCAGCCACGAAGTCCTGGTTCCCCAGTACGCGAAGCCGTATTCCACGATGGTCGCCTACCTCGACGAGCTCGACACGGCCACGCCGCCGGTGCCGGCCACGCACCGGGTACTCGCGGCGCTGGGGCCGAAGATGCTGCGGCTGTCGGCGGCGCGTGCGGCCGGAGCCCACCCGTACATGGTGCCGCTGCCGCACACCGTCGAGGCCCGCCGCCTCCTCGGCGCCGGGCCCCTGCTCGCGCCGGAGATCAACGTGGTGCTGGAAACCGACCCGGACCGCGCGCGCCACGCGGCCCGCCGCCACGCCCGGCCGTACCTCGAACGCATGCCGAACTACACCAACAACCTGCGGCGGTACGGCTTCACGGACGACGACATCCGCGACGGCGGCAGCGACCGCCTGATCGACGCGCTCTACCTCTGGGGCGACGAGGCGCGCATCCGCGACCGCGCCGTCGAGCACTACGACGCCGGCGCCGACCACCTGGCGATCCAGGTCGTACGCGCCGACCCCGACCCCAACCCACCCATGCCGGAATACCGCCGCCTCGCCGCAGCCCTCATCGACTAGGTGACTGGTGTTAAACGCAGTTCCAGACCTCGCCAGGGGGGGCAACTTGACCTTCGGCGACGGCCGTTCGGCGCCAAGCGCCCGTCACAGCCGTGTTTTCCGATCACGAACCGTGTTCGACCCGTTTAACACCAGCCACCTAGGCCGCGTCCTGTCGATCATGTCGAGCCGAGGCGGAGTCCAGGCGTCGCCTGGTGATGGCCCGGAATCGCCCGGATACCGGTGTTGCATACGGGTCATTCCGGGACGCCGCCAGGCGGCGGCTGGGCCCGACGCAGGCCGGCATGATCGGCAGGACACGGCCTAGCCCACCGTCGCCACAGCAATGACGCCCCGCACCAGGTTGAGCCGCGGACTCGCCTGGCCCCGCCGATCATGGCGGCCGTCGACCGTGACGCGGACCTCCGAAACACGTCCTGGCGGCACCGTCCGATGTGGGCGAGCAGGGTGGGTTGAGGGTGACCAGGCGCGGAGGTCGCGGTCCGGCGGGAGCGACGGTCCGGACCACCGCGGACCCGGGCAATCATCCGTCCTTATTCGACGGTGACCGACTTCGCGAGGTTGCGCGGCTGGTCGACGTCGTGGCCGCGCGCCGACGCGATCTCGCACGCCAGGATCTGCAGCGGCACCGTCGTCACCAGCGGTGCGAGCAGGGTCGGGGTGCGGGGCACCGAGATGAGGTGGTCGGCGTACGGCAGGACGGCCTCGTCGCCGTCCTCGGCGATCACGATGGTGCGCGCGCCGCGGGCCCGGACCTCCTGGATGTTCGAGACGATCTTGTCGTGGAGCATGCCGCGGCCCGCGGGGGACGGGACCACGCAGACGACCGGCGTGCCCTGGTCGATCAGCGCGATGGGGCCGTGCTTGAGTTCGCCGGCCGCGAAGCCCTCGGCGTGCATGTACGCGAGTTCCTTGAGCTTGAGGGCACCTTCCAGCGCGACCGGATAGCCGACGTGGCGGCCGATGAACAGGACCGTGCCGGCGCCGGCCAGGTCGCGGGCCAGCTCGCGCACGGCATCCATGCGGTCGAGCAGCGTACGGAGTTTGTCGGGCATCTCCTGGAGCTGCGCGACCACCGCACCCACCTCGTCGGCGTACTTGATGCCGCGGACCTGGGCCAGGTGCAGGCCGATCAGGTAGCAGGCCACGAGCTGGGTGAGGAAGGCCTTTGTGGACGCCACGGCGATCTCGGGGCCGCCGTGCGTATACAGCACAGCGTCAGACTCGCGCGGGATCGTGGAGCCGTTGGTGTTGCAGATGGCGAGCACTCGGGCCTTCTGCTCCTTGGCGTGGCGGAGCGCCATCAGGGTGTCCATCGTCTCGCCGGACTGGGAGATCGCCACGACCAGGGTGGAACGGTCGAGCACCGGGTCGCGGTAGCGGAACTCGCTGGCCAGCTCGACCTCGCACGGGATGCGGGTCCAGTGTTCGATCGCATATTTCGCGACAAGTCCGGAATGGTAGGCCGTGCCGCAGGCCACGATGAAGACCTTGTCGACGTCCCGGAGGTCCTGGTCGGTCAGCCGGACCTCGTCGAGGCGGATCTCGCCGTGCTCGGTCAGGCGGCCCAGCAGCGTGTCGGCGATCGCCTGCGGCTGCTCGGCGATCTCCTTCAGCATGAAATAGTCGTATCCGCCCTTTTCCGCCGCCGACGCGTCCCAGTCGATGTGGAAGTCCTTGCCGGACGCCGGCGCACCCTGGAAATCGGTGATCTCGATGGTGTCGGCGGTGATCAGCACGACCTGGTCCTGGCCCAGCTCGATCGCTTCGCGGGTGTGCTCGATGAACGCCGCCACGTCACTGGCCAGGAAGTTCTCGCCCTGGCCGCGGCCGACGACCAGCGGCGAGTTGCGCCGGGCGGCGACCACCGCGCCAGGCGTGCCGGCATCGGTCGCGAGCAGCGTGAACGCCCCTTCCAGGCGCCGGCACACGCGGCGCATCGCCTCCGCGAGCGCCTGCGGGCCGTCGAGGCCGGGGTTCTCCAGGCGTACGGAGGCCAGCGCGATCTCGAGCAGGTGGGCCGCGCACTCGGTGTCGGTGTCACTGGCGAACTCGATGCCCGTCGCCTCCAACTCGGCACGGAGGCGGGCGAAGTTCTCGATGATGCCGTTGTGGATGACGCCCACGCGACCGTTGCGCGACAGGTGCGGGTGGGCGTTGCGGTCGGTCGGGCCGCCGTGTGTGGCCCAGCGGGTGTGGCCGATGGCGGTCGTGCCCGTGCCGATGCGGATGTCGTCGGCGTCGTTGGCCCGCTCGGCGAGCGCCTTCTCCAGGTTGGCCAGCTTGCCGGCCCGCTTCTCGGTGAGCAGGCAGTCGGCACCGACCACGGCGACGCCGGCCGAGTCGTAGCCGCGGTACTCCAGCCGGCGCAACCCGTCGAGCACGATGCCGAGCGCCGGCCGGGCACCCACGTATCCCACGATTCCACACATGGACCTGAGGGTAGCCGAAAATCGCTCATGGCGTGTGCGCGAAAGGGCGGGTATCAATCATCTGACATGAGCGATCGATAAGGGTACGAGGTGACCCGGCGGATCGTGACGGGTTTCCGCTTGCCCGCGCGGGCAAGTTCCGGAACGCTCGACGCGTCCTGCGTCGCGGGCGAACGGCCCCGCGGCCGCCGTCGCTTGGAGCACACATGAGCCACCCCACCCCTCCCGACCCTGACGCACCGGGAGGCGGCGAGCCGTCGCCGTGGCAGAAGCCGGCCGACGGGCCGGAAATGTCCGCAGAGGAGGACGACCGGACGCGCGCGTATCCGCCGCCACCGCCGTTCCCCTCGCCGACCCCGGCGCCGCCGGCTCCCCCGGTCAGCTCCGCTCCGCCGGCCGCGACCCCGCCGCCGCCGTTCTCCCTCCCACCGTCCGCGCCAGCCAGCTCGGTGCCACCAGCACCACCGGCCAGCTCCGCGCCGCCGGCGCCACCGGCCAGCTCCGCGCCGCCGGCGCCACCGGCCAGCTCCGCGCCGCCGGCGCCACCGGCCAGCTCCGCGCCGCCGGCGCCACCGACCCAACCGCTCCAGCCCAACCCGCCGGTCGGGCCCACGCCTTCGGCGTCACCTCCGCCGACGCAGCCCCTCGCGCCGACGCAGCCCTTCGCGCCGACGCCACCCACAGGCTCGGAGCCGGCACCGCCGGTCAGTTCAGCACCACCCAGGCCGCCGGCCAGCTCCGCACCTCCGGCGCCGCCGGCACAACCGCTCCAGCCCACACCGCCGACGGCCGCGGCCCCGAGCAGCCCCACGCCACCACCGCCGACACAGCCACTAGCGCCGACGCCACCCGCAGTCTCTGCGGCCTCGGAGCCACCGCCGCCGGTCGCCTCCGCCCCACCCGCCAGCCCCTACGCACCGCCACCCGCGTCGCCCTACGCACCGCCACCCGCGTCGCCCTACGCACCGCCACCCGCGTCGCCCTACGCACCGCCACCCGCGTCGCCCTACGGACCGCCCGCCACCACGCCGTACCCGCCCACGGCACCGTCCGGGCCGGGCCAGGCCGCCGACACCCCGCCACCCGCCTTCACCCCCGGATCGGCGCCGGTCTACCCCACGGCACCCGCGACCGGCTACCCCGCCAGCGCACCCCCCGGCTACGGCACCGACACCCCACCACCGCCACCCGACAAGGCGTACCCGAAGACCTCGGTCTACCAGCCGCCGGACCACAACCCGTACAACCCGGCCAACGCCTACAGCGGCCCCGCGGCCGCCTACCCGTCCTCCGGCGCGCCGGCGAGCCCGGTCCCCACCAGCCCGTACGCACCACAACCCCAGGCGGGTGGCTACAACGCCCCGCCGCCGTACAACGCCGCGCCGAACTACAACGCCCCCACGCCGCCGCGCAAGGGCAACGGCCCGATCATCGCGCTCGTCGTCGTGCTCGCCCTCCTGGTCTGCGGCGGCGCCGCCACCGCGGGCGTCCTGATGGTCACCAACCGCGACGACGACCCCGTGGTCACCCAGCCGACGTCACCGCCGGAGCCCAGCAGCGCGCCGGACGGCGACGAGAACCAGCCCGACGGTCAGGACGACGTCCCGACCTCCGCCCCGACCGGCGTCCCCGGCCTGCCGGGAATCGCCGGCAAGACCGTGGTGTACGAGGTCACCGGCAGCGGCCGCGCCGACATCACCTACGTCGACGACGTCTCCGGCGAGACCAAGGAACTCCGGCGGCAGAAGCTCCCGTGGCGCCTGGAGTTCACCAGCTCCCCCAGCTCGATCCTGCTCACCGTCACCGCCACCGCCTCGGACGGCGACAACGAGGATGTCGGCTGCCGGATCACCGTCGACGGCAGGGAGTCCGCCGCCGACAAGGGCAGCATCATCGGCGCCTTCTGCATCGGCACGGTCTTCCAGTAGCCAGGACCGGGGCACCCGCCGGCGTCGGCGGGTGCCCCGGAAGCCACGCCGCTCAGGCGGTACGCCGCCGGAACAGCACCGTCGCGCCGGTCATCGCCACCAGCGTGATCCCGCCAAACCAGATCAGCGCGATCCACCAGCTGTCGCCGATCGGCGTACCCATCAGCAGCCCGCGCGTCGTCTCCACAATCGGCGTGATCGGCTGGTGCTCGGCGACGCCACGCAGCCAGGACGGCAGCGTGTCGACGGGGACGAACGCGCTGCTGACGTACGGCAGGAAGGTGATCGCGAACGTCGACCCGCCCGCCGCGTCGACGCTCTTGACGACGAGCCCGAGCCACGCGGCCAGCCACGACAGCGACACCATGAACAGGGCCAGGAAGCCGACCGCCGCGAACCAGTCGGCCACCCCGGCCGAGGGTCGCCAACCGATGAGCAGGGCGACACCCACGACGATGGCCATCGCGACCATGTTGCGGGCGACGCTGGCGACGACGTGGCCGGTGAGCACCGCGGAGCTGACCACCGGCATCGATCGGATCCGGTCGATCATGCCTTCCACCATGTCGCGGGTCACGCTGACCGCGGTGGTCGACGCTCCGAAGCCGGCGCAGAGGATCACGATGCCGGGCACGACGTAGTTGACGTATCCCGTACCGCCGCTGATGGCACCGCCGAAGACGTAGACGAACAGCAGCATGAGCAGGACCGGCAGCATGACCGCCATCAGCAGCGCCTCGACGTTGCGGGCGGACATGCGCACGCCGCGACCGATGAGCGTGAGCGAGTTGTCGACGGCCCAGTAGACGGTGGTCATCGCGAGGAACCTCCGGTCAGGGCGAAGAAGACGTCGTCGAGCGTGGGGCGGTGGACGGCGACCTTGTCGACGGTCGCGCCGAGCTTGTCCATCCGGTCGAGCAGCTCGCGTACCTCGGCCGCGCTTCCCGCGGTCGCGACGGTGAGCGAACGGCGGGCCCGGTCCACGACGCGCGACGGGTCGAGGTCGGCGACCGCGGCCGCGAGCCCGCGCTCGTCGGCGAAGAGCAGTTCGACCCGCTCCCCGGAGATCTGCACCTTCAGGTCGGTGGACGTGCCGGACGCCACGACCCCACCGTGGTCGATCATCATGATCCGGTCCGCCAGCTGGTCGGCCTCCTCGAGGTACTGAGTGGTGAGGAAGATCGTCGATCCGCCGGCGGCCAGCTCGCGGACGAACGACCACATCTGCTGGCGGCTGCGCGGGTCGAGCCCGGTGGTGGGCTCGTCCAGGAAGATCACCGGCGGCCCGGTCACCAGGCTCATCGCCAGGTCGAGCCGGCGCCGCATGCCCCCCGAGTACGTCTTGACGAGCTTGCGTCCGGCGTCCACGAGGTCGAACCGTTCGAGCAGTTCCGCCGCCCGCCGGCGCGAGGCCCGGCGGCCCAGCCGCCGTAGCCGGCCGACCATGACGAGGTTCTCCATCCCCGTCTGGAGCTCGTCGACGGCCGCGTACTGCCCGGTGAGGCTGATCTTCTGCCGTACGGCGAACGACTCGGCGACCACGTCGTGCCCGGCGACGACAACGGTGCCGGCGTCGGGCCGGACCAGCGTCGAGAGGATCTTCACCAGCGTGGTCTTGCCAGCGCCGTTGGGCCCGAGCAGCCCGAAGACGCTGCCCGCCGGCACGGTGAGGTCGATCCCGTCGAGAACCTGATGGCTGCCGTAGGACTTGCGCACGCCGGAAGCGCGTATCGCGTCCATTCCTCCCCCAACTGCTTATGCCATACACGATTTAGTTTAGAGTATACGCAGTTTTAGGATGAGGCAATGGACGAGCGCAAGACCGACCTGCCACCCGGCTTCGACCTGCTCTGGGGCGTGCGCGAGCAGGGCCGCCGGGGCCCCCGGCCCAACCTGAGCGTCGAGCAGATCGTCGACGCGGCGATCGAGATCGCGCAGGCCGAGGGGTTGGGCCCGCTGTCGATGGCCAAGGTCGGCGAGCGGCTCGGCCGGTCGGCGATGTCGCTCTACCGGTACGTCCGCAACAAGGACGAGCTGCTCGTGCTCATGATGGACGTCGCCGCGCTGAAGAGCCCGCCGCCCGAGCCCGAGGCCGGCGCCGGCTGGCGCGCCAACCTCGAACGCTGGGCGTACGACCTGGTCGCCCTCTACCGGCGCTACCCCTGGCTGCTCCACGCGCCGATCGGCCCGACGCCACCGATCGGCCCCGGGCAGCTCGGCTGGCTCGACCGGGGCCTCGCCTGCTTCAGACCCACCAACCTGCCTCCTGACACGCAGATCGGCGTCGTCATGCTCGTGCTGACGTTCATCCGGGGCCAGGTCCGGATGGCGCAGGAGTTCAACCAGAGCTTCGACGCCGCCGGCGGTACCGGCGCCGGCTTCCCGACGTACGCGGACATGCTGCGCCAGTTCGCCGGCAAGGACCGGTTCCCGGCACTCGCCGCGATCGTGGAGAGCGGTGTGTTCGACGACCCGCTGGAGGGCTTCACCGAGCAGGACTTCGACATGGAGGTCCGTTTCGGGTTCGCGATGATCTTCGACGGCATCGAACGGCTCGTCGACGCGCACGCCTTGCCCGCCGACTAGCCTGTGTCCGTGACCGATCCTCTGGTCGAGCGGATGCGTCCGTTCGGCACCACGATCTTCGCGGAGATGTCCGCGCTCGCCGTCCGCACCGGCGCCGTCAACCTCGGTCAGGGCTTTCCCGACACCGACGGCCCCAAGGAGATGCTCGACGCGGCGGCCGAGGCGATCCAGTCCGGGCAGAACCAGTACCCGCCCGGCCCCGGCATCCCGGCGCTGCGGGCCGCGATCAGCGCGCACCAGCGGCGCTTCTGGGGCCTGGAGTACGACCCGGACGGCGAGATCCTGGTCACCGCCGGCGCCACCGAGGCGATCACCGCCGCGATCCTGGCGCTCTGCGAGACCGGCGACGAGGTGGTCTGTTTCGAGCCCTACTACGACTCGTACGCGGCGGCGATCGCGCTCGCCGGTGCGGTGCGCCGCGTGGTCACGCTCCGTCCCGGCGCCGGCGGCCGCTACGCGTTCGACCCCGAGGAGCTGCGGCGCGCGTTCGGGCCGCGTACCAAAGCTCTGCTCCTCAACTCACCGCACAACCCCACCGGCAAGGTCTTCACCCGCGACGAACTGGCCCTCGTCGCCGACCTCTGCCAGCGGCACGGCGTCCACGCGATCACCGACGAGGTCTACGAGCACCTCGTCTACCCGGACGCCGCGACCCCGCACGTCCCGCTCGCGACCCTCCCCGGCATGCGGGACCGCACCCTGCGCATCTCGTCGGCCGGCAAGACGTTCTCCTGCACCGGCTGGAAGATCGGCTGGGCCAGCGGTCCGCGTGACCTCGTGTCGGCCACGCTGCGGGTCAAGCAGTTCCTCACGTTCGTCAACGGCTCGCCGTTCCAGCCGGCGGTCGCGGTCGCCCTCGGCCTCGGCGACGACTACTTCCGCGACTTCCGCGACGCGCTGCGCGGCCAGCGCGACCTGCTCGTGGCGGGCCTGCGCGACGCGGGTTTCGGCGTCCTGGTGCCCGAGGGCACGTACTTCGTGACCACCGACATCACTCCCCTGGGCGGCACCGACGGCATCGAGTTCTGCCGCTCCCTGCCGGAGCGCAGCGGCGTCGTCGCGGTGCCCACGCAGGTCTTCTACGACAACACCGACGCGGGCCGTCGCCTGGTGCGGTTCGCGTTCTGCAAACGGCCCGCGGTGCTGACGGAGGCGGTGGCCCGCCTCCGCGAGACGTAGTACGCGTCGCCACCCCGACGATCCCCGAAGTCCTCCCCCGCCCGTCCACCGCGGCCGCGGGGCGGGCACCTCACGCCGGGGAGGCTTTGCGGACGACCGTGGCCAGACCGTCGGCGACGGTCCGGGCCGTCTCGGCCGTCGCGGCCTCCACCATGACGCGGACCAGCTGCTCGGTGCCCGACGGCCGGAGCAGGACACGGCCGGTGTCGCCCAGCTCCGCCTCGGCCTCCCGGGCGGCGGCCAGGACCGCCGGGTCCTGCGCGGCGGCCGCGCGGTCGCCGACCGGCACGTTGACCAGCACCTGGGGCAGCTTGGTCATGACGGACGCCAGCTCCGCGAGCGGCTTGCCGGTCGCCGCCATCCGGGCCATCAGGTGCAGGCCGGCGAGGACGCCGTCGCCGGTCGTCGCGTACGCCGGCATGATGATGTGCCCGCTCTGCTCGCCGCCCAGCGCGAGGCCCGACGCGCGCAGCTCGTCCAGGACGTACCGGTCGCCGACCTTCGTCTCGACGAGGCGGATGCCCTCGCGGCGCATGGCCAGCTTGAGGCCGAGGTTGCTCATCACCGTCGTGACGAACGTGTCGCCGGTGAGCGTGCCGGCCTCGCGCATCGCGAGCGCGAGGATCGCCATGATCTGGTCGCCGTCGACCTCGTCGCCGCCGGCCGTCACCGCGAGGCAGCGGTCGGCGTCGCCGTCGACCGCGAGGCCGAGGTTGGCGCCGTGCTCGACCACCGCGGCCTTGACGGCGTCGAGGTGGGTGGAGCCGCAGCCGTCGTTGATGTTGAGCCCGTCGGGCTCGGCGTGGATGGCGACGACCTCGGCCCCGGCCTCGCGGTACACGACCGGCGCGATGTCGGAGGCGGCGCCGTTGGCGCAGTCGACGACCACCTTGATGCCGGCGAGCGGCTGCGTGACCGACCCCACCAGGTGCTGCACGTAGTGGTCGGCGCCGTCGATCAGGTCGTGGACCCGCCCGACGCCGGCGCCGGTCGGCCGCGTCCAGCCGGCGGTGCCCGCCTCGATCGCGGCTTCGATGCGCAGCTCGATGTCGTCGGGGAGCTTGTGGCCGCCGGCCGCGAAGATCTTGATGCCGTTGTCGGGCATCGGGTTGTGCGACGCCGAGAGCATCACGCCGAAGTCGGCCTTGGCCTCACCCACGAGGTACGCGACGGCGGGCGTCGGCAGCACGCCCACGCGCACGACGTTGGTTCCCGCGCTGGTCAGCCCCGCGACGGTGGCGGCCTCCAGCATCTCGCCCGACGCGCGCGGGTCGCGGCCCACGACAGCGAGCGGCGCGTGCGACCGGTCGACCTCGGCCAGGGTACGGGCGGCGGCCACCGCCACCGTGAGGGCGAGCTCCGGTGTCAGGTCGGCGTTCGCCCTGCCGCGTACCCCGTCGGTGCCGAAGAGCCGACCCATCTAGACCTCCGCGATGTGTGGATGCGACGCCAACGGCCGGGCCGCCGTCGCCATCGCGAGGCAGTCCCGGCCGTATGGTCAGTAGATCAACGCTTGGAGTACTGCGGGGCCTTACGCGCCTTCTTGAGACCGTATTTCTTGCTTTCCTTGACGCGGGCGTCGCGGGTGAGGAAGCCGGCCTTCTTGAGCACCGGACGGTCGTCGGCGTCGTTCGCGACCAGCGCGCGGGCGATCGCCAGCCGCAGGGCACCGGCCTGGCCGGTGATGCCGCCGCCGCGGAGGTTGGCGATGACGTCGATGGTCTCGGCCTTCTCCGCGCTCACCAGCGGCTCGCGGATCAGCTGCTGGTGCACCTTGCTGGGGAAGTAGGCCTCGAGCTCGCGGCCGTTGCAGGTGATCTTGCCGGTGCCCGGCACGATGCGCACCCGGACGATGGCCTCCTTGCGCCGGCCGACCGTCTGGATCGGACGGTCGCCGCGCGGCGCGCGGTGGACGGGGGCGGCCGGGGCGGTGACCTCGGCGACGGCGGCCGGGGTGGGCGCGCTGATGTCGGTCATGTTGGTGGCTTCCTCGTCCGCGCTCACTGCGCGATCTGCTTGATCTCGAACGGCACCGGCTTCTGCGCGGCGTGCGGGTGCTCGGCGCCGGCGTAGACCTTCAGCTTCTTGATCAGCTGACGGCCGAGCTTGTTGTGCGGCAGCATGCCCTTGACGGCGAGCTCGATGGCGTGCTCGGGGCGCTTGGTCAGCAGCTCCTCGTAGCCAACGCGCTTGAGACCGCCCGGGTAGCCGGAGTGGCGGTAGGCGACCTTCGTCTGGCGCTTGTTGCCGGTCAGCGCGACCTTGCCCGCGTTGACGATCACGACGAAGTCGCCGGTGTCGACGTGCGGCGCGAAGGTCGGCTTGTGCTTGCCCCGCAGGAGCGTGGCGGCGTGGGTGGCCAGCCGGCCCAGCACGACGTCAGAAGCGTCGATGATGTGCCACTGACGCTCGATCTCACCCGGCTTCGGGCTGTACGTACGCACAGGCTTACCTTGTCTCGTCGTCGGTCTGGGGTCGCGCGTCGAAAGAAAAGTCGCGCACAACAGCAGACAACAATACCTGTTGCCCGCAGGGAGGGTCAAAACGGGGTTGGGCCGCGCGGCTGGGCCGCCGCCCGCGGTCAGTCTATCGCGAGCCGGTAGCCGCGCTTCACCACGGTCTGCACCACCTTCGGCGTGCCGAGCCCGGCCCGCAGGCGGGCCACGGCCATCTCGACCGCGTGCTCGTCGGCGCCGCGAGGCAGCGTACGGAGCAGCGCGGCGCGCGAGAACACCCGGCCCGGGGCCGCCGCCAGCGCGCGGAGCACCGCCATCGGCGCCGGGGCCAGCGGCTTGAGGTCGCCGTCGACCACCGCGGCGTGCCCGCGGAGGGTGAGGTCGTGGCCGGCCGCCTTGATCGTGATCGCGCGCGGCGGCAGCTCCTCGATCAGCGTCCGGACCAGCGCGCCGATCCGGGCCCGCCCCGGCGCCACCACGGGTACGCCATGGCGGCGCAGCGGAGCGGCCGTGACCGGGCCCACACAGGCCGCGAGAACGTCGGAGCGGAGGGCGTCGAGCATGGCCTCGCTGCTCGGGCCCGCGGCCCGCAGCAGCGCGGTGACGGCGGGAGCCGAGGTGAAGGTCACGGCGTCGACGAGCCGGCCCGCGACGAGGTCCACCAGCCGGTGGAGCGGCGCCGGATCGGTGGGCGGGGCCCAGCGGTAGACCGGCACCTCGATCACGGTCGCGCCGGCGGCCTCCAGCGCGGCGGTCCACTCCGGCTGGCGCTCGCCGTGCAGCTGGAGGGCGACCACCTGGCCGCGTACCCCCCGGTCGCGGAGGTGGTCGATCACCTCGTCGTAGCTCTCCGACACGGGTGACCACCGGTCGTGGAGGCCGGCGTCGCGCACCGCGCCGCGGACGCGCGGGTCACGGGTCACGATGTACGCCTGCGCCAGCACGCCGCGCAGCGGCTCGGCGAGGCCCCAGCCGTCGGCCGCCTCCAGCCAGCCGCGCATGCCGATGGCCGTGTTGGCGACGACGATGTCCGGCGGCCGGTCGAGGCAGGCCCGGGTGGCCGCGCGGAGTTCGGTGTCGTCGGCGAGCGGAACGATGCGCAGGGCGGGGGCGAGGACGACGCGGGCCCCGCGCCGCTCCAGGAGGGAGGCCAGCTCGTCCCGCCTCCGGTCGGCCGTGACACCGATGGTGAAACCGGTCAGCTCGTCGGACATGGTGGTGCCCGTCAACGCGTCCGGTGGTCCGGCGGTGGCTCGTGGGCCGACGGTGACAGGTGCATGTCCGGAAGCGTGCAGGTGGCCCGTTTCACCCGAGCGTCCCGTTTGTTTCGGAAGTGCTAAGAGCCGCTCACCATGCTTCTGGCGCGTACCGGTGGGATTGCTTCCTGGTATGGTTCTCGGTATGACCGCCAAGGTGACCCTGTCGTTCTCCGACGACACGATCGAGGAGGCCCGGCGCTTCGCGAAGCGCGAGGGCCTGTCGCTGTCCGCGTGGATGGACCAGGCCGCCCGGGAGAAGGCGGTCCGCGAGCTGTTCGCCGCGCACGCCGCGGTCATCGGCCGCGCCGGCGCCGACCTCGAGGCCGACGCGCTGGCCGACGACCGCGAGGCGGCGATGGTCGACGAGGCCCTCTTCGGAGGCGACGGGCGTGCAGCGTAGGGGCGAGATCTGGCGCATCGACGGCGCTCGTGAACGCCTCGGGCTGGTGATCAGCTCGGACCTCTACAACAGCACCGACGTCCCGATCGTGATCGTGGCCGAGGTGGTCGAGTCCGACCTGCTCCGCGACTCGCCGCTGGCCGTGCCGATGGGCTCCTACGTGGTCATGCCCGACCGGCTGTCGTCGCCGATGAAGAAGTGGTTCACCGAGGTCGTCGACGTGGCCGACTCCGACACGATGTTCCGGGTCTCCCGGGCACTGCGGATCCTCCAGGGCCTCTGACTTATCCACAGGCATCGCATCGCAGGGTGGCGATCGGACACCGCTGGCCGTAACGTGCCCGCATGGCCTTTCGGACCTGGGGCAGGGTGTTGCTGGCGGCGCTGGGCGTCGGCCTGCTCGCCGGCGCCGGCCAGCTCGGCTTCGCTTACGGGCTGGGCGTCGTGCGGTTCGCGCGCGACTTCGCGGAGACGCCCGGGCAGTGGACGGCGCACCTCGCCTGGGTGGCGTGGTTCGCGATGCTCGCAGCGGTGGCCGGCGGCGTCGCCGGCGACTGGCTGGCACGGCGCGGCGGCGAGCGGCCCGGCCCGGGCTCGCGCGTGGCGTGCGCGGTGGCCGGCGGCGTCGGTGCGCTGGCGGTCGCGCCACTGGTGATGCTGCCGGCCCGCAACGCCCAGGTCGAGGGCGTCGACGCGGTCGTGGTGGGCGGGCTGTCCGCCGCGCTGGGAGCGCTGGCCGGCGTGTTCGCGGCGGTCGCGGTGCTGTCGCAGCGCGTGTTCGCCGTCAACCTCGCCACCGTCACGCTCGGTGTGTGGCTGGTGGCCCTCCTGTCGGTGGCGCCGTCGCTCGGCCCGGAGGATCCGCTGCCCGAGGTGCGGCTGGGTGCGCTGGACGCGACCTGGCTGGGCTCCGGGTTGGCGCAACGGCTCGCGGTGATCCTCATGCCGGCGCTGGCACTCGCGGTCGGTGCCGGCATCGGCGCGCTGGCGCGGTGGCGCGGGCTGCCGGTGGTGCCGGTGGCGGCGTCCGGTGTGGTGGGTCCGGCGCTGCTCGCCCTCGCGTACCTGACCGCCGGCCCGGGCCCCGACGGCGACCGCTACCAGGCCGCGCCGTACTGGGGTGCGCTGATCGCGGTCGCGGCGGGCGGGCTCGGCTCGGTGCTGGCGTCCGTGGCACGGCAGATGACGGCCGGCACGCCGGCCACCGGCGCCGCGGGTGCCGACGTCGACGGCGACCACACCGCCGAGGTTTTCCCGGGCTACGACCCCAAGGCGTCCGGCGCCGACGACCGACCCGGCGACCTGGGGTCTGGCCGGGTTGGCGGGCGGTGGCAGGGTGCGGCCGACGATCCGTTCGGCGGCACGTCGTCCACGACGGCCGGCGGCGACGACGCCACCCGCGCGTTTCCACGCCAGAAGGACGGTGCGGCGTTCAGCGACTCGGGTTCGGCCATCGGCGGTGAGGACGATGCCTTCCGCGGCGCGGGGTCCGCTGGCGGCCGTGACGACGACTTCACGCGCGGCGCGCGGCGCGGCGGTGACGCCTTCGGCGGGGCCGGGTCCGGCGCGGCGGACTTGCCGCGCGACGCGCGTCCTGGCGGCGAGCCCGATCCGCTGACCGCGCCAATCGATCTGCTCGGCATGGGTCGCGGGGATGGCTTCGAGCCTCAACCGTCGCGTCGCGACGAACGGGATCCGTTGGCTTCAGTGGGCCGCGCGGAGAGTGGCGGTCCGGGGGCCGGCGGATCGGCGGTTGGCGACGTGCGGTCCGGCGGGCCGCGACCGGTGGGCGAGCCGCTGTTCTCCTCGCCCTCGCCGGTGGCGCCGCCACGGCAGCCGGAGGTCGTGTCGCCGCCGCCGCGGCCCGAGCCGACGCCGATCCGGTCGCTCGACCGGACCCCCGCCCCGGGTCCCGGCGACTGGCGCACCGACCAGACGTCGACGTTCCCGGCCGCGCCGCCGACGGGCGGGCCCACCGGGATGGGCACGCCGTCCGGTCCTGGCCCAGGGTCCGGTCCTGGCGCACCGTCCGGGGTCGGCGCTCGGTCAGAAACCGGCGCACCGCCGGGCACCGGCTCACCGTTCGACACCGCCGGAGCGTTCGGGAACGGCGTCGAGGAGCCGGCCGGTGGGCGGTTCGGCGGCGACGAACGCCGTGGCCGGGCCGATGTCCGGCAGCACGGCGAGGATGCCGCGCGGCCCGGCTGGGGTGCCGGGCCGGAAGTGCGGGCTGGTGAGCGGGAGCCCCGGTCGTCTGCCAGTGGCGCCGGCGGCGCGGCGACGTCGCGGCAGCCGGTCGACGCGACCGGCGAGATGCCTGACTGGCGGCTCGCGCCGCCCGCGTGGACGCCGCCGCCCCCGATGTCCGCCGCGACGGCGGCGCCGGAGCTGGCCGGGCCGTCCGCTCCGGGCGGCGGCCGCGACGGCGAGAAGGCGGCGGAGCCGCCGAAGTCCGCGGCGAAACGCCGTGGTCTCTTCCGTAGGAAGGCCAAGGACGAGCCGGCGACGCCCACCGCCCCCGGCTGGGTCGAGGTGCCGACGCGGGGCGGCGGCGACGCGACGGCCGCGGACCGCGGCTGGGACGCTGACCCTCGCCACGACCACGGCGACGCCCCGACCGGCGCCACGGAGTGGGCCGCGCGCGGGACCGACCTCGGCTCTGACGCCGGTTCGCGCGCGGTCGCTGAGGAGGGGGCCGGTCGCGGAAGCGACTCCCGGTCCGGCGCGGATCGCGACGTCAGCGGGGTCCGGCGTTCACCGAGCGACGGCGGATCTGGAGCGGAGCGCGGCGTCCGCTCCGAGAGCGGCTTCGCCACGGGTGGAGCCGCCGGAGCCAGCTCAGGAGCCGGCTTCGAGCGGGCCGACCGCGAGTTTCCGTCCGGCAGCGACGCGGCGACCCGCGAGTTCAGCGCCGGTCGCGACCAGGCGGTCCGGGACCTGGCCAGTGGACGTGCCGACCTGTCCGCGGGCCTCCCCGGCCCGACGGCCGATGGTGTCTTTGCGCCGAACGCCGGCGGCCCCTCGGGGATGGCGGGGGACGAGCCGGCCGATGCGGCCGCGCCGGACACCCCGGCGGACCCGCCGCCGAAGGAGCGCCGTTTCGGCCGCCGCAACCGCAGCGCCAACGAGACGAGCGAGATGCGCCGCGGCGACCAGCCGACGGAGAAGCCGGAGGCATCCGGCGGCCGCGGCCGCGGCAAGGCGGAGAAGCCGATCCGCGGCGGGGACGAGGAATACGTCGACTGGGTGGCCGGCCTCAGTGCCCCGGACCCGACCCCGGAACGCCGCCGCGACGACGCACCGCGCCGCTCCCTGCGCACCTCGACCAGCCGCAACGACGACTGACCGCGAGGACCGCCGAACCGGCCGTCGCCGGCCGCCGCTGGTGCGGGTCGCCGGCACGGGCCGCGAGCCGGACGGTCGCCGGCGGCGCCGCCGGCGGGCATCGGATGGCGCTCGCGGGCCGCTGCACGGGCCCCCGTGTGTCGGAGACGGCGCCGCTGCGGAGCGGCCGGCTTCGACGGGCCGCCGACCTGCCGGGACCGCCGGCCTGGCCCGGGCCGCGCGGTGAGGTAGCCGCGGTCCCGGCCGCAATACCTCCGCTACGCGGAGAACGCGGCGAAGGTCGGCCACCCGAAGTGATTCAGCGGCCCCCGACCGCCGCCCAGCTTCCAGTCGCGCGCGCCGGCGAGCGACCGCGCGACGTACTCCTTCGCATAGACCAGGGCGTCCGGGACGGTGTCGCCCATCGCGAGCCGGCCGGCGATCGCCGCGGAGAACGTGCTGCCCGTGCCGTGGCTGTTGCGGGTCTGCACGCGCGGGTAGCGCAGGAACCGCGCGCCGGCGTCCGTCCAGACCGCGTCGACGGCCTCCTCGCCGGCGACCATGTCGCCACCGGTCACGACGACGAACGCGGGGCCGTTGGAGGCGATCTGGGCGGCGGCGCCGGCCATGTCGGCCGGGGTGGACACGGGCCAGCCGACCAGCTCCGACGCCTCTTCGCGGTTCGGGGTGGCCACCGCCGCGTACGGCAGGAGCCGTTCGATGGCGTTGACCACGCCGCGACGCCGGCCGGTCGCGGAGTCCAGCACCGGGTCGACGACCAGGTTGGGCAGCAGACCGGCCCGGGCCTTCGCCGTCACCGCGGCCGCCGCCTCCGCCGTGGCGAGCATGCCGACCTTGACCGCCGCGATCGGCATGTCGTCGAGCACCGACGTGAGCTGGCCGGACACCACGTTGCCGGGCAGCTCGAAGACGTCCTGGACCCCGCGGGTGTTCTGCGCGGTCACCGCCGTGGCCACCGACGCGCCGTACAACCGCATCGCCGCGAACACCTTGAGGTCGGCCTGGATGCCGGATCCGGCGCATGAGTCGGACCCGCCGACCGTCAGGACCGCCAGTGGAGTTGTCATGGATCCTCCCGCCTACTCGTCCCTCACCGGTAGCACGAGCGGCGGGCAGCGCAACGGACTAAGTCGCACTGACGGGCGGCGGCGGACCCCTCAGAGCAGTGACCGCAGCTCCGCCAGGTCGGTCGGCGACGGCTGCCACGCGGCGGCGGCCGCGTTCGCGGACACCTGGGCCGGCGTCGTCGCGCCGGCGATCACCGACGTCACGGCCGGCATCGCGGCGAGGCCGCCGATCGCCACGTCGAGCATCGACAACCCGCGGGACGAGGCGTACTCCGCCACCGCATCGATCCGGTCCCACGGCGCCGAGGCGAGCCACGGCGCGAAGCGGTCCGAGGTCAGCCGGCTGCCGGGCGGCGCGTCGGCTCCCCGCTGGTACTTGCCGGTCAGCAGCCCGCTCTCCAGGGGGAAGAACGGCAGCAGCCCGAGGCCGAACCGCTGGCAGGCCGGCACCACCTCGGCCTCGGCGTCCCGGTGCAGCAGGCTGTAGCGGTTCTGCGCGCTGACGAAGGGTGCCCATCCCCGGGTACGCGAGACCCACGCGGCGTCCACGATCTGCCAGCCCGCGAAGTTGGAACAACCGACGTACCGGACCTTCCCGGCAGACACGAGATCGTCCAGCGCGCGCAGCGTCTCCTCGATCGGCGTGCCGGGATCGGGCTCGTGCATCTGGTACAGGTCGATGTGGTCGGTGCCGAGCCGCCGCAGCGACGCCTCCACCGCGCGCATGACGTAGCGCCGCGCGCCGCGTGCGCCGTGGTCGGGTCCGTTGAGACCCGACATGCTCATGCCGAACTTCGTCGCCACGACCACGTCGTCGCGCCGGCCCTTGAGGGCGGCCCCCAGGAAGATTTCGGACTTCTCGTGCCCGGGACCGCCGTACGTGTCCGAGGTGTCGAAGAAGTTGACACCGGCGTCCAGCGCGGCGTCCACGACGGCGCGCGCACCGTCCGCGTCGATGTCGCGACCGAACGTGTTGCAGCCGACGCCGACGACGGACACCACGAGTCCCGACTCGCCGAGCCGGCGGTAGCTCATCGTGCTCAAAGACGTACTCCCATGGGGTGAGGAAAGATCGCCTACCCGCGGGTGGGCGGCCGGAGGACCACGCGGGGGTCGCGGGGCACTATCCTTTCGGCGGGCATTGCTAGAGTCTGACACCTTGTGGCGGCCAGGATCTTGGTCGCCCCCGATGGGAGCGTGGACCGGATATGACGGCAACCGACAGGTTCCAGCGGTCTGCAGCGGGTTCGCCCGCGACCGCGGCCGGTGGCCCGGCGCCGGAACGGCTCGACGTCACCATCGTGCTGCCGTGCTACAACGAGCAGGACCATGTGCTCAAGGAGATCGAGCGCATCTCGGCGGCGATGGACCGCAGCGGCTACAGCTACGAGCTGCTGGCGATCGACGACTGTTCGACCGACAATACGCTCGCCGTTCTGCGCGAGGCGGAGACCCGGTTCCCGCGGCTGCGCGTGATGCCGTTCCACCGCAACGGCGGCAGCGGCACCGCCCGCCGGATCGGCACGCAGCAGGCGCACGGCGAGATCGTCGTCTGGACCGACGCCGACATGACCTACCCCAACGAGCGGATCCCCGAGCTCGTGCAGCTGCTGGAGAAGGACCCGACGATCGACCAGGTCGTCGGTGCCCGGACCAGCGAGCAGGGCACACACAAGCTTCTCCGGGTCCCGGCCAAGTGGGTCATCCGCAAGATCGCCGAGCGGCTCACCGGCGTCAAGATCCCCGACCTCAACTCGGGCCTGCGGGCCTTCCGCCGCGACGTCTCCCTGCCGTACCTGCGGCTCCTGCCGCCCGGCTTCTCCTGCGTCACGACGATCACGATGGCGTTCCTGCACAACCAGCACGACGTGCGGTACGTCTCGATCGACTACGCCAAGCGCGCCGGCTCCTCCAAGTTCCACTTCGTGCGCGACGCCTACCGCTACATCCTCCAGGTCGTCCGCATGGTCATGTACTTCAACCCGCTCAAGGTGCTGATGCCGCCGGCGCTCTGGCTGGTCGCGATCGGTATCGGAAAGATCATCTACGACGTGATCGCGCACCCCGTGCGGGTCGCCAACAACACCGTCATGATCTTGATGGCCGGCCTCATCATCGGGGCCGTCGCCCTCCTCGCCGACCTCATCGTGCGCTCCCGATCCGAATAGGGATCTCCCGATGACCACCGACGTGGCGGCCACGCCGGAGCGGGACACCGCGGAACCCTCCCGCGGTCCCACCGGAAACACCAACCGCTGGGGCTGGCTCGGGGTCGGCGCGATCACCACGATCCTGGCGATCTCGTGGATTCCACGGCTCAACCTGCCGTTCGGCGACAACCACATGGGCCGGATCATCAGCCGGTACGCGCTGCACCTCGCGAACCTCCACGAGAAGGGTCTGGTCGGCTCCGACTTCAGCGCCGACTGGGAGCCGTACAGCACCATCGCGTACGCTCACCACCCGCCGCTGCTCAACATCCTGACGGCGATCTTCGGCGCGCTCCCCGGGGACCAGCCGATCGAGGTCTGGCTCGCGCCGTACCTGCTGGCCCTCCTGGTCGTGCCCGCCGGCGCCGCCCTGCTCCGCGCGTTCGGCGTGCGGTGGACCGCGACGCTCCTCGCCGTCGGCCTGATGGCGTCGACGACCTTCTTCTGGGTCTACAGCCCGATCATGTTCGATCTGGGCCCGATCCTCCTCGTCTCCGCGACGGTGATCGCGCTGGCCCGAAGGGGCTACCAGCCGCCCCGGCGGCTGCTCGTGCTCGCGTGCGTCGGTGCTCTGCTGGCGACGCTGGTCTCGTGGCCGGGAATCGGCTTCGCCGGCGCCATGGGCCTGTGGCTCCTCGTCCGTCGCCGCAAGGTCGACCGGGTCGTGCTCTGGGTCGGCGGCGCGATGCTCGCCGGCCTGCTGATCAGCCTGACGTTCATCGTCGGCGTCAGCGGCGTCGCCGACCTCAGCAACCAGGCCGAGTTCCGTACCCAGGGCGGCACGTTCACCGCCGAGCAGTTCGTCGACCGCCAGTGGCGCAACCTCGACGCGCTCCTCCCGATCTGGTACATGGTGCTCCTCGCACTCGGCGTGATCGCGGGCCTGTGGGACCGCCGTACCCGCCTTTACATGGCCTTCACGCTGCTGTTCACCATCTTCTGGACGGTGGGCCTCAACAACGGCGCCTACATCCACGACTACTGGAACTACCCGATCCTCATCCTCGGCCTCGTCGGCATGGGTGCCCTGATCGACAGGGTGATCGGCTGGCTACCCGCCCGGGTGACCGTGATCGGCGCCGCCCTCGCCGGCCTGGCGCTGGCCGCGTGGCTCGGCTACCTTGCCACCGGCATCGTCGACCGGAACTACGTGGAACGCCCCACCGCCGCCGGAACCCTCGTCTCCGAGCACGGCCCGGCGCCGGGCCAGACCATGGCCTGGGTCGCGGGCGGCGGCATCTCAACCCCGCGCTGGCTCGCCTACTACTGGGATCTCGAGCCGAAGGCCCTCACCCCCGAGGTGCTGGCGGCCGGCAGGGCCAACCCGGACGACCTGGTCCTCATGGACCTCCGCCGCATCCCCACCTGGCTCCCGAAGACCATCGGCGACCGCGCGGTGGCCCGGGAGGGCAGCTACGCCCTGCTCCGCATCGCCGATCTCAAGGCGGCCCAGATCACGCCGTAGGAAACCGGAAGCCGCCGCCACGACGTCCGCGTCGAGGCGGCGGCTGTTTCTTCTCGGGTCCGCGGTGGTCCGGACCGTCGCTCCCGCCAGACACCGCTCGCTCCGCTTCACTGCCAGGCCCGCACGCCAAAACCACCCGCCGCCAGCCCGCGACCTCAAGAGTCGCGGCCCGTTCCACGCAACGGACGGCACGCGTCGAGAAGGCCGGCCGGCGAAGACCCGTGCGCGGCGCGACTGCGGCGGCCACGGTCGCCGGCCAGGGCCGGTGACGGCTCGACGCGGCCGGAGCGGACGGCGGTCGCGACGCGGATCGGCGGCGGAACTGCGGCCGCGGGCGGAGTGACCGGCGCGGAGTGACCGGCGCGGAGTGACCGGCGCGGAGTGACCGGCGCGGAGTGACCGGCGCGGAGTGACCGGCGCGGAGTGACCGGCGCGG
>Ga0164243_10001581_pt1 | contig 38517 bp, 38 predicted proteins | sample OricompcompostOP_FD_108781 | JGI IMG/M metagenome (GOLD analysis project Ga0164243, IMG submission 108781) | Organic Plus compost microbial communities from Emeryville, California, USA - Original compost - Organic plus compost (OP) | ecosystem: Engineered > Solid waste > Mixed feedstock >... | reverse complement strand
GCCCAGACGGCCACCGCCCAGACGGCCACCGCCCAGACGGCCACCGCCCGGCCGGACGGGGAGGAGGCTCCGGAGCTGCCGGATCAGCGCCGGGACACCAACGCCAGCGCGCGGTAAGGCGCTCAGTCAGCCCGCGGCGGGCTCGATCTTCGGCGGACGGCCCTCGTACGGCGTGGAGAGCACGATGGTGGTGCGCGTCGTCACGTGGGCCGCGGCGCGGATGTCCTGCAGGAGTCGCTCCAGATCGCCGGGGCTCGCCACCCGTACCAGCAGCAGGTAGTGGTCCTCGCCGGCCACGGAGTAGCACGCCTCGATCTCGGCCAGGCCGGCCAGCCGCTCCGGCGCGTCGTCGGCCTGGCTCGGGTCCATCGGCCGGATCGCCACGAAGGCGGTCAGCGGCAGGTCCAACGCGGTGTAGTCGACGCGGGCCGTGTAGCCGCGCAGGATGCCGCGCTGCTCCAGCCTGCGGACCCGCTGGTGCACCGCTGACACCGACAGTCCGACCCGCTCGGCCAGGTCCGTATAGGACAGCCGACCGTCGGTCGTCAGTGCGGCGACGATCGCCCGATCGGTCTCTTCCACACCGTGAGAACCTACCGGCTGCCCGCCGAGGGCCAGCATGGTGCCCGGGCCGTCAGAAGGGGGTGGCCTGCTGCAGCAGGTCGAGCACCTCGGCCAGCGGCGACTCGATCCCGTGGCAGGCGTCGAAGTTGTAGACGTCGGTGTCCACGTGCAGCTCGTAGAGGAACTGGTCGGCGCAGCCCGGGGCGGGCGTGGCCCGGGCGGCGGCGGCCGGCAGGCGCGGGTCGTTGACCAGCTCGGTCAGCCGGTTGCGGGTCGCGGCGTCCATCAGACCCGTCTCGCTGGAGGCCTTCCGGTTGGTGAAGGTCCAGCGGCCGTTGGGGTCGACGGAGATCACGTCCCGTACGCCGGCGAATCCGCCGGAGCGGATGACCTGGACCCGAGGCGCGTCCCCCATCGTCGGGGCCGGTATGCCCGCGCGGTCGGCGTAGCGGCTGGCGCAACCGCCGGCCAGAGCGAGCGCGGCCGTGGTCACGAGCAACACAACCAGTCGACGCATGGCGGTGGTCTCCTTCGACTCGTCGTCCACCTTAGGTCGGCCCGGCCAGGGCCGCCGGGTGTTGGACGCGTGACCGCCGCGTCGGGTTGCCCCCGATCACGACTCGCTCAACGCCTCCCGCACGCGAGCCTCCTGTCGTCGGGTCAGGTATCGGTGCAGGAAGTACGCGTACGGAATGCCGAGGTTCGTCTCGATGAGGGAGTTGACCACGATCGGCTGCCACGCCGCGGGCCGGATGCCGTTGATGAGCAGCGACGCCTCCCAGGCGAACTGGACGCCGATGCCGATGGCCAGCAGCCACAGCAGGTTGACCCGTTCCCGACCGCTGAGGTTGCGGACGATGACGATGACGTAACCCACCAGGAGGATCGCCGCCATGGCGCCGTGGTAGCCGCCCACCTCCCGCGAGATGGCGATGGTGTCGTACCTGTCGCCGAAGTTGCTGCTGAGCTGGCCGACGGCGATCCAGCCCAGGATCGGCAGCAGCGACCACTCGACCGCCCGGCCGTCACGGTCCAGCAGCAGCCAGATCCAGGCGAAGTTGGTGAAGCCGTAGCTCATGCTCAGCCAGAGCAGGAACCAGAACGGGTCGGCGCCGGTGATCTGACGGGTGCCCAGCGCCTCGTAGAAGATGCCGTAGTCGACCAGGAAGTAGACCACGCCCATGACCAGGCCGACGGCGATCGCGGTCAGCTTCCGGAAGTGCCAGAGGATTCCGGCGTAGACCACCAGCCAGACGAGGTCGAGCAGGATGTACAGGGACGTGAACGTACGGGCGACGGTGTAGTCCACTCTGGACGCTCCGGGGATCGTGCCGGGGGCGGGGCGCAACGCGGGTTCAGCATCGCAGGGATGCTCCCGTGGCGGAAAGACCCACAGCCCGTACGGCTGCGACAGGCCGAGCCCGCGACGCGTGACCCGGCTCCGGGGGCACTACGGTCAGGTGGTGCACGCGGACCGTCCTCTCCTGCTCGTCGACTCGGCCAGCCTCTACTTCCGGGCCTTCTTCGGCATCCCCGTCTCGGCCGCGCTGGCCCCGGACGGCCGGCCGGTCAACGCCGTCCGTGGCTTCCTCGACATGGTCGCCACGCTGATCCGCACCCGGCGCCCCGGCCGCGTGGTCTGCGCGCTCGACGAGGACTGGCGACCGGCCTGGCGGGTGGCCCTGATCGCCTCGTACAAGACGCACCGGCTCGCGCCACCGGCCGGGGACGGCGTGGTCGAGGAGGTGGTCGCCGAGGTCGTCCCCGACGAGCTGGCGCCGCAGGTACCCGTGATCCTCGACGTGCTCGACGCGGTCGGCATCGCCACCGCGGGCGCCGCCGACCACGAGGCCGACGACGTGATCGGCACGCTCGCCGCCACCAGCCCGGGCCCGGTCGAGGTGGCCACCGGCGACCGGGACCTGTTCCAGGTGATCGACGACGCCCGAGGGGTACGGGTGCTCTACTGCGGCCGCGGCGTGGCCAAGCTCGAGGTGCTCGACGACGCGGCCATCCAGGCCCGGTACGGCGTGCGGGCCGACCAGTACGCGGACTTCGCGGCGCTGCGCGGTGACCCCAGCGACGGCCTGCCCGGCGTGCCGGGCGTGGGCGAGAAGACCGCCGCCCGGCTGGTCGCCCGCTACGGCAGCCTGGACGCGATCATGCAGGCCCTCGCCGACCCGGCGGCCGGGTTCGCCCCCGGCCTGCGCACCAAGCTGCTGGCCGCCGCCGACTACCTCGCCGTGGCGCCGAAGGTCGTGCGGGTCGCCCGCGACGCGCCGCTGGCCCCCGTCGACCCGACGCTGCCGGCGCAGCCCCGCGATCCCGAACGGCTCGCGGAGCTGGTGCAGCGGTGGAACATCGGCGGCCCGGTGCAGCGCCTCACCCAGGCCCTGGCCGGCACGGACTGAGCGTCACCGCCCGGCCAGGGGCCCGACGGCGGCGGAGCGCGTCGTCAGGCGCGGGGCGGTGATCAGCGTCGGGGTGGGAAGGCGTCGCTGATCCGGCTGCCCCCGTGCCGGCCGAGGGGCACGGTCCCGGCCGGCGGCGCGCCGGCGGGTGTACCGCCGCCGGGCAGGAGCTCGTCGTCGTCCGTGCCGCTGCGGTTGATCAGTGCGACGAAGAGCACCACGATCGCGATCATCACGAACAGGGCGATGGGCGCGACGAAGTACATGGGCTCGAAGCCGCTGACCGCCTTGCCCGGCTGCGCGGTGACGCTCATGGCGAACATGCCGGTGAAGTGCATGCCGTTGACCGCGACCCCCATGATGAGCGCCGCCACGAAGATCATCGCTGGGGCGCGAACCGTCACGGTGAACCAGAGCGCGGCGGTGGCCGCCACCACCGCGATCACGACGGAGGCGATGACCAGCCCACGGTCGTAGCCGATGCTGGCCTGCATCCGCATCGCCGCCATGCCGGTGTAGTGCATGCCGGCGACACCGAACCCCGTGATCAGGCCAGCAATGATGATCTTGACTGCCGTCGGCGCCCCGTGGCCGACGATGAACAGGCCGATGGCGACCACGACCATGGCGATCAACCAGCTCGCGATCGTGGTGGCCAGGTCGTAGCGGATGGCGATGCCGTCCACGCTGAACCCGAGCATCGCCATGAAGTGCATGACCCAGATGCCGGTGCCCCCGATCGCCCACGCGGCCAGCAGCAGCCAGCGGGTGCGCTGGGCGGGCACGGTGGAGTTGCGTGCCCGGACGGTACAGACCAGCCCGAGCAGGCTGCCCACCACCGACAACGTGTAGGACAGGGTCGGGGTCACCAGACCCAGATTGAAATGGTTGATGTGCATAATGTGATGCCTTGTCTCGGGGCCAACGGACGGACGGGCGGCGGTTTTCGGCCGCGACGCGACGCCCCCCTGGCACGCGTTCCCGGCCCAGCCCCGACCAGCGGCATCCAACAGCATGAGCGCCGCTGCGCACAACCGTCACCTAAGGTCGCGCTTAATCACCGGCCTGAATTCAGGGCGCGATCGCGTAGGCGAGCACGCCACGGACAAGAGTGTCGATGGCCGCGCGCGCCTTGGCGCGCATCTGCTCGTCGCCGGTGGCCTGCGCGATCTGCCCGAGCAGGTCGACGACCTGGCGGGCCCACCGCACGAAGTCGCCGGCCGGCATCTCCGCCTCGATGCCCGCGGCGAGCACCTTGGACAACGACTCGCCGCGCGCCCACCGGTACACCGGCCAGACGAAGCCCAGATCCGGTTCGCGGGTCAGTGACAGGCCCAGCTCGCCCTCGGCCGTCGCGAGTTCGGTCCACACCTGCATCGTGGCGTCGATCGCTTCCCCGACCGGCCCACGCGGCACGGAACTGCGCTCCTCCGCCTCCCGCCGCGCCTCGTAGACGGTCACCGAGACGGCGGCGGCCAACTCGGCCGGCTCCAGTGACTGCCACACGCCGCGCCGCAGGCACTCGGCCACCAGCAGGTCCGACTCGCTCCAGATGCGGGCCAGCAACCGGCCGGCCTCGGTCACCGCCGGACTCTCCTCGGCCGAGCCGGCCGCCGGCCGTGGTCCCGTGTCGACGAGGTAGCCGCGCTCGGTCAGCAACTGGCAGACCTTGTCGAACGTGCGGGCCAGGGAACCGGTGCGGCTGTCCACCTTCTGACGCAGCGCGACGGTCTCCTTCTCGATCCGCGCACGACGCTCGGCCCAGCGGGCGTGCTCCTCCCGGTCGGGGCAGGCGTGGCACGGGTGCTTGCGCAGCTCGTGGCGCAGGGCGAGCAGTTCGTCGTCCTCACCGGTGCCTCGGGCCGCGCGGCGGGTGCGCTTCGGTATCCCCGCCGCGCCGGCCGCCTGGCGCACCGTCGAGGCGAGGTCACGGCGCTCCTTGGGGGCGCGGGGGTTGAAGTGCTTGGGCACCCGTACCCGGGCCAGGGGCTCGACCGGGGCGGAGAACTCGCCAGCCGCCAGTCGCCCCGCCCAGTGGTCCTCGGTGAGCACCAGCGGCCGCGGTTCGCCGAACCCCGCGTCGCCCGGGTCGAGCACCACGGCCAGCCCCGCCCGACGGCCGGAGGGCACCCGGATGACGTCGCCGATCTTCAGCGCGCGCAGCGACTGGATGGCGGCGGCGCGGCGAGCCGCGGCGCTGTCGCGGGCCAAGAACCGCTCCCGCTCGCCGATGCGCTGCCGGATGGCGAAGTACTCGGCGAAGTCGCCCCGGTCGCACTCCATCTCGATCGCCTGGGCCGCGGCCGCTTCCTCGTTGCGCTGGACCTGTCGCGCCACGCCCACCACGGAGCGGTCCGCCTGGAACTGGGCGAACGACGAGGCGAGCAGTTCGCGGGCGGCCGCCCGGCCCACCGTGCCGACGAGGTTGACCGCCATGTTGTAGGACGGCCGGAAGCTGGACCGCAGTGGATAGGTACGCGTCGACGCCAGGCCGGCCACGTGCCGCGGATCGACCTCGGGGGTCCAGACCACCACCGCGTGGCCCTCCACGTCGATGCCCCGGCGACCCGCCCGGCCGGTCAACTGGGTGTACTCGCCGGGGGTCAGGTCGACGTGCGCCTCGCCGTTGAACTTGACCAGCCGTTCCAGCACCACGCACCGGGCCGGCATGTTGATGCCCAGCGCCAGCGTCTCGGTGGCGAAGACGGCCTTGACCAGACCCCGGACGAAGAGTTCCTCCACCACCTCCTTGAACGCGGGCAGCATCCCGGCGTGGTGGGCCGCCAGACCCCGTTCCAGCCCGTCCAGCCACTCCCAGTAGCCGAGCACGGTCAGGTCCTCGCTGGGGATGGTGGCCGTGCGGGTCTCCACGATCCGGCGGATCTCGGCGCGCTCCTCGGGGTCGGTCAACCGCAGCCCGGCCTGCAGGCACTGCTGCACCGCCGCGTCGCAACCGGCCCGGCTGAAGACGAACGTGATCGCCGGCAGCAGGCCCTCCCGGTCCAGCCGCTCCACGATCTCCGCCCGGCCTGGGCCGACGTAGCGGGGCCGGCGCCCGCGCGTCGAGCCACGCACCTCCTCGACCCGGCGGAACATCTCCCGCGTGTAGCGCAGCAACTCGGGGTGCACCTCGTGCGCCTGCGCCGCCTGCGCATCGTGGAACAGGTCGAACATCCGCCGGCCCACCAGCATGTGCTGCCACAACGGCACCGGCCGGTGCTCGGTCACCACGACCTTGGTCTCACCGCGCACCGTCACGAGCCACTCGGCGAACTCCTCGGCGTTGGAGACCGTGGCCGACAGCGAGACCAGCGTCACGCTCGCCGGGAGGTGGATGATCACCTCCTCCCAGACCGCGCCGCGGAACCGGTCGGCGAGGTAGTGCACCTCGTCCATGACCACGTAGCCGAGGTCCTTCAGCGCCGGCGAGCCGACGTAGAGCATGTTGCGCAGCACCTCGGTGGTCATCACCACCACGGGCGCGTCGCCGTTGATGGCGTTGTCGCCCGTCAGCAGGCCCACCCGGTCGGGCCCGTGCACGCGCACGAGGTCGTTGTACTTCTGGTTGGACAGCGCCTTGATCGGTGTGGTGTAGAAGCATTTGCGCCCCTGCGCGAGCGCCAGGTGCACGGCGAACTCGCCCACCACCGTCTTGCCGGCGCCGGTCGGCGCACAGACCAACACCCCGCTGCCGCGTTCCAGCGCTTCACACGCGTCGCGCTGGAACGGGTCGAGATCGAACGGGAGGGTCCCGGCGAACTCCCGCACCGCGGGCAGCTTCGGGGCCTGCCTGGCCCGCCGACGGGACGCCGCATACCGCTCGGCGGGGCTGCTCATAGGGGAAATCTATCGGGTCCGGTCATCCGGTTTGTGTCTTGGTCACCCTCCGTACGGATGGTTGCGCGCCGAGTGCGTGACCGCCCGTACGGGTGCGGCCTGCCGTGGCCCATGTCGACCCGCGTGACTATACGGGCGTTGGCCGCCCGCCTCGCGCCTTCAGGCCAGGACGCGGACCGCGTCGGGGTGCACGGTCACGGTGATCGGCAGCGGGCTGGTGCGCTCGCCGTCGGCGTAGCCCACGATGCCGTCGGCCTCCACCCGCACGCTGCGGGTGCGGTACACCGTGACGGCCTTGTGCTGCACGTGCGTGCCCTGGAACACCCGGGGGAACAGGCGCAGCAGCGTCAGCCGCCCCACGGGCCCGGCGACGACCACGTCGAGCAGGCCGTCGGTGGCGCTCGCATCCGGCGCCATCCGCATGCCGCCGCCGTACGAGGCCATGTTGGCGACCGCGACGAGGTTCGCCGGGCGTTCCACCACGGTGCCGTCGTCGAACGTCAGCCGGTAGCGACGGGGGCGGAAGCGGGCGAGTTCGAGCAGGATCGCGATGTCGTAGCGCCGGCGGCCCTTGGGCCAGCGCATGGCGTTGGCACGCTCGTTGACCAGCGCGTCGAAGCCGCAGGCGAGCACCCCGCCGAACCACGTGCGGCGCCCGTCGGCGTCCTCGATGCAGGCCAGGTCGGCGGCGGCGTGACGGCCCTGCTCCAGCGCCGCCACGATCGCGTACGCCGCCGCCACCGGATCGGCCGGCACCCCCATGGTCTGGGCGAAGTCGTTGCCCGTGCCGGCGGCGATCACGCCGAAGCCGACCCCGGAGCCCGCGACCGCCTGCAGCCCCACGTGCACGGTCCCGTCCCCGCCCACCACGACCAGCGCGTCGACCCCGCCGGCCACGGCATCCTGCACCGCGGCGAGCGCCTCGTCGCGGGTGCGTGCCGGCAGCACCTCCACGGCCCGGTCGGGTCCGGCCAGCACGGCCAGCGCAGCGCTCACGGCAGCCTCGTGTGCGCCCCGTCCCGCCAGCGGGTTACGGAGCACGGCGACGCGGGACGTCACCGGGAACTGGCCGAGTCGTCGGTGCCGTGCACGCCCCAGGTCGGAGCGTCGACGGGTGACACCGGCTCGATCGGCGCGACCTCGTCGTCACCGATCCGGCCCCCGGCCTGTCGCTTGGCCCGGCGGGCATCGACGATGAAAGCGAATCCCACAGCGGCAAAGTAGAGCACCGAGATGCTCAGCGCCAGGATCGTCATGTTGAACGGATCCGGCGTGGGTGTGACAAGGGCCGCGAAGAGGAACATCAGGAAAACCGCGATCCGCCACCAGCTCAGCAGCCGCTTGGCGCTGACCACCCCGGCCAGGTTGAGCATCACGATGAGCAGCGGGAACTCGAACCCGACCCCGAAGAGCAGCATCACCGAGGTCACGAAGTCGAAGTACGAGTCGATGTTCAGCGTCAGCGACAGGTTCTCGGTGACGCCGAGGAAGAAGTGGATGCTCTTGCTGACCAGGAAGAAGCCCAGCAGCAGGCCGGCGATGAACAGCGGCGTCGCCACCGCGGCGAACGAGTAGGCGTACCGGCGCTCCCGCTTGAGCAGGCCCGGCGCGACGAAGGCCCAGAGCTGGTAGAGCCAGAACGGCGCGGTGAGTGCCATGCCCAGGTAGAGCGCGATCTTCAACTGCACCATGAACGGGTCGAGCACGCTGGCCGCGTTCATGGCGCAGGTCGTCGCCCCGGTCTTCTCGTGCAGGAACGAGCAGTACGGCTCCAGGACGAAGTCCTGCACGTCGGCGGCGAAGTAGAACGTGAGGGCCATGCCGATGACGATCGCCAGCGTGGCCTTGAACAGGCGGCTGCGCAACTCGCGAATGTGCTCGATCAGCGTCATCGAGCCATCAGCGGCACGCTGAAAGTCCGACGGCTGCCGATGCTTCTTCACAGGAACGTCCGCCTGTCTCCTCGCGCCGGCGGATCGTCGACAGACGCCAGCCGCCGGACCAGACGCCAGTTGCGGTGCCAGACGTTAGTTGTCGCGGACCTTGGCGGTCGAGTCGACCACCGACGGGTCGTCGTCGGCGCGCAGCGGCTGACGACCGCTCTTCGGCTCGGCCTTGGCGGCCACGTCGTCCTCCATGAGTCCCTTCGTCTCGGCCTTCATGATCCGCATGGAGCGGCCGAGCGAACGGGCGAGGTCGGGGAGGCGCTTGGCACCGAAGAGGAGCAGCACCACCACCAGGACGACGATGATGTGCCAGGGCTGCAATCCACCACGCATTGGGTCCACCTCACTGACCTCGTTGGACGCCCATCATCCTACGTGCTCGGCGAGGATTGGGAACCCTGCCGGCCCGGGTGCCCCGGTCGGTCCACCTCGAAAAACGCTATAATCCGCGCCCCGTAGAGCTACTCAGTGCACCGCGAACTGGCTTGGCGCTTTCGCACTGAGTCAGCGCGGGCCTCGGCCCGGCTCCCGCACCGCACCCACGGTCGCCTGCGTGCGCGCGGCCTGCTCCCCCAGCTCGGCGAGCGTGTCCTGCATCGCCTGCGCGCGGTCGCTGAGGCGCCGCACCTCCTCGGCCCGCCACGACAGCCGCCGCACGGCCCGCCGCAACGGCCGCACCCGTCGGCTCAGCGGCACCACCGACAGGGCGAGCACCACGACACCGAGGCCCACCAGGCCCCAGGCGATCCACGTCACCGGCACGGAATCACGCTAACCGACCATCCCGGACAGTCTCCGCCCACCCCGCGCCCACCACACCCGCGTCGCGGTAGGCGGCCAGCGCGGCCCGCGCCTCCTGCCGTACGGCGTCCAGCAGCTCCGGCGGCGAGACCACCTGGACCTCGGTGCCCAGGCCCAGCACCAGCCGCCGGGCCCACGCCAGATCCGAGGCCCGCAGCGAGACCAGCCAGTGGTCGGGTGACTCCTCGACCACCTCCTCGCAGCGGTAGTACTCGGTGATCCACCGCGCCCACCGGCCGATGCGCAGCGTCACCAGCGGCAGGTCGGGGCTGGGCGTGAAGACGCCGTCGCGCACATCGGCCGGCCGGGCGTCGGCCGGCGGACGGGCCGGCTCATCCAGCTCCGTGCACGAGTCGATGCGGTCGGCGCGGAACATCCGGACCGCCTCGGCTCGGCGGCACCACGCCTCCAGATAGGCGAATCCACCCACCAGCAACACCCGCATCGGGTCGACCACCCGCTCGGTCAGCTCGTCGCGGGTGGCCGTGTAGTAGGTCAGCCGCAGCGCACGCTGCCGCTGCACCGCTCGCTGCAACTGCGCCACCCGCTCCGAACCCCCGCCGGGCAGGCGCACCGCCACCGGCAGGCCGGCGGCCGCGTCACCCGCCGCCGACTCGATCTTGGCCAGCGCCCGTTCCACGGCGGTCCGGCTCGGGCCATCCGGCACGTCAGGGCTGCCGGGCACCTGGGCGAGCATCCGCAGGGCCACGATCAGCGCCAGCGCCTCGTCGTGGGTCAGCCGCAGCGGACGGTCGATGCCGGCGTCGTAGGTCACCGTGACGCGATCCCCGTCGAACGCCATGTCGATCAGATCGCCCGGACCGTAGCCCGGCAGGCCACAGACCCACAGCAGCTCCAGGTCGTCGCGCAGCTGACGCTCGGTGACGCCCAGATCGGCTGCCGCGTCGGCGATCGGGATGCCCGGCCGGGACAACAGGTAGGGGACGAGGTTGAGCAGCCGTCGCAGCCGCTCGCCGCCGGGCGCCGTCATGCCCGCACCCCGCTGTCGAGCGCTCTGCCGGCCAGGGACTCGGCGTCGCGGGGTGTGCCGCCGAGAGACTCCGCGTCGAGGGTCTCCACCATGTCCCGCAACCGGGCCACGATCGCCTTGCGGACGTCGTCGGGGCCCAGCACCACCACGTCGGAGCCGTAGCCCACCAGCCAGCGGGCGAACGAGTCCGGATCGGAGTAGCGCAGTTCGAGCCGGTCGCCGTCGGGCCCGGGCACCACCGAGTCGGCCCGGCGGCGCAGCCCGTACGCCCGGCCGGGCCGCACCAGCACCGTCGCCCGATGCGGGTGCTCGACCGGCACGGACCACTTCGCCACGTGCCCGAACAGGTCCAGGTCGGGCGGCGGCTCGAAGGCGCCGGGCGGCCCGACCGGCGTCACCCGGCCGACCACCCGCGACATCCGGAAACTGCGGGTGGCGCCGCGGTCCAGATCGTGGCCCACCACGTACCAGCGGCCCCGCCAGGAGACCACGCCCCACGGCTGCAGCCGGCGGGTGTGGGCCGAGTCGTCCTCGGGCACCCGGTAGTCGAAGCGCACCTCCTGGCGCAGCCGGGCCGCGGTCTGCAACGGTTCGAACGCGGGATCGGCCGTGACCAGGGGCTCGACCCCCAGCGTGGCGGAGACGTCGACGTCCACGCCCGCGGCACGCAGCTTGAGCAGCCCCGACGAGGCGGCGGCCGCCATGCCCGCGTGCTGCCACAGCCGGGCCGCGATGCCGACCGCCGCCGTCTCGTCCGGTTCGAGCCGCACGTCGGGCAGGGCGTAGTCACGCCGGGCGATCCGGTAGCCCGGCTCCGTGTCGAAGACGCTGGTCGTGCCGGTCTCCAGCGGCACGCCGAGGTCGCGCAGTTCGGCCTTGTCGCGCTCGAACTTGCGCTGGAACGCCTCGTGGTCGCGCGGGTCGGTGGGGTCGTGCTCGTAGCCGGGCACGGTCGCGGCGATCTGCGCGGCGGTCAGGAACCGGCGCGTGGAGAGCAGGCAGATGACGAGGTTGACGAGCCGTTCAGTCCGGGATCGGGACACATGTACGACACTAGCTCCCCGCCCCCGGCTGCGCACGGCAGCCCCGCCGCGGCGTGGCGGCGGGCACGCCCGGCGAGCCGGGAGCGGGTCGGTCAGCGGGTGTGTAGCGGGTCAGCGGGTGTGTCGGGTCAGAGGAAGACCACGAGCGCGACCATGCCCAGGACGATCGCCGCCAGCGCGGCGGTCAGCACCCAGGTGGGCACCGTGTACTCGCCGCGGCGGTTGGCCTGGATCTCCTGCACGATCCGTTCCCGGCGCCGGTGCGCGCGAGCGGCCAGCTGCTCCAACGGCGAGGTGAACAGGTCCCGCCGCTCGGGGTAGTCGCCCGCCTGGTCGCGGCGGTCCGTCGACGGTGTGGTGGGCTCCGGGGTGAGGGGTTGGGCCATCGATACGCTCACATGCTCGCGATGAGTCGGTCGACCCGCTCGTCGAAGGCGCGGAACGGGTCCTTACACAGGACGGTGCGCTGGGCCTGGTCGTTGAGCTTCAAATGCACCCAGTCGACGGTGAAGTCCCGCCGCTTCTCCTGCGCGTGCTTGATGAACTCGCCCCGCAGCCGCGCGCGGGTGGTCTGCGGCGGCGTCTCCTTGGCCTCGAAGATCTCCAGGTCGGTGCTGACCCGGTCGACCTGCCCCTTGCGTTCGAGGATCTGGTAGAGGCCGCGGTTGCGCCGCAGGTCGTGGTAGGCCAGGTCCATCTGGGCGATCCGCGGGTGCGACAGCCCGATGTCGTGGCGGGCCTGGTAACGCTCGATGAGGCGCAGCTTGGAGACCCAGTCGATCTCCCGCTCCACACCGGAGAGGTCACCGGACTCGACACCGGCCAGCACCCGACCCCACAGGTCCAGCACGCGCTTGGTGACCGCGTCCGACCCACGGCGCTCCAGGAACTCGCTGGCCTTGCTGAAGTACTCCTGCTGGATCTCCAGCGCGCTGCACTCCTTGCCGTTGACCAGCCGTACCTTCTTGCGGCCCGTGATGTCGTGGGAGACCTCGCGGATGGCCCGGATCGGGTTCTCCAGGGTCAGGTCGCGCATCGCCACCCCGGCCTCGATCATGCGCAGCACGATGTCGGCACTGCCCACCTTCAGCAGGGTGGTGACCTCGTTCATGTTCGAGTCGCCGACGATCACGTGCAGCCGCCGGTACCGCTCGGCGTCGGCGTGCGGCTCGTCGCGGGTGTTGATGATCGGGCGGGACCGGGTGGTCGCCGAGGAGACCCCCTCCCAGATGTGCTCGGCACGCTGCGACAGGCAGTAGACGGCGCCGCGCGGGGTCTGCAGCACCTTGCCGGCGCCACAGATCAACTGCCGGGTGACCAGGAACGGGATCAGGATGTCCGCGAGCCGGCCGAACTCGCCGTGCCGGGAGACCAGGTAGTTCTCGTGGCAGCCGTACGAGTTGCCGGCGGAGTCGGTGTTGTTCTTGAACAGGTAGATCTCACCGGCGATGCCCTCGTCGTGCAGGCGCTTCTCCGCGTCGACGAGCAGGCCCTCCAGGATCCGCTCGCCGGCACGGTCGTGCACCACCACGTCGGGCACCGAGTCACACTCGGGCGTGGCGTACTCCGGGTGCGATCCGACGTCCAGATAGAGACGGGCGCCGTTGCGGAGGAAGACGTTGCTCGACCGGCCCCAGGAGACGACCCGGCGGAACAGGTAGCGGGCGACCTCGTCCGGTGACAGCCGCCGCTGGCCCCGATAGGTGCAGGTCACCCCGTACTCGGTCTCGAGCCCGAAGATACGCCGGTCCATGGGGGCAACAGTAGCCGTCACGGCGATCATCCGGTATGTCGGACGCGACAAGTCACCCCGCGCCGGTCACGGCGGGTCGCCGCCCGTGGCGGTCCTCGGCCGTGCGGCACGCCGGTGACACGGCCTGCTACCTGCGGATCAACGCGACGAGGTGCGCGGCGGCGCCGAGCCCCGGGCCCGCGACGATGGCCACGACGGTCGCCCACTCGATCGGCGTCGGCAGCAGGAACACCGTGGCGACCGAGACGACGACGGCCAGGCTCCAGCCGAGCAGATACACGCCGTTGCGGCCGGACGCCACGGCCATCGCTCCGGTGAGCGCGATCAGCCCGAGCCCGGCCGCGGCCGCGGTGAGGGCGCCGACCAGCCACCCGCTCGCGGCATAGTCCTCGCCGAAGAAGATCGGCAGCAGCGGGGGGCCCACGAGCGCGGCCACCACACCCAGGACGAGGCTTCCCGCCACGATGAGCCCGGCCGCGATGCCGAGGAACCGGAACCGGGCGGCACGGTCGGCCCCGGTGAGCCTCGCGATGACCGCGTTCTGGAAGGCGCCGAGCGGCAGCAGCAGTGGCGCTCGGGTGAGCACGACCAGCAGGACGAGCACCCCGAGCCCGGCGGCCGTGCTCCCGCGAGGGTTGACCGACGCCGCTGCCTTGATCACCACGGGCAGGCCGGTCACGAGCAGTCCCGCGATGCCGGCCGCCAGCATCGCCTGGGCCACCCGGGCCGACGCCACCGCGACACTCGCGTCGATCCGTACCTGCGCGAACTCGTCCCGCGTCCGGTGACTCAGCAGGGGGAAGGCCAGCCACGCCGCCATGGGGGCGACGGTCGCGACCGCGAACCACAACGTGGTGGGCGTCACCACCATGACGGCGACAAAGGCGGCCAGCCGCACGAGCGGTTCGAGCATCAGCGCGAGCGAGTAGGTGCCCCATCGCGCCATTCCGGCCAGCATGCCGCTGAGGGCGTAGGCCCCGCCCGAGAGCAGGGACGTGGCCGCGACAAGCACGATCGGGGCGAGCCGGCCTGCCCCGACGAGCGGCGCCCACACCGGTCCGGTGAGTGCGAGGAGCGCGGCGCAGGCGAGGCCGATCCCGCACGCGACGGCGACGAACCGCGGCCGGTCGGCGGTGTCGGGCGAACCACCCGACTCGTCGAGGGCGAGTTTGGCCCGCCGGGCGACCCGGGTCGCGTCCTGCGACAGGCCGGTGAAGAACGACGCGACCAGGAACACCAGCGACCAGAACGCCGCGAACGTGGCATAGTCGGCCGGTCCGAGAAAGCGAGCCGCGATGAACTGAGCGAGATATCCGACGACGGCGACGACGAACGTCGCACCCATGACCTTCGCGGCTGCGCGCTTCACGTCGATGTGCCTTCAGCCCCGAGGTCGTCTGAAGACAAAGTTGTTGATGTACCTGCCACTGCCCACAACGACGGCCTGGTCGCGCGCGACGTCGAAATCCTCGAACGGGTGGAGCCGACCCTCGTGGACATAGTGGACGTCGGTGTACCCGATCGCGTCGAACCACTTGACGATGCGAGCGATTCCGCCGGGATTGTGTCGCTCTTCGATCTCGATGAAGACGGTGGCGTTGCTGCGCCGCAGTGTCTCGATTCCTCCGATGAGCAGATTCTCCTCGTGGCCCTCAACGTCGATCTTGACGAAGCCGACGTCGCTGAGGCCGTAGGAGTCGAGCGTCCGCAGCGGCACCTGGATCGTCGTCGAGCCTGCGCCGAGATCCCGGAGGCTGGCCTCGCCGTCCCGGGTCGGAACATGAAGCTCGGCGACCCCCTCCCGGTCCGAGAGGGCCTCCGCGTGGACGACGACGTTGCCGGGCATGCATCGGCGCAGGCGCCGGACGTGATGCTGCTGCGGCTCGAAGGCATGGACCTCGGAAGCCGCCTGCGCGATGTAGTAGCAGTACACCCCGAAGTTCGCCCCCGCGTCGACGGCGACCTTCCCTGGCGGCACGAGTTCAACCAGACGACTGGCCGGGGCGCCCAGGCCGAAGAGTCTGCGCCGGTTCGCGGTGACCCTCACGGCAAGCGCGACCTTCGCGGGGAGATGCTCGAGCACCCAGGTGGCGAAGCGATAAGCGGCGATGGCCGTACTCACGCCGAGGACCCTACACTGCGAGACAGGCGGGTCAACTCAGCCTCGACCACGGTGCCCGACGGTTCCGCGGGAGCGTCACGAGCGGGCGAGCCATGTGTTGCCGGCGCCGACGGCCTCACCGCTATCCTCTCGGTGGCCGTGCGCGCGCGCGGTTGAGGCCGACTGACGAGGTCCTGTATATGTTGACTCCCGAGGAGCCGTGCCCGCCCGCAGCCCTGGATGGCGCCGCGGCCGAGCAGCTTGTCCGGAGTGCGGCTCGGCGCGCCGCGTTCGCGGCGGAGTGCGTGGAGCGCCTCGCACCGCAGATCGTCGAGGTCGCCCATGTCATCGCGGACGCGCTCGCTGCGGGTGGCAAGATCCTCGCCTTCGGCAACGGGGGAAGCGCGGCGTGCGCGCAGCACTTCGCCGCCGAGTTCTGTGGAAAGCTCGCACTGGACCGGCGGCCGTTGCCCGCCATCGCGCTCACCGTCGACACGTCGGCGCTGACGTCGATCGCGAACGACTACGGCTACGGCGACGTGTTCGCGCGGCAGGTGACCGCGCTGGCCCGACCGGGCGACGTCGTCGTCGGGATCTCCACCAGCGGTACGAGTGCGAACGTGGTCTCGGCGCTCGCCGCCGCCAAGGCGTCCGACGCGGTCACGATCGGCCTCACCGGCGCGTTCGACGGACTCGGCGCGCAGCACTCACTCCGGATTCCGCTCCGCGAGACCGCCCGGGTCCAGGAGGCGCACGACCTCGTCCTGCATGAGCTCGCGCAGGTCGTCGAGCGGATCCTGGTCCCGGAGCTCGACGACGACCCCAGCGCCGACCGGTTTCCGTTCGTGCTCGCCGAGGCTGACCTCGCCGCGTTCCGTGCCTGGTTGCGGCGGTCGGGGCAGCAGCTCGCGACGACCAACGGCGCCTTCGACCTCTTCCACCGCGGCCACCGGGCGAGCCTGCAACAGGCGCGTGCCCACGCCGACCGGCTCGTCGTCCTCGTCAACAGCGACGAGTCCGTCGCCGCGCTCAAGGGCCCGAACCGGCCGATCCGCCGCATCGGCGACCGGCTCGCCGACCTCGCGACCTGCCCGGCGGTCGACCATGTCGTCGTGATGCCCGATCTCGATCCGGTGCGTCTCCTCGCCATCCTCGAGCCCGACGTCCACGCCAAGGGCCGGGACTACGAGGGACGGGAACTCCCCGAAGCGGGGGTCGTCCTCGCCGCCGGCGGCCGGATCGCGTACCTCGATCTGCTCCCCGGGTACTCGACGACGAGCACCGAGTCGCGCGTCATCGGAGCCCGGGACCGATGACCGCGCTCGTCACGGTCGTCGGGGACCTCATGCTCGACGTCTCCGAGGAGGGCGCGGTCCATCGGGTGAGCCCCGAGGCGCCGGTGCTCATCCTGCACAACCCGGTGGCCCGGTACGCCCTCGGTGGCGCGGCGAACACCGCGGCGAACGTGAAGGCGCTCGGCGCCGAGGTACGGCTCTTCGGGGCGGTCGGTGCCGACGAGCCCGGGGAGCGTTCGCGCAAGCTCGCGGCCGAGGCCGGGATCGATGCCCGGTTCATCGAGATCAACGGCTATCGGACGACCGTCAAGCGACGGTTCCTGGCCGGTGGCCAGCAGATGCTGCGGGTCGACGTGGAGGACGGGCAGCTTCCCGCGGCGAGCAGCGACGGTCTCGTCGCGGCAGCGGTGGCTGCGGTCGCCGGTGAGGCGGTCGTCCTCTCCGACTACGACAAGGGCCTCATCAGCGCGGAACTGGCAACGGCGGTCATCGCCGCGGCGCGTGCCAACGGTGCGCGGATCGTCGTCGACACGAAGCGACTCGATCTCGCGTGCCTGCGCGGCAGCACCGTGCTCGCACCGAACCATCACGAAGCGGCGCGGATCACCGGTGAGTCGGACCCGCTGCGGGCCGCGCAGAGGATCGCGGAACTGACCGGCGGCAGCGCCGTGCTCGTCACGCTCGGCGCCGACGGCATGCTCCTGCTCGAGGACGGCGTCGCGACGCACATCGCCTCGAACGCGAGGGAGGTCGCTGACGTCACGGGCGCCGGCGACACCGTCACGGCCGGTCTCGCGGTCGCGCTCGCGGAGGGTCTGCCGCTGCTGGCCGCGGCGCGATGGGCGAACGCCGCGGCGGCGGAGGCCGTCTCCCACTATGGCACCTACGCGGTCCCGCGCTCGTCGATCGGAGATCCGCAGCTGTGACGGCGCCGCTGGTCCTCGCGCTCCGTCACGGCGCCACCGAACTGTCGGCGTCCGGAATCTTCGTCGGGCGGTCGGACCCGCCGCTCTCCCCGCGCGGTGAGGAGCAGGCGGCCGGCTGGCGGAGTCTCGCCGACTCGGATCTCGTTACCCGGGTCGTCGCGTCGCCGCTGGTCCGGGCCGGGCAGACGGCCCGGATCGCGGGATTCACCTCGATCGAGACCGACCCCGACCTCATCGAATGGGACCTCGGTGACCTGGAGGGCCGTCATGCCGAGCAGTGGCGTGCCGCGCATCCCGGGTGGTCACTCTTCGTCGAGGGGCCGCCGGCGTCGGGCGAGCGGTACGCCGACGTCGCGGCCCGGGCCCGGCGGGTCATCGACAGCGTCGACGAGAGTTCCGGGCTGGTCGTCCTCGTCGGCCACGGGCAGATGCTCAAGGTCCTCGCCACCGAGCTGCTCGGGCTGTCCCCCGACGTGGCCGCCACCTTCGCGCTCGGTCCGGCCAGAGCCGGGCTCTTCCTGCGTCGCACCGCGGGCTGGCGTCTGGCCGGCTGGAACCTGCCCGCGCCCCCTACCGCTGACTCGCTGCTCATGGAGTTGACCTGATGCCCACCGTCGGCGACGTCGATCTGCTTCGGACGCGGCTCGCGCAGCGCTTTCCGGCCGCCGAGCCGTTCGACGGCATCGATGCCGTCGCGTCCCGGCTCGGACGGCCCGTACGGGTCGCGGTGATCCGGTCCGACGGGATCGGCGACTGGATCCTGTGTCTGAGCCTCGTCGATGGCCTGCTGGCCTCCGACGCGGTCGCCGAGGTGACGCTCGTCGCGCCGGCGGCATACCGTTCGCTGCTCGGCCGTCGGGACGGGGTCGGGTTCGAGCCCTTCGACGCGGCGACGATCATCGCTCCGCCGGCACCCGGTGGCGCCCTGGGCAAGGCGCTCGCGCTGTCCTGGGTCGGGCAGCGGCGGGCGATGGCGGCGGGATCGGCGCGGCGGGGCCGCTACGACCTCGCCGTGCTGCCCCGGTGGGACACGGACGCCGGCTTCAACGCGCGGGCCTGGGCGCTCGGCGCCGGACTGCTGATCGCCGGGCACGATCCCGCCCTGGTGCCCGGCGCGGGCCCCAGCGAGCGGGCCGAGACGGCCCTGTTGTCGATCCGCAGCGGCGACGATCGCCCCGCCGAGCACGACACGGCGCGGGCCGCGACGCTGGCGAAGGCTCTCGGCATCCCGATCATCCCGGCCGAGGGCGTCGGGCTGCGGCAGTTCGGCGTCACGCGCGAGGACCGCGGGGGGCGTCCGCTCGTGCTCGTGCACGCCGGCTCGAACGAACCGAAACGGCGCTGGCCGGTGAACGGCTGGCGACACGTCGTCACCGCGCTGGTCGCCAAGGGTGCCGAGGTCGTCCTCGTCGGCGGACCCGACGACGTCGAGACGAATGCGCGGATCCTGGCCGGCATCGAGGGCCCGGTGCGGTCGACCGCGGGCTCGTTGCCGCTGGGCGAGTTGCCGGCGCTCGCGGCTCGTGCCGCCGTGCTGGTCAGCAACGACAGCGGTCCGGCGCACATCGCCTGCTCGGTGGGCACGCCGGTCGTGACGGTCATCCATCACTCGCCCGCCGGTGATCCGGCGCACCGGTCGAGTCCCGACCGATTCGGCCCCTGGGGCGCGCCGCACCGCGTCCTTCGCCCGGCTCACTCCGTGCCACCGTGCGTGGGGGCGTGCACCCGGGCCGAGGCTCACTGCATCGCCGCGGTGCCGGCCGAGGAGGTCGCCGCGGCGGCGTTGGACATGCTCGCCCTGCAGCGATGAGCGTCGTCCCGCGAGGCGAGGGTCTGGCCACGCGACCAGGCCTGACCTTCCGCTAGGGTGGGCGCTTGGCCTTTCCCCTGCCTGGAGTCTGTCATGCGACTAGCGATAACCAGCGCGGTGACGGTATTCGTACTGATCCTCGTGATCCTGGAACTGCTGCGCAGGCGCCAGCTGCGCGAGAAGTACGCGGTTCTCTGGCTCGGCACCATCGTGGTCATCCTGCCGATCGCGATCTACCCGCGCATGGTGGATGGTGTGGCGCGGCAGCTGGGAATCGCCAGCGGTGCGAGTCTGGTGTTGTTTCTGGGGCTGGTCTTCCTGCTGATGGTCTGCATTCATCTCAGTTGGGAAGTGAGCCGGCTGGAGGAGGAGACGCGCACGCTGGCCGAGCAGATCGCTCTGCTGCGCACGGAGATGGGTCTCAACCGTGAACACCCCGTTCCCGATCCGAGCCCGGTGCCCGAGGGGCGCAGCGGTGGTGCGGCATGACCGATGACGTGGTGATCGAGAACCCGCCACACCAGGCCGTGCACCTGCCACGCCAGGGCGTGCCGACTCGCCCCGGGGAGCCGCGCATCCTGATCGTCATGCCGGCCTGGAACGAGGCGAAGTCGATCTACGGCGTCATCCGCGAGATCCAGGGGGAACTGCCCCACGCGGACGTCCTGGTCGTCGACGACGGCTCCGTCGACGACACGGCCGGCCAGGCCCGTGCCGCGGGCGCGATCGTGGCCCGGCTCCCCTACAACCTCGGCGTCGGCGGGGCCATGCGCCTGGGCTACCGGTTCGCGGAGGCCCACGACTACGACTTCGTCGTCCAGGTCGACGCGGACGGCCAGCACGACCCGCGGTATGTGCCCAAGCTGATCGACGCACTCGCCACCGCCGATGTCGTCATCGGGGCTCGTTTCGCCGGTGAGGGTCGCTACCGCGTGCGGGGTCCCCGCAAGTGGGCGATGGTCCTGCTCTCGAAGGTCGTCAGCAGGATCGCCCGGACGAAGCTCACCGACACCACCAGCGGCTTCCGAGCCACGAATCGCAAGGGCACGAGCCTGTTCGCCAGTTGGTACCCCGTCGAGTACCTGGGCGACACGGTCGAGACGCTGGTCTACGCGGCACGACGGGATGTCAAGATCGCCCAGGTCCCGGTCGCCATGCGGACGAGAGTCGCCGGCACGCCGAGCCACTCACCCATCAAGGCGACGATCTACCTCATCCGTGCCGCGGCGATCCTGGCCCTGTCGGTGGTACGCCGCTGAGCTGGGCCGGCGGTTGGGACGTCACGGTCGCGGCTTCGATTGGCAGGCTGTGGGCCATCACGCCTCCGTGGTCAGGTGCTGCCACAGCTCGCGAACGCCGATGCCGAGGTCATCGCTGGGTGCCCAGCCGAGCACCCGCCGGGCTCGGTCGAGCCGCATCTGCTGCCAGTGGGTCTCGGGGCCGGGCGCCGGCTTCTCGCGCAGTTCGGTGGGCACACCGCTCGTCGCGATCAGCATCTCGACCAGGTGGCGCGCGCTGGTCGCGCGGCCGTGGCCGATGTTCACGAGGGGCTGTTCCAGCACCGGTCGGGTGGCCGCCGCGACGACGGCCGCGACCGCGTCGGTGAGGTTGAGGAAGTCGCGCTGGGACCCCAGGGGTCCGAGTTCGAGCACGGCCGGCCGCCGCTCGATCCACGCCTGGTGGAGCTGGGTCGCGACCGCGCCGAGCAGGCTCCCGGCGGGCTGGCCGGCGCCGGTGACGTTGCCGACCCGCAACACGATGCCGTCCACCGTCCCGACCCGCGTCGCCTCGATCACCATCTCGGCACAGTGCGCCTTGAGCTTGCCGTAGAGGGTTACCGGCGCGGTCGCGCTCTCCTCGGACATCGACTCGCCGATCGGGACGAGGCCGTACTCGTGGACGCTGCCGACCTGGACCAGCCGCACGCGCCGGGGCAGCGCTGTCGCCGCGGCGAGCACGTGCTCGACGAGGCCGACGTTGGCGGCGTGGAGGTCGCTGTCGGTGAGTCCCCAGGCGCCGCCGGCGGCGTTGACGATGACGGTGGGGTCGAGGGCGGCCAGCACGTCGGTGACCTCCGCCACGGTGGCGGCGGCGAGGTCCAGGGCGACGACCCGGCCGGCACCAGCCACCGGAAGGCCACGACGGGCCACCGCGACCACGTCGTAGCCCAGCTCCGCGAGCGCGCGGCACACGGGTCGACCGATGAAACCCGTGCCGCCCAGGATGACGGCGGTGCCCTGCGACTGCGGTGGTGCGCCCATGCCTGGCGGCTCCCTGTTGCTAGCGGCCGGCCCCGAAGGCATGGCGCGAGAGGCTGAGGATACTGGCTGCGCTGCCGGCCCGGATGGCCGCCGGCAGCAGGCTGATCGCGTGCATTCTCGACGACAGGTAGCGTCGCGACGCCCGGGCGGCCCGCTCCCAACCGAAGGCCTGCAGGTCGTCCGCGGTCTCGCGGAAGAACGTCCGTGCCTCCGTGAATCGGCTGCCTGAGGTGGCGCTGGCCGCCGAGACGCTGGTGGCGTGGCGCCGGTACTGGAAGCACACCACCGGATCGATCGCCATCTGCTCCCCTGCCTTGAGCAGGTCGATCACGAGGGCGAGGTCCTGGATGACCCTGAGGTCCTCGCGCAGCGGGACCTTGCGCACGGCATCGGTGCGCCAGCACAGCGACGGGAAGTAGAACCAGCAGCCCCGCAGCAGGCTGGCGGCGAGGTCCTCCCCGCCCATCACGATCCGTCGGCGCAGGGTCGGCTGGTAGATGCGCTTCTTCACCCGGTCGGCGAGCGTGTTGATGACGACACCGTTGGCGTCGATGACCTCGACCCCGGGTTGGATGATCCCGACACCGGGGAACTCGCGCAGGATGTCGTCGAGGCTGGCCAGGTAGTTGGGGAGCATGATGTCGTCGGTCCCCATCAACGTCATGTACTCGGCCTCGGCCAGCCCGATGCACTTGGCGTAGTTGCGCGTGACACCCAGGTTGTGTTCGTTGCGTTCGTAGCGCACGCGCGGGTCGCCGAGCCCGGCGAACCACTCGTCCAGACCCTCGACACCCATGTCGTCGACGACGGTCAGCCGCCAGTCCTGATGAGTCTGAGCGAGCACGCTGCGCACCGCCGCCTGCATCAGAGACACATCCCCGTAGAAGGGGAGCATGACGTCGAACTTCAACCTATCGAAGCCTCTCGGTGAAGGGGCTACGCGTGAACTCGCAGCGACCCTAGCAACCCGAGCAGACACCGATCAAACGGAGAACCGTGCGCCCGCAGCCGTCCTTCGTCAGTTCTGGCGCAGCGACTCGGTGTAGTCGAGACAGGCCTGGTACCGGGGCAGCAGGTCCAGCCGCAGCGCCTCGGCCAACGTGGGCGCGGCCGCGTCCTTCGCCGACAGCACCGGTGCCTCGCTCGGCCAGTCGATCGCGAGATCGGGGTCGAGCGGGTGCAGCCCATGCTCCCCCGTGGGGTTGTAGGTGGTCGAGCACAGATAGGTGAGGGTCGCGTCGTCGGAGAGCGCGCAGAAACCGTGCCCGAGCCCCTCCGCGATGTACACGCAGCGCCGGTCGACGTCGTCGAGCCGCACCGCCTCCCACCGGCCGAACGTCGGCGAGCCCACGCGGATGTCCACGATCACGTCCAGCACGGCACCACGGGGGCACGTGACGTACTTGGCCTGGCCCGGCGGCACGTCGGCGAAGTGGATGCCGCGCACGACACCGGCCGCCGAAACCGACATGTTGGCCTGCGCCAGCTGCAGCGGGTGGCCCACCTCGGCGGCGAGCCGGTCGAAGCGGTACCACTCCAGGAACACGCCGCGCGGGTCGCCGTGCTGCGTCGGGGTGACTTCGAAGGCCCCCTCGATGCCCAACGCTCGAATCTTCATCGGCTGATCGTAGGCGGCGGCACCGGCGTCGATCCGGTAACGCCGCCACGGGGTCAGGTCAGCAGGTTCAGCAGATAGGAGCCGTAACCGCTCTTCACCAGCGGCTGGGCCAGCTCGGCCAGCTGCTCGTTGGTGATGAAGCCCGCCTGCCAGGCGGCCTCCTCGATGCAGCCGATCTTCATGCCCTGACGCTCCTCGATGACCCGGACGAACTCCGCCGCCTGCATCAGCGAGGCGAAGGTGCCGGTGTCCAGCCACGCGGTGCCCCGGTCCAGCGTGGTGACGTGCAACTGGCCCAGCTGCAGGTAGGCGTCGTTGACGGCGGTGATCTCCAGCTCGCCGCGGGCGCTGGGGCGCAGGCCGCGGGCGATCTCCACGACGCGCTCGTCGTAGAAGTACAGTCCCGGCACGGCGTACCGGGACTTGGGCTTCGCCGGTTTCTCCTCGATCGAGAGCACCCGCCCCTCGTCGTCGAACTCGACGACGCCGTACTCCTGCGGGTTCGCCACCGGGTAGGCGAAGATCCGCCCGCCCGTCACGACCTGGGTCGCCAGCTGGCGACCCAGACCCACGCCGTGGAAGATGTTGTCGCCCAGGATGAGCGCCACGGCGTCGCCCGCGATGAAGGACTCACCGATCAGGAATGCCTGGGCAATGCCCTCCGGTCGGGGTTGGACGGCGTATTCCAGCCGGATACCGAATTTGCTCCCGTCGCCGAGAAGCCGAACGAACTGCGGCTGGTCCTCGGGCGTCGAAATGATCATTATTTCCCGGATGCCGGCGAGGATCAGCGTCGACAGCGGGTAATAGATCATGGGCTTGTCATAGACCGGCATGAGTTGCTTGGAGACGGCCTGGGTGATGGGCCACAACCGCGAGCCCGTGCCGCCCGCGAGCACTACGCCACGCATAGGTGTGCACTGTACCCGGCTAGACTCCACGCCATGAGGCTCCTCGTGACCGGCGCGGCCGGCTTCATCGGCTCGCACTACGTCCGATCCTTGCTCACCAACCGTGACGGGGTGGACGGCAGCCAGGTCAGCGCGGTCACGGTCCTCGACAAGCTCACCTACTCGGGCAATCGAGCCAACCTGGCGCCCGTGGCGGACGATCCCCGGCTGCGGTTCGTGGTGGGCGACATTTGCGACGTGGAACTCGTCAACGACCTCGTGCCCGGTCACGACGCCATCGTCCACTTCGCCGCCGAGTCGCACGTCGACCGCTCCATCGCCGGCGCCGCCCCGTTCGTGACCACCAACGTGCTGGGCACCCAGACGCTGCTGGACGCGGCCGTGCGGCACAACGTCGGCCGGTTCCTGCACGTCTCGACCGACGAGGTGTACGGCTCCATCGAGACCGGGTCCTGGACCGAAGACTGGCCGCTGCGGCCGAACTCGCCCTACTCGGCGTCCAAGGCGGGCTCCGATCTGCTGGCACTCGCGTTCCACCGCACCCACAAGCTCGATGTCGTCGTCACGCGCTGCTCCAACAACTACGGGCCCTACCAGTTCCCCGAAAAGGTGATTCCTCTCTTTGTCACCAACCTTCTCGACGGCCTACCGGTACCCCTCTATGGAGACGGGGGCAACGTGCGTGACTGGCTGCACGTGGCCGACCACTGCGCCGGCATCGATCTGGTGCTGCGCCGCGGTCGCGCCGGCGAGGTCTACCACATCGGAGGGGGCACCGAGCTGACCAACAAGGAGCTGACCGCGCGGCTGCTCGACGCCTGCGGCGCTGGTTGGGACAGCGTGCAGCAGGTCGCCGACCGCAAGGGTCATGACCGCCGCTACTCGTTGGACATCACCAAGATCTCCGAGGAGCTGGGCTACGCGCCCGCCTACGACTTCGAACGCGGGCTCGCCGAGACGGTCACCTGGTACCGCGAGAACCGGGACTGGTGGGAGCCGCTGAAGGCCGCCAGATGAGCCGCTGGCTGGTCACCGGGGCCGGCGGCCAGCTCGGTCGCGACCTCGTCACCGTGCTCGGCGGGCGAGCGGACGTGCGCCTGACCGCGTGCGACCGGGCGGCGCTCGACATCACCGACGCCGACGCGGTCAACGCCGCCGTCCCGGGCCACGACCTCGTGATCAACACCGCCGCCTGGACCGATGTCGACGCCGCGGAGACGGCCGAGGACCGGGCGACCGCCGTCAACGGGCACGCGGTGGCCCACCTCGCCCACGCCTGCGCGGCGTCCGGCGCCCTGCTGCTGTCGTTGTCCACCGACTACGTCTTCGACGGCGAGGCGTCGAGCCCCTACCCGGAGGAGGCGCCGACGGCGCCCGTCAACGCGTACGGTCGCAGCAAGCTCGCTGGCGAGCAGGCGGTGTGCAAGATCCTTCCGCAGGCGGGTTACATCGTGCGCACCGCCTGGTTGTACAGCGACCACGGCCGCAACTTCCTCACCACGATGCTCGCCCTGGCCGAGACCCGGGAGACGCTGTCCGTCGTCACCGACCAGACCGGCCAACCGACCTGGTCGGTGGCGCTGGCGAAGCGGTTGGTGGAGCTGGCCGACGCCGCCCTGGCGGGCCGCGCGCCGGCCGGCATCTATCACGCGACCGCGTCGGGCTCGACCACGTGGTTCGGCTTCGCGCGCGCGATCTTCGCCGCGGCCGGGCTCGATCCGCAGCGGATCCAGCCGACGACGAGCCGCGAGTTCGTGCGCCCGGCGCCGCGACCGTCCTACAGCGTGCTCGGCCACGACCGCTGGGCCGAGGCGGGCCTGGCGCCGATGGAGCCCTGGGAACAGATGCTCGACGCCGCCCTGGCGCCCGCCGCGGCCAGCCGGATCTGAGCATGCGCGGGGCGAGCGGCGTGCGCCGCCTGCTGGCGGGTACGGCCGGCGTCGGGATCGGCACGGTCGTCCTCGGCGCGTCCGGGTACGGGTTCCTGACGCTGACCGCGGCAGCGGTCTCACCGGCCGACTACGACGCGTTGGCCTCGCTCTATCTGACCGTCGCGATCGTCGGGCCGGGCCTGTTCATGCCCGTCGAGCAGGAGACGACCCGGATCGTCACCTCGTTGCTGGCGCAGGGCCGCGGCACCCGGCAGGTGATCGTGCAGCTGGGGAAGCTGACCGGCGTGCTGCTGGCCGTCGCGGCGGCCGGGCTCGCCGCCGCCGGCCCGCTGCTCGTCGCCGGCATCTTCGGCGACCACGCCGGGCTCTGGTGGGCGCTGCTGCTGTCGGTGGTCGGCTACGGCGCCACCAGCGTCGCGCGCGGCGTGCTCGCCGCGCACGGCCGCTACGGCCCGTACGGCCTCGTGCTGGGCGTGGACGGGCTGGTCCGGTTGCTGCCCTGCGTGGCGCTGGCGGTCGCCGGCGTCGACTCCCCCGTCGCGTACGGGCTGGCGTTGGGGCTCGGTCCCGTCGCCGGCCTCCTGGTCGCGCTCGCGACCACACGGCTCGGCGAGCGGGGTCCTGGTCTGGTCTGGCGCGAGTTGATCGCGAGCACCTCCTGGCTCGCGGTGGCCTGGGCCGTCTCGGTGACGCTGGCCAATGTCGGTCCGGTGATCGCCACCGCGCTGCTGCCGGCAGAGCCCGGACGGGCGGGCACCTTCGCCTTCGCCTTCGTGCTCGTACGGGTCCCGCTGTTCCTCCTCTACGCCGTCCAGCCCATCCTGTTGCCTGCCCTCGCCCGGGCGACCGCGAACCAGGACGCCGCCGGGCTTCGGCGCGGGATCGGGCAGGCCATGCTGCTGGTCGGCGCGCTCGGCGCCGCGCTGCTGGTGGTCGCGGCACCGCTGGTGGGCTGGCTGATCCGGGCCCTGTTCCGCGACGCCCCGGTGCCGTCCGGCGCGACCATCACCGCGCTGGCCGCTGGTACGGTCCTCGCCATGCTCGTGCAGGTCCTTCAGCCGGCCCTCCTGGCGGTCGCGTCCCATCGATTGATCGCCGCGGCGTGGGTCGCCGGCGCGGTGAGTTTCGGCGTGCCGTTCCTGTTCGCGGTCGATGCCATCTCGGCGGCGACCCTGGCCCAGCTCGCGGCCGGCCTCGTCACGGCGGTGGTGATGGCCGCGGCGCTCGGGCAGCGGCTGCGGGCCGAGCGCCGCGCTATCGCGACGGTCACGCCCGTTGCCGGGCAGGTGCAGCGATGACCGCGCCGAGCCTGCCCCGGGTCAGCGCGATCGTGCTGGCCTGGCTCGCCGAGCCGATGCTCCGGGCCTGTGTCGAGGCGCTGCTGGGGTCGGAGAAGGTCGATGTCGAGGTCATCCTGGTGGACAACGGCTGCACCACCGACGACGTCCAGGTGCTCTCCCAGCTTCCCGGGGTCACCGTCGTCGGCGACGGGACGAACCTTGGCTTCGCGGGCGGCTGCAACCTCGGCGTCGCCGCCTCGACCGGCGAGTACGTCGCGCTGATCAACGGCGACGCCGTCGTCGAGCCCGGCACGCTCGCCCGGCTCGTGCAGGAGTTGGCCCGGCCCGAGGTGGGGATCGCCGCCGGGACCGTCCTGCTGGCCGACGACCCCAGCCTGCTCAACTCCAGCGGCAACCTGGTGCACGTGCTGGGCCTGAGCTGGATCGGTGGCTACCTTGAGCGCGACACCCGCACCGAGCCCACCGAGACGGCGGGGGCCATGGGCGCCTGCCTGGTGACCACCCGCGCGCACTGGGACCGCCTCGGCGGGCTCGGCGACGAGTACTTCGCCTACCACGAGGACGCCGACTTCTCGATCCGGACGTGGCGCGTCGGCCTCAAGGTCGTCAACGTCCCGGATGCCACGGCCCTGCACCGCTACGAGTTCAGCCGCAACCCCAACAAGTACTACCTGGTCGAGCGCAACCGCCTGTTCTTCGTGCTGACGCTGTGGGGAACCCGGGCGCTGATCGTGCTCGCTCCCCCGCTGCTCGCCCTCGAACTGGCGATGACCGTGCTCGCCATCAAGGAGGGATGGCTGCCGCAGAAGACGCGCGGATGGGCCTGGCTGTGGCGCCACCGGCGCCAGATCCGGGCACGGCGGCGGCTGGTGCAGCGGGAGAAGACCGTGCCGGACCGGGTGTGGATGCGGGTGCTCACCGATCGCCTCGACACCCCGCTCGTGCCGCTGCCGACCGGCCTCAAGACCGTACTCAACGCCCTGATGCGGGCGTACTGGCGGCTGGCTCGCCAACTAGTCTGATCACCCACCAACCTGAAGGGCCCCGCCGTGGACCTTGAGCGCAGCACCGTTGACGCCGAGATCGAGCTGAGCGTCGTCCTGCCGTGCCTCAACGAGGCCGAGACCCTCGCCGTGTGTGTCCAGAAGGCGAACCGCTGCCTCGCGGAACTCGGCATCGTCGGTGAGGTCGTGGTCAGCGACAACGGCTCCACCGACGGGTCGCAGCAGATCGCGGTCGACAACGGCGCCCGCGTCGTGCACGCCCCGATCCGCGGGTACGGCGGGGCGCTGATGGCGGGCATCGCCGGGGCCCGCGGCCGATACGTGATCATGGCCGACTCGGACGACTCCTACGACCTGTCGAACCTGGGGCCGTTCGTCGAGAAGCTCCGCGAGGGGCACGACCTGGTCATGGGCAACCGCTTCCGCGGTGGGATCGCGCGCGGGGCGATGCCGGTGCTGCACCGCTACCTGGGCAACCCGGTGCTCTCCTGGCTCGGGCGGCGGCTGTTCAAGCTGCGCGGGGTCGGCGACTTCCATTGCGGCATCCGGGGTTTCGACCGCAAGCGGATCCTCGACCTCGAACTCTGCATGCCGGGCATGGAGTTCGCCTCCGAACTCGTCGTGCGGTCGTCGCTGGCCGGCTACTCGATCGCGGAGGTGCCGACCACGCTCAGCAAGGATGGTCGCAGCCGGCCGCCGCACCTGCGGACCTGGCGGGACGGCTGGCGTCACCTGCGCTTCCTGCTGGTGCTCTCCCCACGCCGGACCCTGGTCTACCCCGGCCTGGTCCTGGCGTTGCTCGGCGCCATCGCGACGGTCGCGCTGACGCTCGGACCGGTCAAGGTGGGTCGCATCGCCTTCGACGTCAACGCGCTCGCGTACGCCTGCGCCGCGGTCCTCGTCGGCACGCAGATCTTCCTCTTCGGCGGTTTCGCCGAGGTCTACGGGCGCCATGAACGTCTGGTGACCGAACATCGCATCGCCCGGTGGACCCGTTGGCTCTCCCTGGAACGCTGCGCCGGGGTGGGGCTGGTCCTGATCGCGCTCGGACTCTGCGGCACGATCCTCGCCCTCAGCGCGTGGGGCAACGCCGGCTTCGGTGACCAGGATGCCCGAGCCGCCATCCGGGTCGTGGTCCCGTCGGCGACGCTCATCGCCACCGGAATCCTGGTGATCTTCTCCGGACTCTTCGCCAGCCTGCTGACCCTGCGGGTGACGCACGCCCATGTCCCGTCAGCCGCCGCCCAGAGCCTGGACATCGAGCCCACGACCGGGGACCTCATCGGCCCGGTGGGGGGCGGAACCCGTACGGGCTGAGGTCCGTGCCCGTACGGGAGCAGACCCCGTACGGGCTGGGGTCCCGGCGCGGCTCAGGCCGCGGGCGCCGGCAGCAGCGACGTCAGTGCGTTGCCGGTGATCCTGCGGAACGCCCGCCCCGGTCGCCGGCGGTCGAGCAGCGCGACCTCGAGCGCGCTCGCGGCGAGCTGACGCGCGGCGCCACCCTCACCGCCGACGCTGCCCAGTGCCTTGACGCCGAGCGCCAGCGCGTCGGCCAGCGGCATGTCGTCGCGGTGATCCGCCTTGAGCACGTTGGCGATCGCCTCCGCCTGGCCGCCCATCGCCACGTAACCAGGCTCGTCGGCGATCGATCCGTCATAGGTCAACCGGTACAACTCGTCGTCGGCCGGCGAGGCGGCCACCTCCGCCACGCACAACTCGACTTCGAACGGCTTGGTCTGCTCCTGGAAGATGGCGCCGAGCGTGGCGGAGTAGGCGTTCGCGAGCGCCCGGGCGGTCACGTCCCGACGGGAGTACGAGTAGCCCCGCAGGTCGGCCATGCGGACACCGGCCGAGCGCAGGTTCTCGTACTCGTTGTACCGGCCGACCGCCGCGAAGCCGATCCGGTCGTAGATCTCGCTCACCTTGTGCAGCGCCGTCGACGGGTTCTCCGCCACGAAGAGCACGCCGTCGGCACACGTCATCACCACGACGCCGCGCCCCCGCGACACACCCTTGCGGGCGTACTCCGAGCGGTCCCGCATGATCTGCTCGGGCGAGGTGTAGAACTGCATGGCCACGGCTGCTCATTCTCCTCAGTTCTCGGGTCGGGGGAGTCCTCGGCCGGCGGCGGACCGCTCAGGCGCCGCGGCGGGCGTCCACAATGGACGAAGCGATGGCCGCGGTCTGTTCGTCGGGGATCCGCTCGGTGCCGGACGCGGTCGCGGTCATGACGATCGGGAAGATGCGCCGGACCAGATCCGGACCGCCGGTGGCCGTGTCGTCGTCGGCCGCGTCGTAGAGCGCCTCCACCGCGATCCGGACGGCCTCGTCACGACCCAGCCCGGGCCGGTGCAACCGCTTGAGCGCGGCCTTGGCGAACAGCGAGCCCGAGCCGATGCCGTCGTAGCCGGTCTCCTCGTAGAGGCCACCCGCCACGTCGAAGCTGAAGATCCGGCCCGCCTTCGCCGGGTCCGGGGCGTCCAGGTCGTAGCCGGCATAGAGGGGAATCACGGCCAGGCCCTGCAACGCGGCGCCGAGGTTGTTGCGCAGCATCGTGGCGAGCCGGTTCGCCTTGCCGTCGAGGGAGAGCATGGCGCCCTCGATCTTCTCGTAGTGCTCCAGTTCGACCTGGAACAGGCGCATGAGCTCCATGCCGACACCCGCGGTGCCGGCGATCCCGATGAGGGAGTACGAGTCGGCCGGGTGGACCTTCTCGATGTCACGGCTGGCGATGAGGTTGCCCATGGTGGCGCGCCGGTCGCCGGCCATCACGACGCCGTCGGCGTAGGTGAGCGCCACGATCGTCGTCGCGTGCGGTGCGTCGAGCTGGCCCGGCGGGAGCGGCCGCCGGCCCGGCAGCCGGTCCGGTGCCGCGGCGGCGAGGAAGTCGGTGAACGACGAGGTTCCGATGTTGGTGAAATGACTGCTGAGCCGACCGGACGGATCGAACCCCGACGCCACTGCCGCCCCTCTCCTCAAGCGAATACACGTGCCCGCAGCCTAACCCGACGCGTGGGGGCATGACCTTCACCCAGGGGTCGGGCGCCTCAAAACGTCCCGTCGCGCAGGTGCCTTGCCGGCAGCTACTCGCCGCCCTTCTGGACGTAGCCGCGGACGAACTCCTCAGCGTTCTCCTCCAGCACCGAGTCGATTTCGTCCAGCAGGTCGTCGACGTCCTCGGTCAGCTTCTCGTGGCGCTCGGCCGTCTCCGGGTTCGGCTCGGGCAGAGGCGCCTCGTCGATCTCCTCGTCCCGGCGCGCTTTGCCGGACTGCGACTGGCCGCCGGTGTCACGGGTTGACATGGTGTCCTCCTCGCTCGGGCGCCTGTGGACGCCTGCCTGTCAACATAGCTCACCGTGGGCGCACCGGTGCCTTGTAGACTCCTGCGCTGTGAATCTGGGCCCCCTCTGGCGGTTCCGTTCCCTCCCATCGGAAGCCGCGGCCCGGTTACCGAGGTGGATGACGCGGCCCGCGGCGGGACGGCTCACCGCGGTGGGGGCGATCTGCCTCCTTCTTGCTTTTGGCGGCTGGGCTCTCTCGTCGCCGGTGGGCTCGTCGCCCGACGAGGACTTCCACCTGGCCAGCATCTGGTGCGCATGGGGCGAGCGCACGGGGCTGTGCGAGCCCGGTGACACGAGCACCACCCGCCGCGTTCCGGCCCAGTTCCCGTCCACGGTCCACTGCTACGCGTTCGACCCGGAGCAGAGCGCCGCCTGCCAGCCCGACCTGACCGTCGGCCCGCTCGTCGAGACCGACCGGGGCAACTTCGCCGGGCCGCACCCGCCCGTCTACTACTGGTTCGCCGGGCTGTTCGCCAGCCACTCCATCGCGGGCACGGTGCTGGTGCTGCGCGTGCTCAACGCGGCGCTCTACCTGGGTCTCCTGACGGCTGTCTATCTCCTGGTCTCGCCTGGCCTGCGCCGCGCGATGGTTCTCGGCGCGCTCGTCACCGCGGTGCCGCTCGGCCTGTTCGTCGTCGGATCCGTCAACCCAAGCGCCTGGGCCCTGATTTCGGCGGCGACGTTGCTGGTCAGCGTGGTCGGCTACCTGACGACCGAGGACCGCCGCCGACGGATCGCGCTCGGGGTGATCGCGGCGATCAGCCTGGTCATGGCGGCGGGCGCACAGGCCGACGCGGCGGCCTACAGCGTGATCGCCATCGCGGTCGCGCTGATCCTGACGTGGCGGGGGCGCGACAACCCGTGGACGCGGCTTGCCTACCCGGTGGTGCTGGCCGTGGCGGGCGGTGCGGCCTTCCTGCTGGCCGGGCAGTCGTCGGTCGCCGACCCGGACGGGACGACGCAGCCCGTGTCCTTCGCCCGGTTCGTCCGCGTCGTCATCGACATCCCGGCACTCTGGTCCGGCGCCATGGGCGGCCCGCACCCCAAGCACGACCTCGGGGAGAACGGGCCGTGGGGGCTGGGCTGGCTCGACACCGCGGTCCCGGCCGTGGTGTGGGTCGGCGTGTGGGGCATCTTCTGCGCGGTGTTGTCTCTCGCGATGGCGCATGCGCAACGGCGCCGCATCCTCGCGGTGACCCTCGTCGGCCTCGCGGTCCTGCTCATCCCGACCTACCTGCAGGTCGTGTCCGGGTCTCCCGTGGGGAGTCTGGTCCAGCCCCGCTCCGTGCTGCCGTTGCTGACCCTGCTGGTCATCACGGCACTGATTCGCGTGGACGGCCAGGCGTTCCGCCTCAACCGGGCGCAGCGGGTGATCGTCGTCGCGGTGCTGGCGATCGGCAACGCGGCAGCCCTCTACGCCAACCTGCGGCGCTACGTCACGGGAAACGACGTGCTGAGCTGGAATCTGGACCGCGACGTCGAATGGTGGTGGTCCTTCCCGCTCTCCCCGCTCGCCCTGTGGCTGCTCACCGTCGCCGCCTTCGGCGTCGGGGCGGTGCTGGTGACGTCGGAGTTGGCGACGGACGCGGCCGCGGACGACGCGCCCGTCTGGCCCACGAAGCCCCGAGCGGGTCAGCCCGCCAGCCGTCCCGAGACACCCACGACCGCGGCACCCACGACCGGGGCACCGTCGTCCGCGACCGGATGAGCGGATCGCCGGGGACCGCGACGGTCACCCGAGCCGATCCTCAGGAACCCGATCCGGTCAGCGCCTCCAGCAGGTCCTTGGCACTCGGGCAGCGTTCGAGCAGGCCGCCCACGTGCGCCTTCGTGCCGCGTTGCGGCTCCATCATGGGCACCCGCACCAGCGACTCCCGGCCGACGTCGAAGATGACCGAGTCCCAACTCGCCGCCACGACCTCGGGCGCGTACTTCGACAGGCATCGGCCCCGGAAGTAGGCGCGGGTGTCCTCCGGCGGTTCCGTCATCGCCCGGACGACCTCGTCCTCGTCCAGCAGGCGCTTCATCGCGCCCCGGGCGACCAGGCGGTGGTAGAGACCCTTCTCGGGCCGTACGTCGGCGTACTGCAGGTCCACGAGTTGCAGCTTGGGCGACGCCCAGCCGAGATCCTCGCGTTCGCGGTAACCCTCCAGCAGGCGCAGCTTGGCCACCCAGTCCAGCTCGTCGGCGCAGAGCATCGGGTCGCGGCCGAGCCGGTCGAGCACGCTCTCCCAACGGTCGAGGACGTCCTCGGTCATCGGGTCGCTGCCGTGCGTCTCGACGAAGGCCCGGGCCCGCTCCAGGTAGGCCCACTGCAGGTCGAGCGCGGTCAACCGCCGGCCGTCGCGCAGCCGGATGAGGTGAGTCAGCGTCGGGTCGTGGCTGACCGCCTTCAGCTCCGCCACCGGGTCGGCGATGCCCAGGTCGGCGGTGAGCGCCTTCGCCTCGATCATCGCCAGCACCAGGGACGTCGTGCCCACCTTGAGATAGGTCGAGATCTCGGAGAGGTTGGCATCCCCGATGATCACGTGCAGGCGGCGGTACTTGTCGGCGTCGGCGTGCGGCTCGTCGCGGGTGTTGATGATGGGCCGCTTGAGGGTCGTCTCCAGGCCGACCTCGACCTCGAAGTAGTCGGCCCGTTGAGAGATCTGGAACCCCGGTTGGGAGCCGTCCTGGCCCCGACCGACCCGGCCCGCTCCGCAGACCACCTGGCGGGTGACGAAGAACGGGGTCAGGTAGCTCACGATGTCGGAGAACGGAGTCTGCCGGCGCATCAGATAGTTCTCGTGCGCCCCGTAGCTCGCGCCCTTGTTGTCGGTGTTGTTCTTGTAGAGGTGGATCGTGCCCACGGTCGGTACGGTCGCGGCCCGGCGCGCGGCCTCGGCCATCACCCGCTCTCCGGCCTTGTCCCAGAGCACGAGGTCGCGAGGATTGGTGACCTCGGGCGTGGAGTACTCCGGGTGGGCGTGGTCGACGTACAGGCGAGCGCCGTTGGTCAGGATCACGTTCGCCAGGCCCAGGTCCTCGTCGGCGAGCGCCTCGGCCGGGTCGTAGAGCCCGCCGGAGTAGGTGAAGCCGCGGGCGTCGCGCAGCGGCGACTCCTCTTCGTAGTCCCACCGTGCCCGGCCACCCCGGGTCAGCTCGGGACGGGCACCGTACGCGTTGACGACCTGGGACGAGGTCACCATCGGGTTCGCCGCGGGCTGCCCCGGCACCGAGATCCCGTACTCCACCTCAGTGCCCATGACCCGACGCACACTCATTCCCCGAGCCTACCGGTGCACCGTCGCGCCGGCCCGCACTGCGCACCGGCGACACCTACCCTGCTGACGGACGGCGGCTTGTACACTCGCCCGCTGTGGACAGGCGGCCGTTGCCACGACCGTTGCGTGCGGTTGTCGGCCTGACGGCCGGGCGGCGCTACGCCATCGGCGCCGTCTGCATGCTCGTGGCGCTGCTGGGTTGGGCGTTGGCGTCGCCGGTCGGCGCCTCACCCGACGAGAACTACCACCTGGGCAGCATCTGGTGCGGCCAGGGAATCCGTACCGGCGTCTGTGAGCCCGGGGAGAGCGCGGCCTCCCGCCGGTTGCCCAGTCAGCTGCCGAGCGCGGTGCGGTGCTACGCCTTCGAGCCGACCCAGACCCCGACGTGCCAGCCGGACCTGTCGCACCCGGGGGAACTCACCGACGCCGAGGCCGTCAACGCCTCTGGTCTCTACCCGCCCGTCTTCTACTGGGTCGCCAGCTTCTTCGTCGGTGACGACATCACCGTCACCGTCATGGCCATCCGGGTCTTCAACGCGTTTTTCTATATCGGCATAGTGACAGCTGTATACCTGCTGGTCGGCGCGCGGCTGCGTCGCCCGTTGGTCCTCGGCGCGCTGATCACCGCCGTGCCCCTCGGGCTGTTCCTCATCCCCTCCGTCAACCCGAGCAGCTGGGCGATCCTGTCGGCCACGACCTTCTTCGTGAGCCTGGTGGGTCATCTGACGGCCGACGAGCGTCGACGGCGGATCGCCCTGGGCGTCCTGGCCGGGGTGTGTCTGGTGATCGGCGCCGGGGCTCGCGCTGACGCGGCCATCTACGGGGTGGTCGCCGTGGTGGCCGCGGTGGTCCTGACCTGGCGGCGCGAGGGCGCGGTGCGTCGACTGGTGTACCCCGGCCTGCTCGCCCTGGCCGCCGCCGTGACGTTCCTCCTGCCGGCGCAGACCAACGCCGCGAACCCCGGTGGTCAGACCTTCAGCGCCAGCCGCTTCGTCGCCATCCTCGCCGACGTACCGGCGCTGTGGATCGGAGGCGCGGGCAGCCCGCCGCCGCAACGGGACTTCTTGCCGCACCAGGCCTGGGGCCTGGGCTGGCTGGACACCGCGATGCCCGGTGTGGTCTGGGTCGGTGTCTGGGGTGTCTTCGCCGCGGTGCTGTTCGCCGCGGTCACGACCGAGGTCACCCGGCGGCGCATGCTCGCGGTCGGCGTCACGGGCGCCGCGGCCCTCCTGATCCCCGCGTATGTGCAGTACCTCGGCCAGACGTCCGTCGGCCGGTACGTCCAGCCGCGGTACGTCCTGCCGCTGCTGATCCTGCTCGGCATCACCGCGTTGGTCCGGCTGGACGGCCCGCCGTTGCGCGTGACGCGCGGCCAGCGGTGGATCATCGTCGGCGTCCTGACGATCGCCAACGCCGCCGCGGTCTATATGAACGTCCGCCGCTACGTCACCGGGGTCGACTCCAAGAACTGGAACCTGGACAGCGCCGCCGAATGGTGGTGGAACCTGCCGGTCACCCCGATGACCCTCTGCGCGCTCGTCACGATCGCGTTCGGCGCCGGAGCCGTCCTGCTGACCAGCGGGCTGTCCGATGAGGCCAGGCCCACCGCACCCGCGCGTGCTGGCTAGACTCCTCCGCTATGTCCGAACGGGGTGCGGCTGGACCGATGTGGCGACGCGTCGGTGCCGCGGTCAGGCGCGGTACCCGACTGTCGCGCGGTGCCTGGCTTCGCATCGCCGGCCTCGTCTGTGTGCTGCTGGCGCTGGGGACCTGGTCGGTGGCGTCACCGCTGGGCTCGACGCCGGACGAGGACTTCCACCTCACCAGCATCTGGTGCTCCCACGGCGACTATCCCGGCATGTGCGAGCCGGGCGCGAGTTCGGACACGCGCCGCGTCTCCGAACAGCTCCTCGACGCGACCTGCTACTGGGGTGACGCGACGAAGACGGCCGCGTGCCAGGAGCCGGGGCCGTACGACCTGGTCGACTCCTCCCGGGGCAACTTCAGCGGCATCTACCCGCCCGTGTACTACTACCTGGCCGGGTTCTTCGCCGGTGACGACGTCACCAGGTCGGTCCTGGCGATCCGCATCGCCAACACCTTCCTCTATCTGGGCCTGCTGACCGCTGTCTACCTGCTCGTGTCGCCGGGGTTGCGCCGTGGCCTGCTGGCGGGCGCGCTGCTCACCGCGGTGCCGCTGGGCGTGTTCCTGATCCCGTCGATCAACCCGACGTCCTGGTCGATCCTGTCGGGCACGACCACCCTGATCTCGGTCGTCGGCTACCTGACGAGCGAGAACCGCACGCGCCGGGTGGCCCTGGCGGTCCTCGCCGGCCTCTCGGTGCTGATCGGCGCCGGCGCCCGAGCGGACTCGGCCAGCTACGCGGTGCTCGCGATCGTGGTGGCCGTCATCCTCACCGCGCGCCGCCCCACCGTGACGCCGCGGCGGCTGGCCCTTCCCGCCGTGCTCGCGGTCCTGGCGCTGGTCAGCTTCCTCGGTGCCCGCCAGTCGGGCAACCCCGGCCAGGCCCCGCTGGCGTTCAAGCCGCTCATCGCCCTGGACTCCCTCATGCAGATTCCGTCGCTGTGGGTGGGCGCGCTGGGTGGCCCGCCACCGCACGAGAACATGCGGCCCGAAATGGCCTGGGGACTGGGCGCGAGAGACACGGCCATGCCGTCGACGGTCTGGCTGGGCATGTGGAGCCTGTACATCGCCATCCTCGTGCTGGCGCTCGCCAAGGGTGGACGCCGCCGCTCGATCGCCGTCGGCACCGTGGCCGTGGCCGCCTTCGTCATCCCCGCCTACTACAACCAGGTCGCGTGGGAGAAGGTCGGCGGCATCATCCAGCCGCGCTACATCCTGCCGCTCCTGATCATCCTGCTGGCCGCGGCCGTGATGCGCCTGGACGGGCCGGCGTTCCGGATCCGCCCGGCCCTGCGGTGGGCGCTGGTCGTCGTCCTCTCGGTCGCCAACGCCCTCGCGCTCTATGCCAACCTCAAGCGCAACGTGGTCGGCGTCCAGTTCGACGTCATCAACCTGGACAGCCACGTGCAGTGGTGGTGGACGCCCTCGCCCCTGTCGCCCATGGCCGTGTGGGCGATCGGCGCCGTCACGTTCGCCGCCGGTGTCGTGCTGCTGAGCAGGGAACTCACCGAGCCGGTCGATGCGGTGTCGGCTGATGCGGTGTCGGTCGATTCCGGGCCGGGCGGGGATGGCGGGCTGCCGTCCGCCATGCGCCACACCGGTGCCGTCCTCTGACTTTCGGAGTGCGAGTTGAACGCTGAGACTTCACCGATCGCCGGCGAGCCGGCGCCGACCGGGCCGATCTCGGGCATCGCGGACGACCGGCACAGTGCCGGCGCCGGTACCCCGCCCGGTAGGACAGCGAAGCCCAGCCGCATCCCCCGCCCCCGGTCACGGCGGGCGGAGCCGGTGAGCGCGACGCAG